>Ga0070668_100001342_pt1 | contig 17578 bp, 13 predicted proteins | sample KBSS43metaG_FD_64661 | JGI IMG/M metagenome (GOLD analysis project Ga0070668, IMG submission 64661) | Switchgrass rhizosphere microbial communities from Kellogg Biological Station, Michigan, USA - KBS S4-3 metaG | ecosystem: Host-associated > Plants > Roots > Rhizosphere > Soil ... | reverse complement strand
CGCGGCCTGGCCCATCATCTCGATCGGCTGGCGCACCGTGGTGAGCGGCGGATCGGTGCAGGTCATCAGCGCCGAATCGTCGAAGCCGACGACCGAGACATCGGCCGGCACGCGCAGACCGAGGCGCCGCGCGGCCCGGATCGAACCCAGCGCGAGGACGTCGCTCGCGCAGATCATGCCGGTCACCCCGCGCTCGATCAGCTTGGCCGCGGCGAGCCGCGCGCTCTCCATCGAGAAGCTCGTCCGCTCGACGAACCAGCGCTCCCCCGCCGGCCCGGCGATCCGAGCCAGGGCGTCCAGCTTGCGCTGGGACGGCACGTGGTCCGCCGAGCCCATCACCATGCCGATCCGCTGGTGCCCGAGCGAGGTGAGATGCCCGTACGCCTGCTCGACCGCCACCGCGTCGTCGGTGGAGATGTGCGGGAAGCCGAGGCCGTCGACGCCCGCGTTGACCATCACGACCGGCATCCGACGGTCGGTGAGCGCCCGGTAGTGGCCGTGCTCGGCGGCGGCCAGCGCGTACGAGCCGCCGGCGAAGACCACCCCGGAGACCTGGTGGTCGAGCAGCATCTCGATGTAGTCGCGCTCCGGGACGCCGCCGATCGTGCGGGCGCACAGGGCCGGCGTGAAGCCGCGCTGGGCCAGCGAGGCGGTGACCACCTCGGCGAGCGCCGGGAAGATCGGGTTCTGCAGCTCGGGCAGGACGAGGCCGACCAGCCGGCCCCGCTCGCCGCGCAGCTTGGTGGGCCGCTCATAGCCGAGGACATCGAGGGCGGTCAGCACCGAGGTGCGCGTCGCCTCGGACACCCCGTGCCGCCCGTTGAGCACCCGGCTGACCGTGGCCTCGCTGACGCCCGCCTTCTTCGCCACCTCGGCCAGACGTTTTGTCACGCGTCGAATCCTACGTCAGCGGATTGAAAGAACTGAACCGCCGCTTGCAGCGGGCGTCAGTTCCGCGACATCGAACCGCGAGCGAGGCGGGCTGGGACAATGGTCGGCATGGCGCGCAAGACCAAGACGATCACCACCTGCCCGTGCGGGCACGGCGAGGCGTACGCGGAATGCTGCGGCCCGGCACACCAGGGCCACGCACCGTCCACCGCCGAGGGCCTGATGCGCTCGCGCTACGCCGCCTTCGCGCTGGACGACGACGGCTACGTGCTGCGGTCCTGGCACCCGAGCACCCGACCGGCCCGGATCGAGCCCGATCCACACCTGCGCTGGGTCGGCCTCGACATCATCGAGACCAGCGGCGGCGGCCTGTTCGACGCCGAGGGGGTGGTCGAGTTCCGGGCCCATTACCGCGACGGCGGCAAGCCCGGCGACATGGTCGAGCGGAGCCGGTTCGTGCGCCTCGACGGTCAGTGGGTGTACTGGGGTCCGATCCTTACCGATGGATCACTCGCCAACATCTGACCGGGTGTGATCTCCTGCAGGGGAACACCCTGAGGAGGCGAAACGTGTCCGACGCCCAACGACCCCTTGAGGACGGCATCGTCCGGGATTTCAAGGTCAATCTCTCGTACGGGCGTTACCTGCACCTGGACGAGATCCTCACCGCCCAGCACCCGGTCAGCGTGCCCGAGCACCACGACGAGCTGCTCTTCATCCTCCAGCACCAGACCTCCGAACTGTGGCTCAAGCTGGTGCTGCACGAGTTGCGCGCGGTGCAGCGGCAACTGGCCAAGGACGACCTGCGGCCGGCGCTCAAGGGCCTGGCCCGGGTCAAGCACATCCAGCGCACGCTGACCGAGCAGTGGTCGGTGCTGGCCACCCTCACCCCGAGCGAGTACGCCGAGTTCCGCAGCTTCCTCGGCACCTCGTCGGGCTTCCAGTCGTACCAGTACCGGGCGGTCGAATTCCGCCTCGGCAACAAGGACAAGCGGATGTTGTCGATCTTCGACGACGACCCGGGGGCGCGGGAGCTGCTGGTCGACGCGCTGCAGGCGCCGAGCGTGTACGACGAGTTCCTCCGCTACCTGGCCCGGCACGGCCACGACGTACCGGCCGAACTGCTGGCCCGCGACGTCACCGAGCCGCACCGGTTCGCCGAGGAACTCGTCCCGGTCTTCGTCCGGATCTACAACGAGCCGGAGCGCTTCTGGGAGGCGTACGAGGCCTGCGAGGAACTCGTCGACCTGGAGGAGAACTTCCAGCTGTGGCGCTTCCGGCACCTCAAGACCGTGGAGCGCACGATCGGGTTCAAGCGCGGCACCGGCGGCTCCAGCGGCGTGGGCTTCCTGAAGGCCGCCCTCGATCTCACCTTCTTCCCCGAGCTGTACGCCGTCCGCACCGAGATCGGAGTCCCCCGTTGACCGATGACCTGCGCGCCCGCGCCCGCGAACTGGACAGCGCCGACCCGCTCGCGGCCCACCGGGACCGGTTCATCACCCCCTCGGACGCCGACGTCATCTCCTATCTGGACGGCAACTCGCTGGGCCGCCCGCTGGCCGCGACCGCCGACCTGATGGACGACTTCATCCGCCGGCAGTGGGCGGGCCGGCTGATCCGCGGCTGGACCGACGAGTGGCTCGACTGGCCGCTCACCCTCGGCGACCGGCTCGCGTCGGTGGCGCTCGGCGCGGCCGCCGGCCAGACGGTGATCGCCGACTCCACCACCGTGCTGCTCTACAAGCTGGCCCGGGCCGCGGTGGACGCCCGGCCCAGCCGCCGCCGGGTGGTACTGGACACCGACAACTTCCCCACCGATCGGTACGTGCTGGAGGGCATCGCCGCCGAGCGCGGCCTCGAACTGGTCTGGGTCGAGACCGACCCGCGCACCGGCATCGAGGCCGGCCAGGTCGCCGAGGTGGTGGACGAGCGGACCGCGCTCGTGCTGTTCAGCCACGTCGCGTACCGGTCGGGGTGGCTGGCCGACGTGCCGGCGATCACCCGGATCGCGCACGACGCCGGCGCGCTCGCCATGTGGGACCTGTGCCATTCGGCCGGTTCGGTGCCGGTCGAGCTGGACGCGTGGGGGGTCGACCTGGCGGTCGGCTGCACGTACAAATACCTCAACGGCGGCCCGGGGGCGCCCGCCTTCGCCTACCTGCGCGGCGGACTGCAGGGCGAGCTGCGCCAGCCGATCTGGGGCTGGATGGGCCACCGGGCGGCGTTCGAGATGGGCCCCGGCTTCGAACCGGCGAAGGGCTCCCGCGCGCTGCTCAGCGGCACCCCGCCGATCCTCGCGATGGTGCCGCTGCACGCCAACCTGGACATGCTCGCGGACGCCGGCATCGAGGCGGTGCGGGCCAAGTCGCGGCTGCTCACCGGCTACGCGCTGGAGGTCGCCGACACCCTGCTGGCGCCGCTCGGCGTCGAGGTGGCCAGCCCGCGCGACCCGGACCGGCGGGGCGGGCACGTCACGCTGCGCCGGGCCGGCTTCGACCAGGTCCTGGAGCCGCTGTGGGACCGCGGCGTGCTGCCCGACTACCGCCGCCCGGACGGCCTGCGGATCGGCCCGGCGCCGCTGAGCACCAGCTTCGACGAGGTGTACCGCGGCCTGTCCACGCTGCGCGATCTGCTGCTGCCGTGACCGAATACCTGCTGTCCGGGTCGCTCTGGTGGGACGGGCGGTTCCGGACCGGGGAGGCGCTGCGGGTCGAGGCGGACGGGCGGGCCATGCCGGTGCCGCTCGCCGACGTGCCCGAGGCCGCCCCGCGCCGCCGCTTCCCCGGCACGCTGCTGCCCGGCCTGACCGACGCGCACGTGCACGCCGCCCTGGTCGACCTGGCCACCGTCCGGGCCGGCGGCATCGCCGCGGTGTGGGATCTCGGCGGCGTCCCGGAGCGGCTGGCCGAGCTGAGCCGCCGGCCGGGGCTGCCCCGGCTGCGCTACGCCGGCCCGTTCCTGACCGCGCCCGGCGGCTACCCGAGCGACCGCGCGTGGGCCGCCCCCGGCAGCTGGCGCGAGATCTCGTCGGCCGTCGACGCCACCGCGGCCGTCGCCGAGGCGCAGGCCGGCGGGGCCACGCTGATCAAGGTGGTGGCGCATGCCGGCGGCCCGCAGCTGCGCCCCTTCACGCTGACCGCGGTGGTGGACGCCGCGCACGACCGAGGCCTGGAGGTCGTGGTGCACGCCGAGGGTGCCGGGACGGTGTCGGCGGCGTACCAGGCCGGCGCGGACATCCTGGCGCACACGCCGTGGACCGAGCCGCTGGACCGCGCACTGGTCGCCGCGTGCGCCGAGCGGATGCGCTGGATCAGCACGCTCGACATCCACGGCTGGGGCGTGCCGACCCGCGAGCAGGCAACGGCGGTCGCCAACCTGCGGCGTTTCCTGGAGTACGGCGGGCGCGTGCGCTACGGCACCGACCTGGGCAACGGCCCGCTCCCGCCGGCGATCAACCCGCGCGAGATCCGGGCGTTGCAGTCGGCCGGCCTGAACCCCGGCGAGGTCCTGCTGACCATGACCGGCCCCGGCGTCTCGTGGATCGCGGGCGGCCTCGACCTGGAGCCGGCCCGCTTCGCCGACGTCCTGGCGACGGCCCGGGTGGTGGACGAGAGAGTACGGCCGCGCGTCTGAGAATCTCATGGCTCGTCGGGCGGGTCACGGGCCGCGGTTTCCCAGGTGCGTTGGGCCCCGACGACGAGGACGCCTACGACGAGGACGCCGAGCAGCTCACCGGCCTTTGGTGTCACGGCCGAGGAGGTCATGCGTCCGGTTCAGCGGCAGCGGCGGGTCCGGTGGGCGATAGCCGGCGCGGGGGTATCACTGGCGGTCGCTGCGGTGGCGGTCGGTAGCGTCCTGCTGCCCGCGCAGTCTGATGCTCCGGCGGGTAGCGGGTCGGCGAACGTGGCTGCGGATCGGCGCGGTGCTCTGCCGAACTTCGGCAAGGCCGACTGCGAGCCCCCGAACTCCGCCGCCGACGTGGCGTCTCGCGCGATGTCCTTTGACGGCACGGTGACCGCGGTCGGCGCGCCGATCGCGGATCAACCCCACCCGGAAGAGGGGTACCTGCCGGTCACGTTCACCGTGAACGAGTGGTTCCGCGGCGGCAACGGAACGTCGATTATCGTTGCCATGCGGCCGCCGCTGGCTCCCGGCGAGATCGCCGGGGAACCCCGGCCGTCCTACGGTGTCGGGACTCGCCTGCTGATCAGCGGGGAACGGGACGACCCGGCCCTGGGCAGCATGCTGGCGTACGGATGCGGCTACAGCCGCTACTACGACCAACAGACCGCGACCGCATGGCGAACCGCGGCCAAGGCCCGCTGACAGGTTCGGCCCGTAGCCTGACGGCTGCGGGCCGACATTGCCCGGCGGGTCCCCGTCGCGGGCTGGAACTTCGTGGGAAGGCGCGAGGAGTTCCACCTGAACGACGCTTGCGTGGTTGCGGACCAGTAGTCGTCGGTGACGCGCTGACCGCGCTGAATGTAGAGCGGCTTCGGCGACGCGTACTTGCAGCCGGTCAGCCCGTAGGCCTGCGCTGAAGCCGCAGGCACCGCCACCAGAGCCGTACTGACCGAAGCCACGGTCATCGCCGCGAGCAGCGACAATCTCCGTTTGAAGACTTCCCTACCGTTGAACAAACTCCAAACCTCCCATGGCGATATCCATCCCGGGAGAGCGGGCGGCGCAAACGTGATGCCACCCGAATCGGAAACGAATTGTCCGCCGACCGACTTCGGCGCACTCCCTCCGGCAAATGCGGACGCGCTCGAGATTTGCCGCAGTCACGTCCGTCGTTTCTAGGGCTGTTGGTCACCAGAGCCTGGGAAGGCGTCCTCGGCACGGTGCACGTTGCCGATGATGTAGTGCGCCGCGGCCCCCTTGGTGATCCCGATGGCCTCGGTCATCATGCGTGGGTCGGCGCGCTGAGCGAGATCGGACAGCCGGGCCTGGCGCAGAACTTGGGACGTGAGGCCGACTTTGGTCAGCGCCCGGACCGGGAAACCGATGGACCAGGAAAGAAGGCGAGCGGGATGCGCCCCACGGCACAGGGCATAACCGACGAGCCCCGATGACGCGATGCGGCCGCGCCGCTGAAGTCTACCGGCAGCCGGTTGACAGGAGCTTGAACAGCTGTTCCTGGGCCTCCTGGCCACGCCTCAGCGTCTCGGTGACCAGGAGCTGGTGAATCTTGCTCCGGACCGACTCGTCGACGTCCGCCGGCAGCCAGTCGGCGATCTGCTTGGCCTGCAGAATGAAGCCCTCCGCCAGCGGCCGGCTGTAATAGCAGTTCATCTGTCGCAGGGCGGTCCGATAGGTCTGCAGGAAGGTGACGGTCAGGTAGCCGGACAGCGCCGACCCAAGGGCGGTGACCACCGCGATCATGGCCCGGCTGTCGGCCGGTGCGGCGGTGAGGGCGACGGTCGCCCCGCCGAAGAGGATCAGCAACGACACTGAGGCCGACACTGCGCAGAAGACGTAGGCCGCGCGCGCCTGGCCGAGGGCGACACAGACGAACCGGTCGAGCAGGCGGGCGTTGAACAACATCGCCGGGCCGAGTGCCGGACCGCAATCCTTGGTGCCGTCCAGCAGCTGGAAGTCCTTCTGTGCAGCACGGTAGTGACGCACCTTGGTCCAGTGCAGGTTGACTACGGCGAGCGGGGCGACGACCGCGGCGACCGCCAGGAAGATCGCGACAACGATCAGCGCGGGCAGGTCGGGTGTCATCGGCTTGCGCAGATCGACGAGTACGCCGAGGGCGACCAGGCCCGGGGCGAGGGTCCCGAACATCACGCCGAGAACGATCGCCGTGTTCCGGGCGTGCCGGCGTCCGTCCCGCTCGTCCGTGTTGCGGTCGGCAGCCTCCGGCGGCGTCGAGCCCGTGACCTCGCACGACGGCGCGTGCGGTGCGTTCGCGAGTAAAACCATGACGATCCTCCGGCGGGATGTAATGCGAATACCATCACCACGCGAGACAACGGCATTCGGTTCACGCCGTCACCCGGCCGGGGTAAAACAGGGGGATGAGCTTGATCGTGATCTCGGGCGCCAGTGGAAACGTAGGCGGGCGGGTGGCCCGGCGGATCGGCGGGGAGCCGCGACTTCTGGTACGCGACCGGGCCCGCGCGCCCGAGGTGGCCGGTGCCACGGTTGCCGAGGCCGAGTTCGGTGACGGCGACGCGGTGCGGCGGGCGCTGGACGGCGCTGAGACCGTGCTGATGGTGTCGGCGGGCGAGTCGGTCGACCGGGTCGAGCGGCACCGCACCTTCGTGGACGCGGCGGTCGCGGCCGGCGTGCGGCACCTGGTCTACACGTCGTTCTACGGGGCCGCACCCGATGCGGTCTTCACCCTGGCCCGCGACCACTGGCACACCGAGGAGCACATCCGGCGCAGCGGCCTGGCCTTCACCTTCCTGCGCGACAACCTGTACGCGGACTTCCTGCCCTTCATGGCCGGCGAGGACGGGGTGATCCGCGGGCCGGCCGGCGACGGGCGCGCCGCGGTGGTCGCCCAGGACGACATCGCCGACGCCGCGGTCGCCGTGCTGCGCGCGCCGGGCGAGCACGCGGGCCGCACCTACGACCTGACCGGGCCGGCGGCGATCGGCCTGGCCGAAGCGGCGGCGACCATCACCGAGGTGACCGGGCGGCCGACCACCTACCACGCCGAGACGGTCGAGGAGGCGTACGCGTCCCGGGCGAAATACGGCGCGCCGGGCTGGCAGGTGGACGCCTGGGTCAGCACGTACACGGCGATCGCCGCCGGCGAACTGGCCGGCGTCAGCGACGCCGTGCCCGCCCTGACCGGACGGCCCGCTACGTCCCTACGTGATCTTCTGACCGGTCAGGCCGTCCAGACGTCCTGATTCGCCTCATACATCTCGCGGAGGATGGCCGGCACGTCGTAGGTCATCTTCCAGTCCGGGTAGTGCTCCTCGAACCGGGCGGTGCTGCTGATCCACCACTGGTGGTCGCCGACCCGGTTCTCCTCGACATACTCGGTCCGCGCCTCCAGGCCGGTGATCTCCGAGGCGATCTTGAAGGCCTCAAGGTGGCTGCAATTCGAAAAACGCCCGCCGCCCATGTTGTAGACCTCGGCGACCCGCGGCGCCCGGAAGAACGCCTCGAACGACGACACCAGGTCGTGCGAGTGGATCGCGTCGCGGACCATCTTGCCCTTGTAGCCGTAGATGCGGTAAACCCGCTGCTCCATGACGCACCGCATCACGTACGCCAGGAAGCCGTGCAGTTCCGCGGCCGAGTGACCCGGCCCGGTCAGCGTGCCGCCGCGGAACACCGCGGTCGGCATGTCGAAGTACCGCCCGTACTCCTGCACCATCACGTCGGCGGCCACCTTGCTGGCCCCGAACACCGAGTGCAGGCACTGGTCGATCGACATCGTCTCGTCGATGCCGCCATACCACTTGTGGTCGGCCGGCAGCTCCCACCGAGTCTCCTGCTCGACCAGCGGCAGTGAGTTGGGCAGGTCGCCGTAGACCTTGTTGGTGGAGGTGAAGATGAACGGCGCGTCGGTGGCGTGCTGCCGCACCGCCTCCAGCACGTTGAGCGTGCCGACCGCGTTGACGTCGAAGTCGGTGAACGGCTCGCGGGCCGCCCAGTCGTGGCTGGGCTGCGCGGCGGCGTGGATCACCAGGGCGACGTTGCGGCCCAGCTTCTGGAACAGGGCGGCGAGCCCGTCCCGGTCGCGGATGTCCAGGTCGTGGTGGGTGTAGCGGTCGCCGACCTCGCTGCGCAGCCGGTCCAGGTTCCACTTGGTGGAGCCGTCCGAGCCGAAGAAGTAGCCGCGCATGTCGTTGTCGATGCCGACCACGTCCATGCCGAGGCCGGCGAAGTGCCGGACCGACTCGGAACCGATCAGGCCGGCCGACCCGGTGACCACGACCACACTGCTCATCAAGACCTCCGCGAAAGGTGGGGCGGAACGGCCCGAGGTTACAGGGTGTGCGTGGCAGCACGCTTGGCGCCGCCGGGAAATGGGCACGTGACTGGTCCAGCACCTCACCAAGGCGGTCTTGATGACGGAGTCTCTACCGGCGACGGCGGGCAGCGCCGCCGCGGAAACCGATCTCACCCTCGGCGTGGAGGAGGAACTGCACGTCGTCGACCTCGCGACCCGGGAGCTGGTGCCCCGGGCCCCGGAGATCCTCGCCCGGCTGGATCCGCGGCACTTCTCGGCGGAATTGCACCGCTCGGTGGTGGAGACGAACACCCCGGTGACCGCGACCCTGGACGACCTGCGGGACGGCATCGTGGCCCGCCGGCGGGCGGCGCTCGGCGTCGCCGAGCCGCTCGGGCTGGCGCTGGCCGCCGCCGGCACGGTCCCGCTGGTCGACCTGGAGTCACTCGCTGTGACGCCGACCTCCCGGTACCGGCGGATGCTCGACGACTATCAGCTGCTCGCCCGCGAGCAGCTGATCTGCGGCGCCCAGGTGCACGTCGGCGTGCCCGACCGGGACGAGGCGGTGGCGGTGTGCCAGCGGGTGACCTCCGCGCTGCCGGTGCTGCTGGCGCTGTCCACCAGCTCGCCGTACTGGATCGGTGAGGACTCCGGCTACGCCAGCGCGCGGTCGCTGGTCTGGCTGCGCTGGCCGACCGCCGGCGACCCGGGCACGATCGGCTCCGCCGCCGAGCACGACGACCTGGTCGCCGACCTCATCGCGTCGGGCACCATCACCGACCCCAAGATGGTCTATTTCGACGTACGACCGTCCGCCCACCTGCCCACCGTCGAGTTGCGGGTCACCGACTCGAACCCGGACGTGGACACCGTGGCTCTGCTGGCCGGGCTGTTCCGCGCGTTGGTGCTGCGGGCCCGGCAGGAGCACCGGGCCGGCCGCCCGCACGAGCCCATCCGCCCGCCGCTGCACCGGGCGGCGATGTGGCGGGCGGCCCGCTCGGGCCTCGACGGCGACCTGCTCGACCTGCCCCGGTCGCCGGTACCGGTGCCGGCCGCGGTCGCGGTCGAGCGGCTGGTCGGCGACCTGCGCCCGCAGCTCGAGGAGCTGGGCGACTGGGCGCAGGTCTTCGACCTGTCGGTGCGGGCGCTGAGCCGGGGCAGTTCGGCGAGCCGCCAGCGCCGGGCGATGGCCCGGCGCGGCCGCATCTCGGACGTGGTGGATCTGGTCGTGGCGGACACCCGGGGTGAGGCCACCGGCGCCGGACCGGCAACGCTCGGCGACGTCCCGGCCGGCCTGTCCCCGTACGCGGTGAGCGGCGACGAGGCCTTCCCGGAGGGTGCGGTCGACCCCGCGTACACCGGGATCCTGCGGGTCCTCGCCGCGCTCGGCCCGGCCGGCCTGCGCCACCGGGAGGACGCCCGGGACGACGAGCAGCGCGCCCGGGGCATCACCTTCAGCGTGGCCGGCGAGGCCGCCACCCGGCTGTTCCCGTTCGACCTGGTGCCGCGGATCGTGCCGGCCGCGGACTGGGACCGGCTGCGCGACGGGCTGGTGCAGCGGGTCCGCGCGCTCGACCGGTTCGTCAACGACGTCTACGGCGACCGGCAGGCGGTGCGTGACGGCGTGCTCCCGGAGTGGGTGATCGACGGCTCGCCGGAGCTGCGGCCCAGCGGCGCGCTGGTCACCCACGACGGGGTGCGGGCCCAGGTGGCCGGCGTCGACCTGGTGCGCGACGCGGACGGCGCCTGGTGCGTGCTGGAGGACAACCTGCGGGTGCCGTCCGGCATCGCGTACGCCATGCAGAACCGCCGCCTCACCGAGACTGTCCTGCCCGAGCTGCCACGGCCGGCCGGGCTGATCCCGGTGACCGACACCCCGGCGCTGCTGAAGCGGGCCCTGGTCGAGTCGGCGCGGCCGGCCGCCGGCGACGATCCCGCGATCGTGGTGCTCAGCCAGGGGCCGGAGGACCCGGCCTGGTTCGAGCACCGGATGCTGGCCGAGGAGATGGGCGTGCCGGTGGTGCGCAGCACCGAGCTGTTCGTCGACGACACCCGGGTGCACCGGCTGCGCGGCGGCAAGCGCTACCCGGTCGACGTGATCTATCTGCGGATGGACGAGGACAGCCTGGTCCACTCCCCCGGCGCGGACGGCATGCCGCTGGGCCCGAGCCTGATCAGCGCGCTGCACGCGGACACCGTGGTGCTGGCCAATGCGCTGGGCAACGGCATCGGCGACGACAAGGCCGTGTACGCGTACGTGCCCCGGCTGATCGAGTACTACCTGGGTGAGAAGCCGCTGCTCGCCGACGTGCCCACCTACCTGTGCGGGCTGCCGGAGCAGCGGGCCGAGGTGTTCGACCGGCTGGCCGAGCTGGTGCTCAAGCCGGTCGACGGGTACGGCGGGGACCGGATCGTGATCGGGCCGCACGCGACGCCGGAGGAACTCGCCGCGGTGCGCCGGCAGATCCGCACGGCGCCGCACCGCTGGGTGGCGCAGGAGGTGGTGCGGCTCGCCACCCATCCGGTCTTCGACGGGCACCGGCTCGACGCCCGGCACGTGGACCTGCGCGCCTTCGTCTTCACCGGCACCCAACCGGTGGTGGCCCCGGCCGCGCTCACCCGGGTGGCACCCGCGGGCAGCATGATCGTCAACTCCTCCCGGGGCGGCGGCTCCAAGGACACGTGGCTGCTCGGTCAATAGCGTTACGGCCCCGATACGCGATCGAAACCGTCGATAGGAAGGTTGGGATCAATGTGCGGAATTGCCGGTGAGCTGCGTTACGGCCGCCCGGCGGACGCTTCGGCGGTTCGCCGGATGCTGCCGTGCCTGGAATCGCGCGGCCCGGACGGGGCGGGTCTCTGGGCGGGCGGCGCGGTCGCGTTCGGCCACCGCCGGCTGAAGATCATCGACCTGTCCGAGACCGGGTCGCAGCCGATGACCGACGACGAACTCGGGCTCACCCTGGTCTTCAACGGGTGCATCTACAACTACCGGCAACTCCGCGAGGAGCTGCGGTCGTACGGCTATCGGTTCTTCTCCACCTCGGACACCGAGGTGATCATCAAGGCCTACCACCGCTGGGGTGCCGACTGCGTGTCGCACTTCCTCGGCATGTTCGCCTTCGCGATCGTCGAGCACGGCTCGGGGACGGTCATGCTGGCCCGGGACCGGCTCGGGATCAAGCCGCTCTACCTGGCCGAGACGCCGGGGCGGCTGCGCTTCGCGTCCACCCTGCCGGCCCTGCTCGCCGCCGGGGAGGTCGACACCTCGATCGACAAGGTGGCGTTGCAGCACTACATGACGTTCCACTCGGTGGTGCCGGCGCCGCGGACGATCGTCAGCGGCATCCGCAAGCTGCCGCCGGCCACCATACGGATCATCCAGCCCGACGGCCGGTCCGCGGAGCACGTCTACTGGGAGGCGTCGTTCACCCGGCGGCCGTCGATTGCGGCCGCCGAGTGGCCGTCGCTGATCCATGACGCGCTGCGGGTCGCGGTGGAGCGCCGGATGGTCGCCGACGTGCCGGTCGGCGTGCTGCTCTCCGGCGGGATCGACTCCAGCTACATCGTGGCGCTGCTGGCCGAGCAGGGGCAGCGCGGGCTCACCACGTTCAGCATCGGGTTCGAGGCGGCCGGCGGGGAGAGCGGCGACGAGTTCGCCTACTCGGACATCGTGGCCAAGCAGTTCGACACCGTGCACCACCAGATCCGGATCGGCGCGGGCCGGTTCCTGCCGGCGGTCGACCGGACCGTGGCGGCGATGAGCGAGCCGATGGTCAGCCACGACTGCATCGCGTTCAACCTGCTGAGCGAAGACGTGTCAAAACATGTCAAGGTCGTACAATCAGGTCAGGGCGCGGACGAGATCCTGGCGGGCTACAGTTGGTATCCGCCGCTCGCGGACGTGCCCTACGACCAGGCCGTCGATGCGTATGCGAGGGAGTTCTTCGATCGCCCGCACAATCGTCTCGCCGCGCAGCTCAGCCCGGAGTGGCTGGTCGGCGACGACGTCAGCCGGGAGTTCGTCGCGGCGAGCTTCGGCCGGCCCGGAGCGGCCACCGCGGTCGACGCGGCGCTGCGGCTCGACTCCCAGGTGATGCTCGTCGACGACCCGGTCAAGCGGGTCGACAACATGACCATGGCGTGGGGGCTGGAGGCTCGCGTACCGTTCCTCGACCACGAGCTGGTCGAGCTGGCCGCGGCCTGCCCGCCCGAGTTGAAGCTGGCGGCCGGCGGCAAGGGAGTGCTCAAGGAGGCGGCCCGCGGCGTCGTGCCCGACGAGGTGATCGACCGGACCAAGGGATACTTCCCGGTCCCGGGGATCCGCCACCTGCAGGGGCCGATCCTCGACCGGGTACGCGACGCGCTGAGCGCACCCGCGGCCCGGGAACGCGGGTTGTTCCGGCCGGAGTACGTCGAATTCCTGCTGGCCGACCCGAACACGCCGCGCACCACCCTCGGCGCCAACCAGCTGTGGCAGCTCGCGCTGCTGGAGATGTGGTTGCAGGACAAGCGACTGTAGAAGGAAGGATCCGGATGGCCGGCCAGTTCAACCGTGTCGACGTCACCGTTCTGCCGATGGGCTGGACGAGCCTGTTCCCCTCGGAGGCCTCGGGCAGTTGGTCGCCGTCGCTGTCGCCGGACGGGCGGCACGCCGCCTACGTCTCCGACCGCAGCGGCCGCCCGCAGGTGTGGGTGCAGCCGGTCGGCAGCGAACTGGCCTTCCTGGTCGACACCGGCGAGGCGCCGGTGGCCGCCGTGCGCTGGTCGACCGGCGGCGGCTGGCTGGCCTGCCTGGTCGCCCCGGGCGGCGGCCCCCGGCACGAGATCTGGCTGGTCCGGCCGGACGGCTCCGAGCCGCACCAGGTGGCCGGCTTCGGCGCCGACACCGCCGACAACCTGCGCTGGCTGCCCGGCCGGTCGCTGCTCGCGCTCACCGAAAACCTCAGCACCGCGCTGCTGGTCGACCCGGTGACCGGGTCGCGTTCGGTGGTCGCCACCGGCGACCTGATCTCGCTGCTCGACGTCAGCCCGGACCGGGGGCGGGCGCTGCTGCGGGTCGGTCCGCGCGGCAGCCGGCAGATCGTGCTGCGCGACCTGCTCAGCGAGACCGACCAGGTGATCGCCGAGGGGGAACAGGCGGTCTTCGGGCCGGACGGGACGACGATCTACGCGCGGTCGGAGAGCGGCGAGTTCCCGGCGTTGATCCGGGTGGTCAAGGGATCCGCGGAGGTGCTGGCCTCGGCGGCCGCGGAGATCGAATCGTTCGCGCTGAGCACGGACGGGTGCGCGATGGCGGTGCTGTGGAACGTGCGCGGCGGCGAGTCGGAGATCGAGGTGCTCGACCTGGCGACGGCCGGCCGCCGTACGGTGCCGCTGCCCGGCACGGTGGCCGGCGAACTCGGCTGGAGCCTGGACGGTTCGGCGCTGGCGTTCACCGCGGAGGCGCCGGGCCGGCCGCACGGCGTGTGGGTCTGGTCGGCGAGCGGCGTGGTGGCGGTCTCCGCCGACCCGGCGGCGCCGGATGCGGTACGGCCCACGCTGAAGACGTTCCCGGCGCACGACGGCCTGCCGCTGACCGGGTGGCTGTTCCGGCCGGCCGGCGCCGGGCCGCACCCCACGGTGCTGTGGTTTCACGGCGGGCCGGAGGCGCAGGAGCGGCCGGGGCACGGGCCGTTGTTCCAGTCGCTGGTCGACCGGGGCATCGCGGTGTTCGCGCCGAACGTGCGCGGTTCGTCGGGCTTCGGGCGCAGCTTTGTGAACGCGGACAACCTGGGGCTGCGCTACGCCGCCGTCGAGGACGTCCGGAGTTGCGCCGGCTATCTGGTCGAGTCGGGGGTGGCCGACCCGGCGCGGCTGGGATGCATGGGCCGCTCGTACGGCGGCTACCTCACGCTGGCGGCGCTCACCACCTTTCCCGACCTGTTCGCGGTCGGCATCGACGTCTGCGGCATGTCCAACTTTTCCACGTTTTATCAGTACACCGAGCCGTGGATCGCCGCGGCGGCCGTCTCCAAGTACGGCGACCCGGTCGCCGACGAGGCCCTGCTCGCCGACCTGTCCCCGATCACCCGGATCGACCGCCTGCGCACCCCGCTGCTGATCGTGCACGGCGCGAACGACACCAACGTCCCGGTCATCGAGGCCGAGCAGGTCGCGGCCGCCCTCGCCGCCCGCGGCGTGCCGCACCGTTTCCTGCTCTTCCCCGGCGAGGGCCACGAACTCCTGCACCGCTCCGCCCGGGCCGACTACCTGCGCGAGACCGTCGACTGGCTCACCACCCACCTGCTGGAGCATGCCTGACCAGCGCCGGGTCGCCGAAGAGGGTCACCGCGGCGAGGCCGTCCGCGGCCGGCGTCAGCACGGCGAGGCCGAACGGCTCGCCGCGGCACCAGGCCGCGGCGGCCGGCTGGTCGTTGACCACCGTCGGCATCATCCGCCAGTCGCCGGGCGCGCCCATCGCCGGCGTGGCGAACGCGAGGCAGGTGTCCCGGCCGGCGAACCACACCCGCGAGCCGACCGGCTCGATCGCCGCGTCCGCCCGCAACACCCGGCCGAACGCGACCGGGTCGGCGGCCTCCCACGCCGCCATGTAGCGATCCAGCAGGTCCCGGGCCCGCGGGTCGGTCGGCTCCAGCACGTCGTCGCGGGCCGGCACGTCGTCGAGCCGGCTCCGGGCCCGCTGCAGCGCGCTCTTCACGGCCGGCACGGACAGGCCGAGGATCTCGCCCGTCTCGGCCGCCGAGAAGGCCAGCACGTCGCGCAGCAACAAGACGGCCCGTTGCCGGGCCGGCAGATACTGCAGCCCGGCGACGAATGCCAGCCGGACGGCCTCCCGGGCGGTCACCACGTCCGCCGGGTCGGCCGGGAACGGCTCGATCCACGCCTGCGGCCCGAGCGGTTCCGGCGGCGCGGCCGGGTCCGGGCTCGGCGGCCCGAGGCCGGACGGCAGTGCCCGCCGGTTGCGGCCGTCCAGCGCGGACAGGCAGGCGTTGGTGGCGATCCGGTAGAGCCAGGTGCGCACCGAGGACCGGTGCGCGAACCGGTCCCAGCCACGCAACGCGCGCAGGTAGGTCTCCTGCACCACGTCCTCGGCCTCGTGATGGGAGCCGAGCATCCGGTACGCGTGCGCGAGCAACCCGCGGCGCTCCCGCTCGAACGCGCCGGTCAGAGCCCCAGCCTCGGCCGCACCCACGTGGCCAACCTCCCGATCGCGTCGTCGGCCGCCGGCGAGCGCCCGGCCGCCATCTGGAACGTGTGCAGCCGCCCGGGGAAGACGTCCAGCCTGGTCTCCACCCCGGCCTTCTCGGCCAACGCGACCAGGCGTTCGGCATCGCCCAGGCCGCTCTCCGCCGCACCCACTTGAACGTACGTCGGCGGAAGCCCGGCCAGGTCGGCGTGCAGCACGTTCACCGCGGGGTCGAGGCCGCTCACCCCGTCCGGCAGATACATGCCGATCAGCCCGCGCACCATGTCGCGGGTGAAGAACAGGTCGGTCGCCGCGTTGGTGTCGAAGGAACTCGCGGGCTGCGCCGGATCCATGTCCACCCACGGCGAGATCAGCAGCAGCGTCGCGGCGCCGGGCGCGCGCAGCGCCACCTGCGCGGCGAGCCCACCGCCGGACGAATCACCGAGCAATGCCGTCCGGGCGGCCTGCCGGGCGGCCCACCGGTAGGCGGTGAGAGCGTCCTCGATCTGCGCCGGGTAGCGGAACTGCGGCGTGTGCCGGTAGGTGGCCAGCAGCACCCGCACGCCGGCCGCCTTGGCGAGGTGGCCGTACATCTTGCGGTGGGTATAGAGCGAGCCACCCACGAAGCCGCCGCCGTGCAGCGCCACGATCACCCGATCCTCGGCCGCCCCGTGCGGGCGCAGCCACATCGCGGGCACGCCGTCCGCCGACACCTCGAGATAGTCGACGCCGCCCGGCTCGGCGGTGACGTCCCCCCAGCTGTCGTCGTCGCCCATCGCGCCGGCGGCCCATCGCGCGTACATCTCCTCGATCGCATCCATACCGTGCAGACCGTCCGGCGGGCGGAAAGGAATCGGTGTGGCCGGACGCACGTGTGGCCTGCGCCGCGATTGGTTGTGAGCGTGCCGCTCGGCGGAGAAGGCTGTACAGCGTACCGGTAAGGAGCGAGTGGAAGGCGGCACATGGCCCTGCGACCCGGAGCCCGGGCCTGGGCGGTGTGGTCCGTCGGGCTCGCCGCGTACATCATGGCCGTGCTGCACCGCACGTCGCTCGGCGTGGCCGGGCTCGACGCGCAGGGCCGCTTCGACATCGGCGCCGGCGCGCTGGCCTCGTTCGTCGTGTTGCAGTTGCTGGTCTATGCCGGCCTGCAGGTGCCGGTGGGTATCCTGCTCGACCGGTTCGGCTCGCTGCGGCTCGTGGTCGCCGGCGGGCTGCTGATGGCCGGCGGGCAGGCGTTGATGGCAGCCGCCACCGGGGTGGAGGGCGCGGTTCTCGCCCGGGTCCTGGTCGGCGCCGGCGACGCGATGACCTTCATCAGTGTGCTGCGGCTGGTGCCGCAGTGGTTCCCGGCGCGGCGGGTGCCGGTGCTCACCCAGCTCACCGGCCTGGTCGGGCAGGCCGGCCAGGTGCTCAGCGCCGTTCCGTTCGCCGCCGTGCTCGCCGGACCCGGCTGGACCAGCGCCTTCCTCGGCGTCGCGGGCATCGGGGTGCTGGTCGCCACCGTGGCGCTCGCCGCCCTGCGGGACACCCCGCAGCGGCGGATCAGCAAGGGCTCGGCGGTCACCCTGCGCCGGCTCGGC
>Ga0070668_100001338_pt1 | contig 17603 bp, 16 predicted proteins | sample KBSS43metaG_FD_64661 | JGI IMG/M metagenome (GOLD analysis project Ga0070668, IMG submission 64661) | Switchgrass rhizosphere microbial communities from Kellogg Biological Station, Michigan, USA - KBS S4-3 metaG | ecosystem: Host-associated > Plants > Roots > Rhizosphere > Soil ... | reverse complement strand
CGGCACGTCCCACGTGATCAGCCGCGGCTGGACCGACCCGCAGAACCGCACGTCACCCGCGCGGACGGAGCCGATCACGCCGGGCCAGGGCTACCGCATCGGCGTCGAGCTGATGCCGAAGGACTACGTCCTCGCGGCGGGTCACCGGCTGGAGTTCCTGCTGGCTTCCAGCGACCACGACTACACGCTGCGGCCGAAGCCGGGCGCGGGGCTGGCGCTCGACCTGACGAAGACGTCGGTGACGCTCCCGGTCACGGGCGGCAAGCCGGCCCTGCGGGCCGCGTTCGGCTAGCGCCGGAAAGGAAACACCGACGGAAATGGTTCCGTCTCGATGACGTCACGGCCGGATTTCGGAAGTTCACCAGGGTAACGCCTGTTCTCCGCGGAACGACCACGGAGTGTGAACCACGCCAGATCCGGTTGAGGAGGCGTCATGGTGACGCTGAACGAGCTACGAGCCGTATCCGATTTCCTTGTCGCGTCGGGGGAAATCGCGTCGATCAAACTGGTCGTTCGCGGCGAGGGGGGCGCCATCCTTCCGGATGACAAGCTCGTATTGCTCAAGGACGGTCTGGCCGAGCGGGTCATCCCGACCGCACAGCGTCATCTGAAAGATATGCAGAGCGGCATTGTCGAACTCGACACCGCGACGGGCATGATGATCGTGCGGCTCTATGCCTACGGCCTGCTGAACCTGGCCACGAATGGTCGGACGGCCGGCGGGCAGTTCGAGGTGAAGGTGCTCGCGCTGGTGCGCTCCCTGATCGAGGATATCGAGAAACTCGGCCCGGCCAAGCTCGATCAGCGAGTTCTCGTGACCGCGGGCTGGAACCCGGGAGCGAACCTGGAGCTGGGGGACACCGATCCCGTGATCTCGACGGACGTCGCCGCGATCGATCGGCGAGTACACCGGATCGAGGTGCGAAGGCAGCGACTGAAGAAGCTGTCCGCGGCGGCGATCCTCTTCGCCGCGTTCATCATGCTCTTCGACGGGTACTACTTGGTCTCTGCCGACGACGCGGAACTCTCTCTGCTGATCCTGGTGTACGCCGGTCTGTTCCTGGCGTATGGGGTGTGGGCGCGGACGGAAGCGAACTCCTTGTTCAAGGACATCGAAGCGATCCGCAGTCAGCAGGATCTCGACGAGATGCTCGAAGGGGAGGAGTTGGAGCGCCGGGCGATGAAGCTGTTCCAGGTGCACAGCCAGCAGCTGAAGCGGTACTACGACCAAGCGCTCCGGCAGCGGGGATTCATCTTCTTCACCGGGATATTCTGCATTGCCGCGGGATTCTCGATCATCGCGATGGCTTTCGTCCTGCTCAAATCGGCGACTCCGGCGAGCTCGCTCGAAAAGATCCTGGTAGCGGCGCTCGGGGCGATCGGCGGGATCCTCGGGAACTTCATCGCGGTCGTCTACCTCCGGATGTTCTCGGAGACCGTGAAATCCATCGGTACCTTCCACGACCGGCTGGTGGCCACCCACCACCTGCATTTCGCCAACTTCCTCGTCTCGAAGGTGGCGGACCGGACGGGCCGCGACGCCGCGTTCCAGCTCGTCGCGGAGATCGCCGCGAACCAGGACGCCAAAGCACGGCACGGTGCCGAACCGGCGAACGGGAGCGCGCCCGCTCAACCGGGTACGCCCGCCCGGTAGGCGACCGCTCCCAAGTGGTCACTGTCCGTGGCAATGATCACGGAATGTAACGATCCTCTCAGGCCGGGCGACTGGTAAGCCGGAGTTCATCCTGCTGCGAGAGGACCCGCCATGACCTCGACCGCCGAACCCACCCTGGAGACCCTGCGCACCCAGCTGACCGGAACGGTGCTGACCCTCGGCGAAGCCGGCTACGACGTCGCCCGGTCGGTGTGGAACGGCGAGATCGACCGCTACCCCGCCGTCGTCGTGCGGCCGGCCGGGCCCGCGGACGTGGCGACAGCGCTCGGGTACGCCCGCGAAGCCGGCCTCGACGTCTCGGTGCGCGGCGGCGGGCACAACTACGGCGGTGCCGCGGTCGTGGACGGCGGCCTCGTCATCGACCTGAGCCCGCTCGACGCGATCAGCGTCGATCCGGACAGCCGGACCGTGCGCTGCGGCGGCGGCACGACCTGGGCGCAGCTCGACGCCGCGACGCAGGAGCACGGGCTCGCGGTGCCGGGCGGCACGATCAGCCACACCGGCGTCGGCGGGCTCACCCTCGGCGGCGGCTTCGGCTGGCTCACCGGCAAGCACGGGCTTTCCTGCGACAACCTGCTTTCGGCCGAGGTCGTCACCGCCGACGGCGAGGTCCTGCGCGCGTCCGCCGGGGAGCACTCCGACCTGTTCTGGGCGCTGCGCGGGGGCGGCGGCAACTTCGGCGTCGTCACCGAGTTCGAGTTCCGGCTGCACCCCGTGGGCCCGATCGTCCACCTGGGACTGTTCTTCTGGGGCCTCGACGACGGCGTGGCCGCGCTGCGCCAGGCTCGCGAAGTGCTCGAGACCCTGCCCGGCGAAATGGGTGCGCTCGTCGCCGGGCTGAACGCGCCACCCGCGCCGTTCGTCCCCGAGGAGTACCACTTCCGGCCCGGCTACGCCCTGCTGATCGCCGGTTTCGCGGGGGAGGAGCAGCACGCCGAGGCGATCCGGGCGGCGCGGTCGGGGCCGGCGCCGCTGTTCGAGTTCGTCTCCCCGATCCCGTACGTCGAGCTGCAGCGGATGCTCGACGACGCGGCGCCGTGGGGGATCCTCGGCTACGAAAAGGCCACCTACGCCGACAGCTTCACCGACGAGGTCATCGAGGTGATCGCGGACTTCCTGCCGCGCAAGACGTCACCGATGTCGATCATGCCGATCTTCTCGATGCGCGGGGCGTTCACCGAGGTCGCCGCCGACGCGACGGCGTTCGGCGGCCCGCGGCGGACGAGCATCCTGGTGAACATCGACGCGATCGCCGCCGAGCCGGAGCCGTTCGCCGCGGACCGCGCGTGGGTGCGCGAGTTCTGGACGGCGCTGGTGCCGTACTCGTCCAACCCGGCGGGCTACGTCAACTTCATGGCCGAGTACGAGCAGGACCGCGTCCGGACGTCGTACGGCCCGGCGAAGTTCGCGCGGCTCGCGCGGATCAAGGCGGAGTACGACCCGCGGAACGTCTTCCACCACAACGCGAACATCCCGCCCGCGAAGTGAGTCAGCCGGCGATGCCCGCCCGGTAGGCGAAGGCCACCGCCTGCGCGCGATCGCGCAGGCCGGCCTTGGCGAACAGGTGGTTCACGTGGGTCTTGACGGTCGCTTCGCTCACCACCAGCGTGCGCGCGATCTCGGTGTTCGACAGCCCGGCCGCGATCAGCCGCAGCACCTCGATCTCGCGGGCGGTCAGGCCTTCGATTTCCTTGACCCGCTTGGGTGTGCTGCGGGTGGCGGCCTCGACGAGCCGTCGCTGCAGCTCGCCGTCCACTGTGGACTGGCCGGCCGCGGCCGAGCGCAGTGCCCGCGCGATGGCCTCGGCGTCGGCGTCCTTGGTGAGGAAGCCACGGGCGCCGGCGCGCAGCGCGGCCAGCAGCGATTCGTCGTCGGCGTAGGTGGTGAGCACGACGACCTCGGTGCCCGGGTGCCCGGCGCGGATCCGCTCGGTGGTCTCCACGCCGTCGCAGCGCGGCATCCGCAGGTCGACGAGGACGACGTCGGGGTGGTGCCGGGCGACCAGGTCGAGCGCGGCGAGCCCGTCGGCGGCGGCGCCGACCACCTCGACGCCGGGCAGCAGCCCGAGCAGCGTGACCAGGCCTTCCCGGACCACGGCTTGGTCGTCGGCCAGCACGACACGCAGCGTCACGCCGGCACCGTCAGGTGAATCCGCCATCCGTCCTCCCCCGGCCCGCTCTCGAGCCGCCCATCGAGCAGCGCGACGCGTTCGCCCATCCCGCGTAAACCGTAGCCTGCCGACGGCGCGTCCGGCGGACGCCTGCCCTGGCGGTCGGCCACCGTCAGCGCGACGGTCCCGGAGCCGTAGCCCAGCGTGACGTCGACGTCGGCCTTCGCCGCGTGCTTGCGGGTGTTGGCCAGCGCCTCCTGCACCGCGCGGACCAGTGCGGTGCCGACCGCCGCGTCGAGTTCACGTGGCTCGCCTTCGATCGTGAAGTCGGCCCGGGCCCCGCTGTCCAGCCGGTACGCGGTCAGGAGGTCCGCGATCGTGCGTTCGACCGGCACGGCGTCCTCGCGCAGCGCGGCGACGGCTTTCCGTGCCTCGGCGAGGCCTTCCGACGCCAGCTTCTGCGCCCGCTCGATCTGCGCCACGGCGTCCGGGCTCGCGCCGTCGCGCACCAGCATGAGCCGCGCGCCCTGCAGGTTCAGCGAGAGCCCGGCCAGCGAGTGCGCCAGGACGTCGTGCAGCTCGCGGGCGATGCGGGCGCGTTCGGCGAGCGCGGCCGCGCGGGCGTGCTCCTCGGTGGCCGTCTGCGCGCGGGCCAGCGCCAGCTCGGTCTGCTCGATCCGGGCGAGCCGGGTCCGCCGGTTCAGCCCGAGCAGCACGATCACGGCGAGGACCGCGTACGTCGGCAGGGCGTCTTCCCAGCTGTGGTGGCGGACCGCCTGCCAGGTGAGCACGGCCAGGTCGATGCCGACCGCCACCACGATCGGGGCCGTGCCCTGACGGAGCACGACGAAGAACGTGGTGCTGAACATCGTCACCGACGCCCAGCTGTTCGGCTCGAGCGCCCACAGCACACCCGAGCCGGTGATCACGATCGTGGTGATGACCGGCGTCAGCCGGTGGGGAGCGGCGTCGTAGACCCACACCAGCGGGACCGACAGGACCAGGGTGATCCCGATCAGGATCCAGGCGAGCGTGTTCGCACGGGGCATCGCGGCGACCATCGGCACCGCCACGAACGCCCAGCGCACCCAGTCCTGGGTCTGGGGGCGCCGGCGGAACGCGGCCCGTCCGGTCGTCATCGCGGAATCCTCCATGGGGGTGCTTGTACGGAAAATGTACCGACGCGGGCTTGGCTTCGTGGTGTCAAGATGTCCCGTTTGTCAGGAGGTTTCCCCATGTCCAGGTTGCGACGGCTCGCCGTGTTCGCCGCCGCCGTGGCGCTGCCCGCGCTCGGCCTCACCCTCGCCGGCCAGGCGCCCGCGTCCGCCGCGCCCAACTTCCAGGTGCCCTTCAAGTGCGGGGTCACCGTGGACGCGGCGACGTTCAGCGGCCACAGCCCCGCGTACTCGGTGGACTTCCAGAAGTCGGGGATCACCGGCATGCCGGTGCTCGCTTCGGCCTCCGGCACCGTGACCCGGGTGGCGGACGAGGGCAGTGACAGCTACGGCAAGTGGATCGAGCTGGACCACGGTGGCGGCTGGCGTACCCGCTACGCGCACCTGTCGGCCCAAGAGGTCTCGGTCGGACAGTCGGTCGTCGGTGGCAAGCAGATCGGCAAGGCGGGCGCGACCGGCGGGGTCACCGGTCCGCACCTGCACTTCGAAGAGCGGCTGGACGGCGTGGTGCAGAAGGCGAAGCTGAACGGCGTCGCCGTGCCGTACTACGCGCACACCAACTTCACGAGCAAGAACGACTGCGGCGGCAACCCGTACTCCGCCGAAGAGGTCTGCGGCGACGGCTTCTCCGTCGTCGACCAGCAGGCGCTGGCCAACTCCTCGGGCACGGCCTACCTGCTGTACAACGCCTCGACCAAGGCGAACTGCGTGGCCACGATGAAGGCGACGTCGCTCGGCACGGCCAGTGCGGTCTCGGCCTTCCTCGAGGTCGAGGGTGCGGCCCGGACGACCGATTCCGGCAGCTTCACCTACTACGCCGGGCCGGTGAAGAAGACCGCCGATTCCACCTGCGTCAAGTGGGGCGGCTCGGTGGGCAGCAACACCTACGAGAGCGGGTTCGAGCACTGCGACTGAGCCTGTCCGGCCGGTGGGGCCGGGCAGCATAGCCCGCCCCACCGACAGGAATCCTCCTCCCGCCCGGGGACGGGCGGGATCCGTCCACATCGGCACCGCCCATCCACAGATTTGCCGCCACCGCCCCATCCGGCCCCGATCTGCCCCACGGTGGAGGCATGACCACTTCCACCCCGGCCGGCCCGGCGCCGGTCAACCTCCGGAATCCCGCGCAGCTGCTGGCCGCGCTCCCGTACCTGATCGGGTTCCGGCCCGAGAAATCCGTCGTCGTGCTCGGCCATCGGGCCCCCGAAGGCCAACGCCTGGGCCTGGTGCTGCGCGGCGATCTGCCGCGCCGCGAAGACCGGGCCCGCCAGGCCAGGGCCCTCGCACCGCGGTTCGCCCGGGGCTTCCACACCGGCGTGACGCTGGTGGTCGTCGGCGGCAGGCGAAGATCCGGCGGCCCGCCACCGCACGCGGGCTTCGTCGAAGAGCTGGCGGACGCGCTGGGCGAGTTCGGTCTCCCGGTGCTGCACGCGATGTGGACGTCCGGCATCACCACGGGCGCGCCATGGGCGTGCTACGCCGACGCGGAGTGCGGCGGCGAGCTGCCGGACCCCCGCGCGACGGTGACGGCGGCGGTCGCCACCGAAGGCGGCATGGTGGTGTTCGACAGCCGCGACGAGCTGGCGGCGCTGCTCGCCCCGCGCTCACCGGAAGCGCTGGCCCGCCGGGCGGAACAGCTGGCGCGCCGGTCTGCACCGCCTTGGCCCGACGCGACGTGCGTCGCCGAAGCGGCATCGGTGATCCGCGCCGCGTTCGACCGGCAGCGGCGCGGTGCGGAACCCCCGACCGACGACGAAGCCGTTCTCCTGGCGAGCGCGTTGACGATCCCCGAGATCCGCGACGGGTGCCTGGCGATGGCGGTCCCGTCCCGCACCCCGGCGGCGCGCGAGGCCGAGCGCCTCTGGCTGACGCTGGTCCGGGAACTCCCGGCCCCGGAACGCGCCGACCCGGCAGCACTGTTGGCGTACACGGCTTTCATGCGCGGCGACGGCACTTTCGCGGGCATGGCGCTGGAAAACGCGCTGGATGCGGCACCGGGCCACGTCCTGGCCGGGCTCCTGACGACGGTGCTGGACCTCGGCCTCCCACCGGAAAAGCTTCTGGGCCTGGCGCTGGCCGCGGATCCGGAAGGCGTGTCCGGCTTCGGCCTGGTCCCCTTCGACGTCGGCGCGGAGCAGTAGGCTGTACCGGTTTCGCGGACGGGCTGCTGCACTTGGTCTCCGGACATCTGGAGGCCGGTGAAGACGTGGTGGCGGCTACGGCGCGGGAGGCCGAGGAGGAAATCGGGGTGCTACTGCGACACCAAGACCTCGAGTGCGTTCACGTGATGCACCACCGGAACGAGGTGCAGGGGCGGGTGGGGTTCTTCTTCCGCGCGACCCGGTGGCAGGGAGAACCCGTCAATCGCGAGCCCGAAAAGTGTTCGGAGCTGGTGTGGTGCCCGCTTGACCGGCTTCCCGACGACGTCATCGCCTATCCCGCCGAGGCGCTGCGGCGGATCGGGAGAGGAGAGCAGTTCAGCCTTCACGGCTGGGAGTAGTCCGTGCGGAAACTGGCCGGTGATGCGGTGGCGCGCGGCACGGCGCCGATCGATTCCGGGACTTGCTCGAATCCGGAACGAGGGTTGCCGGGCAGCGTTCACGCGGCAGCCGGCCAGGGCAGGCGAGCGGGCGCACCGGAGGTACGCCCGCCCACCGCTCGGCTCAGGCTTGGGCCGCGCGCCGGCCCTGGGTGAATTCCCAGGCGTCCCGCACGATTCCGGTCAGGTCGGTGCGCTCGGGCTTCCAGCCGAGGTCCTCGCGGGCCCGGTCGCTGGCGGCCACGAGCACCGACGGGTCGCCCGCGCGGCGCGGTGCCACCGCGGCCGGCACCGGGTGTCCGGTGACCTCGCGGCAGGCCTCGATCACCTCGAGAACGGAGAAACCGGTGCCATTGCCCAGGTTGTAGATGCGGTGCTCGCCGGCGGTGGCGTGCTTCAGCGCCAGCAGGTGCGCGTCCGCGAGGTCCACGACGTGGATGTAGTCGCGGATCGCGGTGTGGTCCGGCGTCGGGTAGTCGTCGCCGAAGATCTGGATGCGCTCGCGGTCGCCCGTGGCGACCTGGAGAACGAGGGGAATGAGATGGGTTTCCGTGGCGTGGCGCTCACCGAGGGCGCCGTACGCGCCCGCGACGTTGAAGTAGCGCAGGCTCACCGCGGCCAGGCCGTGCGCGCCGGCGAAGCTGGTGATCGCGTGGTCGATGGCGAGCTTCGTGGCGCCGTAGGTGTTGGTCGGCCGGGTCGGCGCGGACTCCGCGATCGGCGACTGCTCCGGCTCGCCGTACGTCGCCGCGGTCGAGGAGAACACCAGCCGGGGCGTGCCGTGTTCGCGGATGGCTTCGAGCAGCCGCAGCGACGTGACGACGTTGCCTTCCCAGTACTTCGCCGGGTCCGTCATCGACTCGCCGACCAGCGACTTGGCCGCGAAGTGCAGCACGCCGTCGAAGCCCTCGCGCAGCAGGCTGCCCGCCACCTCGGCGGCGTCGCCTTCGATGAACCGCGCGTCCGGGTGGACGGCGTCGGCGTGCCCGGTGGACAGGTCGTCGACGACGGTGACCTGGTGCCCGGCTTCGACCAGCCGGGCGGCACAGACACTGCCGACGTATCCGGCGCCGCCCGTCACAACGAGCTTCAGGGCATTGCTCTGCTCCGACACATCCAGGCCTTTCTGCCGAGGGGGGTGACTGTGCGCCACAGTGTTCCCCTATGGCGACGCGCGGGTCCGAGCGGGGGTTGCCCCGGGCGGACCCGCGCGGCCTCAGAGCTCGTCGCGCCCGGCGCCGCGGGAGGGCACCGCGGTGAACATCCGCGGTCGCCGGTAGCCGGCCTCTTCGTACGCCGCTTCGACGGCCGTCTTGACGCCGTCCAGGTCGGCGTCGCGGACCAGCGCGATCGCCGAGCCGCCGAACCCGCCGCCGGTCATCCGCGAGCCGAGAGCACCGGCCGCCCGCGCCGTGTCGACCGCGAGGTCCAGCTCGGCCGTGGAGATCCGGTAGTCGTCGCGCATGCTGACGTGCGAGGCGTCCAGGTACGGCCCGATGTCGGCCAGCCGCCCGGCACGCAGCAGCTCGACCGTCTCGAGCACTCGCTGGTTTTCGGTGACGACGTGCCGCACCAGCGGCACCAGGTCTTCCGGCAGCCGGTCGAGGGCCTCGGCGAGACCTTCGACGGTGACGTCGCGCAGCGCCTTCACCCCGAGCAGCTCAGCCGCTCGCTCGGTGCCGCGCCGGCGCTCGCCGTACCCGCCCTCGGCGTGCGAATGCTTCGTGCGGGTGTCCATGATCAGCACCTGCAGCCCGGCCTCGGCCAGGCCGAACGGCACCTGCTCCTGCTCGCCCGAACGCACGTCGAGGAACAGCACGTGGGACTCGGTGCAGCAGAGGGACGCCGTCTGGTCGAGCAGGCCCGTGGGCGCGCCGACGAAGTCGTTCTCCGAACGCTGCACCCACCGCGCCACCTGGGGCCGCGTCGGGACGCGGTCGTCGGTGCCGTCCAGCTCGAGGCCGGCCAGCCCCAGGAACGCCAGCGACACCGCGCACTCGAGCGCGGCGGAGGAGGACAGTCCCGCCCCCGACGGCACGTCCCCGGCGACGACCAGGTCGGCGCCGGACGTGAAGTCCTGGTCGCGCAGCACCCAGGCGACCCCCGCCGGGTACGCGGCCCACCCGTCGACCGTGCCCGGGGCCAGGTCGGCGATCTTGAGGTCGCCGGAGCGCTGGATCTGGCCGTCGTCGCCCAAGGTGGCGACGGACAGGATGCCGTCCTCGCGGGGCGACGCCGCCACGGCCAGCCGGTGCGGCAGGGCGAACGGCAGCACGAAGCCGTCGTTGTAGTCGGTGTGCTCACCGATCAGGTTGACCCGGCCGGGCGCCGACCACACCCCGGACGGCGCGACGCCGTGCACGGTGCGGAACGCCGCCACGGCCTCCGAAGCGGGGCTCATCGGGCCTGCGCCAGGACGGCGTGCAGCGCGGAGCTGGCGACCTGGGCGGTGGTGTCCCCGCCGGTGACCTCGATGGTGCTGCCGTTGGCCTTGCCGACGGTGACCGTGCCGCCCGGCACGATGCCGACCGACTTGAGCTCGGTCATCAGCGACTCGTCCAGCTGGACGTGTTCGGCGATGCGCCGGATCTCGACGCGGCCGCCGCCGGTGCGGGCGAACTCGTCGAGCCGGACCAGGTCGGCCTCCGCCGGCGGCGCGGGATCGCCGTCGCCCAGCTTGTCCAGGCCGGGGATGGGGTTGCCGTAGGGGGACGTGGTCGGGTGGTCGAGCAGCTTGACCAGCTTGCGCTCGACGGCTTCGCTCATCACGTGCTCCCACCGGCACGCCTCGTTGTGCACGTGCTCCCACTCGAGCCCGATCACGTCGACGAGGAGGCGCTCGGCCAGGCGGTGCTTGCGCATCACCGCGATGGCCAGTTCACGGCCGTGGTCGGTCAGCTGGAGGTGCCGGTCGTCGGCGACCACGACCAGCCCGTCGCGCTCCATCCGGGCGACGGTCTGGCTCACGGTCGGGCCGCTCTGCTGCAGGCGCTCGGCGATGCGGGCGCGCAGCGGAACGACACCTTCTTCTTCGAGTTCGTAGATCGTACGCAAGTACATCTCGGTGGTGTCGATGAGATCGTTCACGCTGTCCCCTTCGTCCGCGTTGCTCATCGTAGTCGTTGACCCCGGCAGCGGCGGCGGGCCTTGCGGATAACAACTCGCCGGTGGGGGATATGTCCGCACCCCGGCGCGGCCGGCCGGGCGATCGCTGGAAGATGGGAGGCATGCGTCCGCTGATCAGCACCACCGACCTCGCCGCCGCGCTGGCCGGCCCGGCCGGCGACCGGCCCGTCGTCCTCGACGTCCGCTGGCGGCTCACCGGCCCGCCCGGCGCCGACTCCTACCGGGAGGGCCACCTGCCCGGCGCGGTCTTCACCGACCTCGACCGCGTGCTCGCGGGCGAGCCGGGCGAAGGGGGCCGGCACCCGCTGCCCGACCCCGCCGACCTGCAGCGCGACCTCCGCGCGGCCGGCGTCCGGACGGGCGCGCCGGTGGTGGTCTACGACGACGCCGACGGCTCGGTGGCCGCACGGGCGTGGTGGCTGCTGCGCTGGGCCGGGCACGACGAGGTCGCGGTGCTCGACGGCGGTTACGCGGCGTGGACCGCCGAAGGCCACCCCGTCGACACCGAGCCTGCCCGGCCGGAACCGGGCGACCTCACGGTCCGGCCGGGTGGGATGCCGGTGCTGGACGCCGACGAGGCGGCGGCGCTGGCCCGCGACGGCCTGTTGCTGGACGCCCGCGCCACCCCGCGCTACACCGGCGAGACCGAGCCGGTCGACCCGCGGGCCGGGCACATCCCGGGCGCGGTGAACGCGCCGTTCGCGGGCCACACCGGCACGGACGGCCGTTGGCGCGCGCCCGAGGAGCTGGCTGCCCGGTTCGCGGACCTGGGCCTGCGCCCGGGCGAGCCGGTCGGCGCGTACTGCGGCTCCGGGGTGACGGCCAGCTCGGTCGTGCTGGCGCTGGAACTCGCCGGCCACTCCGGCGCCGGGTTGTACGCGGGTTCGTGGTCCCACTGGTCCCGCGACCCGGACCGCCCGGCGGCGACGGGCACCCTGCCAGGCTGACGTGGTGCTGCGCCGGTCCGCAACCCGGACCGCCGGGCGGCGACGGGCACCTCGCCCGGCTGAGGCGCGGTGGTCTCCCGGCGTCACACGGTCAGCGCCGGGCTGATCAGGGAGACCACCAGGTCCGGATCCTCCAGGTGGACATCGTGGCCGGTGGCGGTTTCGCACAGCCGGAACGTCGGCACCTCCGCCGCGGTCGACCGCAGCTCGGCGAGCGTCCAGCGCTCGTAGGCGAGCCAAGCCTCCTGGGCCTCCTCGGGCAACAGCCCGGCCAGCGACCGGGTCCCGCGGGTCACCACCAGCGGTCCCCGTGCCCGCCGGTACGCCGCGAACAGGTCCAGCGCGTCGATCGCCGCCATGACCGTGCGGAAATCCTCGTCGAGGCCGGTGGCCATGGCCGTCAACGCGGTCCGGACCGCCCGATGTCCGGCCACCGGGTCCGCCAGCCCCGTGTAGTGGGCCGGGGACGTCGGGTTGCCGTGGCCGTCGAGGTTCAGCGCGAGCGGACACTCGCCGACGCCGGCCCAGAGGGTGGCGACCATGCCGCCCAGCGAATGTCCCGCGACCACCGGGCGGGTCAAGCCCAGCGCCGAGACGACCGCGGCGACGTCCGCGACCACCGGCTCCCACGCCCAGGGCGCGGCCGGGGTCGAGCCGTGACCGCGCAGGTCGAGCGTCACCGGACGGGCGCCGAGCGCGCGCAACCGGGCCACCACCGGGTCCCAGTCGGCGCTGTCGCGGCCGCCGCCGTGGAGGAGGACCACCGGAGCTCCGCGGCCACCGTGGTCGGTCACGTGCAGGGGCACCGAACCGGAGAAGATCACGACGCGGAGCGAACCAGGGGACCGGCTTCCGGTCCACGGATTTCCTCGATCGGCACTAGAGTCGGCCCTATGTCGCCTGCCGTGGTGTGGGATTCCGCCCTGCTGGGTTACGACCTGGGCGGGGAGCATCCGTTCAACCCCGTCCGGCTGGAGCTCACCGTCCGGCTGGCCACCGAGCTCGGCGTGCTCGACGGTGTCGAGCTGCTCGTCCCGACGAACGCCGGGGACGAGGAACTCCTCCGGATCCACGCGCCCGAGTACCTCGCCGCCGTGCGGGACGCGCCGCTGGTCGGCTGGGATGTCGGGCACGGGCTCGGCACCGCCGACAACCCCGTCTTCCCCGACATGCACGACGCCTCCGCCCTCGTCGTCGGCTCGACGCTGCTGGCCGCCCGCAAGATCGCCGAAGGCGAGGCCACCCGCGCGGTCAACATCGCCGGCGGCCTGCACCACGCCATGCGCGACCAGGCGTCCGGCTTCTGCGTCTACAACGACTGCGCCGTCGCCATCTCGTGGCTGCTCGACCACGGCTTCGAGCGGATCGCCTACATCGACACCGACGTCCACCACGGCGACGGCGTCCAGGCCGCCTTCTACGACGACCCCCGCGTCCTCACCATCTCGATGCACCAGCACCCCTTCACGCTCTGGCCGGGCACCGGCTACTCCGCCGAAACCGGCCGCGGGAAGGCCGACGGCACCGCGGTCAACGTCCCGCTGCCGCCGCGCACCCAGGACCCCGGGTGGCTGCGCGCGTTCAGCGCCGTCGTCCCATCCCTGCTGGCCGACTTCGAGCCGCAGCTCCTGTTCACCCAGTGCGGCGTCGACTCGCACGAGGAAGACCCCCTGGCTGATCTGTCGCTGTCAGTCGACGGGCACCGCACCATCTACACCACCCTCCGCGACCTCGCCGAGACGTACGCGGGCGGCAAGTGGATCGCCGTCGGCGGGGGCGGGTACCAGCTGATCCGCGTCGTCCCGCGGTCGTGGACGCATCTGATCGCCACCGTCCTCGACCGGGACGTCGACCCCGCGACGCCGCTGCCGCCGGGCTGGGTTTCGACGGTGAGCAAGGCCGCCCCGCACGCCGAGCTGCCGCGGGCGATGACCGACGACCGCGACACGGAGTTCAAGCCGTGGGGCGACGGCGAGGACGACCCGGTCGACATCGCCGTCCGGGACACGCGCCGCGCCGTCTTCCCCCTGCACGGCCTGGATCCGGACGACCCCAGGGACTGATCATGGCCGGACGGGATCCCTTCGACTATCCCCGCGACTGGGAGGCCGACGTCGTGCTGTCCGACGGCGGCACCGTCCACCTGCGGCCGGTCGTCCCGACCGACGCCGGCGGGCTGGTCGCCTTCCACGGCAGGCTGTCCGAGCGCACCCGCTACCTGCGCTACTTCGGCGCCTACCCGCGGATCCCGGAGAAGGACCTGAAGCGGTTCTCCACGGTCGACCACCACGACCGGGTCGCGTTCGCCGCGTTCCTGGGCGACGAGATCGTGGCCGTCGGCCGGTACGAACGGCTCGACGACGGGCCGTCGGCCGAAGTCGCCTTCGTCGTCGACGACGCGCACCAGGGCCGCGGGCTCGGCTCGATCCTGCTGGAGCACCTCGCCGCGGCCGCGTCGGAGTGCGGGCTGCGCCGGTTCGTCGCCGAGGTGCTCGCCGAGAACGCCGCCATGGTGCGGGTCTTCCGCGACGCCGGGTACCAGGTCAGCCGCGAGATCGAGGAGGGCGTGCTGCACCTGGAGTTCGACATCGACCCGACCGAGGAGTCCCTCGCCGTCGCGCGCTCCCGGGAGCAGGCGGCCGAGGCTCGCAGCGTGCACAACCTGCTGCACCCGTCGTCGGTCGCGGTGATCGGCGCGTCCACCGAGCCGGGCAAGGTCGGCCACGTCGCCTTCGCGAACCTCCTGGCCGCCTCGTTCGCCGGCACCGTCTACCCGGTCAACGCGGAGCACCGCTCGGTCCGCGGCGTCCGCGCATACCCCTCGGTGCTGGACATCCCGGACCAGGTCGACCTGGCGCTGGTCGCGGTGCCCGCCGAAGCCGTCGAGTCCGTTTTGGACGCTTGCCTGGCGAAGGGCGTCAAGACGCTGCTGATCGTCTCCGGCGGGTTCGCCGAGTCGGGGCCGCACGGGCTGCACGCCGAGCTGCGGCTGGTCGGCGAGGCGCGGGCGCACGGCATGCGCGTGGTCGGCCCGAACGCGCTCGGCGTGCTGAACACCGCGCCCGGCGTCCGGCTGAACGCGACGCTCGCCCCGCGGCTGCCCGGCCGCGGGCGCACCGGGTTCTTCTGCCAGTCCGGCGCGCTGGGCACCGCGATCCTCGCCGACGCCGAGGCGCGCGGCCTCGGCCTGTCGACGTTCGTCTCGGCGGGCAACCGCGCCGACGTCTCCGGCAACGACCTGCTGCAGTACTGGGAGACCGACCCGGACACCGATCTCGTGCTGCTGTACCTCGAGTCCTTCGGCAACCCGCGCAAGTTCGCGCGGCTGGCCAGGCGGCTCGCGCGGACGAAGCCGATCGTCGCGGTGAAGTCGGGGCGGCACGCGGTCCGCCCGCAGCTGGCCGCGACGTCCACGGAGATCGACGAGGCCAGCGTCCAGGCGCTGTTCGAGCAGGCCGGCGTCGTGCGGGTGGAGTCGCTGGCGCAGCTGTTCGACACCGCGCTCGTGTTCGCCCACCAGCCGCTGCCCGCCGGCCCGCGGGTGAGCATCGTCGGCAATTCCAGCGCGATCGGGCTGCTGGCCGCCGACACGGCGCGGATGCAGGGGCTGCGGCTGGCGTCCGATCCGGTCGACGTCGGCCCGCAGGCCGGGCCGGACGACTTCGCCAAGGCCGTCGGCGAGGCCCTCACCTCGCCGGACACCGACGCGCTGGTCGTCGTGTTCGCCCCGCCGGTGGCGATCCCCGGCACCGCGTACGCGCGCGCCCTGCGGGAGACCGTCGTCGAACTGGGCCAGCGCAAGCCGATCGTCTCGACGTTCCTCGCCGCCGAAGGCGTCCCGGACGCACTCGCCGTCCTTTCCGGCGACGGCGTGCCGACGCGCGGTTCGATCCCGTCGTACCCGAGCCCGGAACGCGCGGTGACCGCCCTCGCCAGGGTCGTCCGGTACGCGGCGTGGCGCCAGCGCCCGCAGGGCACGCTGGTGCGGCCGTCCGGGGTGCACACCGAGCAGGCGCAGGTGATCGTGCGCGAGCTCCTGGAAACCGAAAGCGGGAAGACGACGCTGCTTTCGGACGCCGACGTCGTGCGGTTGCTGGGCTGCTACGGCATCGACGTGGTCCCGTTCCGCATCGTGTCCACTGTGGACGAAGCGGTCGCGGCGGCGGCCGGGCTGGGCTACCCGGTGACGCTCAAGGCGGTCGACGAGCGGCTGCGCGGCCGGCCCGACCTGGCCGGGGTGCGGCTCGACCTGGCCTCCGAAGACTCCGTGCGCACCGCCTACGAAACGCTGCGCGAGATCTCCGGCGACGACGACGTGTACGTCCAGCGGATGGCCCCGAAGGGCCTGTCGTGCGTGATCGGGCTGCAGGACGACCCGTCGTTCGGCACGCTCGTGTCGTTCGGGCTGTCCGGCCTGGTCAGCACCCTGCTGGGCGACCGCGCCTACCGGGCGGTGCCGGTCACCGACGTCGACGCGGCCACGCTGCTGCGCGAGCCGCGGACGGCGCCGCTGCTCACCGGCTACCGCGGCGACGAGCCCGCCGACCTCGCCGCGCTGCAGGACATGGTGCTGCGCGTGGCCACGCTGGCCGAGGACAACCCGGAGGTGCGGTCGCTCGTGCTGGATCCGATCCTGGCGTCGCCGGACGGCGCCTTCGTCGCCAACGCCCGGCTGGTGCTGGGGCCGCCGCCGTCGCGGCCCGACACCGGCCCGCGACGGCTGCGCGCGATCAACCCCCTCGGCTGACATGGCCCCGTTGACCGAGCTGGTGCGCCGGCACGCCGCGGACGTGCCCGGCGCGGTGGCGCTCGTGGCGCGTGGCGAGCAGGTCGAAGTGGCGGCCGTCGGTTCGGCGGACGTCGAAGGCACCGTGCCGATGGCGCGGGATTCGCTGTTCCGCATCGCGTCGCTCACCAAGCCGATCGTGGCCGCGGCCGTGCTGCTGCTCGTCGACGAAGGCGAGCTCGCGCTGGACGATCCGGTGGCGCGGTGGCTGCCGGAGCTGGCGTCGCCGGTGGTCGTCCGGACGCCCGCCGGGCCGGTCGACGACGTCGTGCCCGCCGTCCGGCCGATCACGGTGGCCGATCTGCTGACGTTCCGCTGCGGGTACGGCCTCGCCGCCGACATGACGCTGCCCGCGGTCGACCTGCTGCTGCAGGTGGTGGGTCACCCGGCCGCGGCACCGCGGGCGATGCCGCCGGACGAGTGGCTGGCGGCGCTGGCGCAGGTGCCGTTGCTGCACCAGCCTGGCGAGGCGTGGCTCTACGACACCGGCTCGGACCTGCAGGGCGTGCTGATCGCGCGGGTGTCGGGCCGTTCGCTGCCGGAGTTCCTGGCGGAGCGGTTGTTCGAGCCGCTGGGCATGGCCGACACGGGGTTCGCGGTGCCGACCGCGGCGCTGGGCCGGTTCACCGGCGCGTACCGCCGCGGCGAGGAAGGGCTCCGGCTGATCGATTCGCCGGAGGGCCGGTGGAGCAGGCCGCCGCCGTTCCCGTCCGGTGCGGGAGGGCTCGTGTCGACGGCCGACGACCTCCTCGCGTTCGCCCGGTTCCTGCTGGCCGAAGGCACGACGGACGGCCGGCGGCTGCTGACGCGGGAGTCGGTGCACCTGATGACCACCGACCACCTGACGCCCGCCTAGCGGACGGCCGCGCGGGTGTTCCTGCACGGCCAGGGCTGGGGATACGGCGGTTCGGTCGACGTCGAGGCGAAGGAACCCTGGCAGGTGCCGGGCCGCTACGGCTGGGTCGGCGGCGCGGGCACGGCCGCGCACCTGGTCCCGGCGACCGGCACCGTGACGGTATTGCTGACGCAGGTCGAGCTGACCAGTCCGGAGCCGACGCCGTTGATGCGGGAGTTTTGGCGGTACGCCGCGACCGAGCGGTGATGGCGCCTGAGCCGGCGAGTGCGGTCTGCCGCCACCCGGATGTGAAGCTGCGGACCGCGTCAGCTGCCGGCCCCGGACGCGTCGAGGGCTTCGGCCGCGTGGCCGACACCGCCAGCGTCGTGACCCCGGCTTCGGCGAGGGCC
>Ga0070668_100001334_pt1 | contig 17625 bp, 12 predicted proteins | sample KBSS43metaG_FD_64661 | JGI IMG/M metagenome (GOLD analysis project Ga0070668, IMG submission 64661) | Switchgrass rhizosphere microbial communities from Kellogg Biological Station, Michigan, USA - KBS S4-3 metaG | ecosystem: Host-associated > Plants > Roots > Rhizosphere > Soil ... | reverse complement strand
AAGCTGGCCTACGACGCAGCAACTGGGCCGGGCCCGCAAACCCCGTTCGTGGTCGTCCTGCGCGAGCTGGCCGAGATTCTGCGCGCCGGCGGCCGGACCTTCGTCGACTGTCTCGCGATGGCCGCTCGCGCGCCGTATGGCGTCGACCTGTCCACCGAATCGATCGAATACCTCATCATGAACGGTCGGGCACTCGTGCTGATCGACGGACTTGACGAGCTGACCGACCTCTCGCTGCGCGGGCGCGTGGTGGACAGCATCAACGGCTTCGCGGCGCTATATCCACTGGTGCCGATCATCGTCACCTCGCGACAGGTCGGCTACACCGACGCCGCCCTCGATCCGGATCTGTTCCAGGCGTACGCCATCGCACCATTCGACGAGGAACGGGTCGAGAGGTACGCCCGGGCGTGGTTCGACCTTGACGACGGCACCCCGGCCGACGAGCGGACCGTTCGCTGCGAGACTTTCCTGTTCGAGAGCGAGTCGATCGCCGACCTGCGCGCGAATCCGCTGCTGCTGTCACTGCTCTGCGCGGGATACGCGACCGAGCGCCATCTGCCCCGCAACCGGGCCCAGGTATACGAGCGCTGCGCCACGACTCTTTTCGACCGGTGGGACTCGATGCGCGGCGTGCCCATGCCCGTGCGGTTCCAGGGTCACGTACGCGGCGGCGTTGTGGAGCTGGCCTGGGAGATGTTCGCCGTCCGTAATGTCACCGAGCTACCTCGAAATCGGGCGCTCGCCGTGCTGCGCGACTATCTGGTTGCCAAACGGGTCGACCAGGACGAGGCGATGGCGCTGGCCGAGGGGTTCCTTGCCTTCTGCGCCGGTCGCGCCTGGATCCTTGCCGAGACCGGCACCGCGCGGGACCAGCCGCTATACGGCTTCGCGCATCGCACCTTCCTCGAATACTTCGCCGCCGAGCATCTCGTCCGTCATCACATCGGCCCGGACGCGGTATGGGCAGTGCTCGGACCGCGGCTCGGCGAACCGATCTGGTCGGTGACCGCCCAGTTGGTGGCCCAGTTGCTCGACCGCAACATGGACGGTGGCGGCGAGTCCCTGGCCGAGCTGGCACTGGCCGAGGCTGACAACGTGGACGTGGAGCGCCGTTTCGACCTCGCGGCCTTTCTGTCGGACGCGGCCGGCCACCTGACGCTCTCCCGGCCCACGCTCGATCGCATCGTGGCGCTCTGCATTGCCGGGACCCGGACTATGGACGTCGATGACCGCTACCTGTTCTGGCCCGGCGGTGACGTCCACCGGCTCACCGTGCGCCGGGATGAGCCCTTCGTGAGGCTGCTCTATCAAGGGCTCGATACCAACATCCCCGACTTACGCCGCTGCGTCGAAACCCAGCTGGCCGAAGGCGGCGACGACCGCACCCTGTACCTGATCCACAACTTGTCCCGCTGGTCGGGCCCCGATCGGCACCGACGCCGCAGCGAGTTTTGGGGCCAGCTCTCGGAGGAACTGCGGGAGCGGCGCCGGGACGACTTCGTGGCGTGGTGTCAGCGCCGGGCCTGGGGACGACTATGGGGTTCCGACCACGAGCCGGCGACCATCTCCGACATGGTGAACCGATTCGGCGCGGCGCCGCTCTACAACGGCGACGTCTACGCTGCCGGCACCACCGCACCGGGAGTTTCGATACTGCTGACCGTCGGAGACCGCGACGACCGGCTCCCGGGTGTCACCGAGGGCGCAAAGCGTCTGCGTGACCACCTGTTGACCCTGTCGACGCCGTGGATCGACGGCGAGCAATGGTGGTCACAGCTGGCTACCGCCGATGCCTGGCTGGAACGGTGGATGGCCCAGCGGCTCTATGTGCCCTGGCCGGACGGCGAGGACCGGGGCACATTCGCCGTCCTCTGCCTGCCCTGGCTCGAGAGCGCCCACCGCCTGCGGGATCAGGCCTTCGGCCCGGAAGCGGCCGCCCTGGTCCTGGCACGCGCGGGCAGCCTGGACCCAGCCGTGCTAGACGAGCTGCCCGAATCGTGCCGGGGCTATATCGCGGAGTGGATCGGCGGTCGCTCCGTCATCGGGCCGCCGACGTCATTTGGTGGACCGAGCTAGCTAGTAGGGCTTTGTCATGGTCCTCTTCCCGCGCGTTGAAGACGTTGCGGGAAGCGGGTTTGGCAGGTGGGGCAGGTGCCGATCAGTCGGGCGAGCAGGTGTTGCAGGCGTCGAAGTACGGCGTAGAGAGTCATTCCGGCGCAGGGGTTTTTGGGTCCAGGCGCTGCAGGGTCAGGAACGCGTGAGCGGCGGAGACGAGGGTGGTGTGGTGGTGCCAGCCTTGCCAGGTGCGGCCTTCGTAGTGGTCCAGGCCGAGCCCGGTCTTGACCTCGCGGTAGTCGTGCTCGATGCGCCAGCGCAGCTTGGCCAGCCGGACCAGGGTCCGTTTCGGGGTGCGCTCGGGCAGGTTCGACAGCCAGTACTTGACCGGCTCGGGCTCACCGGCCGGCCACTCGGCGATCAGCCAGGCTTGTGGCAGGTCCTGGCCCAGATGCGCCGAGCGGATCGCGGGACCGGCGGGACGGACCCGTTGGAAGACGAACCGCGACGACATGGGGATCGGCCGGCCGGCTCGCCGGCGGGAGCTGTCGCGCCAGGTGACCCGCCGGGCGGCGCCGGGTCCGGCGGCCAGCAGCAGGGTTCGGACACTGACTGCGGGTTCCCGGTAGATCTTCTTCGGATAGGGGCCGTCACCGCGGTAAGGCACCGTGGTGCGTTCGACGCCCAGCGGGTAGGCGGTGATCGTGTGGGCGATCTGGACCGCGTAGTCGATGTCGCGGTCGGCCAGGGCTTGGCGGAATTCGCCGGCGTCGCCGTAGCCGGCGTCAGCGACCAGCACGCGCGGCCGTAACCCCCAGCCCAGCAGTTCGTCGATCATCGCGAGGGCCAGCCGCCATTTGGGCGTGTAGCCGACCGTGTCCGGGATCTGCGCCCGCCGACGCCGCCCGACCGCGTCCGCGGCGGCTTTCGGCGATTCCGGATCCCACGACTCAGGCACGAACAACCGCCAGTCGACCGGGCAGGACGCGGTCTCGGTCACCAGATTCACCGACACCGCGACCTGACAGTTGGTGACCTTCCCCGCGGTCCCGGTGTACTGGCGGGCCACGCACGGCGAGGCCTTGCCGTACTTGAGCAGGCCGGTGTCATCGATCGCCCACGCCGGACCGTCGAACACCTCGCTCATGCGTTCGGCGATCCGTCGCCGCACCGGTGTCACGTCCCACGGGCTGTTCGTGACGAAATGATTCAGCGCCTGCTCATGCGGGCCGTGCAGCCGCGCGGCCATCGGCTGGATCGACTTACGCCGCCCGTCCAGCATCAGGCCACGCAGGTAATGCCCCGCCCGGTCCTGCCAACCGGAGTACATCAGCGAACCGAATACGTCCCCGACGAATTCAGCCAGGTCATCGCCAAGACGTTGCACCGCCACGGTGTCCATCTCTCGACGACACCAACATCAACCGCACCTGTCACCATCACCCACTCGAAGGGTGACAAAGCACTACTAGGCGCTGCGGCGCTCCGGAGCTAGGCGCGCTCGGGAGTTGCGGCGCTCAGGGGCAGGGTGCTCAGGAGCTGGGGTTAGAGAGCGAGAATCCGGTCCAGGAACTCCCGGTAGCCGCGCATCGCCATCCGCATGCTCTCGGTGTCCGGGGTGGCGGTGCCGCGCAGCGGGTCGAGCTCGTCCCGCTCGGCCAGCAGCGCCTCGGTGAGCTCGTTGACCGCGTCGGTGAGCAGGTCGTGCGCCCGGGTGAGCGCGGCGACCGGGTCGTCGACGAACTCGGCCTTCACCTCGTGCCAGGCGGCCCGGAAATGCCGGGTGGCGTCGTCGTCCCAGAACGCGATGTGGCCGGCCGCCACGTCGCCGGGGCGCAGCGGGCCCTCCTCGGCCGCCCGATCGTCGTCGGGGGCGGCGCGGCGCCCGCGGCGGGCCGGCTCGGCGTCCTCCAGGCTGGCCGAGCGGCGCGGGGCCGGGGTGTGCCCGGGGCCCTCGTCCGCCCAGGACCGCCGCCGCTCGGGCGCCTCCGCGGCCGGTGCCGGCTGCGGCACCTCGGCGCCGAACGTGATCGACACCTGGCCCGGAGTGGCCGCGGGCCGGGACTCCTCCGGCCCGTCGCCGGCCGAGATGTCGGTCTGGTTGCGGGCCGTCCGGCCGGGCGGCACCGGGGCCGGCACCGGAATGCTGGCCGACCGCGGGGCGGGCACCCCGGACACCGGCCCGGCGGCCGGGTCGGGCAGGCCGGGCACGTAGGCGGGTGGCTGGCCGAACGACGAGTCGGTGGACCCGCGACCGGGGGCCGCGCTGTCGCCGATGCCCGGTCCGGCGGACGGCAGGGTGAATCCGGGCCCCTCCGGGACGGTGGGCAGTGCCGTGGCCGGGACGCCGGAGGTCGGCGCGCCCGAGGCCGGGGCGACCGAGGCTGGGCTGCCGGCGGCCGGGCTGCCGAGGGCTGGGCTGCCGAGGGCCGGGCTGCCGGGCGCCGGGGCGCCGGAGGTGGGTGCACCCGCGGCCGCGGCGGCACCGAGGACCGGGTTGGTCGAGGTGGGTACGGACGCCCAGCCGGCGGCCGGGCGACGCGGCTCGGCCGCCGGGGCGTCGCCGAGGTCACGCCGGCGTCCGGCGGCGGGCGCGTCCGGCGGCGTACTTTCCTCGGCCGGCCCGGACGCGGCGGCCGTCGGGAAACCGGGTACGCCGGTCCGTCCGTTCATGTCATCACGCCCGTTCTCGTCGCTGTGGGCCGCCGCCCGCTCCGCGGCGGCTGGGGGATCGGGCAGCGCCGGGTCGTCGACGGCGTCCGGTGTGCTCGCCCGTCCGTTCAGTTCCGCCGGGCCGTGCCCGTTGATCGCCGGCCGCGTCTCGGTCTGGTTGCGGCCGCCGAACAGGAACCGCCCGTTGCGTCCGCCGAGCCCGAACCCGCCGAACGTGCCGGTGTCGCGGTCCCAAGGATTGTTCCGGGTGGATTCCACGGCCGGGGTGGCGTCCTCGCCGGACGGTGCGGCAGGGTGGGCGGGCTCGTGCCGTTCCGGCGCCTCGTGCTGGCCGGCCGGCTCGGGGGCGGGCCGGCCCACCGGCGAGGGCGAGCCGCCGGCCGGGCCCACTGCGCTCGGACCCGTTGGGCCCGGACCCATTGCGCTCGGACCCGTTGCGCTCGGACCCGTTGCGCTCGGACCCACTGCGCTCGGACCCATTGCGCTCGGACCCGTTGGGCCCGGACCCACCGCGCTCGGACCGGACGAGGAAGGGCCCGGCGAGGGCAGTCCGGGCGACGGTTCGCCCGGTGACGACGGGCCGTCGGGTCCGCGGTTGGCCGAGGCGAACGGCGACTGCGGCAGCCCGCGCCCCGGGTCGCCGCCGGACCATCCGCCCGGCCCGGCCGGCATGGCCGCCACGGGGCCGAACTCGGCCGTACCGAACGCGGGGTCGGAGATTGTCCGCGACCCGAGCGCGACCATCTCGGTTTCACCCGAACGAGCGACCGACGACTCCGGCGTCTCGGCCGCGTTGTGCTCATCCTCCCCGTCCCGATGGACCGGCCAGAAGCGGGCCAGCCCACGCGACTGCCGGGCGTTGTCGGGGCTGGACGTCGGCTCCATCGGTACTTGACTCCCGTCGCGATGCGGCGCCGTCCGCACTCCCGCACCGGCTCGGGACCTCTGCCGGAGGCGGACGTCTGCGCCCCTGGCTGGGCGCGGCGCACGACGACGGTACCGTCCCCGGCGTCCCGACACATCCCCCCGTGCCCGGATCGTGGCCCGCGTGTCCGCGACAGCGGCGGAGGGGCTCGGCGCCCGGGCCGGGGCGATGGGAGAGAATCGGACCCGTGGTAGTCAAGACGGACCTGGACCCGGCCATCGCCGCCCGCCTCAAGCGCACCCCCGACGGCCTGGTGGCCGCGATCGTGCGCGAGCACGGCACGGGCGACGTGCTCATGCTCGCCTGGATGGACGACGAGGCGTTGCACCGCACGCTGACCACCGGGCGGGCCACCTACTGGTCGCGCAGCCGGGGGGAGTATTGGGTGAAGGGCGCCACGTCGGGCCACCACCAGTACGTCAAGGCGGTCGCGCTCGACTGCGACGGCGACGCCCTGCTGGTCACCGTCGAGCAGGTCGGCGCCGCCTGCCACACCGGCACGCACACCTGCTTCACCGCGGAACTGCCCCTGACGGAGGCCCGGTGACCAGCGGCGCGGTCTTTCCGGACGAGCAGACCTTCCTGCGTTCGCGGCGCCGGGTGGTACCGGTCACCCGCAAGCTGCTGGCCGACGGCGAGACCCCGGTCGGCGTCTACACCAAGCTGGCCGGCGGGCCGGGCACGTTCCTGCTGGAGTCGGCCGAGCAGGGCGCCGGGCCGTCCGGGGCGGCCTGGTCGCGTTACTCGTTCGTCGGGGTGCGCAGCGCGGCCACCCTGGTGGAGCGCGACGGGCAGGCCGCCTGGCTGGGCACGCCGCCGGACGGCGTACCGCTCGACGGCGACCCGGTGGTGGCCCTGCGCGAGACGGTCGCCGCGCTGGCCGACGGGCCGGCGGCCGGCGACCTGCCGCCGCTGACCGGCGGCATGGTGGGCTATCTCAGTTACGACCTGGTCCGCCGGTTCGAGCGCCTGCCGGCCACCGCGACCGACGACCTGCCGCTGCCCGAGCTGGGCATGATGCTCGCCACCGACCTGGTGGTGCTCGACCACTACGACGGCTCGGCGATCCTGGTGGCCAACGCGGTGCTCGCCGAGGGCGCCGACGACGCGGCCAAGCTGGCCGCCTACCACCAGGCGGTGGGCCGGCTCGACGCGATGACCACCGCGCTGTCCCGCCCCACCCCGCCGATGATCTCCACGGTGGAGCGTCGCCCGGCCGGCGAGCCGGTCAGCCGCACCGCGCCGGGCGCCTACCCGAAGGCGGTCGAGGAGGCGAAGGAGGCGATCCGGGCCGGCGAGTGCTTCCAGATCGTGGTGGCCCAGCGGTTCGAGCGGCCGACCGACGCCGACCCGCTCGACGTCTACCGGGTGCTGCGGGCGACCAACCCCAGCCCGTACATGTATCTGCTGCGTTTCGACGACTTCGACATCGTCGGCTCCTCGCCGGAGGCCCACCTCAAGGTCAGCAACGACGAGCAGGGCGTACGGCGGGCGCTGCTGCACCCGATCGCCGGCACCCGCTGGCGCGGCGCCACCCCCGAGCAGGACAACGCGCTGGCCGCGGAGCTGCTCGCCGACCCTAAGGAACGCGCCGAGCACGTCATGCTGGTCGACCTGGGCCGCAACGACCTGGGCCGGGTGTGCCGGGCCGGCTCGGTGGAGGTGCCCGAGTTCGCCCGGATCGAGCGGTACAGCCACGTCATGCACATCGTCTCCACGGTGACCGGCGAACTGCGCGACGACCGGACGGCCTTCGACGCGCTGGCCGCGACCTTCCCGGCGGGCACCCTGTCCGGCGCCCCCAAGGTGCGCGCCATGGAGATCATCGAGGGACTGGAGCCGACCCGCCGCGGCCTCTACGGCGGCACGGTCGGCTATTTCGGGTTCGCCGGCGACATGGACATGGCGATCGCGATCCGTACGGCCCTGCTCAAGGACGGCGTCGCCTACGTGGGCGCGGGCGCCGGCATCGTGGCCGACTCCGACCCGGCCGCCGAGGAGACCGAGACCCGCAACAAGGCCGCGGCCGTCCTGGCCGCGATAGCGTCGGCCGAAACGCTGCGCGCCGCGCGATGAACCGCCGCTCCTACCTGCTGACCCTGCTGGCCTGCCTGGCCGGCGCGGGCCTGGCGGTGTACGCGGCGACCCGCACCTGGTCGCTGCAGGTGATCACCCGTCCGGGGATGTCCGACCTGCGCACCGCGCGCACCGGGGCGGACGTGCAGCCGTGGCTGATCGGCCTGGCGCTGGTCGCGCTGGCCGGGACGGGCGCGTTGCTGGCCACCCACGGGCGGCTGCGGCGCGTCCTGGGCGGGCTGCTCGTGCTGGTCGGCGCCGGGGTGACGGCCGGCGCGATCGTCGGCCGCGCGGGCCTGGACACCGGCGCGGCGGGCGGCGGCGGCACGCTGTGGCCGGTCGCCTGCGCTCTCGGCGGCGCGATCATCGCGTCCGGCGGGGTGGCGGCCGCGCGCCTCGGCCATCGCTGGCCGGGCATGTCGGCACGGTACGAGCGCCGGCCGGAGGCACGGCCCGCCGCGCCGGCCGATCATCGGGCGACGTGGGAGGCTCTGGATCGGGGCGACGACCCCACCGCGCGCTGAGCCGGCGGTCTCAGCTGGTCTTGGCGAGCGCCTTCCTGGTGGTGGCGGCCGGGTGGCGGCCGGCGGCGACCAGGGCGGCGACCTCGCGGTCGAGCTCGGCCCGGGCCTCGTTGCGGGCGCGGTCGGCCAGCATGGCGTCCCAGGCGTTGTCCCGAGCGGTGCGCACGTTGTCGGGGCCGACCACGGCTCGTTGCACGCCGGTGACCAGCTCGGCGGCGGCGGAGACGAGCACTCGGGCGGCGGCGACGACGGGTGGCTCCATCGGAGCGGTGCGGGTGGCGGCCACAATGATCTCCACATCGATCGTCCGGCTGGCGCGGCGCCCGAGTGGGACGCCTCGACCAGTTTGCCTTGAACAAAGGATGCCGGAGTCGTATTTCCAGAGCGTGACGGTCAGGTCAACGCCTCGTGGGATCCTCCGTTCAGAGGAAGTGTCCCTGCATAGGGCACTGATGACGGCGTGACCGCTGTGACTGACGAGACACGCCCGCACCGGACCAGGGCGCATTATGCCTGAGCCCACCTCGTGAGGCGCGCCATACCCCGGGCGGCCGGGGATGACCGCGACCTCCTAGCATCGGGCGGAGGACACCCGGAGAGGGGAGTCATTACGTGACATCCGATCAGCAGGCGGAAGCGGGCACTGGCGGGCCGCAGAACGTGCTGGAGGAGATTCTCGCCGGAGTGCGCGAGGACGTGGCGGCCCGGCAGGAGCAGGTGCCGCTGGAGCAGGTTCGGCAACGGGCGGCGGCGGTGCCGCCGGCGATCGACGCTTACGCGGCGCTGCGTAAGCCGGGGGTCGCCGTGATCGCCGAGGTGAAGCGGGCGTCGCCGTCCAAGGGCGCGCTCGCCGACATCCCCGACCCGGCCGAGTTGGCGGGGGAGTATGCGGCGGGCGGCGCGCGGTGCATCAGCGTGCTCACCGAGGGGCGCTGGTTCGGCGGGTCGCTGGACGACCTGGCCGCGGTGCGTGCCGCGGTGCAGATCCCGGTGCTCCGCAAGGACTTCGTGATCTCCAGCTACCAGGTGCACGAGGCGCGGGCGCACGGCGCCGACCTGGTGCTGCTGATCGTCGCCGCGCTGGAGCAGAACGTGCTGGTCGGCCTGCTGGAGCGGATCGAGTCGTTGGGCATGACCGCGCTGGTCGAGGTGCACAACGAGGAGGAGGCCGACCGGGCCCTCGAGGCGAACGCCAAGGTCATCGGGGTGAATGCCCGGGACCTGCGCACCCTCGAGGTGGACCGTTCGGTCTTCGAGCGGATCGCGCCCGGCCTGCCGAACAACGTGGTCAAGATCGCCGAGTCCGGCGTGCGCGGCCCGCACGACCTGATCCGGTACGCGTCGGCCGGCGCCGACGCCGTGCTGGTCGGCGAGGGCCTGGTCACCCAGAAGTCGCCGCGCGACGCGGTGGCCGAGCTGGTGAACGCGGGCAACCACCCGGCCACCCCGAGGCCGGTCCGATGACCGCGCCCGCACTGCCCGACCTGTCCGGACATTTCGGTAGGTATGGCGGCCGGTTCGTGCCCGAGGCCCTGGTACGCGCGCTCGACGAGCTCGACGCCGCCTACCGGTCGGCCAAGACCGACCCGGAGTTCCAGGCCGCCTTCCGCGACCTGCTGCTCAACTACGCGGGTACGCCGTCGCTGCTCTACCGCGCCGAGCGGCTGTCCGCCGTGGTCGGCGCGGAGATCCTGCTCAAGCGCGAGGACCTCAACCACACCGGCGCCCACAAGGTGCGCAACGTGCTCGGTCAGGCGCTGCTCGCCAAGCGGATGGGCAAGCCCCGGGTGATCGCCGAGACCGGCGCCGGCCAGCACGGCGTGGCCAGCGCGACCGCGGCGGCGCTGCTCGACCTCGAGTGCGTGGTCTACATGGGCGAGACCGACACCGAGCGGCAGGCGCTGAACGTGGCCCGGATGCGGATGCTCGGGGCCACCGTCGTGCCGGTCACCAACGGGTCGCGCACGCTGAAGGACGCGCTGAACGAGGCGCTGCGCGACTGGGTCGCCAGCGTCGACACGACGCACTACCTGCTCGGCACCGCCGCCGGCCCGCACCCGTTCCCGGAGATCGTCCGCGACTTCGTGGGCGGCATCGGGATCGAGGCCCGCGAGCAGTGCCTCGCGCAGGCCGGCCGGCTGCCCGACGCCGTGGCCGCCTGCGTGGGCGGCGGGTCCAACGCGATCGGGATCTTCCACGCGTTCGTGCCCGACGAGGACGTACGGCTGTACGGGTTCGAGGCGGGCGGCGACGGCGTCGAGACCGGCCGGCACGCGGCGTCGATCACCGGCGGCTCGTCCGGCGTGCTGCACGGCGCCCGGACGTACGTGCTGCAGGACGACGACGGCCAGACGATCGAGTCGCATTCGATCTCGGCGGGGCTGGACTACCCGGGCGTCGGCCCCGAGCACGCGTGGCTGCACGACACCGGCCGGGCCACGTACGAACCGGTCACCGACGCCGAGGCGATGGCGGCGTTCCAGCTGCTCTGCCGCACCGAGGGGATCATCCCGGCGATCGAGAGCGCGCACGCGCTGGCCGGTGTCGCCCGGATCGCCCCGCAGCTGCGGGAGGAACTGGGCCGTACGCCGCTGATCGTGGTCAATCTGTCCGGCCGCGGCGACAAGGACGTGCACACCGCCGGCGCGTACTTCGGCATTCTCGACACCGTCGAGACCTTGGTTCCCGGAGAATCGGCATGATCGACTGCACCGGAGCAGGCGAAGCAGGCGCAGGGCCAGGCGAGCATGCCCAAGGAGGCTCAGCGTGAGCATTGCGGACGTCTTCGCCAAGGCCAAGGCGGAGCAGCGGTCGGTGCTGATCGGCTGCATGCCGGCCGGCTTCCCGACGGTCGACGACAGCATCGCCTCGATGATCGCGATGCACGAGGCCGGCTGCGACGTGATCGAGGTCGAGCTGCCCTACTCCGACCCGGTGATGGACGGCCCGGTGATCCAGAAGGCGAGCGACATCGCCCTGGCCGCGGGCGTGCGCACCCGGGACACGCTGCGGATCATCGAGGCGGTCGCCCGGGCCGGCGCACCGGTCGTGCTGATGACCTACTGGAACCCGATCGAGAAATACGGCGTGCACGCGTTCGCCCGTGACCTCGCGTCGGCCGGCGCCACCGGCATGATCACGCCGGACCTGATCCCGGACGAGGCGCAGGAGTGGATCGAGGCGTCGGACGCCAACCGGATCGACCGTACGTTCCTGGTGTCACCGTCCTCGACCGACGAGCGCCTCGCGATGACCGTCGCGCATTGCCGCGGCTTCGTCTACGCCACCGCGCTGATGGGCGTCACCGGCGCCCGCACCGCGGTGTCCCGGCAGGCACCCGACCTGGTCGCCCGGGTCCGGCAGGCCGACCCGCGGATGGCGGTCGGCGTCGGCCTCGGCGTCGGCAACGGTGCGCAGGCCGCCGAGGTGGCCGGGTTCGCCGACGGGGTGATCGTGGGCAGCGCGCTGATCCGCTGCGTGCTGGACGCCCCCGACCGGGCCGCCGGGCTGGCCCGGCTGCGGGCGCTGAGCACCGAACTCGCCGAGGGCGTCCGCAAGCCACAAAAGTAGGCAGCCCTGGCGGTCCGCGCGCGGCGCCGCGACGGTAGCGTGTGCACCCGTGAACATCGCCGCGATCCCGAGTCCGACGACGTCCGTCTGGCATGTGCTGGGCCTGCCCGTGCGGGCATATGCGTTGTGCATTGTGCTGGGCATCGTCGCCGCCGTCCTGATCATGGAGGCCCGGCTGCGCCGCCGGGGCGTCGCCCCGTGGGCCTCGCTGGACATGGCGGTGTGGGCGGTGCCGTTCGGCATCGTCGGCGCCCGCATCTATCACCTGGTCACGTCGCCGCAGGACTACTTCGGCGCGGGCGGCGAGCCGGTCCGGGCGCTGTACATCTGGGAGGGTGGCCTCGGCATCTGGGGCGCGGTGGCCGGCGGCGCGCTCGGCGCCTGGCTGGCGTCCCGGCAGCTCGGCCTGCCGTTCAGCGTCTTCGCCGACGGGCTCGCCCCCGGGCTGCCAGTGGCACAGGCGATCGGCCGGTTCGGCAACTGGTTCAACAACGAGCTGTACGGCAAGGTCACCACCCTGCCGTGGGGCCTCGAGGTGCACGACATGGACCGGTCCAACCCGGGCCACGCCACGGTCATCGACGGCAAGCCCGTCACCCTGCCCGACCTCTACCACCCCACGTTCCTCTACGAGGTGATCTGGGATCTCGGCGTGGGGCTGCTGGTCTGGCTGCTCGACCGTAAGTACAAGTTCGGCCGCGGCCGCGCCTTCGCGGTCTACGTGATGGCCTACACGGCGGGCCGGTTCTGGATCGAGATGCTGCGGGTCGACGAGGCCAACCGGATCCTGGGCGTGCGGCTCAACGTGTTCACCGCGGCCCTGCTGTTCCTCGCGGCGCTGATCTACTTCCTGGTCGTACGCGGCCCGCGGGCATACGTGGTGCCCGACGACGCACCCGACACGGCGCCCGAACCGGCCACCGAAAGCGACGTGTCCCAGGTCGACGTGACCGGCGCCGACGCCACCGCGGCCAAGGCGCCGAAGGCGTACCAGGTGGTCAGCGAGGCACGCTTCGAGGCGTACCGGCGCACCGGCGTGCTGCCGCCGGACACCGCCGAGGACATCGAGCTGGAGATCGCCGCCGGCGGCCACCCCAAGGATCAGGCCGACCCGGCCGGCCCGGCGGGGGTGGGCGAGGCGGTGCTGGCCACCGGCGCGGCCGCCGGCAAGGAGACCCCGTCCGGCGACGACGCCGACACCGACTCGGCCGGGTCCGCCCGGCCGAACGACGAGCGCTGATCCGCAGGCCCGCGATGCGCACGGCGGTCGTGGTGGGCGCGGGCATGGCCGGTCTGGCCACGGCCGGCGCGCTGTCGCGGGCCGGTTGGCAGGTGGTGCTGCTGGAACGCGGCGAGCGGGTGGCGGCCCCACCGACGGCGCTGGTGCTCTGGTCCAACGGGCGGCGCGCCCTGGAGGCGCTCGACCCGGACGGCGGCTGGTCGGCGATCGCGTCGCCGCTGCCGGACGGCGGTGTCCGCCGCCCCGACGGCCAGTGGCTGGTCGCGCCGCGCGGGCGCACCGGCGCCGGCCCCGCCCCGGCGGTGGTGCACCTCGAAGACCTGTACGACGCGCTGGTCGCCGGCCTCGGCGACCGGGTCGAGATCCGCACCGGCTTCGCCGTCACCACGGTCCGTACCGGACGCAAGCGGCCCGCGGTGAGCGACGGCCGCACCACGATCGAGGCCGACCTGGTGGTCGCCGCCGACGGCATCGACAGCCCGGTCCGGCGCGCGCTGGCGCCGGAGGCGGTGGCGGTCGGCTCCGGCTTCGCCGCCTGGCAGGCGGTGATTCCCGCCTACCGGGTGCCGCGCCTGTTGGCCGAACAGGCGGCCGGCGGCGAAACGCTGGGCGCCGGCTACCGGTTCGTGTCGATCCCGCTGGGCGAACGAGCCGCCGGCAAGGGCGGCGTCTACTGGGTGGCCACCGCCGCGGGCGCGCCGCGGCCCGAACCGCCGGCCACCCAGCTGGCCCTGCTGCGCCGCTGGTTCGCCGGCTGGCATCCGCCGGTCGGCGAGCTGCTCGAGGCGACACACGCCGACGACCTGGTACCCCAGGAGGTGCGCGAGCTGCGGCCGCTGCCCCGGGCGTACGGCTTCGCCTCCGGCCCCGGCGGCGTGGTGCTGCTCGGCGACGCCGCCCACGCCATGCCGCACCACCTGGGCCAGGGCGCATGCCTGGCCTTCGAGGACGCGGCCACGCTGCGCTCCCTGGTCGCCGACGCGACCCCCGGCCCACAGCTGACCGCGGCGATCGAGGCCTACAGCCGGATGCGGCGCCCCCGCACCACCAGCGTCGTCCGCCAGACCCGCCGCATGTCAGCAGTGGTCCAGGCCCGCGGCCGCCTCGCCCTACGCGCCCGCGACGCCGCCCTCAACCACATGCGCCCCCGCATCCTCGGCCACGCCCACGGCCTGGCCTCCGACTGGTCCCCACCCGACTGACTGCCCCTCCTCCGCGTTCCGACCACGCCGCCCGCAGCACAACGCCAAAGCTTCCGCAGCCGAACCCCACCCTCGACCCGCCCGTCTCGGCCTCGCCCCCCGCCATCGTCTCGTCCCTAGCCCCACGCCCTGTCCGCGCCCGTCTTGGCAGCGCTCGTCTCGCTTCACCCAAGGCCCGCCCCCAGCCGTCAGCCCGGCGGCGGCGCGATGAGGTCGGGACGGCAGTTGCCGGGCGTGTGCCGCGGGGGCTGGTGCGAGCCCGTACGAAATGGTTAAAGAGGGGCAGCTGCGGGTTCGGCGATGCAGGCGGTGCCGACGCGGCGGAAGCCGACCTTGGTGTAGAGGCGGGCCACGTCGTCGTCGCCGGCGGAGAGGAAGACAGTGGTGACGCCGGACTCGCGGGCGGTGCGGGCCAGGGTGGCGGTCAGCTGGGAGGCGTAGCCGCGGTTGCGGGCCGAGGGCAGCGTGGCGACGCCGGCGATCTCGGCGATGTCGCCGGAGCGCATGAGGGCGCCGGTGGCCAGGATGCCGTCGGTGGGGGAGTCGACCACGGCGGTCAGGTAGGCGCCGGAGGCGGCGCGTTCCCGGGAGGACTGGACCAGGGCGTCGCTCAGTTCGGGGGTGGCGGCGTCGCGTTCGCGCGGGCCGGCCACCTCGGTGATCAGCGTGCCGCCGGCGGCCGTCTCGGTCGTCGGGGTGGTGTGTGCGGGCATGCCGAAGCCCAGCTGGGCGACCGCGCGGGAGCTGGCGAGCTCGCGCGCGAAGCCGGCCGAGGACGGGTCGAGCAACCGGATCGTGCCGCCCCGGACGGGCAGGTCGGGCACCAGCGCGGCCGGCTCCAGCACCAGCAGCGGGGCGAGCAGCACCGACAGGCCGGCCGAGCGGGCGACCGCCAGCAGGTCGGGCGTGGTCTCGTGGACCCACTCGAACGCCTCGGGCAGGCCGAGCTCTCGTTGCCGCTGGCGGACGGCAGTAATATCGGCGGCGGACGGAATGTTCGCGCCGATGCGTGGCCGGGCATAGTAGGGCCACCCCTCGCCCTCCCGGACAAAGAGCACAAGGCCGCCGAAGATCTCGGCGCGTGCATAGGGTCGCGGAAGAGCGTCATAGAACCGCTCGAGCCTGACGAAGATGTCACCCGGTTGCGCCACCGCGCGAGACTATCCAATCGCCGCGGAGGTTTGGCTACCCTAATATGCCCAGACGGCCGTTTTGCCCGGTGCAAGTGTGATCCATCTGAACTGGCGGAGATCGGCGTCCCTTAACGTAGACTCTAGAGACTTTGCAGGGCCGACGTCGTCCCGACCTGGATACGAAACACCAAGCGACGACAGGAGGCCCGGTGGCATATCCGCACCCCCAGGGACCCAGCACGCCCGCGGCGGAAACCCCCGAATCCACCCGGGGGCTCTATGACCCGCAGCAGGAGCGAGACGCCTGTGGTGTGGCTTTCGTGGCCGACCTGTACGGCCGGCGGTCGCACGATGTTGTCGCGAAGGGCCTGTCCGCACTGATCCGCCTCGATCACCGGGGTGCGCGCGGCGCCGAGTACAACACCGGCGACGGCGCGGGCATCATGATCCAGGTACCGGACGCGTTCTACCGGGCGGTCACCGGGTTCGGCCTGCCGGCGGCCGGCTTCTACGCCGCGGGTCTGGCGTTCCTGCCCAACGACCCCGAGGCGCAGGCCCAGGCCGTCAAGATCTTTGAGAAGTACGCGCTGGTCGAGGGCGGCGAGGTGCTCGGCTGGCGGGACGTGCCGGTGGTCGCCGGCGGGCTCGGCCAGTCCGCCGACGAGGCCCGGCCCGCGATCAAGCAGGTGTTCCTGGCCGCGCACCGGCTCACCGACTCGCCGGCCGGCCCGGCGAACGAGCCGCTGGCCGGCATCGAGCTCGACCGGATCGCGTTCACCATCCGCAAGCAGGCCGAGCGGGAGACGTCGCAGCGCGGCGTCGCCGTCTACTTCCCGTCGCTTTCGTCGCGGACCATCACCTACAAGGGCATGCTCACCCCGGACCAGCTGCCGGAGTTCTTCCCGGACCTGACCGACGAGCGGGTGGCCAGCGCGATCGCCCTGGTGCACTCCCGGTTCTCGACCAACACGTTCCCGTCCTGGCCGCTGGCCCACCCGTACCGGTTCATCGCGCACAACGGCGAGATCAACACGATCCGCGGCAACAAGAACTGGATGGCGGCCCGCGAGGCGCTGCTGCAGTCCAAGGTGCTGCCCGGCCCGATCAAGCGGCTGTTCCCGATCACCACGCCGGAGGCGTCCGACTCGGCGAGCTTCGACGAGGTGCTCGAACTGCTGCACCTGGCCGGGCGCAGCCTGCCGCACGCGATGCTCATGATGATCCCCGAGGCGTGGGAGAACGACCCGGGGATGGAGTCCAAGCGGCGCGCCTTCTACCGGTTCCACGCCAGCCTCATGGAGCCGTGGGACGGGCCGGCGTCGGTCGCGTTCACCGACGGCACGATCATCGGCGCGGTGCTCGACCGCAACGGCCTGCGCCCCGGCCGCTGGTGGCACACCGCCGACGGCCTGGTGGTGCTCGGCTCCGAGGCCGGCGTGCTCGACCTCGACCCGGCCTCGGTGGTCGCGAAGGGCCGCCTGCAGCCGGGCAAGATGTTCCTGGTCGACACCGCGGCCGGGCGGATCGTGCACGACGACGAGATCAAGGCCGAGCTGGCCGCCGCCGAGCCGTACGACGACTGGCTGCACGCCGGGCTGATCAACCTGACCGATCTGCCGCCGCGCGAGCACGTCATCTACACCCACGACTCGGTGACCCGCCGCCAGCAGGTCTTCGGCTACACCGAGGAAGAGCTCAAGATCCTGGTCACGCCGATGGCACGGACCGGCGCCGAGCCGCTGGGCTCGATGGGTACGGACACCCCGATCTCGCCGCTGTCCACCCGCCCGCGGCTGCTGTTCGACTACTTCCACCAGCTGTTCGCGCAGGTCACCAACCCGCCGCTGGACGCGATCCGGGAGGAGCTGGTCACCAGCCTGGCCTCGACCATCGGCCCGGAGGGCAATCTGCTCGAGCCGGGCCCGGCGTCCTGCCGGCAGGTGGTGCTGCCGTACCCGATCATCGACAACGACGAGCTGGCCAAGCTGCTGTCCATCGACGAGGACGGCGACCTGCCCGGCTTCAAGGCGGTCCGGGTCTCCGGCCTCTACCCGCTGCGCAACGGCGCGGAAGGGATCAAGGCGCGGCTCACCCAGATCTGCCGGCACGTGTCCGAGGCGATCGAGGACGGCGTACGGATCCTGGTCCTGTCCGACCGCGACTCGAACGCCGACCTGGCACCGATCCCGTCGCTGCTGCTCACCGCCGCGGTCCACCAGCATCT
>Ga0070668_100001332_pt1 | contig 17636 bp, 13 predicted proteins | sample KBSS43metaG_FD_64661 | JGI IMG/M metagenome (GOLD analysis project Ga0070668, IMG submission 64661) | Switchgrass rhizosphere microbial communities from Kellogg Biological Station, Michigan, USA - KBS S4-3 metaG | ecosystem: Host-associated > Plants > Roots > Rhizosphere > Soil ... | reverse complement strand
CGGTGCGAGGATGTCTCGGTGACCACGATCGAGATCTCCACCACCGCCCCGCCGCAGTGGCTGGTCGTGCACTACACCCGGGCCGACGACGACTATCCGGCCTGGTGGCTGCATGTCTGGGGCGACATCGCGCCGGGCCAGACAAACGGCTATCCCGGCGGCCGGTCGTTCGCCGGGGAGGACGAGTGGGGCCGGTTCGCCTGGGTGCGGCTCGCCGACGACGCGCGGCACGTCGGCTTCCTCGTGGTCGACCACGCCGGGGTCAAGGACGTCGACGCCGACCGGCATGTCGATCCCGCGGTCACCCCGGAGATCTGGCTCCGGCCCGGCGACCCGGCGATCTACACCGCGCCGCCCACCCCCGCCACACCGCCCCCGGCGGACACCGTGGTGATCCACTACCGCCGGCCCCGCGGCGACTACGCCGGCTGGGGCCTGCACGCCTGGGAGGGCACCCCGGCCAAGCCGAGGTGGCACGCGCCGCTGAGCCCCACCGGCTACGACGCGTTCGGCGCGGTGTTCCGGGTGCCGGTCCGGCCGGATGCCATCGGCCTGCGCTTCGTGCTGCACCGCGGCGAGGTCAAGGACCTGCCCGACGACCAGCGGCTCGACCTGACCGTGAGCCGCGAGGTGTGGCTGCTCGCCGGGGTGGCCGCGCCGGTGCGGCCCGACCTGGCCACGCTCGGCCCCGAGCTCGACCCGGCCCGCTCGCTCGCGGTCTTCCTCGACCGGACGACGATCGCCCTCCCGCCCGAGTTCGCCGACCGGGCCGCCGGCTTCGCGCTGGTCGCCTCGCCCGGCGGCGGCCTGCGCCGGTCCGGCGACGAGATCGTGGGGGAGTTCACCGCGCTCCCGCTCACCCCGCGCCCCGGCGGCCTGTTCCAGGCGCAGAGCCGCCGGTTCCCGCACCTGCGGGCCTATCGCGCGTTCTCGGTGCGCGAGCTCGGCGACGCCGCGCTGGGCTACCTGCTGCGCGGCCAGCTGCTGGTGGCCGGGCGCGATGACGCGGGCCGGGTCACCGCGCTGACCGGCGTGCAACTGCCCGGCGTCCTCGACGATCTCTACGCCGACGCGGCCGACGCCGAGCTGGGCCTGGTGATCGTCGACGACCGCCCGCAGCTGTCGGTGTGGGCGCCCACGGCGCGTACGGTCGAGCTCGAACTCACCCGCGCCCCCGGCGACGAGCCCCGGCTGCTGCCGATGGACCGCGACGCGGTGACCGGCGTGTGGTCGATCGCCGGCAAGCGCAAGTGGCTGGGCCGCTATTACCGCTACCGGGTCGAGGTGTGGCACCCGGCCGCCCAGCGGGTCGTCACCACCAGCGTCACCGACCCCTACTCGCTGGCCCTGGCCGTCGACTCGACACACAGCCTGCTGGTCGACCTGGCCGACCCGGCGCTGGCCCCGCCCGGCTGGGAGGTGCTGGCCAAGCCGCCGCCGGTCGCCCCGGCCCGGATGCAGATCAGCGAGGTCTCGGTCCGCGAGTTCTCCATCTTCGACGGCACCCTGCCGGCCGCCGAGCGGGGCACCTATGCGGCCTTCACCCACCCCGAGGCCGACAGCATGCGACACCTGCGGTCGCTCGCCGAGGCCGGGCTCACCCACCTGCACCTGCTGCCCGCGTTCGACTTCGCCACCGTGCCCGACCGGCGCGCCGACCAGGCCGTGCCCGCCTGCGACCTGGCCACCTTCCCGCCCGACTCGCCCGAGCAGCAGCGGGCGATCATGGCGATCGCCGACACCGACGGGTTCAACTGGGGATATGACCCGTGGCACTACACCGCGCCCGAGGGCAGCCTCGCGGTCGAGCCGGCCGGCCCGCAGCGCATCCTCGAGTTCCGCAAGATGGTGGCCGCGCTCAACGGTGCCGGGCTGCGCGTGGTGATGGATGTGGTCTACAACCACACGATGGCCGACGGCCTCGACCGGTTCAGCGTGCTCGACCGCATCGTCCCCGGCTACTACCACCGCCTGCTCGCCGACGGCACGACCGCCGAGTCCACCTGCTGCCCCAACACGGCGCCCGAGCACACCATGATGGGCCGGCTCGTGGTCGACTCGGTGCTCACCTGGGCTCGGGAGTACAAAGTCGACGGCTTCCGGTTCGACCTGATGGGCCACCACCCGCGGGCCAACATCCTGGAGGTGCGGGTCACCCTCGACCACCTGACGCCGGAGGCCGACGGCGTCGACGGCCGCGAGATCTATCTGTATGGCGAGGGTTGGAACTTCGGCGAGGTCGCGTCCGACGCCCGCTTCTGCCAGGCCACCCAGATCAACATGGCGGGCACCGGGATCGGCACGTTCAACGACCGGCTGCGCGACGCGGTCCGCGGCGGCGGCTCGTCCGGCGACCCGACCGTGCCCGGCTTCGCCACCGGCCTGGGCTCGCGTACCCCGCTCTGGCTGCACGACAAGATCAAGGTCGGGCTGTCCGGCGGCCTGTCGACCTACCGGTTCGTCACCCATACCGGCGTCGAGCACAGCGGCGCCCAGATCGACTACAACGGCTCGCCCAGCGGCTACGCCCTGTCCCCGGGCGAGACGATCAACTACGTCGACGCGCACGACAACGAGATCCTGTATGACGCGCTGGCCTTCAAGCTGCCCCAGGCGACGGCCGCGGCCGACCGGGCCCGGCTGCAGATCCTGGCGCTGTCGCTGGTGGTGCTAGGGCAGGGCGTCGGCTTCGTGGCGATGGGCAGCGAGCGCCTGCGGTCCAAGTCGCTCGACCGCAACTCGTTCAACTCGGGCGACTGGTTCAACCAGATCCGCTGGGACCCGGCCCAGGGCAACGGCTTCGGCCTGGGCCTGCCGCCGGCCCCCGACAACGAGGACGCCTGGCCGTGGGCCCGCCCGCTCCTCGCCGACCCGGCCCTGATCCCGCCCCCCGACGTCATCACGATGACCGCCGAGCGCTACCGCGAGTTGCTGCGCATCCGCCGCTCGTCCCCGGTCTTCGGCCTCCCCACCGCCGACGAGGTGCAGCGCCGCCTGTCCTTCCCGCTGGGCGGCCCCACCGAAACCCCCGGCGTGATCGTGATGTGCCTGGACGGCACCGGCCTCGACCCCAGGTGGAGCAGCGTGGTGGCCGTCTTCAACGCCACCGAGGACACGACCGACCAGTCCGTGCCGGCGCTGGCCGGCCTGACCCTGATCCCACATCCGGCCCAGGCCAATTCCGCCGACCCGCTGCTACGCTCCGCAACCGCCGTGACCACCGACTCGGCGGCCGTGCTCACCGTCCCCGCCCGCTCGGTGGCCGTCTTCCTCGCCGACCTGCCCCAGCCGCGTCTCCCCTGACCGACCGACACCACGTTCTGCGCACTTCTTCGCGGCCCGGCCCCGACGGCCGGCTGCGCCTCGGCCTCATCGCGGCAGCCCACCGTGGCGCCCGCGACGTGGCGATTCGCGGTCTGCTGCCTTGCGGTGTGGTGCTTTGCGGTGTGGCGTGGCGTTTCGCGGTGTGGTGCTTTGCGGCGTGGCTTCCCGACGCGGTGCTCCGGGCGCGGCGCTCCCCGGCGTGGCGTCCCTGCGCGGCCGGGCGTACCGGTATTCCGTTGCATGTCTGGGCGGTGCCCGCGACGCTGTGCTGGTTTGCGGCGCGATCCGGTGCGGATTCCGCGGTGCCGGCGTTGGGCGGTCGGCTCTGCTCGGGGCATCCTTGCAGGTGCGGGGTCTGGTTTGGGTGACGCATGTCGTTGACTCGGTGGGCCGGGCTGGAGATTGTGGTGGTCCGGGCGAAGAATGACGATCGAGGCCTGATCGCGGGAAGGTGGACCATTTGCGCGAGGTGGACTACGACGAGCGGCAGCATCTGGTTTACGCGCGGGCGCGGGCCCTGCCGGAAGCCACCATGGCGGAGTGGATGCGGGTGTTCACGCGGCATGCCCCGCCGCAGCGGCCGTTGACCGTTCTCGACCTGGGCTCCGGGACCGGACGGTTCACGCCGGATCTTGCCGAGACGTTCGGCGGGCCGGTCAGCGGCGTCGAACCCTCGGCGCAGATGCGTGCCGTGGCGGAGGAGTACGCCACTCACCCGGCCGTGACCTATCTCGCGGGCGCCGCGGAGGACATCCCGCTCCCCGCCGCGAGCTGCGACCTGGTGGTGCTCTTCCTGGTGCTGCACCACGTCCGCGACCAGGCGGCGGCCGCCGCACAGATCGCCCGGGTGCTGCGGCCAGGCGGACGGGTGCTGATTCGCAGTTCCTTCCCGGACCGAATGCCGGAGCTGCCGATGTACGGCTACTTCCCAGGCGCCCGCCGGATCGACGAGCTGGTGTTCCCGCGGCTCGACCACACGATCGAGCTGTTCGAGGCTGCGGGCCTGAGCTTCGTGGCCGTCGAAGAGGTGCAGCAGCGGATCGCGGACAGCCTGGCCGAGTATGCGGAACGGCTCAAGTTCCGCGGCTTCTCGACGTTCGAACGCCTCACCGAGGAAGAGATCGAGACCGGCTTCACCGCCCTGGAGGCCGCGGTGGCCGCCGAGACCAGACCCAGCCCGGTCGACGAGGACAGCGACCTTCTCATCCTCGAACGCCGCCCCGACCAGGCAGTGTGAGGCGGCCGGCTCCAGCTCGGCTTTCGCGGCGCGGCCTTGCGGCGTCGGAGCGGCGGCGTAGCACCGACCGGGCACCCGTGGAGTCGAGCTGGCCGACGGTGCCCGGCCCCGACGCCGCTGACCAGTCGGGGGTGGTGCCGGCCGCCCGAAGCGCTGGTGAAGAGCCCTTCTGATGAGGGCCGTCGTCTCGGGGCATGGCTGGGCGGTGTGCACGGTTGCGCTACATTGCGAGCCCGCGCGGGGTTGTGTTCGGCCCGCGCGGAGAGGGCCCGCCGGCCGGGCCGGGCGGTGGGCGTGGAGCGGAGGCAGCTGTGCGGCTCGGATGGGCCTTGGGCGGGATCGTGCTGGTGGCGGTCGTGGGCGGATGCACCTCGAAGGACTCGGGGCCGCCGGCTTGGACCACACCATCCGGCTCGGTGGTGGCCGGGGGCTCGGCGCCGCCGTGGAACGAGCCGGCATCGTACGGTTATGTGCTGACCCGCGGCTGCGATGAAGCCGCACCGCTGGGCCGCTATCGGGTCACCGTGCAGAACGGGACGGTGACGAAGTCCGAGCGCCTCGACGTGCCCCAGGCCGCGCCGTCGAGCAGCAGCGACGTCGACCTCGGCCCGGTCACCGGCAAGAACGGCGAGGAGATCGGCGTACCGTCTTTGCGCGACCTGCGCGAAATGGCCCAGACCGCCGCCGACGACGGCGGCGAGGTCACCACGGTCGCGGGCACCGACGGCCACCCGGTCAAGGTCACCATCAACGTCTCCGACCAAGGCGCCGCCGGCGCCGAGTGCTGGACGGTCTCCGACTACGCCCCGGCCTCCTGAGCCATCTGCGCGCGTTGGCTGAGGGGTCGATCCTTCAAGGCCCAACAAACTAGCCTCCTAGGATGGAAAGGCGGGGTGCTGCCCTCCACCCTTGAGGACGCCACCTGATCGCCACCGCGGACCAGCTTTGGTTGTGAGCGAGGCAAAGACGCGTGACCGGCCCAGGCTGCCGGGTAGGCCCGGTCGCCGTGGACAAGAGGTCGTCGGTGCCGATTGGAGCATTGTGAACCGATGGAGCCTGTGCGGCCGGCTGTAGCAGTGCGGGCACGTGGCGCGGGCCGGTGCGGGCAGGTGGCGCGGGCCGGTGCTGGCACGAGGCAAAGGCGCGTAACCGGCCGAAGGCTGCCGGGCGGCACGGTGGCCGTGGGCCGGAGGCCGTCCGCGCCGACGGGAACATGCGCGGCCGGCCGGAGCGATGCGGGTACGTGGCGCGGGTCAGTGATGGGCAGGTGGCGCGACGGTGCTGGCACGGCGTTGTTGGGACTGAGTTACGGGCGTCGGTTTCGGGGGAGGGTGGTCAGACGGCTCCCTTTGACGAGTACCTGCCGTGGGGACATGTGTCGGCCGTCCGAGGTGACTTCGACGCCGGCTATCTCGTACCAGTTTTCGCCGTCGTGCATCACCGGATTTGACCAATCGATGTGTTCCACCGTCATCCGTAATGTGCCGGTGCCGAATCGGTAGTCTGCCTCCGCGAAGCTGTGTACCTGGGCTGCCGGGCCGTCGTTTCTTCCCATCACTAGCCCCTTCGCGACTAGCTCGTACTAACGGGCGGCGCAGTCTGCCGACCGGGCGTTAGCCCATGTCAGTGGCGCCGTGTGGCCTCGGGCGAGGTCTGGTTGGGGTCCAGCATGGCCACCTGAACGCGCGTTTGCAAGGTCTGATGCACGTGCAGATGCACGTCGAGGCTAGGTCGGGATGATCGGTGTCCGCCGTTGGCTGTTCGGCCCATACGGATTCGGGCGGGCGTCACGGCGTACCTGATCGTGGGCGCCGAGATCGCGGACACGCGATGAAAGGGCATTTGAACATGTCAATCCGCTGCGTATTCTTCGAGTACGTTTTGGAGGATCGGAACCGTCTGGTCCGGGGGTGCCGCCATGAGGCACGAGCGGTCCATCGTGATCGCGTAGTGCTCCACCTCGGCGGGCTTGTCCAGGTATTGCGCACCGGTCAGCTGTTCCAGGTAGACCACGTCGGCCAGTTCCGGCTCGGTGAAGCGCAGGATGGTGAAGGCGAAGCCGGCGGTCGGGGGCGTGGCGTGCGAGAACGGCACGACCTGGAGCCGTACGTAGGGCAGCCGCGTGGCGGCGATGAGCGCCAGGATCTGTGCCCGCATGACGTCCCGGCCGCCGAATCCGCGCCGCAGGACCGCCTCGTCCAGGACTGTCCACAGTTGTGGCGGCTCGGGGCGCCGGAGGATCTCCTGGCGGCTATGCAGTAGATGCAGCCGTCGGTCGATCTCGGCGTCGGCAGCGGTGACATGCCGGTGCCGGAGGACGACCCGGGCGTATTCGGCGGTCTGGAGCAGGGCCGGGACGGAGTGGATCTCGTACGCCCGGAGCTGGCACGCCGCGTCCTCGAGACCCAGGTAGGCGAGGAAACGCTGCGGCACGATGTCGCCATACTGCTGCCACCAGCCTGGGGCGTTGGCCTGTTTCGCCAAGGCCAGCAGGCTGGCTCGGTCGTCGTCGCCGACCCCGTACAGGGTCAGCAGGTCCGCGACGTCGCGTTCCTTGAGCGGAACCCGGCCGAGTTCCATGCGGCTGATCTTGGATTCGGAGCCACGAATATGCCAGCCGGCCGCGTCCCGTGTGATGTCCGCGGCGTGCCGCAGACGGCGCAGGTGCGCCCCCAGTTGCATGCGCCGCGCGATGGGTCCGCTGCCGTTGGCCTGGCGATCTGAGGTCATCTGTCCACCCGGATCGGTCATTGGCGCCGCCCGCACAGAAGCGACGCGCGACGAAAGTAGACCCCCGTCAAGCATAACCCTCGTGCACGTGCATCCAACCGTGCAGACACAATGTACGACGCACGTATGTCACCGTGGGACGCGACACGGCCACGCCGCGCTAATGGTGGACATCGTGCCCGCCTCCGGGGTCATCAAACTTGGCCTACGCGACCGGCTCTGGTATGGCGTCTGCTTCGACCATGTGGGTCTGTCCGGGCAGGGTGCGGTAGTCGGCCTGCGCGCGCACCCTCCGACTGCCGCGCCGATCTCCTGCAGGTGCCCGGGCAATATGTCGCCCGTAGTTTGTGCCTGACGCCAGGCGGATCTGCCCACACCGACGCAGCCCCCCGCCCGCTGTGGGACACGTCGCCGCCCCCAGTGGCAACGCCGGCCAGCGCACCGAACCGCCCCACGCCGGGGCCCGACCCGGGAGGTGTGTGGTTTGGCTCCGGCTGGCCCTCGGGGATGGCTGGGCGGCCCGAGTGGGTGCGAATGGCAGCTGACCGGGAGCCGGCTCCGGGTGAGGGCTGGAGCCGGCTCGGTGAGCCGTGGTGAAAGGTCAGGCGGGTAGGCGTGGGCCTGCTTCTCGCTGGGCGGCGAGCCAGGTCTCGACCTCGTGTGAGGTGCGGGGGAGGCCGGCGGAGAGGTTGCGGCAGCCGTCGGCCGTGACCACGACGTCGTCCTCGATGCGGACGCCGATGCCGCGCAGTTCGCTGGGCACCAGCTCGTCCTCGGGCTGGAAGTAGAGGCCGGGCTCGACGGTCAGCACGTAGCCCTCGCCCAGGGCGCCGTCGCGGTAGGCCTCGCTGCGGGCGTGTGAGCAGTCGTGCACGTCGATGCCGAGCATGTGGCCGAAGCCGTGCAACGTCCAGCGGCGGTAGATCGTGCTGTCCTTGTCCATCGCCTCGTCGACGCTGACCGGCAGCAGCCCGAGGGCGTCGAGGCCCTCGGTGAGGACCCGCATGCAGGTGAGATGCACGTCGCGGAATTTCACACCGGGCTTGATCGCGGCCATGCCGGCCTGCTGCGACGCGTACACGATGTCGTAGACCTGGCGCTGCAGCGGGGTGAACGAGCCGGAGACCGGGACGGTGCGGGTGACGTCGGCGGTGTAGAAGTTGTGGCCCTCGACGCCCATGTCCATCAGCAGCAGGTCGCCCGGCTTGGTGACGCCCGTGTTGCGCACCCAGTGCAGGATCGTCGCGTGGGCGCCGTTGCCGACGATCGAGCCGTAGCCGACGTCGTTGCCGTCGTGCCGGGCGCGCAGGCCGAAGACGCCCTCGAGCAGCCGCTCCTTGACGGCCCGGTCGGCGGGCAGGACGCGGGCCACATCCTCGAAGCCGCGCACCGTGGCGTCGATCGCGGCCTGCAGCTGGGCGATCTCCCACTCGTCCTTGATCAGCTTGAGTTCGGAGATCACCCAGGCCAGTTCGCGGTCGCGGGGCTTGTCCCGGTCGGGCTCGTAGGCCAGGATCGCGCGGTCGACCGCCGGGTCGAGCCCGCGCAGCACCCGGGTGCGGCCCGGGGCCGAGGCGGCCAGCGCGTTGCCCAGCTCGCTCAGCGGAGCCGTCTCGATGCCCAGCTCGGTGGATTTCTCGCCGAGCGTGTGAGTGCGCCCGATCCACAGCTCGCCGTTGCGGCTGCGGAAGAAGGCGTCGGTGTCCTTGGAGTTGCGCTGGTGGGTGTAGAGCACCGCGTCGTGCCCCGAGCCGCTGGGCCGGAGCACGAGCACGCTGTCGGGGTCTCGGTCGCCGGTCAGGTAGACGAAGTCGCTGCCCGGGCGGAACGGGTAATCGGTGTCGTTCGCGCGCGCCTTTTCGTTGCCGCTGGGGATGACCAGCGTCTCGCCGGGGAACGCCTCGGAGAGCGCGGAGCGGCGTTTCGCGTGGTTGGGCACCTCGGGCAGCGGGGCGACGGACAGTGGGTCCTCGCGCCAGCCGCTGCGCATGAACCGCAGGAAGGCCTCGGGGAAGTCGGGGTCGTGCGACTCCGTCTTCGGCGCGGGCTGCCGGTCGCCGCTCTGCTGGGCCATGGTGTTGCCTCCGATCCTCGGTCCGCTTCCGACGTTACCGCTTGGCTCCGACAGAATTCAGGCCGGGCAAGGGCGGGGAGGGGTGCTGCTGCCCCACCTCGGCGGCATTCGCACGGGCGGTGATCATGGTGACCGGTGCGGCGAGCCGTCAGTGCGCGGAGAAGCGACCGGCAAATGCCGCAAGATGGCACTTACCGGGCGAGCACTGGCGTTCCGCGGCCCGGGCCGCAAGGCTGGTGGTCACTACGTGAGAGGGGTCGGGATGGGCTATGCGGTGGTTCTCGGCGAGGCGCTGATCGACCTTCAGGAGGCCGAGCACGACGGCGAGGTGACCTACCGGCAGGCGATCGGCGGCGCACCGCTCAACGTCGCGGTCGGTGCGACCCGGCTCGGCGGCCAGGTGGAGTACGCCGGATCGCTGAGCCACGACGTGCTCGGCGACCGGATAGCCGCGTTCCTGCGCAAGACCGGCGTCGGCATGCGCGCCCTGAAACGCGTGCCGGTGCCCACCACGCTGGCCGTCACCACCTTCGAGGGTGCCGAGCCGACCTTCACCTTCTACGGCGAGCCGCCGTCCTATTCGCTGCTCGCCCCGGCCGACGTCGACCCCGGTCTGGTCGGCGGCGCCGCCGTGCTCTACGCGGGCTCGATCAGCCTGCTCCGCGAGCCGTTCCGGGCCGCGGCCCGCAAGGCCTGGCACGTGGCCGGTCCGCTGCGCGTCTTCGACCCCAACGTACGGCCCACGCTGCTGCCCGACGGCGCCGCCGTGACCAGGCTGCTCGAACTGGTCGAGGAGTTCTTCGCGACCGCCGACCTGGTCAAGCTGAGCGCCGCCGACGCCGAGGTGCTGTACGACGGGGCCGAACCCGCCGCGGCCGCCGACCGGATCCGCGGGCTCGGCGCCCGCGCCGTGGTGGTCACCTGCGGGTCGAAGGGCGCCTACGTCTCGGCCGGCGACGGCGCGTCGATGCTGCCCGCGCCGAGCGTCGCGGCGGTCGACGCGACCGGCGCGGGCGACTCGGTGATGGGTGCGCTGATCCACCGGCTGCTGACCGGCGGCCTGCCCGCCGATCTGGCCGGCTGGCAGCGCAACGTGACGTTTGCCCTGGCGGTGGCCGGGCTGGTCTGCGAGCGGCGGGGCGGCGCGGTGGCGATGCCGACCCACGCCGAGCTCGTCGACCGTTGGGGCGCCCTGATCTAGGAATCCAGTGCCTTGGCGATGAAGCGCTGCCGGTCGAGCACCATGCGCTCCACCCGCACCTCGGCCACCAGCGTCTCCCCGTCCCGCACCACCACCTCGAAGAGCAGCTTGCGGCCGTCCACTTTGGCGAGCTTGGCGACCGCGTTGACCCGGCGGCCGACCGGCGTGGGCAGGCGGTGCTCGACCTCGGCCCGGATGCCGACGGTGGTGATGCCGCCGGGCAGCTGGCGGGCGGTCGCGGCGACGGTGGCGGCCTCGGCTAGCGCGAGCAGGCGGGGCGTGCCCAGCACGGGAACGTCACCCGAGCCGAGGGCCTGGGCCGTGTCGGCGTCGGTGACGGTCAATTCCACCCGGGCGGTGAGACCGGGCGCGAACTCCGGAAGCTCCATGCGAAGAGCTTAAGGCTGTGTGGGTCGCTGCCAATAAGCGTCTGGTGCCGCCACCGCGGACGGCGCCAGCCGGTCGGTCTCCAGCGGCGCCGGGCCGCGCGCCTGCCGGGCGCGCACCGCGAGTTGCTCGGCGAGCGCCCACGCCTCCGCGAGATCGCGGTCTTTCGCCTGCCCGGAGCGGCCGCCCGCGGTGTCCGCGTAGACGGTGGCGAGCCCGAGCAGGCGCTGCACCGGCCCCTGCACGACCCGGACGCTCTGCAGCCGGGCGTACGGCACCAGGTGCATCTCGCGGGTGAGCAGCCCCCACCGGGACACGAAGATCTCCGGCGTCAGCCCGACGCCGAGATAGCGCAGGGCCAGCGGGTTGAGCCAGCGCGCCCGCGGCGGCGGCGGCGAGGTGGCCAGGGCGGCCAGGTCGACGCCGGGCAGCACGTCCCACACCAGCGCCCGCGCGGTCGCCGGGTCGCCGACCGGCAGCAGGCGGTCGGAGCGCTTGTTGTCGCTGCCCGGTTCGCCCGCGTAGCCGGCGATGTCGAGCCGCAGGTGCAGCCATTTCTGGGTACGCCACAGCAGCGGCCAGGTCGCGCCGACCGACTGCACCCGGTTGAGCGGCACCACCTGGCTGCGGGTCTCCAGCAGGCCGTAGCGCACCAGCAGCCGGCCGCTCGGGTCGCGGGCCAGCCGGAAGTCCCAGTCCTGCAGCACCCGGCGGACCGGCTGCAGCAGCACCCCGGCCATCGCGGTCACCGTGCTCGCGATGCCGATGAAGGTCCACGAGCCCTCCAGCACGAACTGCATGATCACGAACGCCACGCCGATCGGCAGCAGGAACGCCTGCGGGGTCAGCAGCTGGCTGATCACCAGGTCGCGGTTGCTGACCCGGAGCAGCGGACGTTCGAGCGCCGGTGCCGCGGCGGCCGGGCCGGCGGTGTCTCGCGCCGTCAACGACCCGGCGAGCGCGAGCAGCCGTTCCCGGAGCGCGGCCGCGTCCCGTACGGTCAGGAACGCCAGCGGCGCCTCGGTCTTGCTCCCGCCGACCACCTCGAGGCGCAGCTCGGCCAGCCCGGTGAGCTGGGCCAGCAGCGGCCGGCGCAGCTCGACCGCCTGCAGCCGTTCGAGCGGGATGGCCCGGTTGCGCCGCCAGATCAGCCCGTCGGAGATGCGCAGCTCGCGCCCCACCACGTGGTAGCCGGTGGTGAGCCAGCCGACCAGGGAGAAGGCCACCACGCCGAGGGCCAGCACCAGCACGACGAGGGCGAAACGTTCCAAGCCGACCTGGGACAGCGTCTGCCAGGAGAGCGCCGCGACGACCACCGCGATGGTCTTGGCGCCGTGCAGCAGCGGACTGAGCGGGTGCAGCCGGCGGCGGGGCTCGACCGGCGCGGTGCTCGCGTCGGCGCCCGACCCGACGGGTGGTGCGGAGAACCCGGGCCCGTCGGGGGCGGCGGAGGGAGGCTCGGCGGTCACAGGCCCTCGGACCGGTCCTGGCCGAGCGCGGTCAGCCGGTCGCGCAGCCGGGCCGCCTCGTCGGGTGGCAGCCCCGGCACCCGGGCGTCGCTGGCCGCCGCGGCGGTGTGCAGTTGCACGGTGGCCAGGCCGAACGCTCGTTCCAGCGGGCCGGCGGTGACGTCGACGAACTGCATCCGCGCATACGGCACGATCGACAGCCGGCGGATCAGCAGGCCATGCCGGACGAGCAGGTCCTGGTCGCGCTCGGCGTAACCCCAGGCGCGTACGGCCCGGACCGTCACGAAGGAGCGCCAGATCGCATACAGCACGACGACGACCATGCCGGCCGTCCAGAACCCGGAACCCTGCATCACCAGGCCGACCGTCAGCCCGACCAGCACGACGGCGACCCAGATGGCCCGGGTGATGAGCTCCACTGTGATCAGCTTGGGCGACACCGGGCGCCAGTCGACGGTATCGGGCCACGGCTCAAGCGCATCGACGGCAGACGGTGCGAACGGCTCGGTCACACCTGAACCCTACGAGATCGGCGCGAAGGGCGTCACCTCGCGCAGGAAGCCACGCAGGTCGAGAAACCCGCCCAGCGATTCCCGGTGGTCGTCGCACGCGAGCCAGGTCTTGCGGTAGGTGGGTTCGTGCAGTTTCGGGTTGTTCCAGCGCAGCTGCCATTGCGCGGTGGCGCGGCAGCCTTTGGCGGAGCACTGGGGTGCGAGTTCGTCGACCATCAACTCAACAATAGAGACGGCGCGGGTGGGGCGGTGGGTGCGGGGAGAAGACCCTGGGGCGCTGCCGCAGAGGCCGGCCTTGGCTTGGGAGATCGGGGGGCGGTGGGTGCGGGACAAGAGCCTGGGGCGCTGCCGCAGAGGCCGGCCTTGGCTTGGAGATCGGGGCGTCGCTGGGTGCGGGAGAAGACCCTGGGGCGCTGCCCCAGACCCCGGCCTCGGCTCGGAGATCGGCGTCGCTGGGTGGGGGTTGGGCCGACGCGAGGAGATCACCCACCAATGGGCCCAACCCGGAGAGGGGGGTTCAACCCAGCCCCTGAACGACATCGACCATGCCCGCAGCCCCACACCAGGCGGAGCCCACGTCGAGCCCAAACCGGCATCGAGCGCAACCCGCCTCGGGCGCTACCCAGCACCAGCGCAGCCATGTCGGGTGCTTCCGAACACCAGCGCAGCCATGTCGGGTGCTTCCGAACACCAGCGCAGCCACGTCGGGCGCTTCCGAACACCAGCGCAGCCACGTCGAGCGCTACCGACCACCAGCGCAGCCCACATCGAGCCCTACCCGCCACCAGCGCAGCCCATGTCGAGCGCAGCCCCGCACCGAGCGCTCGATCGCACCCACCGCAGCCCGCCCCCACCGCAACCACCGCACCGTGGGGTTTCCGGGGGCTCGGCCCCCGGAGCAGATATAGCGATTGCCCCCGGTCCGCGCGTCATGCGGACAGAGGGCAATTAGGTAATCGCCGGGCGACCACGGGGGAAGTCGCCCGGCGACGGGATGAATGTTACACGGTTCGGGCCGGGGCGCATCCTCCCGGCGTGGGTGCCCGTTCCGGCGTATCGCGCAGAAAGATCGACACGAGCGGACCATGGCGGGGACCAGCGGCGGCGCGTAATGCGGAACCCCAAGCATGCTTTCAGGGTCGTCGTGTAAGGCTTGGGGGTCGGCATCGAGCCGGCGCGACTTTCGTACCCGCTTGTGGAGGACCGGTGGCCCAGCCGTTCACGCCCGAATCCGACACCAGCTCCGGCGCTGCCGCGCCGGTGCCCCCGGCGCAGGACGCGTCGCAGCTTGAGCGCGCGATGTTCGAGGTCAAGCGGGTGATCGTCGGGCAGGACCGGATGGTCGAGCGGATGTTCGTGGCGCTGCTGGCCCGCGGCCACTGCCTGCTGGAGGGTGTGCCGGGGGTGGCCAAGACGTTGGCCGTGGAGACCTTGGCCAAGGTTGTGGGTGGCACGTTCTCCCGGGTGCAGTTCACCCCGGACCTGGTGCCGGCCGACATCGTCGGCACCCGGATCTACCGGCAGTCGAGCGAGAAGTTCGACGTGGAGCTCGGTCCGGTGTTCGTCAATTTTCTGCTTGCCGACGAGATCAACCGGGCGCCCGCCAAGGTGCAGTCGGCGCTGCTCGAGGTGATGGCCGAGCATCAGGTGTCGATCGGCGGGCAGAGCCATGAGGTGCCCGACCCGTTCCTGGTGATGGCCACGCAGAACCCGATCGAGCAGGAGGGCGTCTATCCGCTGCCCGAGGCGCAGCGTGACCGGTTCCTCATGAAGATTCTGGTCGGCTACCCGACCGACGCGGAGGAGCGCGAGATCGTCTACCGGATGGGGGTGAGCGCGCCCCAACCCAAGCCGGTCTTCACCCCGGCCGATCTGCTGGGCCTGCAGCGCCGCGCCGATCAGGTTTTCGTGCACAACGCGCTGGTCGACTACACGGTGCGGCTGGTGCTCGCCACCCGGGCCCCGGCGCAGCACGGCATGCCGGATGTCGCCCAGCTGATCCAGTATGGGGCGAGCCCGCGCGCCTCGCTCGGTATCGTCCGGGCCACCCGGGCGCTGGCTCTGCTCCGCGGCCGGGATTATGCGCTGCCGCAGGATCTGCAGGACATCGCGCCGGACATTCTGCGGCACCGGCTGGTGCTCAGCTATGACGCGCTCGCCGACGACATCCCGGCCGACCACGTGGTCGCCCGGATCATGCAGAGTGTGCCGATGCCGTCGGTCGCGGCCCGGCAGGGCACCTCGCCGAACGGTGGGCACACCAACGGCGTTCCGGCGCCGGTGAGCGGCGTTCCGCAGGCAGGTGGCGGATGGCCGGCGCCGCGTCCGTGAGCGATGCCGGGGGGCGTGCCGAGGCCGTCCTGTCGCGGCTTCAGCTGCTGGTCACCCGCAAGCTGGACGGGTTGCTCCAGGGCGATTATGTGGGCCTGTTGCCGGGGCCGGGCAGCGAGGCCGGCGAGTCCCGGGAGTATCGGCCGGGCGATGACGTGCGGCGGATGGACTGGCCGGTCACCGCCCGGACCACCTTGCCGCACGTACGCCGTACGGTGGCCGACCGTGAGTTGGAGACCTGGCTGGCCGTCGACCTGTCGGCCAGTCTCGACTTCGGCACGGCCCGCTGGCTCAAGCGCGACCTGGTGATCGCCGCCGCGGCCGCGATGGCCCACCTGACCGTGCGCGGCGGCAACCGGATCGGCGCGGTGGTGGGCACCGGGTCCGGCTTGCCGGCGACGGGTCGCCGGCGCCGGGCCGCGGAGCAGCCGGTGGCGCCGGCCGTCCGGTTGCCGGCTCGGCCGGGCCGCAAGGAGGCGCAGGGGCTGTTGCGGGCGATCGCCCGGACCGAGATCCGGCCGGGGCGGGCCGACCTGGGTGTCCTGGTCGAGATGCTCAACCGGCCGCCGCGCCGGCGCGGCGTGGCCGTGGTGATCTCCGACTTCCTGGCGCCGGTCGAGCAGTGGGAGCGGCCGATGCGCAAGCTGCGGGTGCGGCACGACGTGGTCGGCATCGAGGTCGTCGACCCGCGCGAGCTGGAGCTGCCCGACGTCGGCGTGCTGACCCTGGCCGACCCGGAGAGCGGTGTGCTGCACGAGGTGCAGACCGCCGACCCGAAACTGCGGCAACGGTATGCGGAGGCGGCGGCCGTGCAGCGCGGCGAGATCGCCCGCGCGTTGCGCGCCGCCGGCGCCGCTCACCTGCGTCTGCGCACCGATACCGACTGGCTGCTGGACATGGTCCGCTTCGTGGCCGCCCAGCGACACGCACGCACCCGGGGGACCACGCGATGATCCGTTTCCTGGAACCGTTGTGGCTGCTGGCGTTGCTGCCGGTGGTCACCGTCGCCGCGGTGTATGTGTGGCGTCAGTTCCGCCGCCGGCAGTACGCGATGCGTTTCACCAATGTGGACCTGTTGCGCACGCTCGCGCCCAAGGGCCTGGGCTGGCGCCGGCACGTGTCGGCCGCGGCGTTCCTGCTCAGCCTGTTCATCCTGGCGTCGGCGCTGGCCCGGCCGTCGGTCGACAAGGAGGAGCCGCTGGAACGGGCCACGGTGATGCTGGCCATCGACGTGTCGCTGTCGATGGAGGCCGACGACGTGGCACCCAACCGGATCGAGGCGGCGCAGGAGGCGGCCAAGGCGTTCGTCAAGGAGCTGCCGCCGACCTACAACCTGGGCCTGGTGTCGTTCGCGAAGGCGGCGAACGTGTTGGTCTCGCCGACCAAGGACCGGTCCGCGGTGATCACCGCGATCGACGGCCTGACCCTGGCCGAGGCGACCGCGACCGGTGAGGCGGTCTTCACCTCGCTGGACGCGATCCGGTCGGTGCCGGCCGACGGGGCCGACGGGGCGCCGCCGGCCCGGATCGTGTTGCTCTCCGACGGCTATCGCACGTCCGGCCGGTCGATCGAGGACGCGGCGACCGCGGCGTCCTCGGCGAACGTGCCGGTGTCGACGATCGCCTTCGGCACCGACACGGGGGTGGTCGACATCCGCGGCAACCTGCAGCGCGTACCGGTGGACCGGCTGTCGCTGCAGCAGCTGGCGGAAAAGACCGAGGGCTTCTTCTACGAGGCCGCGTCGGTGAGCGAGCTCAAGAAGGTCTACGAGGACATGGGCAGTTCGATCGGCCACCGGGTGGAGCCGCGCGAGGTCACCCAGTGGTACGCCGGGGTGGCGCTGCTGCTGGCGCTGGGCGCGGCGGCGGCGAGCCTGCTGTGGACGAGCCGCCTGCCCTGATCACCGGCTGCCGTGCACCAGGATGAACAGGACGACCACCCAGATGGCGGCGATGGTGAAGCTGAGAGGGGCGACGAAGTTCTTCATCGGTTTGCTGCTTTCCGCTTGATGACGGGCGATGGGAACGCGCACACGTCATGTCGCGGCCGGCACCCGCGCATCCGGGGTCGCGGTGCACACGACCAGAACCGGTCACGCCGGGGTGCGGGCGGAACCGGTGGATGCGGGGCGGGATGAGGTCAGCGGTCAGAGACGCTGACGAGCGGCCCGGCCACGACTAGGAGGATCGCTATCTCGCACAGCGATCACCTCCCACAAGTCGTTTCGGCGTCAGGACCGTCGAGCACTGTACCGCTTAATTCAATGTTAAGAAACGCGGGCCGGCTCGTCGTGGCGAGGACCACCCGACAGGACGATGTCGCTGACCGCACGGAGGGTGGCGCTGCCCTCGACCAAATAGTAGTCGTGCCC
>Ga0070668_100001326_pt1 | contig 17707 bp, 18 predicted proteins | sample KBSS43metaG_FD_64661 | JGI IMG/M metagenome (GOLD analysis project Ga0070668, IMG submission 64661) | Switchgrass rhizosphere microbial communities from Kellogg Biological Station, Michigan, USA - KBS S4-3 metaG | ecosystem: Host-associated > Plants > Roots > Rhizosphere > Soil ... | reverse complement strand
CATCTTGGCCGCCGCGCTCTTGATCGCCTCCCGGATCCGGAAGTAGGTGCCACAGCGGCACACGTTCTGGATGGCGTCGATGTCCGCGTCCGTCGGGTTCTTCGTCTTCTTCAGCAGGGCGACCGCCGCCATGATCTGGCCGGGCTGGCAGTAGCCGCACTGCGCGACGTCCTGCTCCAGCCAGGCTTCCTGGACCGGGTGCAGCTCGTCACCGTCGGCCAGCCCCTCGATCGTGGTGACCTCCTTGCCCGCGCAGTCGGCAACCGGCGTGACGCAGGGGTTGAACGCCTCGCCGTCGAGATGGCTGGTGCAGGCCTTGCAGACGTTGATGCCGCAGCCGTACTTCGGCCCGCGGACCTCGAGCTTGTCGCGCAGCGCCCACAGCATCGGCAGGTCGGCGGGCGCGTCGACGGTGACGGTCTTCCCGTTCACCACGAAGGTGTAGTTCGGCATGGGGACTCTCCTCAGCGCGGGAACGGGTCGAAGTCGACCGGGAAGGTGATCGGGAAGCTGCGCGGCTTGATCCCGGTGGCCCTGGCGTAGGCGTTGGCGATCGCGCCGACCGGCGCCGGCAGGCCGAGCTCGCCCGCGCCGCCGATCTCCTCGCCGGTGGCGGGCATGACGTGCACGGTGACGTCGGTGGGCGAGTTCTTCTGCCGGGCGTAGTGGAACTGCGAGTAACTGCCCTCCAGCGGCAGGCCCTTGTCGATGTGCAGGCCGGCGGTGAGCGTGGTCGAAATCGCGTCGGTCAGGCCGCCGAGCATCTGCGCCTGGATCCCGCGCGGGTTCACCGGCTTGCCGACGTCGACGGCGATGGTCGCCTTCGTGACGCGCGGGTGCTTCGGATCGCGCGCGTCCAGCTCGACCAGGCAGGCGGTGTAGGACTTGTACTCGCCGTGGACCGCGATCCCCTGCGCGAACCCGGCCGGCATCTTCTTGCCCCACTCGCCGAGTTCGGCGACCTTGTCGAGCACCGCGCGCTGGCGCTCTTCCTTGATGAACTCGCGGCGGAACCGCACCGGGTCCTTCCCCAGCTTCGCCGCGATCTCGTCGACCATGATCTCTTCGGCACCACGGGTGTTCGCCGAGTAGACCGACCGCCACGCCGAGGTGTGGAACTTCAGCGGCACCTCGTTGAGCAGCTGCGTGGTGACGCCGAAGTTGTACGGCGACTTCACCGTCAGCAGGAACACCGTCTGCGCGAAGCTGAGGTTGCCGCCGACGGGCAGCTTCGCCGCGAACGCCGTGAGGATCTCGCCGAGGCCGTGGCTCCAGTCGGTTTCGACGCTGGCGACGCGGTGCTCGAACGTGAGCACCTGCCCGAGCGCGAAGGTGGCGCGGATCCGGTGGTAGCTCGCCGCGCGCGCCCGGCCGTGGCGCATGTCGTCGATCCGGCTCCACATGAGCCGGACGGGCTTCTTCATCGCCTTCGAGATGTGCGCGGCTTCCAGCGCCGCGTCGAAGAACAGCCGCCGCCCGAAGGACCCGCCGCCCTGCTGGACGTGCACGGTGACCTTGTTCTCCGGCAGCCCCAGCTCTTGGGCGATGGTCTGCTTCGCCACGATCGGCGACTTCAGCCCGGCCCAGATGGTCGCGCTGTCCTCGCGGACGTCGGCCACCGCGGAGTTCGACTCCATCGGCGCGTGACTGGCGAACGCGAAGTCGAACTCGCCGTCGACGTACTGCGTCAGCAGCGGCGGCACCACGAACGGCAGCGCGGCGGCGCGCAGCTTCTTCTTGACGGTCTCGTCGTTCTCGCCGTCGACCGTGCCGGGCCCCCACGTGACGTCGAGGGCGTTCTTGCCGTCGAGGGCCTGCCCGAACGTCTCGGCCATCACCGCGACGCCGGTCTTCACGACGGCGACGTCGATGATCCCGGGCATGGCACGAACTGCCGCTTCGTTGTTCACCGTCCGCACCGTGCCGTTGATGGTCGGCGGGCGCCGCACCATCACCGGGTTCGCGCCCGGGACGTCGAGGTCGAGCGTGTAGACCTGCTTGCCGGTGACCATCGCGCGGGCGTCCTTGCGCGACGTCGGCGTCCCGACCAGCGTGTGCGCGGACTCGGCCTTCGGCTGGATGGCGCCGACGCTCAGGCCGGAGCGGGACGCGGGCCCGGCGAGCACGCCGTAGGGAGCGCTCCGGCCGTCGGGCGCCCGCACCGCACCGTCGCGTGTGGACAGTCGCGACGCGTCGGTCCCCCACCGCGCCCCGGCCGCGGCGACCAGCCGGGCGCGCGCGGTCGCCGCGGTGGCGCGGACCGGGTCGTAGAGCGAGCGCATCGTGTTGGAGCCGCCGGTGAGCTGGTTGAACAGCAGCTCGGTGCGGGCGTCCGAGAGCACGACGTCGACGCGGTCGAGCGGCAGGTCCAGCTCCTCGGCGACGAGCATGGCGGTCGCCGTCGTGATGCCCTGGCCGACCTCGGCGCGCGGCAGCTGCAACCGCGCCCGGCCGTCTTCGGTGATCTCCAGGACGAGCATCCCGGCGGTCGGCGCGCACGACAGCGTCAGCACGTCACCGAGGTCGAGGATCTCGGCGGGCTGCGGCAGCGTCGGGACGACGGCTTCGGCACGGGACGGGGCCACCGCGTCCGCGGTGAGCTTCGTGGCGACGGTGAGCGTGGGCGCGGCGACGAGGTAGGTCAGGAAGCGGCGGCGGCCGACCCGCCCTGGCTCGGCGGGTTCGGTGGTGGGACTGGCCATCGGGAATCCCTTGCTGGGTGGCGGCGGGGTGCGCGCCACGCTAAGCAGGCGTTGCCGGGGCGTCAACGCGGCGTAGTCGTGTTGACCCATCTCTGTGACGAGATGACAGCAGAAGGGCCCGGATGTGTGCGCCGCCACAGTGCGGACGGCGCAATCGGTAGCGCCGAACGATCCAGTCGTCGACGGTATAGGTCGTTATACGACGATCACTTGACCTGTCCGGCCGCCCATTCCGCCCACTCGCGCTGCATCACCGAGAAGCGCTTGCCCCACTCCAGCACCATCCGGCCGTACACCGACGCGTCGTCGTCGCCCCAGTCGATCGACGCGTCCAGGTCTTCGAGGCGCCCTTCGCGGCGGCGTGCCGTGTCGCCCAGGGACTCGAGGTACTCCCGCGCTCGCTCCGGGGCGACCGCGCCGAGGAAGTAGACCCGCAGCAACGCCTCGTTGCGCGTCACGCGGTTCGGTTCGACGTCGACCAGCCAGTGCCGCAGCTCCGCGCGGCCGGCGTCGGTGATCTCGTACTCCTTGCGCCCCCGCGGACCCTCCGCGTGGACGCGGATCAGGCCCGCCGCCTCGAGCTTGCCGAGCTCGCCGTAGAGCTGGCTCTGCGTGGCCGCCCAGACGTTGGACATCGCCTGCTCGAAGCGTTTGAGCAGGTCGTACCCGCTCATCGGGTGCTCTTCCAGCAGACCGAGAATGGCGTGGCGAAGGCTCATGCCCTCATCTTGACATTCCACTCTTGACATGTCGAGTCGGCACGTTCTAACTTTCACATGTCAAAGTTGGAATGTCCGGGGAGAGCGGCATGAGCTACCTGAAGAGCTTCCTTCCGTGGATCGCGTTCGCCGTGGTCGCGACGCAGTTCGACTGGCGCTGGTCCGGCCTGACCGGGCTCGTCCTCGCCGCCGGCCTGCTCTTCCTCGCCCGCCGCGAAGGCCGCAAGGCGGACACGCTGATCATCGAGTGGAGCGCGCTCGCCTTCTTCGCGCTGCTCACGGTCGTCGCGTTCAGCTTCCCGGCGGCACCGCTGAAGACCTACACCGGCGCGCTCACCGACGCCTGGCTCGCGCTCACCGCCTGGGGCTCGCTCGCGCTGGGCCGCCCGTTCACCCTCGGCATCGCGCGGACGATGACGCCGCCGGAGCTGTGGGAGAACCCGGTCTTCAAGCGCGTCAACGTGCTCATCACGCTCGTGTGGGCCGCGAGCTTCACGGTCACCGGCCTGGCCGGCGTCGCGCTGCTGCACTACGCGCCGCACGCGACGGTTCCGCTGATCGTGCTCAAGGTTCTCGGCTTCGCCGTCCCCGTCGTCTTCACGATCCGCTACCCGCGCACCGTCCGCGCCCGCGCCCGGAAAGCCGCGTGAACACATGACCACCACCGACTTCCACCTCTCCGGGGCGTTCGCGCCGGTCCACGACGAGCTGACCGCCTTCGACCTGCCGGTGACCGGCGCCCTGCCGCCCGAGCTCACCGGCTGGTACCTGCGCAACGGCCCGAACCCGCGCGAGGAAAGCAAGCACTGGTTCACCGGCGACGGCATGGTCCACGGCGTCCGCCTCGAAAACGGCCGCGCCGCCTGGTACCGCAACCGCTGGGTGCGGACCGAGAGCTTCGACGACCCGGACCTCGAGCTGTACCACGAAGACGGCACCCGCAACCTGCACAGCAGCGTCGCCAACACGCACGTGGTGAACCACGCGGGCCGCACGCTCGCGCTCGTCGAGTCGTCCCTGCCGTACGAGATCACGACGGATCTCGAAACCGTCGGCGTCCACGACTTCGACGGCGAGCTGGCCGACTCGATGACCGCGCACCCGAAGATCTGCCCGGCCACCGGGGAACTGCACTTCTTCGGCTACGGCAGCATCACCGCGCCGCACGTGGGCTACTACCGCGCCGACGCCGCCGGGAAGCTCGTCGTCAAGCAGCCCATCGACGTGCCGGGGCTGACGATGATGCACGACTTCGCGCTCACGCAGGAACACGTCGTCTTCTACGACCTGCCCGTGGTGTTCGACCGGGCGTCGGTCGGCAAGGGCATGCCGTACCGCTGGGACACCGGCTACGGCGCCCGGCTCGGCGTGCTGCGGCGGGACCGGCCCGAGGCCGGAGTCCGCTGGCTGGAGATCGAGCCCTGCTACGTCTTCCACACGCTCAACGCGTTCGACGCGCCGGACGGCCGGATCGTCGTCCACGTCATGCGCTACGACCACCAGTGGTGGGCCGGGCACGAGGACCCGCCGGCGTCGCTGTGGCGCTGGACGATCGACCTGGCCGCCGGCACGGTGACCGAGGACCGGCTCGACGACCGGCCGGCCGAGTTCCCCCGCATCGACGACCGGCTCGCCGGGTCCGACGCGCGCTTCGGGCACGTCACCGGCCACGACGTGCTGCGCCGCTACGACCTGCACGCGGGCACGGCGGCCGAGCACGTCTTCGCGCCCGGGCGCGTCCCCGGCGAGGCGGTGTTCGTGCCGGCGGAACACGGCGAAGGCTGGCTGCTCACGTACGTCTACGACGCCGCGGAAGATCGCAGCGACCTCATCGTGCTCGACGCCGGGAACGTCACCGCGGCGCCGGTGGCGACCGTCCACCTCCCGCAGCGGGTCCCCGCGGGCTTCCACGGGAACTGGCTGCCGGACGCGTGAGGGCTCACGCGAACTTCGTCTTCGGCCGCTCCTGCAGCACGCCGTCGACGTAGACGTCCACCTTCTCGTCGGTGAACGCCACCAGGCCGGCGACGCGGGTGCTCTCCGGCAGCGGCGCCGGGTAGCTCCAGGCGAGGTCTTCGTGCCCGGCGACCGTGAAGTACTCCGTGGCGCCCTTGTACGGGCAGTGCGTCACGGTGTCGGTCTTCGCCAGCAGGTCCATCCGGACGTCCACGCGGGGCAGGTAGTAGCGGGTCGGCAGGCCGGTCTCGAACAGCAGGTGCGGCCGCACCGAGTCGGCGACGGTGACGCCGTCGACCTCGATCCGGACGTGCCGCGAGCTCGGCAGGATGTCGACGCGGACGCCGGGGTCGCGCGGGTGCGTGAAGATCTGTTCGTCCTCTTCGAACCAGTCGAACGCGGCGAACTCGAACCGCACGTGGTCCCGCAGCTGTTCGATCGGCGAATCCGGGTGTTCCAGCGCGGCGTCCACCGCCTCGGCTCCGTCAACCCCTATCGTCGACAGGACACCATCTCCGCGGCTCGGCGAATGCGTCGTCCGGCCGGAGGGGGTGAGAACGCCGCTCACCACGTCCGCGCGTGGGAAGTAGTACGTCGGGTAGTAGGGAACTTCCCACACCAGAAGGGGGTGCACGGTGTCCGCGACGACGTGCCCGCCGAGGAACACCCGTACCCGCTTCGCGCCTTGTGCCACGCGGACCCGGCCGCGTACCGGAGTGCTCATGCCCCGGTCAACGGGTCCCGGCGGGGACGTATTCCGGCGGGATCGCGGTCAGGACGGCTAGCGTGGCAGGCACAACGAGAACGAGCAGCACGAGAACGACAGGAGACGGGCACGGGTGGCCGGCGTAGAAACTCCCGCGGTCGGTACCCCCGCCGGGATGCGCAAGATCAACCAGCGGGCGGTGCTCGACCTGCTGCGCCGCGGCGGGCCGGCGACCCGGCCGCAGGTGGCGAAGGACACCGGGCTGTCGAAGCCGACGGTCAGCCAGGCCCTGCTGGCGCTCGAAGCCGCGGGGCTGGCGCGGCCGACCGGGCAGACCTCGACCGGCACCGGACGGTCGGCCGTGCTGTACGAGGCCGACCCCACCGCGGGGTACGTGCTGGGCGTCGACATCGGCCGCGAGCACCTCCGCGTCGCCGTGTCGGACCTCGGCCGCACGCTCGTGGCGCGCCGCGACGAGCGCAACACCGCGCGGTCCGGGGCGGCGCTGGTGACCGCGGTCGGGAAGATCGCCGCCGACGCCGTCGCCGAAGCGGGCCTGACCGACGGCGACATCGTGCTCCGCGTGGTCGGCTCGCCCGGCGTCGCCGACCCGGAGAAGCGGTGCTTCCGGCACGCGCCGAACCTGCCCGGCTGGGGCCGGGCCGGGCTGATCGACGACCTCGAAGCCGCGCTGGGCCCGGATCTGGTGGTGGAGAACGACGCGAACCTCACCGCCGTCGGCGAGTGGGAAAGCGGGGCCGCGCGCGGCGCGTCGGTGTTCGGCTGCATCACGATCGGCACCGGCGTCGGCATGGGCCTGATGGTCGACGGCCGGGTGTTCCGCGGCGCGACCGGCGCGGCGGGCGAGATCGGCTACCTGCCCTACGGCCGCACGCGCGCGGCCGACGAGCCCGGCGCCCCGCCCGCGCGCGGGCACCTCGAAGAGGCGACGGCGGCGCAGTCGGTGGTCCGCGGCGCCCGCGAACTCGGCCTGGGCACGGCGAAATCGGCCCGCGAGGTCTTCCGGCTGGCCCGCGAAGGCGACGAACTCGCCCGGCGCGCGGTGGAGACGGAAGCCGACCGGCTGGCCTACACGATCGCTTCGGTGGCGGCGGTGATCGACCCCGAGCTGATCGTGCTGGGCGGTGGCATGGGCACGGCCGCGGACCTCCTGCTCGAGCCGATCGACCGGGCCCTGCGGGCGTTCACACCGCTGGTGCCGAAGGTGGTCCAGGGCGAACTGGGTGAGGAAGCGGTGCTGACCGGCGCGATCAGCGTCGGGCTGCGAGCGGCGGAAGGCCTCGTCTTCGATCGCCGTGTCGGCGCGGCTTAGGCGTTCTCCGGCAAGTCGAGCTCGCGGTCCGGCAGACTCACCGGACAGCGCCTAGGTGTGCGCGGGCGGCCGGTGGTAACTTCTGGTTCGGCGCGGGCTCGCGCCGAACCTCCAGTGCCGGCTCCCAGCGCCGGCGGCGAACCCGGGGCACACAGCGCACTCGAGTCGTCCACCTTCCGCTCCGTCGTGGGCGTGCCGCTGGGAGGTGTCCCAACGCGGCGTGGAGGAATGTGATGACCGAGAAGACCAGACTCGAGCACCGAATCCGTGAGCGCGCGGCCAGGACGGGTGAGTCCTACCCCACGGCCCGGCGCCACGTCGTGGCCGATCCCCGGCCGGCGGCCGTGGTGATCGCCGTCGCGCAGACGGCGCTCCGGCCCGACCCGCGGTCCCGTGCGCAACTGCGCGAAAGCGGCGCGCGCGTGCGGGAGCTCGTGCGCGACGCGGCGAACGCCGGCGCCGCATTGGTCCAGTTCCCCGAGGGCGCGCTGACCTCCCCGCACAAGCGCGTCATGTCGAGCGAGGGCCCCGGCGTCGTCGCCAAGGCCGATTGGTCGGGCGTCGACCGGGCCGCCCTCACCGCGGAACTCGACGCCGTCGCCGAGACGGCCCGGGAGCTGGGCATCTGGGTCGTGGCCGGGGGAATCGACTTCACGAGCGACGATCCGCGCCCGACGAACGCCCTGTTCGTCATCTCCGCCCACGGCGTGCTCGCCGGCCGCTACGACGAGCGCATGCTGTCCAGGACGAAGTCGGCGTTCCTGTACCGGCCCGGAAAGCACCCGCTCGTGTTCGAGGCGCGAGGCGCCCGGTTCGGGTGCGCGCTGGGCATGGAAACGCAGTACCCCGAACTGTTCTCCGCCTACGAGCGGGCGGATGTCGACTGCGTCCTGCTCTCCACGGCGGGCAACCCTGAGCTGCCCGGGGGCTTCGCGGTCGAAGCGGCCGGGCACGCGGCCGCGAATTCCTTCTGGGTCGGCTACTCCGGCCCGGCGCAGGCCGGCGAACCGCCGTCGGGCGTGCTCTCGCCGGCCGGCACCTGGGTGGCACGCTGCGCCCCCGCCGCCGAAGGCATTGTCGTCACCGTGATCGACACGGCCCTCGGGGACCAGGCGCGGTCCTGGCGCCGGGCCGTCCGCGCGGCGGCCGCCGGCCACGCCTGAGCCCGCCGTATCGGCGGTTCGCCTACGGCCTGGCTGCCGACTCCGCGGCCCCGGAGTCCGGCACCCCGGCGTAGTCGGGCAGGTCGACGCCGTTGATCGCGCGCTCGACCACCGCCATGAACGCCTCCATGTCAGGCTCCGGACCCGGCTCGGCGTCCGGCCGGGGGGCGCGGCTGGCCACGTGCAGCCGGCCGATCTCCTGGTTGGCCTCGACGAACGGGCGCATCCGCGCCTCGTAGGCGGCGAACCCGGCCGCGGGGTCCCAGCCGGCGGCGGCCAGTTCTCCGGCGAGCAGGTAGGCGCCGACCAGGGCCAGCCCGGTTCCCCCGCCGGACATCGGCGACGAGCTGAAGGCCGCGTCGCCGATCAGCGCCACCCGACCGTCCGACCAGCGGTCCATCACCACCTGGGCGACCTGGTCGAGGTAGAAGTCCGGGGTGTCGTCCAGGTGCGCGAGGATGCGCGGGGTCTGCCAGCCCAGGCCGGCCATCTGCGCACGCAGCAGGCTCTTCTGGCCCTCGATGTCGCGGTAGTCGACGTCGAAGTCGGCCGCGGGGAAGGACAACATGGCCATCGCCCTGGTGGCGTCCGGGATGGGCCGCAGGCCGGCGGAGCGCCCGGACTCCTGGTCCTGGTAGTCGATCAGCCAGCGGTCCAGCCCGAATTCGTTGGGCACGCTGTAGAAGGCCAGCACGAGCCCGAGATGGCGGAGGAACCGTTCGCGCGGCCCGAAGACCATCCCGCGCAGCGCCGAGTGCAGCCCGTCGGCCCCGACCACCAGGTCGAAGCGCCGCCGGTCGCCGCCCGCGAAGGTCACGTCGACCCCGTCCGCGTCCTGGGTGAGCTCGGCGATCCGGTCGCCGAAGAGGTACTCGACGCCGTCGCAGGTGTCGTCGTGCAGCACCTGGGACAGGTCCCCGCGCAGGATCTCGATGTCCGCGATGTACCCGTCGCCGCCGTCGTCGTCGGCGCGGTAGGTCTCCAGCACTTTCCCGTCGACGTCCACGGTGTACGCGCCGGCGGTCTCGGTGCGGGCCGCGCGCACCGCCGCGTCCAGCCCCATCCGCCGGATGACCTCCTTGGCCACGCCGCGCGCGTCCACCGCCTGCCCGCCGGGACGCAACCCGGGAGCCCGCTCCACCACGGTCACCTCGGCCCCCCGCCGACGCAACCAGTGGGCCAGCGCGGGCCCCGCGATGCTCGCCCCCGCCACCAACACCTTGGTACCGCTCATGACGCCCCCTGCTCGTCCGTCCGGATCACGGTCCACATCGTAGAGCGATGGACGGCGGTATCAGGCCGCGCGCCAGGCCTCGCCGCCGGCCGACAACCGCCACGGGGTCAGGCGCAGCACGGTGATCTTCGGGTCCCGGTGGTCCTCGCCGCCGAGGATCCGCGGGTCGTAGCCGAGGGGTTCCGGCGCGGACGCGAACAGGTCCCACAGGTCCTTGCGGCTCGCCTCGTCGTCGGCGAACTCGGCCCGGCACTCCGCCACCGCGACTTCGTGCTGGGGATCCCAGTACGAGCACGAGACGTACGGCGTCGCCGCCAGGTGCGCGACCTTGAGCGGCGTCGGCCGGGTGAACAGCCGGCCCGTCAGGCCGTCGGGCGTCCGCTCCCAGATCGGGTGGACGACCCGCGACCGCGGCCTCCCCCGCCGGTCGACGGTCACCAGCGTGCACCAGACGATCCGGTGCGCCACGCGGACAAAGGCTTCGGCCAGTCCGGCCGGGACTCTGCTAGATTCCACAACCATGGTTGTGCATCCTAGCCCGGAAGACCTCGACCTGTCACTCACCGCCCTCTTCGCGGGCTGGGCGATGACCGACGAGGTGCAGCGGCGGCTGGCCGGGCGCGGCTTCGGCGACCTGCGGTTCAACGACGGCGTCGTGATCCAGCACGTCCTGGCCGCGCCACTGTCGATCACCGCGCTGGCCGAGCGGATGGGCGTGACGCAGCAGGCGGCGTCGAAGGCGGTCGCCGATCTCGAACGCCGGGGGCTGCTGCGCCGCGAGCCCGACCCGGCGGACGCCCGGACCAAGCTCCTGCACCTCACCGGGCACGCGCTGGCCGCCGTCGAAGAGACCCGTGTGCTGCGGCGGGAACTCCAGGAGGACCTGGTCGCGGAGTACGGCGCCGAACGCGTCGGCGACGCGCGCGCCCTGCTGGCGTCGGTCATCGGCCGCTTCGGCGGCGGTGACGCGATCCGCGCCCGGCGGGTCCGCCCGCCGCGGTGATGACCTCGCGGGTAATCGACGCGCGCCCCGGCGGGCAGCAGGATCGGCGGCATGAGCGAACAAAACCGCAAGATCGTGCTCGACTGCCTGGAGAACCTGTTCGTGCACAAGGACTTCGACGCCGCGAAGGCCGCGTTGCACCCCGATTTCGTCACCCACAGCCCCGGCTTCCCCTCCGGCCGCGAGGCCTTCACCGAAGCCATGAAGAACTCGCCGCTGGCCGGCGCGACCGCGGAGGTCCAGCGGGCCGTCGCCGAGGACGACCTCGTCATGGTCCACCTGCACGTCCGGAGCCCGGGCGGCGAAGTCGCGATCGTCGACATCCTGCGCGTCGAGAACGGCCTGCTCGTCGAGCACTGGGACGTCAAGCAGCCCGTCTAGCGGGTGATCACGCAGGTCCCCGACGCCGTGGCGAGCAGCTTGCCCTCGGCGTCGCGGATCTCGCCCTCCGCGAACGCGATCCGCGAACCCTCCTTCACCACGCGGCCCGTGGCCCGGATCTCGCCGCGGCCCGCGTGGATGGCCCGGAGGTAGCTCACCTTCAGCTCCACCGACGAGTAGCCGACGCCGGCCGGCAGCGTCGTGTGCACCGCGCACCCGACGACCGAGTCCAGCATGGTGGCCGCGACGCCGCCGTGGACCATGCCGATCGGGTTGTACAGCGATTCGTCCGGCTCGACGACCGCGACGACCTCGCCGTGCCCGATGCGCTCCCAGCGCAGCCCGAAGTGCGCGGCGATCGGCGGACCCGGGATGCGGCCTTCGGCGATGGCCGTCAGGTACTCCAAGCCCGTCATCGTGGCGCCGAGCCGGGCGGTCGGCAGCGGATCCTGCCAGGTGATGGTCTTCGAACGGGTCTGCGTCCCGGCGGCCACGTCGGTCATCTCGGCTCCTCGACTATGACAAGTGTCTTAACGGGCAGCCTCACCCCACGAACCCGGCACGTCAAGCGCGGCGTGAGCGAGGACACCGGTGGCCCGCCCGCGGCCCGGGGTGGAATCATCCGGGGGTGAGCACCGACCCCGGCCCCAAGCTGATCGACCCGGAACGGGTGGCCGCGGCGATCGACGGGCTGGGCGACCGCGCCGTCATCGACGAGTGGGCCCGGCGCTTTTCCGTGGTCGCCGACCCCTCACGCCTCGCGCTGCTCGTCTCGATCCACTACGCCCGCGAGATCAGCGTCACCGACCTCGCCGCGGCCACCGGCATGACCGACACGGCGGTGTCGCAGGCCCTGCGGCTGCTGCGGGCGCACGGGCTGGTCACGCCCCGGCGCACCGGCCGGGTCGTCCGCTACCGGCTCGCCGACGCGACCGTGCACGAACTCATCCATCGGGTGCGCCCGCACCCCGAACAGCCCGCGCCGGTCACCGAGGACCGGTAGCGTGCGGGCATGACGGGATTGCCGGAGACCATCACCGCGTGCCTGTTCGACCTCGACGGAGTGCTGACCGGGACGGCCGTTCTCCACCGCGAAGCCTGGAAACGGACGTTCGACGAGTTTCTTCGCACCCGCGACGGCGCCGGGTTCGCCGAGTTCACCGACCACGACTACGCGGCCTTTGTGGACGGCCGGCCCCGCGCCGACGGGGTACGGGAATTCCTGCGGTCCCGCGGGATCGAGCTGCCCGAGGGCGAACCGGACGACCCGGTCGACGCCCCCACCGTCAACGGCGTCGGCAACCGCAAGAACGAACTGGTGCTCAAGATCATCGACGAGCGCGGCGTGAACCCCTACCCCGGTTCCGTGCGCTACCTCGACGCGGTCAAAGCCGCCGGCCTGCGCATCGGCGTCGTCACGTCGTCGGCCAACGGCGCCAAGGTCCTCGACGGGGGCGACCTGAGCAAGTACGTCGAAGCCCGCATCGACGGCATCGTCATCCGCGAACGGCACCTCAAGGGCAAGCCGGCGCCGGACTCGTTCCTGGCCGGCGCCGCGGCGCTCGGCGTCGAGCCCGCGCACGCGGCCGTGTTCGAGGACGCCCAGTCCGGCGTCCAGGCCGGGAAGGCCGGCGGCTTCGGCTACGTCGTCGGCGTCAACCGGGCGGACCAGGCCGAAGAACTGCGGACCCACGGGGCCGACATCGTCGTCGACGACCTCGCCGACCTCCTGGAGGACCGATGACCCGGCCGCACGGCTACGAGTGCTCGCCGTGGGAGCTGCGGTGGCGCGGCATGGACGTCGACGCGCTGCAGCGCACCGAATCGGCGTTCGCGATGTCCAACGGCCACATCGGGCTGCGCGGCACCCTCGAGGAGGCGGAGCCGCGCGGGCTGCCCGGCACCTACCTCAACGGCTTCTACGAGCAGCACGAACTCCCCTACGCCGAAGCGGGCTACGGCTACCCCGAAGAGGGCCAGACCGTCGTCAACGTGACCGACGGCAAGATCATCCGGCTGCTCGTCGAGGACGAGCCGCTGGACATGCGCTACGGCGCGGCCACCGCGCACGACCGTGTGCTCGACTTCCGCAAGGGCACGCTGAGCCGGACCACGGAATGGTCGTCGCCGACCGGGCGGCGCGTCCGCGTGCGCACCGAACGCCTGGTCTCGTTCACCCAGCGCGCGGTCGCCGCGATCCGGTACGAGGTCGAGCCGCTCGACGAGGACCTGCAGCTGGTCGTGCAGTCCGACCTGCTGGCCAACGAGCCGATCGAGTCCGACACCAGCGACCCGCGGGTGGCCGCCGCGCTGGAGTCGCCGCTGGTGAGCCAGTTCCACCGCGCGACCGAGTACAACGCCGTGCTGGTGCACCAGACCCGCCGGTCCGGGCTGCGGATGGCCGCGGCGATGGACCACAAGATCGAGGTGGACGACGGCATCCGCGCCCGCATCCACGCCGAGGAGGACCTCGCGCGGCTCACCGTCGCGGTCGACGTCCCGAAGGGCGGCCGGCTGCGCATCACCAAGTTCCTCGCCTACGGCTGGTCGGCCCAGCGCTCGGTGCCCGCCCTGCGGTCGCAGGTGGAGGCCGCGCTGGCGGGGGCGCGCCAGACCGGCTGGAAGGGCCTGCTCACCGAGCAGCGCCAGTTCCTCGACGACTACTGGGCCACGTCCGACATCGAGATCGAGGGCGATCCCGAACTGCAGCAGGCGGTCCGCTTCGCCCTCTTCCACCTCCTGCAGGCCGGGGCCCGCGGCGAGAGCCGGGCGATCGCGGGCAAGGGCCTGACCGGCCCCGGCTACGACGGGCACGCCTTCTGGGACACCGAATCGTTCGTCCTGCCGGTGCTCACCTACACCATCCCGGACGCGGCGCGCGACGCCCTGCGCTGGCGTCACTCCACAATGGACAAGGCGCGGGAACGCGCGCACCAGCTGGGGTTGCGCGGCGCGGCGTTCCCGTGGCGGTCGATCAACGGCGCGGAGTGCTCGGCCTACTGGCCGGCGGGCACGGCGGCGTTCCACGTCAGCGCGGACATCGCCGACGCCGTGCTGCGCTACCTCAACGCGACCGGCGACGAGGAGTTCGAGCGCGACTACGGCACCGAGCTGTTGCTGGAAACCGCGCGGCTGTGGGCGTCACTGGGGCACCACGACCGGCACGGCGCGTTCCGCATCGACGGCGTCACCGGGCCGGACGAGTACTCGGCGGTGGCGGACAACAACGTCTACACGAACCTGATGGCGCGGCGGAACCTGCTGGCCGCGGCGGAGTCGTGCGAGCGGCACCCGGACGTGGCGGCGCGGTTCGGCGTCGACACGGTCGAACTGGACACGTGGCGCGCGGCCGCCGCGGCGATGTTCCTGCCCTACGACGAAGAACTCGGCGTCCACCCCCAGTCGGAAGGGTTCCTCGACCACGACGAGTGGGACTACGCGGGCACCGACCTCGCCCACTACCCGCTCCTGCTGCACTTCCCGTACTTCGACCTGTACCGCAAGCAGGTCGTGAAGCAGGCGGACCTGGTGCTGGCGCTGCACATGTGCGGCGACTCGTTCAGCCAGGAGGAGAAGGCCCGCGACTTCGCCTACTACGAAGCGAGGACCGTGCGCGACTCCTCGCTGTCGGCGGGGACGCAGGCCGTCGTCGCGGCCGAGGTCGGCCACCTCGACCTGGCCTACGACTACCTCGCCGAAGCGGCGCTGACCGACCTGCACGACGTGCACAACAACGTCCGCAACGGCCTGCACATGGCGTCGCTGGCCGGGGCGTGGCAGGGCGCCGTGGCCGGGTTCGGCGGCCTGCGCGACTACGGCGGGACGCTGTCGTTCACCCCCCGGCTGCCGTCGCAGCTGGCCCGGATCACCTTCCGCCTGATGTTCCGCGGCACCCGGTTCCAGGTCGAGATCGACCCCGACCAGGCGACCTACCACGTGCTCGACGGCGACCCCATCGAGGTGCTGCACCACGGCGAGCGCGTCACGGTCACCGCCGAACCGCGGCGGCTCGCGATCCCGAAGATCGACGCGGGCGAGCCGCCGAAGCAACCGCCCGGCCGCGCGCCGATGCGGCGCGACTCCGAGAAGGTGCGCCAGTACGCGGAACCGACCAACCCGGTCACCGCGGAAGGTCGCTGAGGCTTGTTCTGATCGGTGCGCCCGCGGCGGGGGCCGAACAAACCTCAGCGCGGAAGGTCGCCGACCACGTCGCCGTCGGCGTCCCGCGCGGGTGGGGCCGGCACCTCTTCGGTCCCGCCCGGGTTCACGTCCGGGTCCGGCGCGGTGGGCACGTCGTGCGTCAGCTGGCCGGGCTTCGGCAGCTTCGGGAGCTCGTCGTCTTCGTCGTCATGGGCGTGACTGCGCTGCTGCTGGCTCATGCCTTCCGGCATACCCGGTTTTCCCGGCCGCGGCCAGGGGTCAAGCCGCCGCGCGCTTCCCCGCCGCCGCTTTCGCCTTGTCCTGCAGGGTGAGGAGCAGGCCGTCGCGGGTGGACCAGGGGCAGATCGTCACCTTGCCGCCCGCGACCGTCAGCAGCGCCTCCGCCACGATCGCGCCCGCGAGGGCCTGGTGAGCGCGGCTGCGGGAGATGCCCGGCAGCTCCGCCCGTCTCGACGGCGGCAGCGCGGCGAGCCGGGGGATCCAGGCCCGCAGGTCGTCGAGGCGCAGTTCGTGGCACTTCCCCGGCCGGGCGCCGGCCAGCCGGGCGAGCTGCCGCAGCACCTTCGAGCAGCCGACCACCCGCGGGTCGGCCACGTCGGAGGCCCCCAGCGTCGTGGACACCACGTCGAGGGCGTGCGTGCGCAACGCCTTGACCTGCCGGTTCGACACCCGCTCGGACGGCAGCCAGTCACGGGTCATCGACCGGGCGCCCAACGGCAGCGAGCGCGCGAACGCGGCCTTCTCGCCGTGGCCGGCGGCCAGCTCGACCGTCCCGCCGCCGATGTCGAGCACCAGCAGCGGCCCGGCGGCCGCGCCGTACCAGCGCCGGGCGGCCACGTAGGCCAGTTCGGCTTCGTGCCGGCCGGACAGGAACTGCAGCTCGACGCCGGTCTCGCCGGCGACGTGCCGGACGACGTCGGCCGCGTTGGCCGCGTCGCGAATCGAAGACGTCGCCAGCGGGTAAACGCCGTTTATGCCATGGCGGTAAGCCGTGGACATGCCCGCGGCGACGGCCGCCGTGACGGCGGCGATGCCGCGCTCGGTGAGCCGGCCGCGGCCGTCGAGCTCGCGGTCGAGACGCAACCGCGTCTGGTGGTTCAGCACCGGCTCCTGGGGTGAGCCGCCCAGCGGCACCACCACCAGCCGGGCACTGAACGAACCGACGTCCAGTACGCCCACCGTGGGCTCTTCGATTTTTCGCACAGCTCGGCGCACCTCACTTCCGCCCGGTGAATATCCCCAGTCCGACAGGTCGAAACCAACAATGATGTCGGATCTCACGCCCTCGTGCCGGGATTTGACCGTATTGGGCCGCCTTTCTGAAGCGAAGGTCACAGTGCGATAACCCGATCGAGTGAACCTGGGTACGCTGGACACGATTCGGTAACGCCTGACGTCGGAGCATCGACTTACCAGGCATCGAAACCGCGTGGAGCAGGGGAAAGTGAGCGAACGACTCGAGTTCGTGCGCCCGGCCGCCGTCGTGCTCGCCGTCGTGGCCGGGCTCGGCTGCGTGCTGCTCGGCGTCACCTCGGTGCTGTCCCCGGCGACCGTCACGCCCGGCGCCGCGGCGGCGGCGGATCTCCCCCTGTCGGCCGGGGCCGGCAGCCCGCCGGCGGCACTGCTCATCCCCGACCTGGACCTGACACTCGACCACGTGCTCGCCCTCGGCCACGTCGCCGGCCGCCGCGAGCAGCCGGGCACGGCCCTCGGCCTCGGCTGGTTCGCCGACGGCCCGGTCCCCGGCGCCCCCGGCGTCGCGGTGCTGAGCGCCCACGCCGGCTTCGGCTACTCCAGCGGCGCGTTCGCCGGGCTGGGCAAGCTCAAGCCGGGAGCGACGATCACGGTGCGCGACGACAACGGCCACGAAACCCGCTTCACCGTCCGGAGGACGGCGCTGTTCCCGGCGAACGAGCCGGACAGCACGCTGGTGGCCCCCGAAGGCCCGGGCCCGGAGCTGCGCCTGATCACCAGCGACGGAACCCACGACAACGCCGGCCTGGGCGGCGAGCGGCTGGCGGTTTACGCGGTCCCCGCCTGACCCTCCCGCGCCCGCCCCGCGGCCCGGACGTCAGGGTCTCGGCAAAGTCGAGATTCACGCGGGCGGTGTCCCGCCGTAGCCACCACTCGGGACCCACCCCGCCCCAGTTCAACGTCGCGAATGACTCATTCGAGACCCCGGTGGTCTCGAATGAGTCATTCGCGACGTTCGACCCGCTACCGGGGAGAGGCGGATCGGACTCGCCTACCAGGAGCCGACCAGCCGCCGCGCGACGTTGCCGGAGCCCTGACGCGTGGCGACATGAACGAGTCGTCCATGACGTCGGTGGCACCTCAGCCCATCAGCTC
>Ga0070668_100001325_pt1 | contig 17726 bp, 15 predicted proteins | sample KBSS43metaG_FD_64661 | JGI IMG/M metagenome (GOLD analysis project Ga0070668, IMG submission 64661) | Switchgrass rhizosphere microbial communities from Kellogg Biological Station, Michigan, USA - KBS S4-3 metaG | ecosystem: Host-associated > Plants > Roots > Rhizosphere > Soil ... | reverse complement strand
AGCCTGCCGGTGACGGCCATGGTGCTGGCCAGGACGCGGCAGGCCGAGATCGCGGCGGAGGAACTTCCGGTCGTCACGCTCGCCGCGCGCTACGACGCCGACGACCGCGACGGGATCGAGGACGCCTTGGCCGCGGACCGGCCCCCGGTCGACGTCGCCGCCGCACAGGACCGGTTCCAGGCCTGCCGCGTCTCGGCCGAGACGCTGGCCGGAGAACAGGGGACCGCGCGGCTGACCCGGACGCTGATCGCGCTCGGCGCCGCCACGGTGAACGCCGGAGCGGTCGCGTTCCGGCTGCCCGGCGGCTGGCCGCGGACGGTCGCGGGGCTCTTGAGGACGGTCGCGAGGAGCACGGCGAAGGTCTCGCGGAGCGCGTCCCGGCTCGGCACCTTCGGCTCGCTGGCGGCCGGCGCGCTCGCGCTGCTGGCCGGGCTGGTGATCGGCAACGACGGCGGCGCGGTCCTGCAGTGGATCGGCCTCCCGGTGCTCGCCGGGGCGGCCGTGTACCTGGCGACGGCGGTGCTCACGATGGGCCGCACCCCGCGGCGGCTGTTCTCGGTGCTCGGCGTGCTGGTGGTGGCGGCGCTCCTGCTGGCCGCGTTCCTGCCACCGCTCGCGCAGCCGTTCTTCGGCTGGCTGGGCAACGTCGTCGCGGGCTGGCGGCGCGGCGAAGGCGCCGTGTGGTGGCTCGTGGTGTCCGGGCTGCTGGTCTTGCCCGCCCTCGTGATGCCGGTGAGCGCGATCCGGCGCGGCCTCCGGCGCGGGCGGTCCGTGAAGTAGCGGCCCGTCGCCTTGCGATCACCGGCTTTTGGGTTCATGGTGCGGGGAGACCACGGGCCACGCGCACGCGGCACGGGCGCCCGTGTGCCCACGAACCGTCCACTTCAAACATGTTTGTGGCACTGCTCACCGGGTACCCCGCGTCGTTGCAGGTCATCGCGGGGGTCGTGAGCCACGTCGCTGGCGGGCGGAAAATTCTCTGTTACGTTTCCTGAGTATGTCCGTAACGCACTTGATCGAATCCCCGACCAAGGCGGACGGCGCGGAGCTGTGGCGAATCGCGCGTGATTCCGCCAAGCTCGATCTCAACTCGCCGTACGCATACATGCTGTGGTGCCGCGATTTCGCCGAGTCTTCGGTGGTCGCGCGTGAAGACGACAGAGTGGTCGGATTCGTCATCGCCTACCGCAGACCGGACGAGCCGGAGGCAGCGCTCGTCTGGCAGGTCGCGGTCGACGCGTCGCAGCGGGGGAAAGGCCTGGCCGGAGCCCTGCTGGACGCCTTGTACACGCGGCTGACCGGCGAGGGGGTGCGTTACCTCGAGACCACCATCACCCCGGACAACGAAGCGTCCATCCGGCTGTTCACGTCGTTCGCGAAGCGCTGGAACGCCGCGATGGAAACCAGTGTGCTGTTCGGCGGGGAGGAATTCCCCGAAGCCGGGCACCTGCCGGAAGAGCTATACCGCATCGGTCCGCTGACGACACGCACAGATCCGGGCGAGTAGGAGAAAAGAAACGTCATGAGCATCTTCGAAGAGCTCGAATCCGAAGTCCGCAGCTACAGCCGCGGCTGGCCGGTCGTGTTCGACCGCGCGCAGGGCAGCTGGCTCCACGACGAGAGCGGAAAGCCCTATCTGGACTTCTTCGCCGGGGCCGGCGCGCTGAACTACGGGCACAACAACCCGAAGCTGAAGCAGGCCCTGATCGACTACATCCAGCGCGACGGCGTCACCCACGCGCTCGACATGTTCACCGTGGCCAAGCGGGACTTCCTGCAGACCTTCCGCGACAAGATCCTCGACCCGCGCGGGCTCGGCTACAAGGTCGTGTTCCCCGGGCCGGGCGGCGCGAACGCCGTCGAGGCGGCGCTGAAGCTCGCGCGGAAGGTGACCGGCAAGGAGTCGGTCATCAACTTCACCAACGCGTTCCACGGCATGACGCTGGGCGCGCTGTCGGTCACCGGCAACTCGATGAAGCGCGGTGGCGCCGGCGTCCCGCTGGTGCACGCCACCCCGATGCCGTACGACGCGTATTTCGACGGCGCGATGCCGGACTTCCTCTACTTCGAGAAGCTGCTGAAGGACTCCGGCAGCGGGCTCAACGAGCCGGCCGCGGTGATCGTCGAGGGCGTGCAGGGCGAAGGCGGCATCAACGCCGCGCGCCTGGAGTGGCTGAAGGGCCTCGACGACCTCTGCAAGCGCCACAACATCCTGCTGATCCTCGACGACGTCCAGATGGGCTGCGGCCGCACCGGGCCGTTCTTCAGCTTCGAGGACGCCGGGATCACGCCGGACATCGTCTGCCTGTCGAAGTCCATCGGCGGCTACGGCATTCCGATGGCGCTGACGCTGATCAAGCCGGAGCTCGACGTCTGGGAGCCCGGCGAGCACAACGGCACCTTCCGCGGTATCAGCCCGGCCTTCGTCACCGCCAGGGAAGCGATCGACGTCTACTGGAGCGACGACGAGCTCGAGAAGTCGACCAAGGCGAAGGGCGAGCGCATCGCCGCCGCGTTCTCGGGCATCGTCGAGGCCTACCCGGAGGCGAACCTGTTCGCCAAGGGCCGCGGCCTGGCGCGCGGCATCGAGTTCACCAACGGCGACCTGGCCGGCCGGGTCTGCGCCGAAGCGTTCGCGCGCGGCCTGCTGATGGAAACCTCGGGCCCCGACGGCGAAGTCATGAAGCTGCTGCCGCCGCTGACACTGACCGACGACGAGCTCACGCAGGGCCTGTCGATCATCGACGAGTCCGTCAAGGCCGTCCTGACCAAGTAAGGAGACGACGTGCTCGTCCGCACGCTCGACGAGATCACCGACACCGACGCCGACATCAAGACGGAGAACTGGCGCAGCAAGCGGATCATCCTCGCCAAGGAGGGCGTCGGCTTCTCGGTGCACGAGACCACGCTGTACGCGGGGACGGTCAACGACTTCTGGTACGCCAACCACATCGAGGCGGTGTTCATCACCTCCGGCGAGGGCGAGATCGAAGACCTCGCCACGGGCAAGGTGTACGAGCTCAAGCCCGGCACGCTCTACCTGCTCAACGACCACGACAAGCACCAGGTCCGGCCGAAGACCGAGATCAAGTGCGTGTGCGTGTTCAACCCGCCGGTGACCGGGCGCGAGGTGCACGACGAGCACGGCGTTTACCCGCTGATCACCGAGGACGCGTAGGAAAACCGGAGAGGAAACACAGGAGGCTAAGCCCGTGACGCTGACGGACACCCGGGTCGACGACCGCTACCCGACCCGGATCACCGGTACGCCGGCCCAGCTGCCGCGCGTGCACCCCACGGTGTGGGGTACCGAAGCCGACGGCCCGATCGACGCGGCCACGCTGGCGAACCACGATGCCCGCGGCTACACCGTGGTCGAGGACATGCTCTCCGTCGGGGAGGTCCAGACGTACTGGCAGGAGCTGGTGCGGCTGTCCTCCGACGGGGAGCTCGCCAAGGACGAGCGCGTGATCACCGAGGCGAAGACCGGTGAAGTCCGGTCGATCTTCGACGTCCACGAGATTTCGGACCTGATCGCCGAGCTGGTGCGTGACCCGCGCGTGCTGGACCGGGCCCGGCAGCTGCTCGGCTCCGAGGTGTACATCCACCAGAGCCGCGTCAACTACATGCCGGGGTTCAAGGGCACCGGGTTCTACTGGCACTCGGACTTCGAGACCTGGCACGCGGAGGACGGCATGCCGGCCCCGCGCGCGGTCAGCTGTTCGATCGCGCTGACGGACAACTACCCGTACAACGGCGGCCTGATGATCATGCCGGGCTCGCACCGGACGTTCGTCCAGTGCGCCGGCGAGACGCCGGAGAACAACTACCGGAGCTCGCTCAAGGACCAGCGGGTGGGCGTGCCGGGCGAGGACGACATCACCAGGATGGCGGCCGAGCACGGCATCGACCAGTTCACCGGTCAGGCCGGTTCGGCGCTGTGGTTCGACTCGAACATCATGCACGGCTCCGGGAACAACATCACCCCGTATCCGCGCTCGAACATCTTCCTGGTGTTCAACAGCGTGGAGAACGCACTGGAGCAGCCGTACGCGGCGAGCGCGCCGCGGCCCGCCTTCATCGCCGGCCGCGACTCGACGCCGATTTCGCGCTGAGTCATACCGGGGCTTAGCCCCCGGGCCGGGGGCTAAGCCACCCGGAGCCCCGAACCGCGTTGAACCCGCCCGTGACTGATCCGGTGCGCTTTGTTACCGTGGCGCCACCGCGTGGGCGTGTGGCCCGCGCAACACACGTCTTCGCGGACGACCGGCGGGTGCTTCGCTCGGGGTGAGCTCACCCGCCCGGTCGCCGGCGTTGACGGCGGGCGGACCGTGCCCCTGGCGGCCCGGCCGGAGATTCAGCACGACCCCGCACCAACGGAATCGGGACCGATGGTGCGGGGTCGTGTCATGTCCGGACCTCACTGGCCGTATCCACCGCTCCGCCGGAGGATGTCGCACCCCGGCCGCGCGCCCGGTGCGGATTCCGTAGAGCGACGAAACCCGCTGGTTCCGGGCCTGTGGTGTGCCCGGCAGGGTGGTACTCGCCGGCTGACGCTCACGGTAGGTTGATTTTCCGGCGCGGGCGACGCCAAAGGACCGTGAACCCGGGGAGGTGGGCGCGAGCATGGCCGAAACCCGGCTCCAGCTGCTCGGGCCCGTCCAGCTCTTCGACGGCGACGAACCCGTCCCGATCGGCGGCCCCGGTGTCCGGGGCCTGCTCGCGCTGCTGGCGCTCAAGCCGGGCAAGGTCGTCGGGCTCGACGAGATCATCGATGCCCTGTGGGGCCACGACCCGCCCGCGACGGCCCGCACCATCGTCCACGGCAACGTCTCCCACCTGCGGCGGATCCTGCGCGAAATCGAAGGTCCGAGCATCCTCACCACCCCGCCGGGCTACCGCCTGGTGGTCGAGCCCGACCGGATCGACGTCCACCGGGCGCGCACGCTGCTGGACCGCGCGTCGGTGGCGGCTCCGGAGGTCGCGGCCGCGCTGCTGGCCGAGGCGCTCGCGCTGTGGCAGGGCCCGGCGCTGGGCGGGGTGCCCGACTCCCTGCGGGCCCCCGAACTGGAGGACCTCCGCCTCGCCGTGCACGGTGCCCGCGTCGACGCGGATCTCGACCTCGGCCGGCACGCCGAGCTGATCGTCGAGCTCAGCCCGATCGTCCGGGCCGACCCGCTCGCCGAGCGGACCGCGGGCCAGCTGATGCGCGCGCTCTACCACGCCGGGCGCCGCGGTGACGCGCTCGAGCTGTACCGGACCGTCTCCCGCGCCACCCTCCGCACCCTGGGTGTCGAGCCCGGCACCGAGCTGCGCTGGCTGCACGAGCGGGTGCTCAAGGACGACCTGCCCGCGCGGGATGTCGTCGCGCCGGCCGCCGACGCGCCGGGCAAGGCCATCTCGCAGCTGCCGGCCGCGGTGCCGAGCCTGGCCGGCCGTGCCGACGAGCTGGCCTGGCTCGACGGCCTGGTCACCCGCGCCGAAGCGGGCGAGACCACGATCGCCGTGGTCACCGGCACCGCCGGCGTCGGCAAGAGCACGCTGGTCGTGTGGTGGGCGCACCGCGTCGCGCCGCGGTTCCCGGACGGCGTCCTGTTCGCCTCGCTGCGCGGCTTCGACCCGCACCACCCGCCGCTGGAGCCCGCCGAGCTGCTCACGCAGTTCCTGCTCGGCCTTGGCGTCGAAACCGCGAAGATCCCCGAGCTGCTGCACGAGCGCGTCGCGCTGTACCGGTCGCTGATCGCCGGACGGCGGATGCTCGTGCTGCTCGACGACGCGCGCACCGCCGAGCAGGTGCGCCCGCTGCTGCCGCCGAGCGCGCGCACGATGACGGTGGTGACCAGCCGCTCGCGCCTCGACGGGCTGGCTGTGTCGAACGTGGCCAAGCAGCGGGTGCTCGGCACGCTCGCGCCGGACGACGCCGTGCGCCTCATCGAGGAGCTCGCCGGGCCGGCCAGCCTCAACCACGCCCTCGCGCGGCTCTGCGGCTACCTTCCGCTCGCGCTCCGGATCGCGGGTGCCCGGCTGTCGGCGGGCGTGCAGCGCACCGCCGAGGAGCTGGTCGACGAACTCGGCAACGAGCGCACCCGGCTGGCGGGGCTGCAGGTCGACGGCGCCGACGACGGTGTGCGCGCGGCGTTCGACGTCTCCTTCCGCGGCCTGCCCGGCGAGATCGCCGAGACGTTCCTGCAGCTCGGCGCGGTGCCCGGCGTGATGGTCGGGCCGCACCTGATGGCCGCGGTCGCGCAGATCCCGGTGGCCGAGGCCCGGCGGCGGCTGCGCGCGCTGGCCGCGCACAACCTCATCGCCGAGACCGCCCGCGACGTCTTCGTCCCGCACGACCTCGTCTGGCTCTACCTGCGTGAGCTCGCGGAACAGGAGCTCGGCGAGAAGGAGCGCGACGAAGCGCTCGGCTGGACGGTCCGGTACTACCAGGCGGTGGCCGACCGCGCGCGACGCCGGCTCGGTCACGTCGCCGACCCGCTCGACTTCGCCCACGTGCTCGCCGACGAGGCGATGCCGCCGCTGCCCGGCCTCGCCGAGGCGCGGGACTGGTTCGCGGCCGAGTGGCCGAACCTCCTCGCCGTGCTCGACGCCGCGTACGCCGCGGGGCGCTACGACGACGTCTGGCGGCTGGCCCGGCTGGGGCACACCTACCGCGTCGCCTGCCCGCTGCTGGACGAGTGGACGCGGATGGCCGACCTCGGCGTCGCCGCCGCCGAAGCCGCGGGCGACGTCGCGGGCCAGTGCTGGCTGCGGCTCGCGCGCTGCGAGATCGCGCTGGGCTTCGAGCTGCCCGGCTTCGGTCTCGCCGACGCCGAACGGGCGGCGGAGCTGTCCGCCGGGCTCGCCGACGAGCGGCTGGTCACCTCGGTCGACCTGCACCTCGGGCGCGCGTTGAGCAGGCTCGGCCGGCACGAGCAGGCCATCGAACGGCTGACCAAGGCCGTCGCGGAGGCCGGCGACGACACCCTGCGCGGGCAGGCGCTCAGCAGCTGCGCGCAGGCGGAGCGACGGGCGGGCCGGCTGCCCGAGGCGATCGCCCACCAGCTCGCCGCGCTGCGGATCGACCGGGAACTGGGCGACGACGACCAGGTCGTCGTCTCCCTCGACAAGCTGGCCCAGCTCAGCCTGCGCGCCGGGGACCACGAGACGGCCGAGCGGTACGTCTGGGAGGCGATCGATCTCGCGATCAGCCGCGAGTTCGTCGCGCGGGAGGGTGCGCTGCGGCTGACCCTCGGCCGGGTGCTGCGGGCCGGCGGCGACATCGACGGCGCGCGCGAACAGCTCGCCTTGTCCGTGCGCATTTACGAGCGGGTGCACCCGAAACTCGTCGGTGAGGTTCGCGCCGAACTCGCCGAACTGCAGTGAAGTCTTTCCGCGTGATTCGCGGTGTCGGTGATCGACATTCGTGGCGGGAATTTCGGTTGCGAATGGGTCACGGCCGGGCTTCGGCCGCTGAATCCTTAGTGGATTCTTAGTGCCCGCGAGTCGCGTCCGCGTAGGTTCGGCGGTGCCGGCAGAGCCCTAGGGGAGGGGCAGGCTGAGACGCCGGTGCCGGGCCCCGCGCGGGAAACCGCGATGGGGCCGGGAGCCGCCAGGAGCGGCTCGTGGCGGCCCGGCCGGCCGAGATGGGGGTAGGCCGGCCGGTCGCCAGGCGTCAGCTCACGTTAGCCGTGCAGAGCGCGATCGTCGTCCCGCTGTTTTCCGCGACCTTCTTGCCGTCGACCGTGATGGCGCAGCTGATGACGTTCTGCAGGCTCGAATTGCGGGTGTCCGCGGTCAGTGTCAACAAGTACGAGCCATTGTTGTACGACGCCTGGCCTTGCCAGGCGTCGGTGCTGGCAGGGGCGTTTTCGGTGCGCTGGTCGCTGAGGCTGCCGAAGCGCACGGTCGCGCCGCCCGCGGAGGTGACCTGGAAGACCACGGAGTGCTTGTCGCCGCTCACCGCGGGCATGTGCAGCCCGGTCTCGCCAGTGCTGAAGAGGGTGGAGTACAGCAGCATGCCTGCCGCCGAGAGCAGCGCGACGACCGAGACGACGGTGGCGGTGATGGCCAGCCCGCGGTCGCCCACGGTGCCCTTCTTGACCTGGACCAACCCGATGATCGCCAGGACCAGCCCGATCCCCGCCAGCGGCCACGCGACGAACTCGATGTCCGGGACGAACGTGACGGCCAGCGCGGCCACACCCAGGACCAGGCCGACGATCGCGAGAATGTTCCGCCCGCGCCTCGCGTTGGCGGCTTGACGACGCTCCGTGGCCGTCACCGGCGGCGCGGGTCTGCCGTGGCGCGCGGTGGCCGGGGGGTACTGCGGGTCGGTCATCATGCGTGCCCCTTCGGGTGGGAGTGCGACGACGTTAACCCATAAGTGTGGCCCCGAACGAAATTGTTACATCCCGGAAAAGGTCATTGTCCCACCATTTCACGTCAGGTATCGGTATTTCCTGACATCGCGGGCAGGGGGTGACCAGGTGATCAATGGGAAGAAAGTCGGAGTTCCCACTGTTCGACGCGGCCTATTGCGACCTCACGGCCGGTATCGTAAATACCGTACGGACATCCTGGCACCGCCGTGAGGCCTACGACGAGCGTAGGGGTCCGGTTCCCGACGAAAGTCGCATGTCGGACTTCTCAGTCGAAAAGGCTCACTTCGGGCGTGATTTCGAGGAGTTCGAACACCGGCCGGCCGCGGCGGCCGTCGATCGTGGTCGTGCGCACGACGCGCAGCCGGGCGGTCACCGGGCGATCGAGGTTCTCCTTGATCTCGTCGAGCAGGTCCGGTGCCACCGCGCCCTGGATGGTCCCGCCCGACTCGCGGTCGAGGTAGAAGATCCGCCGCCGGGTCCGGACGCCGTCGAGCCGCCCGCGCACCGTTTCGTAGCCGACCGCCTCGCGGGACTCCCGGAGGCTGCCCTGCAGGATCCGGGCCTGCTCGGTGGTCATGCTCCGGGTGACCTGCTCGCCCGCGGTCGGGGTCAGCGCCATCCCGATGCCGGCGTTCTTCGCGACGGCGTTGACGATGTCGCTCACCGCGTTGCGGACGGTGTCGCGCTGGAGCAGCACGGCGTCGAGGGCGCCGTCGTCCGAGCCGTTCGCCGGGAGGAAGTCGCACAGCTCCTTGACGGCGCGCTCGGACAGCGTCTCGATGCCGTCGACGATCAGCGCGTCGTCGGAGACGTCGAGCTCCGGGAAGCCGAAGAAGATCGCGTTGCCCGCCTGGCCGCGCTGGATCAGCGGCGCCTTGTCCCGGTCGGTCTGCTGGACCTGGGTGACCTCGCCGGACGGGTTCCGGATGATGTGCCCGATCTTCGCCGTCGCGTCCTGCAGGGCGCGGCTGATGTCGGAGAAGGTGTAGGCGTCGATGGTCTGCTCGCCGATCACCGAAACGTGCAGCAGCGGCGAGCGCGACGTCCGCTCGAACTTGGCGTTCGCGGCCATCGCCGACGCGCGCGCGAGGTCGTCGAGCCACGTGCCGCCGGGGATCTCGTCGGCGATGCGCCGGAACTCGTTCCTCACCAGATCATCTCCGGGTAGCCCCTGCCGCCTTCGGCCCAGACCTCGGCCCACACGTCTTCGTCGCCGGGACGGCAGAGGAAGCCGTCCAGCATGCCGCCGACCGGCTGCACCTGATCGAGGTACATCGCGGGTTGCCCGACGATCACGCCGCGCAGGGTCAGCAGGCCGTACAGCGCCGACCGGCCGGCGTCGTCGAGCCGCTTGAGCGCGCCCCACTCGTCCGGGATGAGGACGACGTCGAGGCTGCGCGGCGGGTGCGCGGTCCGGGTGATGAGCTCGCCGCCGATCCACGCGCGGCCGGACGGCATGATCCGCCGGGCGACGCCGAGGTAGCTGTTGAGCGCGCTGAACAGGATTTCGCGGTCGTTCTGGTGCGGGGCGTCGAAGACCAGGCGTTCGTAGACGTCGGCGAGATCGCCGGCGTGGCGGCCCGGCGGCAGGACCTGCTGCGATGTCCAATGGGGGAGCGCCACGTCACCCCCTCCTCGGCCCTCGCTCACAGTGCGTAGCCGAATTTACCAGGATGGGTGTCAGCCGCCGCGCCCAGGCTGGTGCGGCCACTGCGGGCCGGCGTTCGGGAGCTCGTCGGCTTCCGGCCAGGCCGGCTCCTCCTCGGTGGGCCAGTCCTCGGCCTGGGCCCCGCGCTGCGGCGGCAGCGGCAGCCGCCCCTCGCGATGGCCGTCGGGCTCTTGCTCTTCGTCGGGGAAGCGGTCTTCGGTCTTGCCGGGCTCCTGCTGGGCCCAGGCGGCCGGGATGAACTGCGTCTGCTCGGCCGCCAGCGGTGCCGGCTCGTACGGCGGTTCGGCTGTTTCAGCGGGTTCGCCGGGCTCGGGCTTCGGGTGCGACGCGGTGCGCAGGACCAGCCACGAGGCGAGCGCGCCGAGGACGAAGGCGACGATCAGCCACAGCCAGATCTGCCCGAACAGCCACAGCATCTACTCCACCCCTCACACGACCGTGATCTCGACGCGCCGGTCCTCTTCGCCGCCGGAGGCCGGCCGGGTGTCGCCCAGCCCCCGGTAGGTCACGCGTTTGGCCGTCAGCCCGTTGGACGTGAGGATCCGCGCGACGGCCCTGGCGCGGTCCCGGGACAGCTTCAGCGCGGCGCTCTCGCCGCCGGGGCCGCGGGCGACGTGCCCGGTGACGCGGTACCGGAAGCTCTCCGGCGACTTGGCGAGGGCGATCGCGACGTCGCGGGCGGCCTGTTCGCCTTCGGGGGTGAGCCGGGCGGTGTCCGGCACGAACGAAATCGGCGCCGCGGCGATCATCCGGTCGATCTCGGCCTGAACGCCGGCCTTGTCGGTCGGCGGCGGCCCGGCCGGAGTGGCGGTCGGCGGCGGGCTGTTCGTGCTCGGCGGGGCGCTCGGCGGGCTGCTTTGCGGTGGCGTGGTGGGGCTCTGCGCCAGGGGGAGGACGTCGCCTTCGAACCGGGCGGCCCGGACACCGTCGACGGTCTGGACGACCTCGAGCGCGCGCAGCGCCTTGTCGGGCGGGAAACCGCTGAGGGTGGCGTCCCGCCCGTCGAAGCTGAGGTGCCCGGCGGGCAGCCCCGCGGCGGCCAGCGCGGCCTGCGCGCGGGAGGTGAGATCCCGCTGGATGTCCCCGGCCCGCACCCAGGTCACGACCCCCGCGAGCAGCGCCGTGACCAGCACCGCGATCGGGACCACCAGGATCCAGCGACGACCACCGGACATAAGGGGACTGTAAGCCGGGCGACGCGGGTTGGCGAGCCGAGAAAGAGTGGTGGTCCACAAGTTGTCCCCAGGCAAGTCGACATGTGGACAACTAGCGGCCGAGTGATCGTCCGGACACTTTCCGTCGGATTCGGGCGGTACGCTGGATGCGGGCCTGTCAACGAGCGAGCGCCCCCAACGTGGCGTTGGTTGCGTCCAACGCACCCAATGTGGCATTGGGGCGCATGGGTCGGGCCCCCAGCTGCGGCACCGCCCCCATCCGGTGAATCGCGATCACAGCACCAGAGCTCGTCCAGGCTGGGGCCGCCGGCCGCGCAGCACCAAGCGGTACCAAGCAGCACCGAGCGGTAAGAAGACCCGTCAGCTGGCCTGTTGCTGCTGAGCGTTGTCCGGCACCTCGAGCACATCCGACGGCACGAGCGGCGCGAGCTGCGGCCGCTTCGGCGACAACCCGTCCCCCACCGACTGGCCCTTCAGCTGCCTGCGGATCCACGGCAGCAGGTACACCTTCGTCCACGTCAGATCGGACCGCCGCGAGTCGATCCAGCGGCTCGGAAGCACCTCCTCCGGCCACGGCTCGCGCCAGTCGCCGTCCACCGGGATGCCCAGGACCTCCGCCGACCTCAGGGCGATGCGGCGGTGGGCCTCCGGGGAAAAGTGGAGCCGGTCGTCGCTCCAGGCGCGGCGGTCGTGCAGGGAGGTCATCGCCCAGAGGTCGACCATCCGGGCGCCGTGGCGCTCCGCGATCGCCCACAGGTGCGTGTTGTAGAGCGCCACCTTGCCGCGCAGCACCGACATCACCGACAGCACCTTGGTGTCGGGGCCGTTGACCATCAGCACCGGGATCCCGGCCTCGCGCAGCTTCGCGACGCCCTCCTCCAGGCGCTCCGTGACGGCGTCGACGTCCGCGCCCGGCACGATGATGTCGTTGCCGCCCGCACACAGCGTGACGAGGTCGGGTTTCAGCTCCAACGCGATCGGCAGCTGCTCGTCCAGGATCTCGTCGAGCATCTTGCCGCGCAGCGACAGGTTCGCGTACCGGAAGTCGAGCCGGCCGGCCGCCAGGATCTCCGCGAGCCGGTCGGCCCAGCCCCGGAAGGAGCCGTCCGGCAGCGCGTCGTTGAGGCCCTCGGTGAAGCTGTCCCCGAGGGCTACGTAGCTGTCGAATCCATACACGTTGGGTCCCCTTCCCGTCCTGTGGCCGACACTTCCCGACATGTAGTTGTACACCTCAACTAACCGATCGGGCGGCTCCCCCACGATGCGTCCGCCGCCACCTCGGGTTCAGCCTGCGGTAACAGTGTCTTCTCTTGTCGGCCTTCCCCGCCTCTCTATTACGCAGTCTTCACCTTCGGTATGCCGCGAAACAGCACACTCGAAGGCAAAACCCACACTTCGTGTGGTGAAAATCTCCCCGCCCAGGGGGTCCAGGGGGTGATCCGGCAGGCTGGAGGCGTGTCCGGAGAACCCCGTGAGTCGCTCGCCCAGATCCTCGGCGGCCGCCGGGGTGCGCTCGACGCCAGCATCCCGCCGGTCGGCTTCGTCGCCGGCTGGCTCGCGGCCGGGCAGTCCATCGCCTGGGGTGCCGGCGCCGCCATCGTGGTCGCCGTCGGGCTCGGTGGCTACCGGATCTTCCGCGGCGGCAAGATCCGCGCGCTGGTCGTCAGCCTGGCCGCCGTCGTCGCGGCCGCGCTGATCGCCCTGCACACCGGCCGGGCCCAGGACTTCTTCCTGCTGCAGCTGATGTCCAATATGGCCAGCGCCCTGTTGTGGGCGGCGAGCATCGTGATCCGCTGGCCGCTGCTCGGCGTCGTCGTCGGCTTGGTGCTCGGCCAGAAGACGCGCTGGCGCCGCGACCCGGTGCTGCTCAAGGCGTACTCGCGGGCCAGCTGGGTGTGGGTGTTCGGCCAGTACACGCTGCGCGTGGTCGTGTACGGCCTGCTGTGGTGGTCCGGCCAGGTGATCGCGCTCGGCGTCGCCCGGACGGTGCTGTCCTGGCCGCTGGTCGCGCTGACTGTCGCGGTGAGTGGCTGGGTGCTCTACCGGGCGTTGCCGCCGGAGCATCCCGGGCTGCGATTGGCCCCCGAAACCGGCTCGGACGACGTACCCAGGGCATAAGGCGGCCCCCGGCGAGGGGGGAGGGTCCGGGGGCCACTGCCCACGTTACCCGGAATACCCGGGTTCAGTCGACGTTTTCGCGTGTTCGCGCCACGTTTTGCTCAATCTCGCGAAAATACTGGTCTGACCACTTCGTCGCCGAAAGCCTCGACGGCGGCGAGCCAGGCCGCGCCCAGCACCCCATCGGAGCTGGTCAGCACCTCGAGGCCGGACAATCCACGGCGCACGAGCGCCCCGACCGGGCTCTCTCCGGTCAGCACCGAGCCGACGAGCACGACCGGGGTCGACTCGCCGGGCTCGCGCGCGGCGAGGGCGTTCGCGACCAGAAGTTCGGCCGCGCGGGCGACGATCGCGCGGGCCGCGGGCTCACCCGCGTCGTGCGCAGTGCTCACCAAAGGGGCGAACCGGGCGAGCCGGACCGGTGCCTCGGCGTTGGCCGTCGTGATCAGCGCCCGCGACGCGGCGAGCCGCTCCGCGTCCGTCCGGACGTCCAAACCGGACGGTCCGAGCGCCGCGGCGAGCACCGCCGACGGCAGCCCGTCGAGGGGCAGGCCGCGGCCGAGGGCTTCCAAAGTGGAGCGGACGGCCTCGCGCCCGAGCCAGAACGCGGACCCTTCGTCGCCGAGCAGCCAGCCGTAGCCGCCGGCGGTGCCGGCCAGGTGCCGCTTCCGGATCCGGCCCGCGATCGACCCCGTGCCCGCGACGAGGACGGTTCCGTCCGGCTCCGACGTCGCGGACGCGTACGCCACTTCGGCGTCGGTGACCGTCCGGACGACGCCGGTGAGCCCGATCCGCGCCCACGCCGCGTCGAAGACGGCCGCCACCGCCGGGTCGCTCAGCTTGCTGACGCCGGCCATGCCGACGACGCACGCCCGGACATCGCCGGGGTCGCGCGCGCCGAGCGCCGCGGTGATCGCGTCGGCGATCCGGCCCGCGGCGGCTTCGGGCGCGTGTGCGTTGGGGTTGGCGCCTTCGCCGCGCCCGGTGCCCAGCACCGCGCCGGCGGCGTCGACCAGTGCGGCCCTGGTCGACGTGCCGCCGGCGTCGACGCCGATCGCGAAGCTCACCGGGTCTTGGTCACCTTCAGCAGGCCGCGCGGGCTGTCCGGGTCGCCGCCGCGGGCGAGCGACAGGCCGAGCGCGATCCGCTGGATGGGCAGGATCTCCAGGATCGGCGCCAGCTCCTCGACCGTCGGCGCGACGTCGATGCGCAGCGACGCGGGCACCTCGGCGGCAGCCGAACCGACCGCGAGGACGTCCGCGCCGCGCTTGCCGACGGCCTCGAGGACCTCGTGCATCGCCCGGCCGCCTTGCCCGGCACTGGTCACCGCGAGCACCGCGGTCTCGCCGTCCACCGCCGCGACCGGGCCGTGCAGCAGGTCCGCGCCGCTGTAGGCGCGGGCGGCGAGGTAGCTGGTCTCGGCGAGCTTGAGCGAGCCTTCGAGCGCGGTGGCGTAGGAGTAGCCGCGGCCGGTGGTGAGGACCCGGTTCACGAAGCGGTACCGGTCGACGGCGCGCTGCACGCCTTCGGCCGCGCCGTCGAGGGTCTGCTGGGCCAGCTCGCCGATCTTCTCGGCGTCGGCCGCCTTGCCGCCGCGCACCGCGTCGATGAGCAGGTAGAGCGCCATCAGCGTCGCGGAGTACGTCTTGGTCGCGGCGACGGCCTTCTCGACGCCCGCGCCGATGTCGACGCCGAGCTCGGACGCCGCCCGCAGCGGCGACTCCGGTGTGTTGGTGACGGACACCGTCAGCGCGCCCTGGCGCCGCGCCGTTTCGGTGACCTCGATCAGGTCGGGCGAGCCGCCGCTCTGGCTGACCGTGACGAACAGCACGTCCCGCAGATCGGGCCGCGCGCCGTACAGCGTCGCCGTGGACGGGGAAACCAGACCGGCCGGAAGGCCGAGAAGTACCTCGATCAGGTACTTCGCATACAACGCTGCGTGGTCGCTCGATCCACGCGCGGCGAGCAAAGCGAAGCGCGGGGGCCGGTGTGAGATCTTTTCCGCCACCCCGGCGATTTCCGCCTGACGCTCGACCAGTCCCGCCAGGACGTCCGGCTGCTGGGCGATCTCCGCGGCCATGTGCTCGCCGGGCCGTTGTTCGGTCATCATTTTCCTCTCCACCTCCGGCATTATGTACCGGACTCAGGCGGCGTCGGTCAGGTCTAGACCAATGTTAGTGGGGCGGCACGTCGAGGGAAAAGGGTACGTTTCTTACGGGGACGTGCGTGCGATGAGGGAAGACATAGGGAGTCGGGCATGTTGGAGACCACCACCACGGGCGAGGCGGGCGCCGTCGCCGGGATGCGCGGGCAGCGCGAGCCCAAGTACTGGGCACTGAAACAGCACCTCCTCGACCTCTTGGACGTGCTGCCGCCGGGGTCGCCGATCCCGACCGAACGCGCGCTCGCCGGGGAGTTCACGGTCTCCCGCACCACCGTGCGCCAGGCGCTGGCCGACCTGACCGCCGAGGGGCGCCTGCACCGTGTGCAGGGAAAAGGCACTTTCGCGGCCGAGCCGAAGCTCGCGCAGCGGCTCCAGTTGTCGTCCTACACCGAGGACATGCGCAAGCAGGGCCTGAAGCCGTCGTCGAAGCTCCTCGAAGTCGAGGAGCTTCCCGTCGAGGGCGATCTCGCGAAGCTGCTCGGAATCCGGACGGGCGCGAAAATTCTTCGTCTTCGACGTCTTCGACTGGCGGACTCCCAGCCGATGGCCCTGGAAACGACGCACCTGCCGCTGGGCCGTTTCCGCGGGCTGCGCAAACACGTTTCGGCCGGCGGATCGTTGTACGCCGTTCTGCGCGAGCACTACGGAGTCGAACTGGAGCGCGCGGAAGAGACGATCGAGACGTCGCTCGCCGGGCCGCAGGAAGCGGAGATGCTCGGCGCGGACGTCGGCATGCCGGTGCTGATGCTGACCCGGCACTCGTTCGCGACGGACGGCAAGCCGGTGGAGTTCGCCAGGGCGATCTACCGCGGGGACCGGTACAAGTTCGTCACGACGTTGCTGCCGTAAGCCTTCGGTTGACGGGGGTCTCCGCGCGCGGTGGAGTATGCGGGTGACAGCCACCGAAGACACCGGGATCCGGTGGGGGACCCACGCCGCGCGGGGCGTGCTCGCCACGACCATCCTCGGTTCGGGCATGGCGATGCTCGACGGCACCATCGTCAACGTCGCCCTGCCCCGCATCGGCGCCGAACTGAACGCCTCCGTCGCCGGGCTCCAATGGATCCTCGACGGCTACCTGCTGGCGCTCGCGGCGCTGATCCTCGTCGCCGGCTCGCTCGGTGACCGGTACGGCAGGCGCCGCGTGTACCTCGTCGGCGTCGTCTGGTTCGGAGTCGCCTCCGGGCTGTGCGCCGCCGCGACGTCCACCGAGATGCTGGTCGCGATGCGGATCCTGCAGGGCATCGGCGGCGCCCTCCTGACACCCGGCTCGCTCGCGATCCTCCAGTCCTCCTTCGCGCACGACGCCCGCGCCCGCGCGATCGGCGCCTGGTCCGGCCTCGGCGGCATCGCGGCCGCCGCCGGGCCGCTGCTCGGCGGCCTGCTCGTCCAGGTCTGGTCGTGGCGGCTGGCGTTCCTCATCAACGTCCCGATCGCGGTCGTCGTCGTGCTGATGGCGCGGCGGTTCGTCCCCGAGTCCCGCGACCCCGAGGCGACCGGGCACCCGGACTTCGGCGCCGCCGCGCTCGGCGCCGTCGGCCTCGCCGGGATCACCGGCGCGCTCGTCGAGGCGCCGGCACGCGGCATCGGCGACCCGATCGTGCTGGTCGCGGGCCTGCTGGGGATCGCGGGACTGGCCGCGTTCGTCCTCGTCCAGCACCGGTCGCGGGAACCGCTCGTGCCGCCCTCGCTGTTCCGGGACCGCACCTTCACGCTGTCGAACGCGCTGACGTTCGTCGTCTACGCCGCGCTCGGTGGCGTGATGATGCTGCTGGTCATGCAGCTGCAGGTCTCGCTCGGCTACTCGCCGACGGCGTCCGGGCTGGCCGGGCTGCCGCTGACGGTGATCATGCTCCTGCTCTCCGGCCGCTCCGGGGCGCTCGCCCAGCGGATCGGCCCGCGCGCGCAGCTGGTGATCGGCCCGATCGTCGTCGGCATCGGGATGCTGCTGATGCTGCGCATCGCGCCCGGCGCGTCCTACTTCGGCACGGTGCTGCCCGCGGTCGTGGTGTTCGGGCTCGGCCTGGCCACGGTCGTGGCCCCGGTGACCGCGACGGTGCTCGCCGCGGCCCCGGACCGCTACGCCGGCGTCGCCTCAGGGGTCAACAACGCGATCGCCCGCTCGGGTGGCCTCCTGGCGGTGGCGGTGCTGCCGGCCGCGGCCGGGCTGACCGGCGAGTCGTACGCCGACCCGGTGGCGCTCACCGCGGGCTGGCGGACGGCGCTGGTCA
>Ga0070668_100001324_pt1 | contig 17736 bp, 14 predicted proteins | sample KBSS43metaG_FD_64661 | JGI IMG/M metagenome (GOLD analysis project Ga0070668, IMG submission 64661) | Switchgrass rhizosphere microbial communities from Kellogg Biological Station, Michigan, USA - KBS S4-3 metaG | ecosystem: Host-associated > Plants > Roots > Rhizosphere > Soil ... | reverse complement strand
GACAGCCGGGCGTGCGCGTATTGCACGTAGTAGACCGGGTTCTCGTTGGACGCCGAGGACCACAGCGCCAGGTCGATGTCGATGGGCGAGTCCACGGAACTGCGGATCAGCACGTAGCGGGCGGCGTCGACCCCGATGGCGTCGACGAGGTCGTCGAGCGTGATGACGGTGCCCGCGCGCTTGCTCATCCGGACGGGTTGACCGTCGCGCACCAGGTTGACCATCTGTCCGATCAGCACTTCGACGGTGTTCGGATCGTCGCCGAGCGCCGCGGCGGCCGCCTTCAGCCGCGCGATGTAGCCGTGGTGGTCGGCGCCGAGCATGTAGATGCACAGGTCGAAGCCGCGCTGCCGCTTGTCCAGGAAGTACGCGAGGTCACCGGCGACGTAGGCGGCGTTGCCGTCGCTCTTGATGACGACGCGGTCCTTGTCATCGCCGAACTCGGTGGTGCGCAACCACGTTGCGCCGTCCTTCTCGTAGATGCTGCCGGTCTCGCGCAGCTTGGCGATGGCCTGCTCGACTCGGCCGCTGGTGTGCATCGAGTCTTCGTGTGTGTAGACGTCGAAGTCGGTGCCGAAGTCGTGCAACGACTTCTTGATGTGGGTGAACATCAGGTCGACGCCGATGGCGCGGAACGTCTCCTGGCGCTCGTCGTCGGGCTGGCCGAGCACGTCGGGCACCTTGGCCACGACCTGGGCGGCGATGTCGGCGATGTAGTCGCCCGCGTAGCCGTCCTCCGGAGCCGGCTCGCCCTTGGCGGCGGCGACCAGCGAGCGGGCGAACCGGTCGATCTGAGCGCCGTGGTCGTTGAAGTAGTACTCCCGTACTACCTCGGCACCCTGGGTCGACAGCAGCCGACCAAGCGCGTCGCCGACGGCCGCCCAGCGAGTGCCGCCGATGTGGATGGGGCCGGTCGGGTTGGCCGAGACGAATTCGAGGTTGATCTTGGTGCCTGCGAGGTCGGTCGAACCGCCGTACGCCTCCCCCGCGCCGAGCACGTCGTCGACGACGACGGCCTGGGCCGACGTCTCGATCCGCAGGTTGACGAACCCGGGTCCCGCGACGTCGGCGGCGGCGATGCCAGCGGTGGCGGCCAGCGCCGTGGCCAACCATCCGGCCAGGTCACGGGGGTTCTTGCCGACCTTCTTGGCGAGTTGAAGAGCCAGGTTGGTGGCGTAGTCGCCGTGCTCGGGGTTGCGGGGGCGCTCGACGGTGACGGTTGCGGGCAGCGCGGCAGCATCGAGGCCGTGCTCGGCCAGCACCGCGGCAGCGGTGGTCTTGAGCAGCTCGGCCAGATCGGCGGGGGTCACGGGGCACCATCCTATGGTCTGGGGTGGTCAGCCCCCGAATCAGTTTCGCCGGGCGGCACAGCGACTCGCGATGCGATTGGACATGGGGCGATGCGTTAGGCTGTCGGGGCCCAACGGCGCAGTTGTTCTCATGCGCCCCCGTAGCTCAGGGGATAGAGCGTCTGCCTCCGGAGCAGAAGGCCGCAGGTTCGAATCCTGCCGGGGGCACCAGGTCGGAGCATAGTTTCGCCTCTAATGGGCAACTACCGGGCAATAAGTCGCGATCGCGCCCATAAGACCGTCGGTTGCGCCCCCTGCGCGGTCCGCTTGGCACAATCGGCCCGAATCGCCCTGTCGTCACCGCACGTTGGACAAGTTGTCTCAGCTGCCTGCGAGAGTCAGAATCCGCAGCCCACCTCACAGCAGCGGATGGATCACGGTCAACGGGAGATGCCGAGGATCGAACACCGCGGGAAGGCTGCCGCTACCAAACAGCAGGCCGTGACGGAGGAACAGAAATGAGCGACAAGAAGATCCGGTCCTCGACGGGCACCTCGGTGCATCGCATCGAGCTAGCCGAAGGCCAGCTGCCCGACATGGCCTGCGGCGTTAACGGGGTTGCGCAACAGACGTGGTTTCGGCCCACCCACATCGATGTGGAGTTCGACCCCAAAGGCGTGGTGGAGACCCGCATCTACGGCCAGCAAATCAAGCAGGACGGCTCCCTGAGCGAGCGCGAGTTGGATCACCGTTGGCGTCGGCAATGACTACCAACAGCCTGGTGCTGACATGCCGCGCCGACCGGCCCGCCGTCTCTCGCAGCATGGAGACTGCCGCGACACGTGTGCAACTGAAGCGCTAATGCGCGAAATACGTGCAATACTAAAGTCAGTGCCTTGGCCGAACCCGCGGCTATGGGCGCGATCAGGAGGCACCCAATGGCTTCGCAATCACCAGTCGACACTCTCGGCTCCCACGCTCCGGCCGTCCGAGACCTAATCGTCGAAGTCGTGCAGTCCAGACACGACCGTGTCGCGGAGGCACACGTGACCTCGGGGTCGCGATACGCGATGTTGTACAGCACCCTTTGGCGCGATCTTCTAGTCGATGCGAAGGACGCACTGGTCGATCGCGGTTTCCAATCGCGGAAGCTGTCCCCGGCGGGGTATGAGCTTCCCGTCGTCAACGACTGCCTGTTGTACGTCTGGCGTGTGCCGGGCGCTCCGCACGCGGTTAGCGAGTTCGCGTCGAGTTCGACGCGGAAGAATGGTTTCGCAGTCCCGCCTCCGGACCCGATGCTGTTCGAGCCTGATCTCGGGAACGTGCTGGAGTCGGACGCCGATGATGCGAGCGAGGACACAGATGGGGCGAACCTAGAGCGCCTCGTCAGGGCGGTTGGCGACACGATGCCCCTTGTGCTCATCATGGTCCATTCGTCCCCGCGGCAGCTGCAGTCGATTGAGTGGGCCGTCGCGGTCCTCGACGATGCTGGCAAGGTCAAGCTGCACGGGCATGAGGCGATCTGGGAGCCTGAGGTCGACGTCAACGATGCTGCCTCTGACGTCGAGTCGTTCGACAGCGGAACTCCGGCCGTCCCGTCCGTAGAGCTCCAGAAGCAGGAGGACACGCGTCCGGATGCGTAACGACACCCCGAGCCTCTTCGATCTGCCTGGCTCTGGGCAGGTGCACGGCCGCTTCGAACCGGCGCGGCTGACCCAGGCCCGTGTTCGCTGCTCAATGACGAAGTCGGACTTGGCCGCCGAGGTGGGGGTATCGGCCGCCGCGATCGGCCAGTATGAGGCTGGAGTCAACTCACCTCGATCAGATGTCATTGACCGGCTGGCAAAAGCCCTCGACGTCGACCCGAGCTTCTTCGGCGTAGGTCGCCCATTGGCGCGCCTTGACACTGTGAACGCTCACTTCCGGAGCTTGCGTTCAGCGCGCGTGAGCGACCGCCAGAAGGCGCTGGCCACGGCGGCCCTAGTGTGGGAGCTGACCTTCGCGCTAGAGCGACACATCAAGCTCCCCGCGGTCGACCTTCCCGATATACAACCCGGAACCAGACCCGCTGAGGCCGCCGCGCTTCTGCGGCGCCATTGGGGCCTGCCCGACGGCCCGGTCAAGCACCTGGTAGCCACGGCAGAGTACCGCGGGGTCGTCGTAGCCGTCCGTCCTCTCGGTGAGATTGACGCCGTCGACGCCTTCTCCGTCGTAATTGTTGACCGCCCGATCATCATCACGACTCCGCGGCGGACCGAGAACGTGTTCAAGCACCGGTTCTCGATTGCGCATGAGATCGGGCACTTGCTGCTACACGCCAATTCCGGCGAGTACAGCGCGGCTAACGAAAAGGAGGCCGACGAGTTCGCCGCCGCATTTTTAACGCCGGCGGCTTCGATGGATGCTGCTCTGCCGCAGCGGCTCGACTTGGCCGCCCTCGACCGGCTTGGCAGGACGTGGGGCGTCTCGCCCCATTCGCTGGTTCGCCGAATGGTCGAGCGCGGACGCACCACCGAGTCGTCTGCCCGCAGGGCGTACCAACGCCTCGCGGTTGTCAACGACCCGCGCGCCGATCCGGCGAGCTTGTACCCCGGTGAGGTGCCGACGCTGCTGAAGAAGGCAGCCGCCCTTTCCGGCGACCATGGCGGAGGCATCCCTGCTCTCGCTCAGGCTCTCAAGATCAGCCCCAGACTGGTCCGCGACCTGCTCGGAGAAGCCGATCAGCGGCCGGTGCTGCGCCTAGTCGGCGACGAGTGAACCCGTGTTTCATTCGGACGATTGTTGGTTGAAGACCGCGGTCCGCAAGTGTGACTCAATCCGTAACTGCGAATAAGGATGCTGACTGATGGCCTATCCCACGCTGGCGCTCCACCTTCTAATCTCGGCACCTGGGGACGTACCGCCGGACGACATGGCTGTCATGCGCAAGACGATAAGCCAGTGGAACCTCAACCTCGGTCGCATCGTCGGGCTCACCGTGCTGCCCGTCTCTTGGACTGAGCATGCCGTCGCTGAGTTCGGCGAACGACCCCAATCCATTCTCAACCACCAGATCGTGGAAGAGGCGGACCTTGCTGTTGCACTGTTCTATGACCGCCTGGGGACGCCGACCGGTGAGTCTGAGTCGGGTACAGCCGAGGAAATCAACGTCCTAGTAGAGGCCGGGAAATCAGTGGCGGTGCTGGTGAATACGACTCCGCGCGCACCCCTCAGTGGTCTGGCACTTGAAGAAAGGCAGCGGCTCACCGCATACCTGAACGATGTGCGTAAGACCGCGCTCGTTTTCGAGTACGCACACGCAGGTGATCTTGTCGGACACCTCAACAACTTCCTCAGCCGTGCGACGGCTCAGTTCCAACAATCCGTTGAGTCGTCCAAGATCGAGGAGGCGGGGGATTCCCCGGACCCCTCTGAGGGGGTGTGGCCGCGCGCCGAGGTGCGCGAGACCGTTGAAAGTGACAGCAAAGGACGAGTTAAGACGAAACGCAAGTGGGCCTTGGTGCTTCACAACACGTCTCGCGGCCCGGCGTCCGACGTCGATTTCAAGTTCGAGAACCTGCCCACGAATGCGCTCTTCCGTGCGCACCGCGAGGACGGCTTGCTTGGCATCATCCCGCCCGGCCAAGAGGTGCGGTTCCCGCTGATGTTGGCGATGGGATCACCCGACGCCGTCGACTGCGTGGTCACCTGGACCGATGCGGGTGGTCATGCTCGAGAGACGAGGGCGACTGTGCGTACCTGATTCTGGCAGACCATTGCTGAAAGCCTTGAAAGTAACCCGATTTGGCCGTCAGCTGGCACCTATGCGGCGCACCAGCGGATCGAAGGGCAGTACGGTCGCACCGCCGATACCGGGAAGGGAGCTTCGGACACCGTGCTGACCCAGGCGGCCGGTCGGTGCGGCGATGGTGATCTGGGCACCACGGATCCGGATAGGGCGGCAGGGGTCGGCGCAAACAGAGTGACCTCAGATCAGTGGAGGGCCTGCCTTAGGCGGTACCGGAAGGGGCCTCGTCTCCCGCTGGGTCGACGAACAAACAACTGGCACGACTGCTCGCGCATCTCGCCGAAGCGATCAGGACGTTGGACGAGGAACCGCGCCGTTCCTACGCAAATCCACTAGCAGGAGCGACGATACTGATCGCGTGTACGGATGTGATTTGCTCTAGCGGCGTCGGCACTGTTTAGAACGAATAGCCGGCGCTGATTGTCGCGATCTGCAGCGCCGCGTTCAGCCTCGGCGCCGTTAATTGGCACTCCGATGAGCTAGCTGCTGTCGGGATTGTCGCGGTGGTATTCCAAATGCTCTTCGTCGAGCCGGTCACGCTCGGCCTTCGTCTCCGCCTCCGCTTCCCAGCCACAAGCGCAGGTGACCCTGTACGCGTAGTTCCCCATGCTGCACATCATGCTCGACGCTGATCCTGAGGTGCTGCGTTCGACCGCCTATTCTTCGGCACTGCTCCCGTGATGCGGATCTGCTTCGGCGTTCTTGGACGAGGGTTTCTTGGGAGATTCGTTCGTCACCGCGTCGCGCACCGCCTTGCGAACGTCTGCCGCGATCTGACGTAGCGGATGCGACGTGGCCGTCCGGGCGCTCGGAGACTCGGAAGCCGCCGGCTCGGGATCCGCCGCCGAACGCAACTTCGCCGTCGGCTTCGAGCGAATCGTCGTGCCCGGGCTCGCCGGTGGCTTGGCATCCACGGACGGTTCCGATTTGCTTGCCGCAGAGGATGTTTGCGCCGCCGCAGTGGTGGTCGTGGGCACGGCGGGCGTGCCCGCCGCGCGAATGTCCTCGACCGCGGTGACGACGGCGTCGGCGATGACCGACACGGCCGCGTTCCCTGCTTCGGCTGTCTTCGCGACCCCCGCGGCGATCGCCCGGGCCGGATCGCCCGTGACCGCCAATTCCTGTGCCACGGCGTCGGGAACCGCCGTCGTCGCGCCCAGCACCTCGTTGAAGGCCGGGAAGACGACCGCTCCCCCGACGTTGAGCAGGCCAACTACCGCAACCTGCACGAACCCGTTCGGCGTGACGGTCGGCGTGGGGTTGGGCACGATGGGTGCGTTGAGCGCATCGAAAGTGTCCTGGCGTGCGCTCTGCACTGCCGCGAGGACACCCGGCAGTCCGTCGGCGACTGACGGAACGACGTTGAGCAGCCCGACCACGCCCACCTTGAAGGCGTTGAACGCACGTGGCGCGACTTCCGAACCGTCGGCAAGAATCGTTGCCGCCGCCGCCGCGTTCGTCGGGCCGGTCACCGATGCGGCGGTGGCGCCGAGCGCCTTCAACAGGTCACCGGCCTGCAATGCGCCGAGGAACGTCGCGGGCGTCAGCACCGACGTCACCACGGCCGTCGCCCCGGTCTGCACCACTAGCGGGCAGATTATGGAGCAGTAGATCACCTGGTTACCAAGGAAACTGGTGATCAGTCCACCGGGAGGCACTTCCGTCGCGACCAATCGGACGTCTGCCGACACCACCGGTGGCGCATGCTCGGGAGCAACGGGAGCACCGGGCACGATGGCCATCGCTGCGGTGCTCGCGACCGCGAGACCCGCGGCAGTGAGGACGGTGTGCCCGCGGGTCGATGACTGCATGGTCCCCCCTCGTCGACGCTGGTACCCGTGACACGTACTGCGCGCGGGCGCAGTTCAATCCGGTCACCGGAGGGTAGGTGCTGCCGGGACAGGTGCTGGTGAGTGCGGTGCTGGCGAGTGAGGATGTGTGAACGTGCTCGGCGATGCTGCGGTAGGCGGTGGTGCGAGCGGCGCGGCTGAGGCACCGGCGACGAACCCGCAGGTAGACGTCACTTCGGTGCCCGGCTCACCGAGATCTGCCATCGCGCTCCGCCTCGCCTCAGCCGGAACCTTCGCCACCCCCCAGGAGTACAGGGATTCATTCGCGACGAGCGAGGCACAATTTGGTCTTTGAACCGTGACGACGATTTCGCAGGCAGCTCCACCGCTGTTGCCGCAGTCGAAGAGGGCCGCACTCTTGGCGTCGGCCTCACTGGCTTGCTGCGACGACGTGCCGGAAGCTCCGTCGGCAAGCGAGTACGAGATAGCGCCCCAGTACTGCTGATCGGCGAGGGTGGGCGCGGCGGTGACGATCACCGTTGCGCCGACCACCGCGGCTACCGCGCTCGCGGCGAGAATTCCCTTGGTGATCATTTGTCCGCCCCTTCAGAAAGACCCGACTCGGCAATAGCCGACTCCCCGTGCCATCGCAACACCCTTTGCGCGGGAGCGTGGTCGATCCGCAATAATTGACGCCTACGTAAGCCACGCGTCCTCCGAGTATCGGCGGAACGCGACTCGATCGACGCGCGCAGAGCTAGCATCAGGATGCAGTTAGGCATTGTCATAGGGAGATCGATGCCCAGACGCACGCAGACACAGCCCGGAATCTTCATCAGCCACACCGCTGCCGAAGCGGAAGTCGCCGAATGGCTCAAGAGCGCATTGAATCGGGATTTCCTTGGGGGGCTGAGCATTTACGTGTCATCGGATCGGGAGACGATAGCGGCGGGGCAGCGTTGGCTCGACAGCCTCGTCCAAGCCCTGAAAGGCGCCGACCTTGAAGTGTTGGTACTGAGCCGCGAGTCCATGAAGAGACCGTGGGTCAACTTCGAGGCCGGTGCAGGGTGGATTCAGGGCATCCCCATCGTGCCCGTGTGTCATTCCGGCCTGGACATGAACGAACTCCCGGTGCCACTCAACATGCTGCAGTCGATCGTCCTGACGTCACCCGAGGGACTCGCAAAGCTGTACGACGCGGTCGCAGGCATTCTTGGACTCAACACGCCTGCAGTAGATTTCGCGAATCTCGCCGCGCAGGCCCGTGAGCTCGAGGCAAGGCAGGAACAGGCGAACTCGCCGATCAAGATGATCGAGAACCCGCGCGTCCTGTGTGCAGCCAGCGCTCCATACGCGCAGCCTAGGTACGGGTTCGACGCCGACGTCGCGGTCGTGGAGAAGCACTTTCCGAACTGCGTCACCGTCGATCGGGCGCTCGACAGTTCCACCCTGCTCGACCGCCTCACCAGCGAGCGTTACGACATCCTGCACCTGGTGTTGCGGGTTGATCAGGTCACGGGGTCGTTGCTCTTCGATTCCTGCGGGCCGCAAGTGGATGTCGCGCCCGGCGACGACGTGATGACGTCGGAGGCGTTCGCATCACTGTTGACGGAGTCAGGCACTCGGCTCGTGGTTCTTGCCACGTGCAAGTCGTTGTTGTTGGCCGTGGACGTCGCCCGCGTGGCGAACATGGCGGCGAGCGACGAGGACATCTTTGCCGCAGAAGCCGTCGACTGGGCGGATCACTTCTACGGCCTGCTGGTCAAGGGGAAGTCCGTCCACAAGGCATTCGACCTCATGCGGTCGCAAGACAAGTTGGCGATCCGCGCGGTGTACCAGGAGGACGTCAAGTTCGCCCTGCGGCAAGGCGTGACCGGGCGGGACTAGGCAGTTCGTACGGGACTATGCAATAGGTACGGCATCGGCCGGTTCAGCCGGGCGATACTGGAAGCGGCGCAACGCCCGTCGGCTTCGACTGAATCTCCAGGCCACCTTCAACGCCCAACTGTCCGCGTGCACCTCGCCGTACTGAAGAACCAAGGTCGCGCGCAGCAGTCCGGGCGCACAGACGAGATTGCCGTGATAGGTGCGGTAGCCCCAAAATACGCAGGCGTCGCCCGGTTGAAGCGCAACGATGTGCTTCTCGGGAGCATCGAGCACCGCCTTTGTGACACGGCGGCGGTACGCCGAGTTGTATGTCCGGATCACGTCGACGAGATGTGAAGCGACGAAGCGGCGATATGGGCGCTTGTTGGCGAAGGTCGCCAATTCGCCACAGCTGCCGACAGTGGCGCGAGGAATGAATATGGGCACGACGATCGTCAGAACGCTTGCGTCGTAATGAAACAGGTTCGAGCGTGCCCGTGGACCAGTACCGGCGCGAACGGGAATGCCGCTCCGTATTTCCTGTGCCGCATCGACTTTGGGAAATCCAAGTCTCGCGGTCTCACTGAAGAGCTGTCGCAGTGCGGGGTCGGAGACCAGTTGATGCGCCGGTGAGCCGATCTCCTGATCGGGTTGGGTGATCAAGAAGTCGCCTTCGCCGTGACGGGCCATATGGTCGGTCACCGAGACACGCAGGGCTTCCAACCATTCATCGGAGAACACGTCTCGAAGCTGCACCACGCCGTGGTCATCGAGTTGGTTCGCGAGCCACGACGCCGCAATGCCGTCGAGACTGACTATCTTCTCGTTCACCGTGTGCCGCCCGCCCCTGCGGCCACGAAATACGAATTGGGCAAATCACCAACTGGTCGCAATGTGGTCGAACCTCCGTGCCAGCATGAGAAGTGGGGCGACGGCGGACTGTAGCACGTGATTTCGTGGGTTTCCTGTACGACGTCGGCGATCGGCAGGTCACAGCCGTTCGCCGCCGAGTGGTCCCCAGGCACGCCTCGGAATCGCTCGGCGTGGCCTCAGCGTGACGAAGCCTTAATCGAATTGCTATGGCGGCCTTGCTCATCGAATCGCCGTGGCTCTCCTACGATCAAATTGACAACTATGTAATTTGCAAGGAATTGGGGCCATGCAGCGGATTGTTCGGTATGTCCTTGCCATTAGCGTGATCGCTGCGGCCGTGGTGTCGGATCCGGCCGGCGCGAGCCTGGCGGCGCTGAACCGCTCGATTCTGCCCGCCATCGCTTCGGTGCTGCCAAGGCAGGGCGACGTGGTGGGCGTGGCGCACCCAGTGGTGGTGACGTTCAATGCGCCAGTCACCGACCGGCGAACGGCCGAGCGCGCCATCGAGATTGCATCGACACCCGCGATGACGGGCAAGTTCGAATGGCTCGACAATGAGGTCGTGCAGTGGATTCCCGACCGATACTGGCCGGCGCACAGCACGATCGCGCTGTCGGTGGGTGGCCTGGCAACGAACTTCGCTACGGGGCCCGCCGTCGTCGGTGTCGCCAACATCTCGGAGCACACGTTCACGGTGACCATCGACGGCATCGACGCGGGACCACCGTCGGCACTACCGTCGCCGCACCACCGCCCCCACTACGGAGAAGCGGGAGTGTTCCCCGCCTCGATGGGTCGGCCCGAGTACCCGACGCCCGTCGGCACGTACACGGTCTTGGCCAAAGAACGCGACGTGACAATGGATTCGAGCAGCGTCGGCATTCCCGTCGATGCTCCCGACGGCTATCTGCTGGACGTGGAACACGCCGTCCGGTTCACCAGCCGTGGCCTCTTCGTGCATTCGGCGCCGTGGGCCGTCAACTCGCTCGGGTACGACAACGTCAGCCACGGCTGCATCAGCCTGAGCCCCGAGGACGCCGAGTGGTACTTCAACACCGTCAACGTCGGCGACCCGGTCATCGTGCAGGAGAACAGCATCGAGGTTCCGCGACCAGTGTCGCGGTAACCAAGCTCGCGCGCCTCGTCGCGCAGTCCTGGTGTACACGTTTACCGACTCAGTTCCGTTCCAGCCTGTGACTCGCTGCGCCACGGCAAGATTCAGGGCCGCGCGGGTACAGCAACTCGCCCGGCGACACCAGTCGCCGGGCGAGAAGGATCGAGCTCAGTGCGTGCCGTCAGGCGGCAGGGCCGGGCAAGATCGGCTGACCGGGCGCAGGGGCGCCGGCCGGCGCCGGTGCGATCGGGTCGCCCTTGCCGCCGTAGCCGCCCGCCATGTCGAGCAGGGGTGCGCCAGCCGCGACGGGAGCGGCCACAGGAGCGCCTGCCGGCACCACCGGAACCACAGGCACCGGCGGAGCCAAGGGCACCGGCGGGACTGGCGGAGCCACTGGCACCACCGGGACCGGCGGAGCCACTGGAATCGGGCCAGGCAAGGCCATCGGGATACCCGCCGCCATGTCAGTGAGTGGAGCGCCGGCCGGAGCGCACGCAGCCGCAGCCGCAGCCGCAGCCGGAGCTGCACCCACGACCTCGCCCGCCGACGTCTGAATGCAGTCGTACCCGCCGGTCACCCAGGAGGCGGCGGCGACGTCCGGACTCAGAGCTATGGCGACTCCGCACAACCCAGCGCCGGCGGCCACAACCTTGATGCTCAATCGATCAAACATCGTCATCGACGTCGACTCCTTAATTCGCGCTCCGACAATCCGCGTTCACGGGTACAGCAGTACGGCATGCCCAACCAACGTCACGGTTGGACGGCCGCGTCAATTATCAGCAGCGGAAATCGATTTCGCGCCACGCCGCACCCGACCGTTTCCAAATGGTGACGTTGGCGTGGTCTAACGGTGAGCGGTCATCGGCCGGCACCGATGCTACTTTCACGCCTGGCACTGGAAGGAGCGCATGTGGCCGACGACAACAAAGAGGTGTACGCCTGGGAGGGCCTCATGAAGGAGGCAGGGGTTAGCCCTTGGCTGCGGCGGTTTCACATGATCCTTTGGTACGTGCTGTTGTTGCTCATCATTCTCGCGGTCGCACTGACCGTCATTGGCATCTTCGTCGGCGGCACGCTCCTTGAGATTGGACTCCCGCTGTTGGTGAGCGTCGTCGTCTTGATGGTTGCGGCGACGTGGCACCGGCGATACCTCATCGCCAAGGTTCGATGGCTGGCTGGGACGGTCACGTTCCGCACGGTCGAACCCGGCGGAACCGGCGAGGATGGCCAGTACGTCGTCTGCCAGGTAACGGTGCGGCCACCAACCAACATCACCAAGGTCTCGACGACGGTCGGACCGCTGGACGCGCAGCAGCTCGTCGCCGGCGCCACAATGCGCTGCCTCATCGACCGCAACGACGGTTTCAAGCCGCTGCGCGTCTTCCCGTATGCCAAGCCCGACGCGGCGCTCCCTTCTGGCCGCGTGCTGAAGTTCCGCAAGGCCTAGGCGAGAGACACTCCAGCCGCCAACGGGCGCGCACTCACGTCAGCACCGTGGCGGCCGTCGAAACTTCGGTGAAGGTCGCCTGATAGCTGGTGGCCGTTCCGGGAGTGACGATCACATGGGCCTGCGCGCCGCCGTCCGACCAACCGCCGAACACCAGTTCCCTGCCTCCGACGTTTTGCGGTGACGGCGCATTGAGCGTCCGCTCCACGCCGACGACCGCGGTCTCCGTGTACAGGCCCTTGTGTGGAATTCCGTCGATCGTGTAGGTGGCGTCGCCGTCGCTCGCGCCAAAGGAGAGCGTGACCGTGTTCGGCATGACGTCGCGAACAGCTGTCGTCGTAAGACCGCTGCTATCGGTGACCGTGAGGATCACGCGATAGAAGGTGTTGGACAGTTGATCTGCGTTGCGCGGGATCGTGATGGTGTTCACGGGACCGGTCACGGCGCTCTGGAACGGATGCATGTGATCGGCATGGTGGAATTCGACGGTCCAGTTGTAGGCACCAGCGGGAAGTACCGCGTCGTCGACGTCGAACGCGTCGCCCGTGAAGGTGACGGTGTCGCCAGCGTCGTAGGTACTCTGACTGACCGAGAAGTCCACCGTCGGCGACGTGCTGCCCACGACGATCCGCTGCGTCGTCTGACCCAGTTTTGCTCCATCACTCACCGTCAAGGTCACATTGAAGTCCGTCCACGCGACCGAGGTGTTGGTGAACACGACGGTGGGATTGAGCTCCGTCGAGGTGCGTCCGTCACCGAAGTTCCACAGGTAAGTGAGGGCGTCACCGTCGGGGTCGGAGGAGTCGTCCGCGTCGAACTGAACAGTTAGTGAGCTCCCGCCACCGGACGTCGCCGACGCGTCGATGACGGCGCTGGGAGCCCGGTTGCCGCCCGACGGGGCGATCACCGACAGCGTGCCCGGGTAGATGTTCAGCTGGTAGAGGTTGTCATCGGGCCCCATCGCCAGCTTCACCACGGCGCCCGCGCCGCTGTCAAAGGTGCGTTCGCCAATCAGGCTCGTGTACTGATCGTCGAAGGTGAGCGCCTTGATCCACCCCAGCGAATAGTCGGCGATGAACACGGTGTTCTGGTACTCGTCGGGATACGTGTTGCCGGTGTACACGGCGACGGCCGTGATCGACCCGGCGTTCGCCGCCGTCAGGGAGTGCCGGTAGGCGTAGATCGGGTTCACGTATCCGCAACCGGTGCAAGACCCTTCGGCGTCCGGCCATCCGTAATTGGCCCCGGCGGTCACCAGGTTCAGCTCCTCCCAAGTGGCCTCGCCCACGTCACCTGCCAGCAGCTCGCCGTCCGGAGTGAAGGTGAAGCGGAACGGATTTCGCAGCCCATACGCGTAGATCCGTGGCTCGGCGTCTGGATCGTCGAAGAACGGGTTGTCCGTCGGTGCGGTGCCATCCCGGTTCAGCCGCAGGATCTTTCCGTGCAGGGTGGACAGGTCCTGCGAGTTCTCGTTGATGGTGTTGTTGCCTAGCGCCCAGTAGAGGTACTCCCCGTTGGGATCGAACGCCAATTCGCCGGCGTGGTGGAACTCGTTCGAAAGCTGGTCCGACTTGACCAACACGGTGTCGGGGCGGCCGTCCGCCGCCGCGATGACGCCGTCCAATGTGTCGTCCAGCAGCAGGCTGGACAGCCGGTCGTAGTTGTCGGCGCCGGTGTAGGCCACGTAGACCGTGTGGTAACCCAGTTGGTTGGCGTCCCAAAAGTGCGGATCGATCTCGATTCCGATGAGCCCACGTTCGCCTTCCGCCGTGACCACGGGTAGCGACGCCAGCGTGCTCAGTTGTCCGGTGTGCGGATCGAATGTCTTGAGTGCACCCGACTTCTCGGTGATAAAGATCCGATGGATCTCCTCGGTATCGAGTTCGTCGGTCAGGATCGCGAAATCGGTTGGCTCGCTGAGTCCTGACACCACGGTGGTGCGATCGAACTCCGCCGGAAGGCCCACCGAATCCTCGCACTCCGCCAGGAACTGCCCCACGTCTGACGAGAACTGACGGCCGAGCGGCGAGTTGCCGATGTCGAGGACGAAGTCACTGATTTGCGTGCTGACCTGATGGAGGACTTGACCGATCGGCGAACGGTTGAACGCCGCGACGGCGTAGTCGACCTGCCGCCTCACCCACGCCGCAATGGTCCACAGCAGCGGCGCCTGCGCGGGGTCCGTCGGAGTCGAAGGAGCCGGGGTGATCACGGAGCTGAAGCTCGCGATCAGATTCTGCACGCCGGTGATCAGGCTGCACGCACACTTCGTGAACGTCGTCGTCAGAGTGTCGGCGATCTGGTTCAACACCTGTGCCGGCGAGGGCACCTGGGACCCGGCCGCCGTCGTTGCAGCGACCGGAGCGGCGTCCGCGGCACTGCGCAGGACGGTGTGCGCGGAATCCTCCGCTGCCTGTGACTGCTCATCATCGACGGCGACGTCGATCGTCGTGGGGATCGTCGTGACGACGGGCGCTTGGGACGGATCGATTCCGACCGTCGCTGGATCACCGGCCTCGGGGGCTGTGCCGTGCGACGTCGCATCGGTCGGGGCTGATGTCGGCTGGACGGCCAGGTCGGATGTCGGCGCCGCTGCATCCACGGTGGGACCACCGACGGGAGCGTGCTCGACGGGCTCGAGTGCGGTCGCCTCCGCAGGCTCGACCTGCGCCTCGAGTTCCGTCTCGGCGTCGGCGGCGTCCTCGTCGGAGGGTAAGTCGACGTCGGACTCGGAGTCATGCGACATGTGCGCACCCCCGGATGAACGCACGATCACGCCCGAGTCGAACGTCGTGACGGTCTGCGATTCACTCGGCGCGCCAGGCGGGCGGCTTTCCGACTCCACGGCGGAGGTCGTCGCGGCGGAGTCGGCGGAGGACGCCGTCGAACCACTGGACTCCGACGTCGCTGCCGCGCCCGACTTCGCGTCCGCCCCCGCCGGCGGGGAATCCGAGGTGTCCGAAGACGTGCCGTTCGATGCCGGCGTGCCGGAGCTGGAGACGGAAGGCTGCTCGTCGGCCCAGGCCGTTCCGGGAGTCGCAATGACGGCGCCAGTGACCCCGAGTGCGACCGCCAGCGCGCCCACCCCGCCGATGCAGTTCGAGTAGCCCGGGCGGACGCCCCTTCGAGAAGCAGCGGAGCCAGCGAAGCGGGTTGTGGTGGTCGGGCGCTCGATCGTCATGGATCCCCCGTATCGGCGTTCCTGGCAGTTGCGTTCCGTCAATATGGCACAGCAGGTTCCCAGCCGCTGTGCAATTGCCATGCAGCAGTTGCCATGTCGATGACATTTGACTGAAATGGCATGTGCCCTGGCCAGTTTGGCAACGGATCGCCCGATACCACGGGGCATCCACCATCGCGCGTCGACACGACGGGATCACTTCCAAGACGAGTCAGCGTGCCGCAAACCACGACCGGAACGTCTTCAGACGAATTCGGCTCGCGCACAGTCTTGTTACGGAGCTGAAGCCCTACTGCGCGTCAGAACCAATGCCGAACCACCAACGACGCGCAACCCCACCGAGTCCGCGCCTGGACCGGTGCCGCCAAGTCCACCACGATACGGCTACCGCGATTTCCAGCGAAGCGTCGACGCATTGCAGGCGAGTCTTTGGCCGCGTCGCCGCCGCGGGTCACCCGGCAGCAGTGCGGGCTCACCACTCACTGATCGAGACCACGCCTCGATTCGGCCCGGCGACCTGAACCGCGTGAGATTCGCCAAGATCATCCGATGACGACAAATTGTGCACTACTCAGCAGAACTAGCAAAGATATGCGAGTCGATACGCGACCTGTCGCCTTCGTCACACATCGCTCGCAACGACGCGGGGCGGCTACGAGATCTTTGCGATCGACAGGTCGCTCCAACTACCAGGTAATGAGTTGTTTTCTAGGCGCGCCACTCGCCCCCGAGAGTGATCTTGACATGGGCTGAAGGCATCGTCGACGAAGGCGGTCCCGGAGCCAAAATCACGCAAACGATTGATTTTGGCAAGTATGAACGCGTATCTTCCTCGAAAGAGTAATTGATTAGCTGAAAGGTAGCCATGCCGCCGTCGTTGCTGTCGACCGACCTCTCCGAGGCGTCGCAGCTCGATGCCGGGCCGCCAACGCAGACGCGCACACTGCGCGATCGGCTACCCCACGCCGTCAATGCCGTCGTACGCACCTCGGCGTTCTACCGCCGCGCACTGGTTCAATCGCAGGTCGTCAAGCCGTTGAGCGACGCCCACTACCAAGCTCGACTGGCACGACACGCAGGCAGCATTCCGACCCTCTCGCCCGAGCAGCGCGAGGTGCTCGCCGAAATGCGCACCGGAGCCGCGGTTCGGCCAATCGAAATGCCGGCGGCCGTTCTAGCGTCCGCCGATCGATTCGTAGACGTGCTCCGTCGCAAGCAGACCAACGACCCGTGCATCAAGGCCACCCCCGACGAAATCAGCGCCGACCCAACCCTGTTCACATGGGGCCTGCGGCCACACCTGCTCGACCTCGCCGAGGCGCACATCGGCCTGCCGGTGCGTTACCTCGGCATGGAGGTCAAACGCGAACTAGTCGTGGACCACGAAGTCAGCCGCCACTACGACGCCGTGCGGTGCTGGCACCTCGACCACGAAGACCGTCGGATCGTCAAGGTCATCGTCTATCTCACCGACGTCCACCTCGGCGCGGCGCCGTTCGGTTACGTCGAGCAGTCGCACACCGAGCGGATCCGCGGGCTGATCCGCCACCACCACGACACCGTCTCCGACGAAAGAATGGAGACGGTGGTGCCCCGGGACGAATGGCACCACGTCACGGGTCCCAGGATGACGGCCGCCTACGTCGACACCGGCCAGACCTTCCACCGAGTGTTCCCGGCGACGACGGAGGAGCGCCTGTCCGTGACGTTCGCGTACTCGAGCAGGAACCCCTACTTCATGTACAAGAACCTGATGCTGCCCCGCCGCGTGCTGCGTAGCCTGCACGACGAGCTCACCGCGCGGCAGTGGGACGCCCTGCCCGGCTAGCCGAATTCCTTGACGACGTCGGCCACCCGACGCACCTGGTCGATGTCCGCACTGGTCGGAATCAGGTGTACCTCGTCGGCGCCGATGTCTTCGAAACGCCTTAGTACGTCCAGCAATTCGTCGTCGGTACCGGCCCAACCCGTGGTCGGGGCCATGGCGTCGACGAACTCGGCAGGAATCCAGTTCATGTAGCGCCGCAGGTGCCGGTGCACCTGGTCGCGCGGCTCGGACCCGTCACCGAGCGCAAACCAGAACGACGTCGCTAGGTGCGGCTTCGGCTTGCCTACGTCGGCCCAGGCGTTCCTCGCAACGTCGAACAGCGCGTTCTCCTTGGTGACGTCCAGGTCCAGCGTCGTACCCGCCAGACCTTCGGCCCAGCCAGCCGCGCTGCGCACCGTCTTCGGGCCCATGGTGCCAACGAGCAACTGCGGGCCGCCGGACTGGACGGGCGGCGGGCCGACCGGCAACACCGACTCGGTGAGCTGCTCCCCGGCCCATATGCGCTTCATGACCGCCACCCGCTCGGCCATGCTCCGCATCGTCTGCGTGGCCGGATCG
>Ga0070668_100001313_pt1 | contig 17804 bp, 11 predicted proteins | sample KBSS43metaG_FD_64661 | JGI IMG/M metagenome (GOLD analysis project Ga0070668, IMG submission 64661) | Switchgrass rhizosphere microbial communities from Kellogg Biological Station, Michigan, USA - KBS S4-3 metaG | ecosystem: Host-associated > Plants > Roots > Rhizosphere > Soil ... | reverse complement strand
GCCACCTTCGACAGCTTCACGCAACCGGGCGAGGACACCGAGGTGCCGAGCACGCGCTTGCTCGTCGAACCAACGCGGATAGTTCTCCGCGCAGAAGAAATCGTCAGCCATCACTTCGCCGCCGCGCCAGTCGGCCAGCTGGGTATTGGCCGCGATGGTTCCTGAGAGCATACCGAAGCCCAGCGCTCCGTAGGCCATCAGGCCGACGCCGAACTTTTCACACAGCGGCGCGAACTCGACGAGTTCGTCCTGATAGAGCAGCGACGCCTGGATCTGCACGTAGTCGAGGTCATGGGTTTCCGCGCAGAGCACCACATCGGACGCCGGAAAATTCGACAAGCCGATTGCGCCGACCAGGCCTTCGGCCTTCAGCTTCCGGAGCGCTTCCCACGCTTCGAGTGTGCCCACCGTTTCCGACGGCCAGTGCAGCAGGTAGACGTCCACCGCGTCCCGGCCCAGCCTCCGCAGGCTCTCCTGGAGGGCCGCCCGCATCCCGCGTTCGGTGAAATGGGACTCGTCCTCCGGCGCGACCTTGGTGCACACCTTGACGTCCCGGTGGCGGGCCAGCGCCATCCCGGTGACTTCTTCCGACCCACCCCCTCCCCCGTACACCTCGGCGGTGTCGACCCAGTTCACGCCCGCGTCAAAGGCCGCGGCCATCGCTTCCACGACGTCCGCGGTCGAACTGTTCGGTCCCCAGGTGGTGCCGCCGCCTGCTTCCCAGGCTCCGAAGCCGACCGAGGAAAGTTGCGCGGGGTTGCCGAAGCCGCCCATGGGTGGTTCTCCGTTCTCTTGGCGAAGCTCAGACCAGCAGGGGAATGGGCTGGGTGGCGATGATGCGCTCCCAGATCGCCGTTTCGACGTTGTCGTCGGCCCGGGACGCCAGTTCGACTCCCTGGCGGTAGGCCTCGCGGTGTTCCAGCGCGTGCGCGCTGAGCAGCTCCCGCCACGGATCGGTCATCGCGCGGCCGGCGGCCGCGGAACGGACGAGCCGGCCGAAGAGCCGTCCCCAGCCGTTGGCCCGGCACTGACGCTCCAAACCGTGCGCGCCGCGGAACTTCCACGCGACCGGGAAACGGTAGAGCAACTCGAGGCTGTGCAGGTCGTGCAACACCGCGGCCAGGTCACCGGGCACCGGCTCACCGGCCACCGCCAGCAGGTTCGAGACCGAGCTCTCCGAGGCGAAGTAGATGTTCCCCTGGAAGATCCCGTGTTCCCGAACGACCTCGTCCCACAGGACCAGCGCGCACAGCAGTTTCACCGGTGTCGACAGCAGATCCGTGCACGAAGCCTCGAGCAGGAGCCCGACCGTCTCCTGCTCCCCCGGATCCCTCGGCAAGGACACGAACACCTCGTCGCTGCCGCACAGCAACGACGGCGGCTGCCCGGTCAGCGCCGGCGGCACGTCGACCGACACGCCGGGAACCCGGCCCGACCCGTGCAACGCCGGCCAAGCCAGCAGGCGGAAGTGCGGCGGAAGGTCGAGCAGCCGGATCGTGGTGCTCATCGCGCCGCCCCAGGCGTTCCGGCGGACGTCACGGCGACGCCGGACGGGCATCCCTCGCGCTCGTGGTCCGCGCAGTGGCTCGCCCAGGTCCGCAGGTCTTCGACGAGCTCGGCCGCGCGTGCCGTCTCCGCCGAACAGACCAGCCAGACATCCGCCTCGAAGAGGGTTTCCAGCACGACGAGGCCACGGCGGCGGATGCTTTGCCCGGTCTCCACGCATTCGACGGCGATGTCGGCGAGGTCCGGGAGGTACTCCTCGGTCGCGCCGCGAACCGTCCGCTGGACGAACCGGCCCGGCCAGCGCGCCTCCGCGTAGTCGCGCGCGATGTTCGGATATTCCGACACCACCCGGACCGGGTCCCCCAGCAGCGGCGACGGCCTGCCGATCGCGCAGATCCGCACGTGGTACCAGCACAGCGGGGCCACCCGGACGACGTCGGCACGGGATTCGACCAGCCATTCGTCGGAGGTCACCGCGACGTCCAGCAGTCCGTCCGCCACCAGGTCCGGAATGTCCTGCATCCGCAGCGACATCGGTTTCGCGGGCACGTCCGGCAGCACCAGCGGCCATCGCTCCATCGCCGCGGCCCCCCGGTCGCGCAGGCGCCCCTTCGGCAGTCCGATCCTCATCCCGTTCCTCCCCTTGCACGGTAGGGCCGGATCGCGCCGTATTTGCCCAGCTGCCGGTCCCGTTCTTCGGTGAATGCCTTCGAAAAGGCGTGGGCGAGATCCACGCGGCCGATGTTCGCCAGGCAGAAGCACCACGCCGTGAGCTGGCCGAGTTCCTCTTCGATCCGGACGGTGGACTCGCCTCGCCGGACCGCCTGCGCGAGTTCGCCGAGCTCTTCCAACGCCCAGGTCAGCGCGCGTTCTGGTTCGAGCCGGCCGTACAGGGCCAGACACCGTTCCTGGATCGGGCGCAGCGCTTCCGACCACGGCTGGAGTTCGGCCGCGCTCGAGGACAACGTCCCGGCGGTCTTCGCGAGTCCGGCAAGCGCTTCCCGTTCCGCGGTCCGCACCCGTTCCGCGAGGGCTTGGTCGAGCTGGGCGGCGCCCCGGCGCCGGGCGTGTTCTTCCAGCGACGACAATCCTGCGGCGGTCAACGCGACGAGCCTCGACGGTTCGGGCAGGGACGCCAGCTCGAGTTCCGAGCCGTCCGGCTGGACGACCCCCAGTTCGCGCAGCGCCGACCAGCCGCGGTCGCCGTGGAAGACCATCGAGCCGCGCAGGCAGACCGGCTCCGCACCGTCCACCGAGGCCTGCACCGCCGCGGACACGACGGCGAGGCGGCAACCCCCGTCCGCGAGGCCGGAGAGCCGCCCCATGACGCAGACGTCGGCGGCGTCGGCGGCCAGCCAGGCCAGCAGGGGTGCCCCGGCCGCCCGCAGCACCGCGGTTTCGTCGTCCTCGCCGGCTCCGATGAGGACGAGACCCCGTGGGTCGGTGGTCGCCGTCAGCACCGGATCACCACGACCAGGACCCCGGTGCACCCAGCGAAGACCGCTGCCGTCATCGGGCGGAACCTCGTCCGGGCCCGGGCCGCCCAGCACGACCCGGTACGGTCCGACGGCCTCCTGCGCGAGGATCGCAGCACCGTCCGCCATCAGCGGCCACCCCGGGCCCGAGGCAGCAGGACCTCGTCGACTATTTCTTCGCAGAGGTCCGCAGGCGTCCTGTCCCCCAGCTCCAGCCGGTACCAGCCCCACTGCTTCGCGACCTTCGCGAAGTGGTCGGAGCACAGGCGCTGGAGCTCCAGGTACGCGGTCTCGCCGGTGATGCCGGCCAGACCGAGGTCCTCGGCGATCCCGACTCCTCGCCCCTCCTTCTGCCGGCGTTCGTAGGCCACCTCGACGTCACCGTCCAGGAAGATCCCCACATCGGGCTGCAGGTAGGGGTCGCTGTAGCACTCTTCGATCCGGTCGATCACCCGGTCGACCACCGCGGACGGCACCGAGCCGGGTGCACAGGCCCGCGCGATGAGCAGGGACTTGAGCACCGGCTTGAACCCGAAGCTCTCCCGGATGGTCACCACACCCTCGGCCGCCAGCGGGCGCACCGTCTCCGCCTCGATGACGAAGTCCACGGCCCACTCCGCCAGTCCCGAAGCAAGCGGGCCGGACGACCGGACGTTGTCGGCCACCAACGGAAAGCGCTCTTCGACCCCGGCTTCCTGGAACTCGTCGAACGCGCGGGGCAGCCGCTGGTCGACGGGCTCGCCGTCGACCAGCCCACCACCGTAGAGCAGCCGCCAGTCTTCGACCCACATCTGCTCGAGCGTGGTCCGTGGATAGGGTGCCGGGCACGGCGCTTCCCCCGCGATCAGCCGTCGCCAGCTCACGACCTGCGATGCGATGCCTTGCCGGGCCAGCCATGCGCACAGCTCACGGCTGAGACTGGTTTTGCCGATTCCGTCCACGCCGAGCATCGCGATCCGCAGGCCGGAAAGCTCGGTGGTGCTGCCGGGTACTCCGGCTGGACTCTCATTCACGTTGGCGCCTCATGGTCAGGTCGTCTTGAATTCGTCACTGAGGTATTCGATGCCGAGGGACGGAACCGAAACGGATCGCGGACCAGCCTCCACTTCGCCCGCGACGAACGCGTCGTAGCCGGTTTCCCTGGCGATTTCCACCGTGCGGTCGGCGTCGTCCGCCGGCACCACGACGACGTACCCGATGCCCATGTTCAACGTCGCGTACGCCTCGGCGTCGGACATGCCCGCCTGCTCGACGAGGAACCCGAGCACCTCGGGCACCTCCGGCAGGCGATCGAGGCGGTACCGCACCTCGGTCGCCGGCCGCATCATCTTCAGGAGGCCGTGCCCGGTGATGGGGTTGAGGAAGTGCGGACGGACCGGCGAAGCCAGCAGCCCGCGCACGAACGCGGGGTACAGCACCGACGGATCGAGCAGGGCCGCACCCAGCTCCCGGCCGCTGGGCAGCTTCGTCCGCAGCCCGTCCGGCAGGTTGCCGGCGATCCGGCGGGCCAGCGAGGAACCGTTGGTGTGCAGCCCCGAACTCGGCAGCACGACGATCCGGTCGCCCGGCTCGACCCGGTCGCCGAACACCGGCTCACGCCCGTCGGGAACGATCGCCAGAGCGCTGCCGGCCAGCTCGATCCCCGCACCGGTCAGCATGCCCGGGAGCGCCGGCGATTCGCCACCGCCCCAGACCGCACCGGATTCCTCACAGGCCCGCTGCCAGCCCTCCAGCAGCGCCAGGGACTTGCGCTCGTCGGAGTACCAGGCCGCGTCTCCGGTGGCGAAGTAGGCCGTGATCACGATCGGGTTGGCCCCCACCGAGATCACGTCGTTCACGATCGCCGCGACCCCGTCGATCGCGACGTCGGCGAACCGGCTCTCGCCGGTGACGGCCAGGTACTCCTCGGCGATCACGGACTTGGTGCCGAGGCCCTCGGTCACCGTGGCCAGTGTGAGGCCACCCACATTCAGCACGTAGGCGGTGGAGCCGCGAGAGCCTGCCACCTCGGTGGCGTCGTGGCCGGCCAGCAGGCCGCTGGTCGCCGCCGCCCGCCGGACCGCGGCCTTCTTGACCTCGTCGAGAATCGAGTAATCGACGCCGGCACGCTGGTACTCACCCAGGTTGGACACTTCGCTGCACCTCATTCGGGATCGGGCTCGGGAGTCCGGGCCGGCTGACGGCCGACCCGGCGCCGCCCACACTAACGAGGCCGGGGAACCGACCCGCCAAGGCGCCGGGGAGCTCGTCGGGATGTCCACCGATCGTGCATTCGGTGCCCTTGGTGACACCTTCGGGTGCCCTGAGTTGCTGGTCCCGGCCGGTGACCATGACCAGGGCGCACTCGTCCGCCCTGACCAGCCCGGCCCGGAGCGCCGCGCGGTAGCCCGCGAGGGAGGCGGCGCCGGCCGGCTCGCTCCGGATTCCCGCGTGCTCCCCCAAGAGGGTGACCGCCGCCTCCAGTTCCTCGTCGGGCACCGTGACGAAAGCCCCACCGCTGAGCCGGACTTCGTCGACGGCCCAGTCGCCCAGCGCCGGTTCCGGCACGGCGATCCCGTCGGCGATCGTGTCGGCTCCGCCCGGCCGCACCGCGGCGTGCTCGCGCCACGCCCTGGCGATCGGCTGGCTTCCCTCCGCCTGCACCCCGACGACCCGCGGTGTGCGGGAGGCGGCGCCGCAGGACTTCAGCTCGCGGAAGCCCTTGGCCACCCCGGCCAGGGTCGGGCCGTCCCCGACCGGAACGACGACCACGTCCGGGACACCCCGGCCGAGCTGCTCCCACACTTCGAACGACAGCGTCTTCTTGCCTTCGATCGTGACCGGGTTCGCCCCGGTGTTGCGGTCCAGCCAGCCGAACCGCGCCGCCGCCGCACGGGACACGTCGAACGCCGCGCGGTAGCCGGCGCGGACGCGCACGACGTCGGCACCCAGTTCGAGCATGATCGCGACCTTGGACCGCGGGCACGCTTCGGACACGAAGATCACCGCCCGCATTCCCACCGCCGCCGCTCCCAGCGCCGTCGCGATCGCCGCGTTGCCGGTCGACGAGGTCGTGACCACGGACGCGCCGGACCGCAGCCCGGTCTCCAGCACCAGCGCCGTCGCCCGGTCCTTCATGGACGCACTGGGGCCGGTCGTCTCGTTCTTCACCCACAGCCGGGGCGCTCCCAGTGCGGACCGGAGAGCGGCCGGAGCCACCAGCGGGGTGCCACCGACCGCGAGCGGGTAGCGAATCGGGCCGTCCTCGACGGGAAGCAACGCGCGATAGCGCCACATGTCGATGCTGCCCCCGCCCACCGGCGGCAGCAGCCGCGGACCGTACGGGTATTCCAGCACGCGGTCTCCGTGCCGGTTGCGCCGCTCAACCGCCGAATTCAATGGAGCCGTCCTTCCTTCCGCTCGCGACCAGCCGCCAGTACGTGTAGACCGCCACGAGCGACCAGCCGAAGCCGACGGCAATCTCGAGCCCCAGTCCCTTCAGGACGGTCCCGCCCGATCCGCCGTGCAGGACCGTCCGCACGGCCTCCAGGCCGTGCGTCAGCGGGAGGAACTGGGCGACCACGCGCAGCGGGGCCGGCCAGAAGTCCACCGGCACCTGCACCCCGGTCAGCACCATCAGCAGGATGCTGCCCAGCCGGCCGATGATGTTCCTGGCCGACATCACGCGCAGCGCCAACCCGGCCAGCACCAGGCCGAAGGCGTAAACGCTCAGGGAGATGAGCGCCACCATCGGCACGGCCAGCAGCACCGCGGAGAACGGCAGGTGGACGCCGAGCACCGGGGCCAGCAGCATCAGCGAAACGGTGCTGCAGGCCAGCCCGTCGACCAGCCACTGGACGCTGCGGCCCGCGAAGACGACGAACGGCGAGGCCGGTGCGCCGATCAGCAGGGGCAGCGTGCCGGCCATCCGTTCCCAGGAAGTGGTGGCGCACACCATCATCACGATGTCCGCGGTGATGAAGACCGAGTTCCCCACCACCAGGTACTCGGTCGTCGCCGGGTTGCCGATCAGCTTGCCGATGAACGCGAACAGCGTCACCTGGCACAGGATCCGCACCAGCCAGGCGAAGGTCCACGTCCGCCACGTGTAGGTCGCGCGCATGTCCGCGAAGGCGCTCACGAACGCACATCGCAGGATGCGGAGGTTGTCCCTGATCACGGTGCTCACGCGTATCCCACCGACCCGTTCTGCCGGATGCGGCGGAGGATCGCCCGTGACATGGTCAGCCCGGCGGCGAACGCCAGCACACCCAGCCCGACGATCACGGCCAGCCGCGGCACGGCGTCGGCCGGGCTCTCCACCCGGAGGCAGTCGCGGAGCAGATCCGCCGTCCAGGACAGGAAGATGACCCGCGACACCGGCTGCAGCCAGCCCGGCAGCAGCGCGACGGGAACCACGAGCCCACCGAGCAGGTAGAAGGGGTAGGACAGCGAGTTCTGGAAGATGCGTGCCGACCGGGCCAGCACGAACAGCGCCGACATGATCGAAGAGGTGCCCACCATCGCGAACGCCGTGCAGAGCAGCGTCAGCAGGAGCAAGCCCGGGTGGGGCACCGGGATCGTGACACCGAACAGGAGCCACGCGATGAGCCCGCTCTCGGCCAGCCCGAGGAAGCTGACCACGGTGACCAGGCTGATCCGCGCGATGATCAGGACCGAGAAGGGGGCCGGCGCCGCCAGCAGCCCTTCGAGCGTGCCGCCGTAGCGCTCGGATTCGATGAGCTCACCGCAGACGTAGAGCGCGGTGGCCCAGACGGTCATCAACGCGGCACCGAGCACCGCGTAGGGCACGAGGTCGTCCCGGCCGGAGTTGCGCACGATGGCGAGGAACGCGATCGTCAACGCCGGGATGGTGACCAGCGACATCAGGTACTCCGGGGACCGGCGCAGGCTCTGTGCCTGGAACCGGACCGCCGCCCAGAACAGACCCGTCATCCGACCGCCAGCCCCCGCTCCCCGATCACGTGCAGGTAGACCTCTTCCAGGCTCGGCCGGACCGTCGACACCGTGGTGACACCGCCGTCGACGAGCACCTTGAGCACGGCCCCGGCCGCGCCTTCTGCCACGGTCTCCACCGTCACCACGTCGCCGGCGGCCGTCACCCCGCCGACCCCCGGTACCGCACGCAGGTGCGACACGACCTCGGCCGGTACCCGCTCCGCGCGCACCCGCTCGTACTTCGACAGCCACTGGCCGATCGTCCGCGGCGACTCCGTCGCGAGCAGCCGGCCGCTGTCGATCAGCGACACCCGATCGCACAGCGCTTCGGCCTCGGCCATGTCGTGCGTGGTGAGCAGGACCGTCCGGCCCTCGCTCCGCAGTTCCCGGACCAGCTCCCGGAAGTCGCGGGCCGCGACCGGGTCCATGCCGACCGTGGGCTCGTCGAGGATGAGCGTGCGCGGGTCGCCGATCAGCCCGCGAGCCAGGTGCAGCCGCTGCTTCATGCCCCGCGAGAACGTCTCCACGGGCTCGTCGGCCCGGTCACCCAGTCCCATCCGGTCGAGCAGCTCTTCGACGCGGCGGTACCCCACCGCTTTGGGCTGCCGGTAGAGGGCGGACCAGTAACGGAGGTTCTGGCGGGCGCTCAGCCGGGTGTAGAGCCCGCGTTCCCCGCCGAAGACGATGCCGATCGAACGGCGGACGGCGTCGGTCTTCGTGACGACGTCGAACCCGTTGACCAGTGCGGTGCCCGAGGTCGGCAGCAACACCGTGCACAGGATCTTGCACAGGGTGGTCTTGCCGGCCCCGTTGGGGCCCAGCAGGCCGTGCACCTCGCCCTGACCGATCGCGAGATCCACGTCGTCGAGCGCGCGGCGGGGCGGCTTTCCCCGCCGGGAGTACTCGCGCGCCAGTCGCCGCACCTCGACGGCGGGCGAATCGGTTGTGTTCACCTCGGTCCTTCCGGATCGTGAGCGGTCATGCGTTCGCGGCGGACCATTCGGCGAGCTTGTCGGCGAGCTCGTCCTGGCGCCGGGAGTCGAAGAAGCGGTCGGTGAGGGCAGCCCGCCAGGTGTGCACCGGGCCGCTGTTGTCCCTCAGCTGGTGCAGGTAGCCCGTCTCCTCCGGCCGGGCGGCCTCGAGCAGCTCCGCAGGCACCCGGCCGGGGTAGAGCACGTCGAGGTAGTACAGGCCGAAGTACAGCTCACGGCCCAGCCCGAGCTCCGCCGCCCGGCGCACGACCGAGCCGGGATCGAGCGGAAGCGTCGTGCTGCCGAGCATGGCGAGCAGGTCGAGGAGCTTGTACAGCACGAGGTCCCGGGTGGACCCGACCTCGCTCATGTGGGTCGCCTCCCGCTCGAAGTGCACGGCGACGAAGACGAACATGTCCTCCGCGTGCGGTGTCCACAAAGGAGCGCCGGCCACCCCGTCGACCTCGCTGCGCCGGTCCAGGATCCGGGCGACGGACTCGTCGGTGTTGTTGCTGGAAAGCAGGTCGACGGAGAAGTGGACGTCGACCTCGTGCACGGTGGCGATCCGGGCGTCGGGCTCGGTTCGCAGGTAGGGGAAGGTCTCGTGCGCGTGCACGGAGTGCAGCATGATCTCCCGCCGGCTCGCGGGCACGATCTCTCCGGTCGTGGCGTTCCACCGGCCCTGGCGGTATCCCGCTCCGCGAAGGATTTCCCCGACCCGGCCGATGTCCGAGCGGCGGAAGAGCAGGTCGTTGTCCCCGAAGAACCGCATTCCGGTGTCGGGGTAGGCCATCCGGGCCACCGCCGCACCCTTGAGCATCACGCAGTCGATGCCGGCGGCGTCGAACTCCCGCATCAGCGCGACGGTGCGCGTGAGCTGGTCGTCGGCGTACAGCCGCTGCGCCCGGTGGGTCAGCTCCAGGCCGTGGAGCAGGTAGGCGGGCTTGATCCGCTCCATCACCTCGAAGCCGAGACGAACCAGGTTGCACCAGGCCGTGCCCGCCGTCCGGTGGGTGTGGAGGAGACCGAGCACCCGGTTCCAGTCGTGGGTCCCGACGACCAGCTCTTCCAGCCGCGCGAGTCCGGCCTCCGGCGGCAGGGGATCGGAAAGGAGCAGGACGAGTTCCACCTCGGCCGTCAGCTCCTGCTTGTGAGTTTCCACGCCGCGTTCAGCTCCTCGGGGCTTGGTGGTCGTGACGAGCGGTCCGGGCGCTCAGCGGGCGGATATCGGTCCAGTTCTCCCGCACGTGGGCCAGGCAGTCGTCCCTGGTGGCCGGACCGTGGGCGACGGTCCATCCGGCCGGCACAGCGATTGCAGCCGGCCACAGGCTGTGCTGGTCTTCGTCGTTCACGACGACCACGAAGTCGATTTCAGGGTCGTCGAGCAGTGAGGGCATCGCGGTCTCCTTCCAGTGCGTTTCGCAGCGTCCGGGCGATGTCCGACAACGGCTGCGGGGCCAGCATTTCGTGGTGTCCGGCGGCGACGTCGACCACGCGGATCTCGCCGGTCACGACCGAGCGCCACGCCTCCGGCCGAAGCGTTTCCTCGTCGGGGTGCCCCGCCGCGCGGAAGAACAGCACGTCGCCGTCGTAACTCCGGGGCCGATGGCGCACCGCCAGCGAGTCGTGCGTGGCGAGCAGCTCGGCGAGCTCCGCGACCCGGGCGTCGTCGAACTCCCCGGCCGCCTCTCCCCCGAGGTGCTGCCGTCGCACCGTGCCGACGTCGTCGATCCGCACGGGTGCTCCGGCCTCACCCGGCCCCGCCTCCCCGGCGTGGGGATAGGCGTCCACGAGCGCGAGCAGCCCGATGGTTTCCCCGGCTTCGGTGAGGCGGACGGCCATCTCCTGAGCGACGTTCCCGCCGAAGGACCAGCCCACCAGCCGGTAGGGCCCGTCCGGCTGGACCTTCCGGAGCTCGCCGACGTAGTCCGCGGCGATGTCCGCCAGTGAGCGGGGGACATCGTGCCCGGCGAGCGCACGGGACTGCAGGCCGTACAGGGGCGTGTCTGCCGGGATGTGCCGGGCGAAGCCGGTGTAGCACCAGCTCAAGCCGATGCCCGGGTGGACGAAGAACACCGGCCGGGCCGACCCGGCCTGCCGGATCGGCAGGAGCACGTCGAAGGCGGCGGGCTCACCCGCGTCGATGACCTCGCTCAGCTGCGCGACGGTCGGCGCGCGGAAGATCGAACCGACGGGGACTTCGACGCCGAGCACGGTCCGGATCCGGCTGGTCAACCGGGCAGCCAGCAGCGAGTGCCCGCCGAGCGCGAAGAAGTCGTCGTCGAGGCCGACCCGGTCGAGCGAAAGCACTTCGGCGACCAGCCGGCACAGGATCTCCTCCCGTGGCGTGCGCGGTGCCCGGCGGTCCGCCCGGACCGAGGCCGCCGGCGCCGGAAGAGCGCGGCGATCCAGCTTGCCGTTGGCGGACACCGGCAGGCTGCCGAGGAAGACGTAGTCCGCCGGCACCATGGTCTCCGGCAGCCTGCTCCGCAAGGCCGCACGCAGCTCACCGGTCAGCGCGGCGGCGTCGGACCACCGGGGTGCCTGGCCGGTGGGCGCCGTGGCCGCAGCGGAACCGGCTCCCGGCCGGATGGCGAACACGTTGACCAAGCCACTGCCGTGGAGCCCGTCGGCCACCTCGGTCCCGACCGTGAAACCGTGCTCGCCCAGCAGCCCGGTGATCGCGGACAGGCGGTCCCGCTCGTCGTGCGCTTCCAGTACCACCTGCCGGATGCGCTGCCAGTGCTCCGGCCGGATGCCCCGGAGCACCTCCCACTCGCTCTTCTCGGCGTCGATCTTGAGCAGGTCGATCCGGGCGACGTCGTGTTCGTCGATGACGTCGGACAGGGTGCGCAGCGCACAGGTCACGGTGCGGCTGTCGGCGACGCGTTCGGCGACCAGCTCGTCGATCGCTCCGGCGAGCTCGGCGCCGTCGTCCTCGGAACGCAGCTTGAGCGAGGCGTGTGCCTCGGCCAGTGCGGTGGCGGAGCTGTCGTCGCCGAACCGTCCGGAAAGGATGGACAGCTTCGGGTAGTAGGTGAACTCCGCGGAGCCGGGTGCCTCCGCGAGCCCGCAGGGGAACAGCTTCGCGGTGACACCGTTCAGCTCGACGTTGAGGGCGAGCTCGTCGTGCAGCTGCGGGATCGGCTCGAACGCGTACACCGTCACGTCGGGCGCGCTGCTCGCGGCGAACAGCGTGAACACACCGACGTGCGCGCCGACGTCGAAGACGACGTCGCCCGCCTCGATGCCCACGCCGTGCCGCAGGTATTCGCGCCGCCCGAAGATCTCTTCGTCGAGGAAGGAGATTTCCGCGCGCTCGCGGCCCAGCACCACCATCCCGTTGGCCAGCGTGTGCCGGGGCAGGCCGGTGTGCTCCCCGCGCTGTGCCCACCCGGCCAGCGTTCGCACGGCCGGCGCGGTTCGCGCGTCGGGAACGACGTAGGCGACCAGCCGGGGGCCGCCGTCCCCCGCGTCGCGGACCACGACCTCGGCGTGTTCGACAGCGGCGTGCGCGGTCAGCGCGGCACGGATCTCTTCCGGTTCGATCCGGACACCGCGGATCTTCACCTGGTCGTCGGTCCGGCCCAGGTGCACGAGGTTGCCGTCGGTGTCCCACCTGGCCAGGTCCCCGGTCCGGTACATGCGACTGCCCGCGGGCCCGTGGGGATCGGGCAGGAAACGTTCGGCGGTGAGGTCGGCTCGTCCGACGTAACCGTGCGCCAGCTGGACACCGGACAGGTAGAGCTCGCCGGACACCCCCACCGGGACCGGCCGCAGTTCGTCGTCGAGCACGTGGGCCCGGGTGTTCCACACCGGCGTCCCGATCGGCACGACCGGGCCCCGGAAGCCCGGCTCGCACGTCCAGCACGTGACGTCCACCGCGGCTTCGGTGGGCCCGTAGAGGTTGTGCACCGCGACCGGCTGGATCTCCTGGAAGCGCCGGACCAGGGACGGCGGCAGCGCCTCGCCGCTGCAAATCACCCGGCGCAGGCCGGGCAGCGCCACGGCGCCGAGTTCGGGGAGGCAGGCCTGCAGCACCGACGGGACGAAGTGCACCGTCGTGATGCGTTCGGCCAGCAGGACCGACGCGAGGTACGCCGGGTCACGGTGCCCGCCCGGCTCGGCCACGACCAGCGTCGCCCCTTGGCTGAGCGGCCAGAAGAACTCCCACACCGACACGTCGAAGTCGAACGGGGTCTTCTGCAGGACCCGGTCGTCGGGCCGCAGGCCGAACCGGGACTGCATCCACAGCAGCCGGTTGACGATCGCCTCGTGGGGCACGACCACGCCCTTGGGCCGTCCCGTCGAGCCCGAGGTGTAGATCAGGTACGCCGGGTCCGCCGGCCCGGACGGCGAGCCGCCGGCCGGGCCGTCTTCCGCGGGGCCGCCGGCCAGCTCCGCGAACACGGCTTCGTCGACGACCAGCACCGGCCGGGCCTCGGCGAGCATCAGGTCGCGGCGTTCCGGCGGCAACCCGGGATCCAGCGGCAGGTAGGCAGCGCCTGCCTTCAGCACGGCCAAGAGCGCGACCACGAGTTCCGGGGAGCGCTGCAGGCTGACCGCGACGAACCGGCCCGGTCCGGCACCCCGGGCTCGCATCGCCTCCGCGACCCGACGGGCACGGGTGTGCAGCTCGGCGTGGGAAAGGCGGAGGTCCCGGAACACGACCGCGTCGGCCGGGGAGCCCGCGTGCACTTCGAGCAGGTCGGCGAGCGTGCTGCGGGGAAGCTCGGCTTCGGTGGCGTTCGCCGCCTCCCACGTCGCCGAATCGGTGTCGTCGAGCAGGTCGGCTCCGCGCGCCGGCCGGTCGATGTCCCGCGTGACCCGGTCCAGCAGGAGGACGAGCCGTCCGGCCAGCCGCGCGGCGGTGGCCCGGTCGAACAGCGCGCAGCTGTATTCGAGGACACCGTCGACTCCGCGGGTGTCCGGCCGCTCGGTGAACATGAAGTTGAGATCGAACTTCGAGCTCGCGACGTCGGCGGTCAGCTCGCTCACCCGCAGGCCCGGCAGGGCGAACTCGCCTGCCGGGTGGTTCTGCACGGCGAGCATGACCTGGAACAGCGGATGCCGGGCGGCCAGCCGCCGCGGCGCCGCGATCTCCACCACCTGTTCGAAGGGCAGGTCCTGGTGGTCGTAGGCACCGAGGTCGGTCTCCCGGACGCGCCCGAGCAGCTCGGCGAACGTCGGGTTCCCGCTCAGGTCGTACCGCAGGACCTGGGTGTTGACGAAGAAGCCCACCAGGCCGTCCAGCGCCTCGTCGGTCCGTCCCGCGACGACGCCGCCGAGCGGGATGTCGGTGGCGCCGGTCAACCTGCTCAGCAGCAACGCGAGGCCGGCCTGCAGCACCATGCACAGACTGGTCTGGGTCCGCACCCCCACCGCCTGGAGCCGGGCGTGCAGGTCCGGTCCGATCTCGACCGGCACCCGGTCACCGGTGTTCTCCGGCGTCGCCGGGCGCGGCCGGTCGAGCGGCAGCGGCAGCTCCTCCGGCAGGCCGGCGAGGTTCTCGCGCCAGTAGGCGGCTTGGGCGGCCGAAACCCCGTCGTCGAGGAGGGCACGCTGCCACAGGGCGTAGTCCGGGTACTGCACCGGCAGCGGCGGCCACTCCGGAGGGGTTCCCCGCCGCCGGGACTCGTAGGCGGTCGCCAGGTCACGGCCGAGCGGCCCGAGTGACGCGCCGTCGCAGGCGATGTGGTGGACCAGGAGCACCAAGGCGTGTTCGCGCTCGGAGATCCGGAACACGATCAGCCGGATCGGCGGCTCCGAGCTCAGGTCGAACTCGTACCTGGCGGCCTCGTCGACGGCCGCCTGCAGGTCCGGTTCGGCCACCGGAAGGACCTGCGAAGGCACCCGAGCGGGCCGGACGAGCTGGTACGGGCGGTCGTCGGCGACGGGGAACACCGTCCGCAGGGACTCGTGCCGTCCGGCGACGTCTTCGACCGCGGCGAAGAGTGCGTCGAGATCGAGTTCTCCGACGAGCCTCAGCGTCAGCGGCACGTTGTAGGTCGCCGCGGGTCCTTCGGCCTGGGCCAGGAACCACAGCCGCTGCTGGGCGAACGAAAGCGGGAGCAGCTCCGGGCGGGCCTGCCGGCTCAGCGGCGGACGGGCCTGCCCGGCCCGCTCGACGGCAGCGGCCAGCCCGGCGGCCGTCGGGTGGTCGAAGACCGCCCGGACGGGGAGTTCGACCCCCAGGGCCACCCGGATCCGGCTGACCAGCCGGGTCGCCAGCAGGGAATGCCCGCCGAGCCGGAAGAAGTCGTCACCGGCCCCGACCGCGGGCAGGCCGAGAACGTCGGCGAACAGCGCGCACACCACCTCCTCCCGCGGGGTGCGTGCCGTCCTTCCCGGCCCGAGACCCGCGGTGGCACCGGGTGCGGGCAGGCGGCGCCGGTCCACCTTGCCGGTCGGGCCGAGCGGCAGCTCGTCGAGCACGACGAAGTCGGCCGGAACGAGGTAGCCGGGCAGCCGGGCCTCGGCGATCCGGCGCAGCCCGGTGACGTCCGGCTGCCCCGTCAGGTAGCACACCAGACGCTGGTCACCGCGCTGGTCCGGCCAAGGCGTGACAACGGGGGTACTGGCACCGGCCACCCCGGCCAGCACGCGTTCGACTTCGGCCGGTTCGACGCGGAAGCCGCGGATCTTGACCTGCCGGTCGGTCCGGCCGTGGAACTCCAGGGTGCCGTCGGGACGCCACCGAGCGAGGTCACCGGTCCGGTAGAGGCGCGAGCCCGGCGGGCCGTACGGATCCGGCAAGAACCGCTCGGCAGTCAGGTCGGCCCGGCCGAGATAGCCGTGCGCCAGCCGTTCGCCCGCGATGTAGAGCTCCCCCACCGCACCGGCGGGCAGCTGCCGGAGTGCCGGGCCGAGGATCCGGCACGCGCCGTGGGCCAGCGGGCGGCCGATCGGCACCGGCGCCGAAGGCGACTCGACCGGGTGCCGGGTGGCGAACGTGGTGGTTTCCGTCGGCCCGTAACCGTTGACGATCCGGGTTCCGGCGCAGTACTCCCGGATCCGGGCCACGGCGGCCGCCGGGACGACGTCACCGCCCGTCCACACCTCCCGGAGCGGCGCGAAGACCTCGGGGCTTTCCTCGGCGAACAACTGGAAGAGCCCGGCGGTGAGCCACACCCGGGTCAGGCGGTGCCGAGCCGTGAGCCGGGCCAGCACGACCGGCGTCAGCGCGCCGGCCGGCGCCACGACCACACACCCTCCGGTGAGCAACGGCACCCACGTCTCGAAGACACTGGCGTCGAAGGTGTGCGGCGAGTGGTGCAGCGTTCGTTCCGGGGGACGACCGCGGCAGACGTCGTCCGCGGCCAGAGCCGCGACCGCTCGGTGCGGCACCACGACGCCCTTCGGGACACCAGTCGATCCCGACGTGTACATGACGTACGCGGGCCACCCGGGAGCCACCCGCACCCCGGGCGCCTGTTCGACGGTGACGGCTGTCCAGTCGTCGAGGACCGGCGGGGCGTCCGGCGCCGCCAGTGCCGGGTGCCCGGCCAGACCGGGCCCGGCGAGGACGAGAGCGGCACCGGACCGTTCGAGCAGCGTCGCGAGCCGTTCCGGGGCGTCTTCCGGGTCCAGGGGGAGATACACCCCGCCGGCCTTGGCGATCGCCACGATCGCCACCAGCAGCCCGGCGCCGCGACCGGCCAGCACCGCGACGACGTCCTGGTCTCCGATGCCCTCCGCGCGCAGCAGGTGTGCCAGGCCGTTCGCGCGCTCGTCCAGCTCGCGGTAAGTGAGGCACAGCTCTCCGGCGATCACCGCCGGCGCGTCCGGGTCGCGCCGGACCTGAGCGCCGAACAGGTCCGGGAGCGCACCGGTGCCCGGCAGGGGGGTCCACGGCGCAGCGGTGGCGCCGGCGAGGTCGAGGTCGGCGAGCCGGGTCTCGGGTGCGGCGGTCGCCTGCTCGGCGAGGCTGACGAACGCGGACGCCAGGCCGTCGATCGTCACCCGGTCGAAGAGGTCCGCCCGGTAGACGAACGTTCCGGTCAGCCGTCCGCCGGCGACCAGAGTGCCGAACTCGAGGTCGAACCGGGACCTGGTGTCCGCCCACGGGATGCGGGCGATGCCGGCGGAACCGCGACCCGGGTCCTCGCCGTGGTGGACGAAGACGACGTCGAAGATCGGGTTGCGGTCCGGCTCCCGTTCGGGCCGGACCGCGGCGACGATCCGGTCGAACGACAGGTCCTGGTGGGCGTAGGCACCGCTCAGCTTGGTGTGCGCACCGCGGAGCACGTCCCGCACCGTCGCCGCCGGGGACGTGTCCACCCGGAGCACGACTGTGTTGGCGAAGAATCCGACGACTTCGGCGGCCGCGGGGTGATCGCGTCCACTGAGGACGGACCCGATGGTCACTTCCGGTTGGCCCGACCAGGTCGCCAGCACGATCTGGAAGAGCCCGGCGGCGACGCTCGGCAGGGCACACCGGGTCCGCGCGGCCAGTGCGCGCAGGCCCGCGGTCAGTTCCTCGGAGAGGGCGAACTCGACGACGCGGCCGGTGTCGCCGGGCCCGGCGGGCCGGGGCCGGTCGAGGGGAAGCCGAAGGGCTTCGAACCCGCTCAGCTCCTCGCGCCAGTACACGACGTGCTCCTCGAGCGCCTCCGGCGTGGCCCGGTCCCGCTGCTCCGCGACGAGGTCTTCGTAGCGCGCCGCGAGCCGCGGCAGGTCGGGTGCGCGCCCGGCCGAACCGGCCGTGTAGAGCTCGGTGAGATCCCTGACCAGCAGGCGGAGAGCGTGCCCGTCGACGAGGATGTGGTGCAGCACCAGGCACAGCACGGCACTGCCGCCGGCTTCGGTCACCACCAGCCCGCGGACCGCGGGCGCGGCATCGAGCGCGAAGGGTTCCGCCGCGAACTCGTCGGCGATCGCCTGCCAGCCCGCCTGCCCGCCGGCGCCGCGCCAC
>Ga0070668_100001310_pt1 | contig 17812 bp, 21 predicted proteins | sample KBSS43metaG_FD_64661 | JGI IMG/M metagenome (GOLD analysis project Ga0070668, IMG submission 64661) | Switchgrass rhizosphere microbial communities from Kellogg Biological Station, Michigan, USA - KBS S4-3 metaG | ecosystem: Host-associated > Plants > Roots > Rhizosphere > Soil ... | reverse complement strand
ATCGAGCAGGGTTTCCAGGGTGGCGGCACCGGCGAGGTTTCGGGCGCCAAGATCAGCCAGGCGCTGCGGCTGGCCTGCGCCGACACCCGCAACGGGCGAGCCACCGCCGCGGTGTTGCTGCTCGAGACCGGAGGAGTGCGGCTGCAGGAAGCCAACCTTGGACTCAACGCCGTGGCCGAAATCTGTTCGGCGGTACTCGAATTGCGCAGCGGCGCGCCGGTGATCGGAGTGGTGGCCGGTGAGGTCGGCTGCTTCGGCGGCATGAGCATCGCGGCCGGACTGTGTACGCGGCTCATCGTCACTCCTCAAGCCCGGATCGGACTCAACGGGCCAGCCGTCATCGAGCAGGAGGCGGGCGTCGACGAGTTCGACTCGTCCGACCGCGCATTGATCTGGGCGGTCGACGGCGGCGAACGTCGCACTCAGGCCGGGCTGGCGGACACACTGGTGCCCGACGACTCCGATCAGCTCCGCGCCGCCGTCAGTGCGGCCGTCGCCGCCGGCGTCCCCGCGGCCGACGACCTCCGGAGCCGACGCCCCGATGCGCTGGCTGCCCGCATCGCGACCGCACGTCCCCAGCCGCCGGCGCCCGTCGATGTGACGGCGACCAACGACTCCCGGGGCCGCATCTGGCTGGCGTCCCTGGCACACGCCGCCCCGACCGAGGTGGCGCCGTCGGTGCTCCGAGCCGACGATCCCGACGTGACCTTCCTTGCGGTGGTGCCGGATCCAAGCAGCCCATTCCACCGGGCCCGGCACGGCGAGGTGGGACTGACCGAGGCGTGGGCGCTGGCCGTCGCCATCGACGACGTCGTGCGGGCAGACGCGGAGATCGACGCCAAGCGTGCCATCGTCGCCGTCGTCGACCTTCCGAGCCAGGCCTACGGGCGCATCGAGGAGACGGCGGGACTGCATCAGGCCATCGCGGTCACCGTCGACGCCTACCACCGGGCCCGCACCTCGGGCCATCCGATCGTCGCGGTCGTGGTCGGCGCGGCGCTCTCGGGCGGGTTTCTCGCACACGGCTTGCAGGCGCAGCAGATTCTCGCGCTCGACGATCCCGGCGTCCAGATCCATGCAATGCACGAGTCGGCCGCCGCCCGCATCACGCAGCGCACCGTCGACGAACTCGAGCGGCTGGCCAAGACGATCCTGCCGCTGAGTTTCGACGTGCGCGACTGGGCCCAACTCGGGATGTGCGACGGACTGTTGACGGTGTCGGATGCCGACCACCCGACCGCCGCCGACGTCGCGGTCGTTCACGACGCGATTCACGAGGCGATCGCCGCCGCGCGCATCGGACCACGGGACCTCTCGAACCGGCTCGACTCACCCGGCGCGGTGCGGAACCGCAAGGCCTCCAGGACCATCCGCTCAACGATGGCCGAGCAGTGGACGTCCTGACGGACCCGCGACCACATGACCTGCTGCGGATCGCGGCGACGTCATCCCTAGCGCGCGGCGGCCCGGGCTGGATGGAGCAGGCGCTAAGGCGGGCGCCGTGGGTGGTGGTCCGTCGGGATGCCACTCGCCCTGGCGTCGTCCCGGTTGGGGTGCGCGGCACGACCCGCAACGAACGCCATCCTGGGCTCATCCGCTCCGAAGACGTCGTCGAAACCCGCTCTCCCGCAGAGTTACTCGACCGCATCGACCGGCTACCCGACGTGCCCGCGGCCGCCGCGCTGCATTGCGCCGTCGACGTGTTGAACCCGGCGGGTGTCGACTGGGGACCTGGCGGAAGCACCGGATTCAGCCTGGCCTCCGGCGTCACCGTGGTCACCCCTGACAGCGATCTCGACCTGGTGATCCGATTGCAACGGCTGCCACAGCCGGCCGAACTCGGCCGCTGGTACGACGGATTGAGTCGACTGCCCGCCCGCGTCGACTGCCAACTAGACCTGCCGGTGGGTGGCCTCGCCCTCGCCGAACTCGTCGGCCCATCCGAACACGTACTGCTGCGCACTGCGACGGGTCCGCGTCTCGTCACCCGATCCGAGCTGCGTTAGTGACCACCGCGTTCGTGTTTCCTGGCCAAGGCGCCCAACACCCCGGAATGCTTGGCGCACTTCCCGCTTCCGCCGCCACCCGATCCGTGCTCGCGGAGGCCGTCGACGTGCTCGGTCCGATCGACGCACTCGACACGGCGGCGAGCCTGACGTCGACCACGAATGCTCAACTGGCCCTGCTCGTCTGCGGAGTCGCCGCCGCCCGCACGCTCACCGACTACGGGGTGCCCGTGGACGTCGTCGCAGGCCATTCGGTCGGCGCCTTCGCCGCCGCGGTCACCGCGGGGGTACTGACGGTCCCCGAGGCCGTCGACGCGGTACGGGTACGCGGCGAGTACATGGCTCATGCGTGTCCACCGGGACAGTGGGGCATGGCCGCGGTGACCGGACTGAGCAACCGCGCAGTCGCCGACGTCGTCGCCACCGTCGCGACAGCCGACTCCGAGCTCTGGATCGCCAACGTGAACGCCGCCGACCAGGTGGTGCTCGGCGGGACACTCGCGGCCTTGGAGCTCGCGCGTGACGCAACCCGCGAGGCGGGCGCCCGTCGGTTCGAACTGCTGGACGTCGCGGTGGCGTCACACGGTCCCGTACAGCGGGCCTGCGAAACCGCGGTGCGGGAACGTCTTTCCGGCGTTCCGCTGCGCGCACAGCGTGCCGACTATCTCACCGACGTCGGTGCGCGCCGGATCCGAAACGACGCAGGGGCGGTACTCGCCGACCTGAGCGCGGCCGTCACCAAACCGGTGCGGTGGTATGACATCGCACGACTCTTGCCAGAGCTCGGCGTCGAGCGCGCGATCGAGCTGCCGCCAGGCCACGTGCTGAGCAGGCTCATCACGGCCACGGATGGCGACGTCGAGGTGCATGCGGTGGCCGATGAGGGGTTCGACCGATTCGCTGGCCGCTGACCGGAAATCAGCCGAGCCAGCCGGGTGGCACCCGTTCACTCCACGGCGTCGCCACCTCGAGTTGGCGGGCGAGTTGCAGCAGGATCGTCTCGTCCGGTGCCATCAGCTGAACGCCGATGGGAAGCCCGGTCGAACTGACTCCGAGCGGAAGCGAGACGGCGGCCCATCCCGTGACGTTGGCCAGCGTGGTCCAGCCCGTCGTGGCGAATTCGACGTCGAAGAACTTGCGGGTGGTGCCGCGGGGCTGGTCGAGCAGCCGATATGGCGGCGGGGGAGTGAGCAGTGTCGGTACGAGGAGCACGTCGTGGTCGGTCATCCCCGCGGCGAACCGGCGGGTCTGAGCGTGCACCGCGCTGATCGCCGCGGCGTAGGCGACGCCCGTCGTCTCGAACCCTTCGCGGATCATCACCCACGTGCTGGCCTCGAACTCGTCCTCCTGGGGCGTGCGGCCAAGGTGCTCTGTGGCGAACGCGTGAAGTTCGGCGTTGCTGACCGTGTGCAGCACGGCGATCGCGTCGGCGACGGCGTCGGGATCGATCGTCGGGGCGCCCGCGTCGACGTGATGGCCGAGCGCGCTCAGCGCATCCGCGACGGCGGCGACGGCGGCCGCAACCTCGGGATGCGTGGGCGTGCCGGGGAACGGCGACGCCGAAGTAGTCAGAATCCGTTGCGCCGCAGGCTGTTCAGCGATCGCATCGAGGAACGCCTTGGCGGGCGGCGGAGCCGAGTAGGGGTCGCCCGGCGCTGAACCGGTGACTGCGTCGAGCAGTGCGGCGCTGTCTCGGACTGTGCGCGTCAGCGCGTGCTCATTGACCAGACCCTCGAGGCCGTGGCCTGCGTTGGGCGCGAACGACGTTCGGCCGCGCCGCGGCTTCAGCCCGACCAGGCCGCAGCACGACGCGGGTACGCGGATCGAGCCGGTGCCGTCACCGCCGGATGCCGCGGGCACGACGCCAGCCGCCACCGCCGCCGCCGACCCACCGCTGGAGCCGCCTGGCGTGATGTCGGGTGACCACGGATTCACGGTGGCGCCGAACAACGTTGGTTCGGTGGTGCAGTGGTTGCCCCACTCGGGGGTGTTCGTCTTGCCGAACGGAACGAGCCCAGCGGTGAGGTAGCGGTCGACGATCCACGCCGATTCGGTCGCGACGTGAGTGCGCAACGCCCGCGACCCCATCGCCTCCGGTGCCCCTTCCAGGGACGCACCGAGATCCTTGAGCAAGAAGGGCACGCCCGCCAGGGGACCCGCTCGCCCAGTTCGCAGCATCGCGGAGTCGTCGAGTGCGGCGGCCTGCGCCCTGGCGCGCTCGAACAGGTCGGCGATGACGGCGTTGAGCCCTCGGGCCGCCTCGAGCCTGATGGTGGCCGCTTCGAGGAGTTCGACGGCGCTGAGCTCACCCGACGCCACAAGTCGAGCCTGACCGATCGCGTCGACGCCGGCCAGGGCTCGAGCCGAGTGGGTGTCCATCGGTCGGATCTTGCGGGGTCCGGCGCCGATCGGCAACCCGACGACGGCGGGTCAGTGATTGCGGCGCGCGGTGACGATCCAGGCTCGCGAGTCGAAGTACACACCGCCGTCGGTGTCGTGCGCGTCGAGGACGGCGCGTAGCCGCGTGCGTGCTCGCGCGGCGTCCGCGGCGCCGAGGCCGGCAAGCAGGTCTTCGAATTTCAGCAGGCGGAGCACGGCGTCGCAGGCGGTGGCGCCGTCTGGGCCGTAGTAGACGGGCTCGTGCACGTCGGTGAAGCTGACGTCCGCGAAGCCTGCCGCCGCCAGGATGCCTTCCGTGACGGTCGGATCGGCGAGTGAGAATGGATCCGGGCCACCAGGTTTGGCCGCTACGGCAGTCAGGGTTTGCCGGATGGTGGTGGCCCATTCGTTGCGGTCGCGCTCCTGCCAGACCAGCAGCACCAGGCGCGCCATGGGGCGCAGTGCGCGCCCGATGTTGGCGAACGCGGCGACTGGGTCGGCGAAGAACATCGTGCCGAACCTGCTGATGCAGAGGTCGAAACGCGTCGGTGGGAAGTGGTGGACCTGGGCGTCCGCCTGCTGAAAGGTGATGTTGGCCAGCCCCTGCTCGTCGCTGAGCTGACGGGCCCGCGTGAGCATCGGCGCCGACACGTCGACGCCGACGGCGCTACCGTCGACGGCCGCGCGGGCGGCCTCGCGCGTGGATTGCCCTGTGCCACAGCCGATGTCGAGCACCTGGTCGCGAGGTCCGACGCGGGCGGCGGCGCGGAAGTGTTCGTTGTACCTGCGCAATTCCGCGTCGTAGTCGAACATGTCGGACATCACCGTCACCGTACGCGGGGGGAGCCGCGCTCGTCGCTAGTCGGGGTCGGCCGCCACGGCATTCGGCTCGGCCCGCTTGTCGACGACGCGGGTCTTGTACAAGCTGGCAATCGTCGTGATGACAAGCGTCACGATGATGACGCCGAGGCTGGCCAGCGTCGGGATCTCCGGGACCGCCACGTGCTCACCGCCATTGATGAACGGCAGCTCGTTCTCGTGCAGCGCGTGTAGCACCAGCTTGACGCCGATGAAGGCCAGGATGAACGCCAAACCCTGGGACAGGTAGACCAGCCTCTTGAGCAGGTCGCCGAGTAGGAAGTACAGCTGCCGCAGGCCCATCAGCGCGAAAACGTTCGCGGTGAACACCAGGTAGGGCTGCTGGGTGAGCCCGTAGATCGCGGGAATGGAGTCGAGCGCGAAGAGCAGGTCGGTGGTGCCCAACGCGACGATGACGAGGAACATCGGCGTCATCAGCCGCTTGCCGTCCTCGCGAATCCATAGCTTGAGCCCGGCCCACTTGTCGGTGAGCGTGAGGTGGTTGCGGGCGAAGCGCACCACGAAGTTGTCGGCGTCGTCGTCGTGTTCGGTGTCGCGCGCCAGCGTGATCGCGGTGTACACCAGGAATGCGCCGAAGACGTAGAAGATCCAGGAGAACTGGTTGATTGCGACCGCGCCGAGCGCGATGAAGATGCCACGGAAGATCAGCGCCAGGATGATCCCGATCAGCAGCGCCTCCTGCTGGTACTTCCGCGGCACGTTGAAGCTGGCCATGATGATCAGGAAGATGAACAGATTGTCGACGGACAGGCTGTATTCGGTGAGCCAGCCGGCGAAGAACTCGACGCCGAACTGGCCGCCGTGGAAGTACCAGACCCACACGCCAAACGCGACGGCCAGTCCGATGTAGAACGTCAGCGCGATCGCGCACTCGCGGAAAGTCGGCTCGTGTGGCCTGCGGGCGATGAAGATGATGTCGAACAGAAGAACGGCCATCGTCACGCCGAGCGTGACGGCCCATTCAATCGTGGAAACCTGCATCCGAACTGCCTCCGGTCGTCGAGAAAACGGCCGAGGTCTCTGCCACCGCAATTGCGGCCCGCGGCACCGGCTGCCCAACGTTGGACAACGTGATGACGACACCGCGGCGAAGGAATACTCCCCTCGCGGTCCAGTCTGTCAGATGACTGGGTGCCGAAGGAAGCCGGTGCCCGTTGCGGCCCTAGTCACGACCTCGGCGCGGCTTCGGGGTCTGTTCGGCGGCCTTGGTGAGCGACAACGCGATGAGCACGTCGGCGGCGGTCACCAGCAGCCCGGCCCAGTACATCCACTTGAGCGTCGGATCTGGTTGTGAGGCAAAGTAAGCGATGAGGAAGATCGGGCCAACAATGCCGCAGACGAAGACCATCGCCTGCACGCGCAGATACCGCAAGAAGGTCGACACGGGTGGCTCTCCGATCAGTGCCGGTGGATGTCGGGGTAAGCATATTGTGAGCAACCTCGCATTCGCGTCCCGCGCATCGCTAGGCTGCGAGCGGCAACAGCCCCCACGACGCGAGGTGACAGTGACCCTGGACTTGCTCACGCCGAGTATCGAACTCGGCCTGGTAACGACGAACCTCGACGCGATGGTCGACTTCTACGAGGGCTTCCTCGGGTTGGATCTGCAGGGCGTCATCGACTTCGACGACGGTTCGCAGCGCCGCTACGCACTCGGGTCGAGCGTGCTCAAGCTGGTCACCTACACGTCGGCTCCGGCACTGCCACCGACGCCGGGCGGGGGACACGCTCAGGCTGGGCTGCGGTACTTCACCATTGGCGTCACGAACATGCGCGAGGTGGCGGCGAAGGTCGAGGCGGCCGGCTACCAGCTGGTCGAACCGCCCACCGAGTTCGTACCGGTCCCGGGAATGGGCTGGATGTTCATCGCCGATCCCGATGGCAACTCGATCGAGTTGTTCGGCACCCTCTAGTCGGGCTCGTCGGGGCGGGGCCGGTAAGGAGGAGCGATGTTTCGCATGGTCGTGGAGGACGTCTTCGTCATCAAGCGTCGTGGCGTCGTGGCCACCGGGCGCGTCGAGTCGGGGCAACTGCGCGTCGGCGACGAGGTGCGGGTCAACGGCGAGCTCGCGCTGACCGTCGACGGCATCGAGGCCTTTCGCAAGAGCCGCGACGAGGCGAATCCGGGAGACAACATCGGCGTCTTGTTCAAGAGCGCCGAGCGCGAACATCTCAGGCGGGGCGACGTGTTGACTGCTCCATCGGTGTTCTGAGCGCGATGGAGGTGACCGGGAAGTTGCGTGCGTCGGCGGTCGCGTGCGCGGCGCTGGTCGCGGGACTAGCCATCGCGGGCGACGCGAACGCGCTCGCGGCGCTGCGACGAACGTCCGCCGATTCGCCGCCGCCGCCATTGCACGGGACCTACCGCGTCGACGTGCTGGGTTCTCGCGGGACCTTCAACGGGCAGCCCCGCCCGCGTGGTGATTCGGTGCGGTGGTACTCGATCACCTCGACGTGTACCCCCGCCGGCTGCACCGCCCAGGCCACCCAGTTGGATAACGCGAACCACGGACTTCGGCATCCGATGGGCCGCAATCTCGACTTCACCTTCGAGCACGGTCAGTGGGTGGGCACGCCGTTCGACGACACGTCGCCCTGCCTGGCGGTCCCCGATGCCGTCGTGCCGTTGTCGGTCGCGTGGGTGCTTCGCCCCGGGATCGACGGGACCCTCGTCGGGAACAGGGTGATCACCGAGCTCGACCGCGGTGATGGAGTGTGTGCGGGCACCGGCGGCGCTCACGATGATCCGCTGCTGGTGACGCCGGCGGGCGCGGCACCGAATCGAAAGGGGAAGGGACCGGCATGACGGGAACGAGCACGGACGTCTGGGAAGTGATGTCGACGGCCCGCACGATCCGGCGGTTCGACGATCGCGCAGGCGAATTCACGTCCATACTGTTCGCGCAGAAGCGGCTACGCATGGCGTCCGACATGTTGCTCGGTGGCTCGATCTTCCCGGCGATGCAGAACTTCCTGCTCGCCGCCCGCGCGCAGGGCCTCGGCGCATGTCTGACCAGCTGGGCCTCCTACGGAGGCGAGGAGTTGCTCCGCTCGGCCATCGGCGTGCCCGACGACTGGATGCTGGCCGGCCACGTCGTGGTCGGCTGGCCCAAGGGCAAGCACGGTCCGGTGCGTCGCAGGCCGTGGCAGGACGCGGTCAACCTCGACCATTGGGGCGAACGCACACCCGGCATCTAGGCGGGGATCACGACCGTCAGTTCGTTGCCGCGGCGCTCCACGCGCATCCCGGCCCGGCGCGCGATGGCCGCGACGGACGCCGCGTCGTCGGGCTCCGCCCTGCTGGTGGCGAGCACCCGCGCAAGCCGGCCCTTGTGGGCCTTGTTGAAGTGGCTGACCACGGTGCGGCGTCCGTCGGCGTGCTCGGCGAGCACGTCCACCTCGACCGCCCCGGGCACCCGGCCGAGCGCGGCATAGGAGCCCGAGCGGAGATCGACGATCAGCTCGGATTCGGCGATCCGCGCCAGCTCGGGTTCCAGCACCGGCTTCCACCGGGCCGCCAGCGTAGGGCGGTCGGGCAGCTTGGACCCGGCGGAGAGCCGGTAGGCGGGCACGGCGTCGTCGGCGCGCAACAGACCGAAGAGCGCCGAGCCGATCGCCAGCCTCGCCCGTGCCCGCGAAGCGGCTGCGCGACTGACCGATTCGATGTCGAGCGCGTCGTAGAGCACACCGGTGTAGCGGACGATCGCGGGTAGGGTCGGCGCGCCGGGCAGCGCCGCGTTGCGCTCGATCTCCGCGTCCTGTGCCACCGAGAGGCCAAGCGCGCGGCGGCTGCCCGCAGGGTCGGCGGCCAGTGCCACCAGTTCGCCGAGCAGTTCGGTGCGCAACGGGTGGAGCGCGGGGGAGCCCAGTTCGTCGACGCGCAACGGCGGCCCGTCGCCACCGATGCGTTTGGTCTCCGACGGCGGAAGCAGCACGATCACGCGGAGACGTTAACCGACGGACGGTCAGCCGTACCCGATCAGCATCGGGATGCGTTGCTCGGCGGTGGTCAGCGACCCGTGGTGGCCGACCAACGCCGATTCGATGGGTTCCACCGTGCGCCGCACGATCGCGGCGGAACCCCGCGCTGCGGCGACGACGTCACCGATGCGTGGCCGTACGTCGTCGGCGACGCGCTCGCCGAACCAACCCGCGTCGATGGCCTCGTCGCGCGTCACCACCCATGCGCGGTCGCCAAGCTCCGCGCGCCACGCGGCGACGACGTCGGCGACGGCCCCATCGGCGGTGTACACATGCCGCGCGCGGGCCTCGCCACCGATGTCGTCCACCCCAGCGGTGAGCGAAGCGGAGCCGTCGACGTCGACAAGCTCGGAGGGGTCGACGGCGACCATGCCGTGGTCGGCGACCACGACGAGCAATCCGCCCGGCGGCAGCCCGTCCAGCACCGACTCCACCAGTCGGTCCACCTGCCGCAGTTGCATGCGCCAGGCCTCCGACCCCGGCCCGTAGAGATGCCCGAGCAGGTCGAGGTCGCCGTGGTAGCCGTAGCAGAAGCCGCCCGCCGCGACGGCGGCGCGGACGCCTGCGGCCAAGTCGCCGAGCCCTTGGACGCCGACGTAGCGGCCGCCGCGCAGCACGGCACGGGTCATTCCGGAGTCGACGAACTCGGCGCGATTGACGACCGTGACGGCCATTCCCGTCGCGGCCGCGCGCTCGAACGCCGTCGGCCGGGCCTGGATGCGTTCGGGCGGCACGGCGTCGCGCAAGTCGTCACCCCATGGGTGCGGCCGCCAGCGCAGTGCGTTGACGACTCCTGCGCCGGGCATGCGGAACGTGTAACCGACCATTCCGTGTTCGCCCGACGTACAGCCGGTGCCGATCGCCGCCAGTCCAGCGACCGTCGTCGACGGGAAGCCGACCTGAAGGGTCGGACCGCGCATCCCGGCCAACACCGGCGCCTCCTGGGCGTAGGTGTCGAGCAGCTCCGCCCCCAAGCCGTCGATCAGCAGCACACACGCGCCGGAGAGCTCACCCCGCAACGGAATTCGCGCGTCGAAGCCTGGCACGCCAAGCGCCGCGAACACCGAGGGCACCACGTCGGCCAGGTGGGACAAGTTCGGATCGAGCCTGGGCAGCTCCACTCCTTCGATCCTGCCACGCCCCCGGCGCGGATAGCATCGTTCGATGGCCAAGGTCGAGTTGTCGCGCGAACTGACGATCAGTCCCGAACGGGCCTGGGACCACGCGTCGAATCTCGACGAGTTGGGGGACTGGCTGTCGATGCATCAGGGCTGGCGCAGCGAACTGCCCACCGAGCTCGCCGAGGGCACCACCATCGTCGGCGTCGCTGGCGCCAAGGGCATGCGCAACCGCGTGACGTGGACGGTGCGCCGCGTCGACCCGCCGAGGCTTCTCGAAATCACCGGCGACGGTGTGGGCGGGACGAAGTACGCGCTGAAGATGGCCGTGGCGCCGACCAAGTCCGGCTCCAAGTTCACCGTGAAGATCGACCTCGGCGGCGCACCGCTGTTCGGGCCCATCGGCATGGCCGCCGCGCGCGCCGTCAAGGGCGACATCGACCGTTCGATCGCGAAGTTCGTGGAGCTCTACGGCTGAGCGCCGCTGCGGTGCACCGACACGGCGTAGTCACCGCCTGCGAAGGGCTCGCGGTCCCAGGTCGCCCACCGGTGCACGAGCGAAAGCCCGGCGTCCGTGCAGTGCCGGTCGTACTCGTCCAGCGACACTCGGTCGGCACGCAGCTGGAACCCCGCGACCAGGAGGCCGCCGCGGACAAGGAGCGGGGCGAGGTTCGCCAATACCCGCGCCTCGGTGCCCGGCGCGACGAAGATCATCACGTTCCCGGCCAGCACCACCACGTCGAAACCATCGCCCACGTCGTCGGGCAGGTCGGCTAGATCCGCCTCCTGCCAACGCAGCTCCGGAGCCTTCGCGCGTGCCCCGGCCAACATGCTCGCGTCTGCGTCCACCCCGGTGACGGAGAAACCGCGGCGGGCCAATTCGATGGCCACCCGGCCCGTTCCGCACCCGGCGTCGAGTACCCGCGTGCCGCCGGACTCGGACATCAGCGACGCGACCAGGTCCGCCTCGCCGTGGACGTCGAGCCCCTGCGCGGCCAAGGCCGTCCAGCGCGCGTCGTAGCCGTCGCCCCGGGGTGCGTCGGCATTCTGCCAGCGCGTCGCCACCGTCAGCCTTCGACTATCGAATCACCCTGTACGGCAACCGCCTTCGCTTCCAACGGCTTGGTTGCCGGGCCGTTCGCCACCGATCCGTCGAGGTTGAACTTGCTGCCGTGGCACGGGCACACGATGACACCGTCGACGATCTCGGAGACGTTGCATCCGGCGTGGGTGCAGACGGAGGAGAAACCCTTGAAGTCGCCTGCGGCGGGTTGGGTGACCACGACGTCGTCGACGATCACGCCCGAACCGACGGGAACGTCGGCCGTCTTGGCCAACTCCTTTGGGCCGCTTGGGGTCGCGGTCGATCCGGAGCCCTGCGCGGGTGCCGACGTGGCGCTCTCGGCGGCCGGTTTCTTGCCGTAGGTGGTACATGCCGCGAGCACGGCGGTGACGGCGCCGAGGCCCGCGCCGACGATGACCGTGCGACGGCGCGAGCGGAAGGTTTCGAAGTGCATGCAAGACCCTTTCAGGGTGGGCTGTGGGTGTGGGCTGTGGGGCGTTGGCTGTATTGCGATTGTGGGCTGCGGGGTAGGGGGGCGTCGCCGAATCTAGAAAGTGATGCCGCTCGTCTGGAAGAACCACAGCGCCGAGGTGAGCCAGATGAACACTAGTCCGAAGAACACCAGGCCACCCGCGATCGGGATCACCCATGCGGGAAGGCCCTTTCGGGTGAGCAAGAGCATCTTCGTGACGAACGCGCCGTAGAAGAAGCACCCGAACAGCGAGTGGAACAGCACCCTGCTGTCGGTGGCCTGGAAGCCGAGCGCATACAGGCAGTGCACCGCGACCGGAACGCTGGCCAGCACGGCGAGCCGTCCCGACCAGACGTGCGCCGTGCTGATCCACCCCGGGGCCCGCCCGCCGAGCAGACCGTACATCGCGAACGCGGAGCCGAACTGGAACAGCGCGAGCACGACCGCGAGCGTCGCCAACCAGGTCTTCACGGCGACGCCACTGGAGAAGCCCGCGACGTTGATCGAAAAGAACTGTGGGTCATGCACTTTGCCGAACACCCCGAGACCCACTGCGACGCAGGCGCCGATTACCACCGCGATCGCGGCGCCGACTCCGCCCGAACGGGTTTCGATTCGCTCAGTTGACATCGCTATCACCTTCGACCTTGATCGCGGTGACCTTCACGCCGTTCAGGTCGGCGATGCCACCGGCGCTCAGCACGGGTGCCGGGACGGTCGAGCCGTCCGCCCGACGCTGCACGCCGGTGACGCCGCCGCCGGAGTCGACGATCCAGCTGCTGCGGACGCCGTCCTGCTCGTAGACGTAGAGCCCGGCCGGGGGCTCGACCGGCGCCGCGGTGAAGTCCCACGACTTCGCCCCGATCGTCAACGTGCCCGCGATCGAGTTCCCGTCGAGTCGGCCGGTGAGCCGACTGGTCTGGTCCTTGCTCGCCAGCACGAGCGCGCCGTTGGTGGCGCTCCCGCGCAGCCATACCTCGACGGCGTTGCCGTCGCACGCATAGGCGATGGCCTTCTGCCCGTCGATCGTCACGTCCAACGTGATGACCCCGGCGGCGGTCGGGATCTTGCCGACGTAGCTCCCCTTGGCGGGGAACGCGGCGGGCGGCGGGGTGCTCGGCGGCGGAGGTGCCGGTGCCGCCGTAGTCGTGGTGGAGGATTGCGCGACGGGTGGGGTGGGTGAGGGTGATTCCGGCTCCTGCGCGACGTTCGCCAACCAGATGCCGCCGCCGACCACGGCGACGGCACCCAGTGTCAGCAACGGTCCGATCTTGTTCTTTGCCATGGACCAAGCATGATCCGCAACCAACGGCCTTGCATGAAGAATGCGTGGAGGTTGCGTGGAGATCTGGTGTCCCGGATCAGTAGCGCGTGGCACTCGCCAGCAACGGCGGATAGACGGTCGACGGCGTCCCGTCGACGGTGGTCCCGGCGAACTGCAGCATGGCGCGCAGTTCGCCGTGCATCGGAGCCGGATAGTTCAATACCGGAGCCGACACCTCGTCGAGGATGCGCAGCTGTTCGGCGTCCAAGACGACGTCCAGTCCGGCGAGGTTGTCCTCCAGGTGGGCCATGCGCCTGGCACCCAGGATGGGCACGACCGTCCCGGCACGCGCCCGCAGCCAGGCGAGGGCGACGGCCGCCGAGCTGGCACCCAGATCGGCGGCGACGGCGGCGACGGCATCGATGACGACGAACTGATCGTCACTGGGTCCACCGACGAAAGCCGTTCGCGCAGAATCGGTGACGTCCACGCCTCTGGCGTACTTGCCCGAGAGGAACCCGTTCGCCAGCGGGCTCCACGGCACCAGTGCCATGCGCTGATCGGCTGCGAGCGGGGCGATTTCGCCTTCGACGGTGCGGGCCAGCAGCGAGTACTCGACCTGCAGTGCGATCAGCGGTGTCCAGCCACGCAACATCGCCAGCGTGTGAGCCTGTGCGGTCACCCAGGCCGGAGTGTTGGAGAAGCCGAGGTAGCGGACCTTGCCCGCGCGCACCAGATCGTCGAGGACACCCATGGTCTCCTCGATCGGCGTGTGGCGGTCCCAGTTGTGAAGCCAGTACAGGTCCAGGTAGTCCGTTTGGAGCCGACGTAGTGTCTCGTCGAGCTGCGCGATGATCGACGAACGCCCGGCACCACCACCGTTCGGATCGCCGGGATACATGTTGGCGAAGAACTTCGACGCCAGCACGACTCGGTCACGCAGGCCCGACCGCTTCGCGAAGTAGTCGCCGAGGATCCGCTCGGAATGGCCGTTGGTGTAGAAGTTCGCGGTGTCCACGAAGTTTCCGCCCCGCTCCAGGTAGCAGGTGAGGATCGCCTCGGATTCTTCGACGCTGCTTCCCGCCCCGCCCGCGTCTTGCCCGAAGGTCATCGCACCGAGCGCCAACGGACTGACCCGAAGACCGGACCGGCCGAGCGTGACGTAGTGGTCGAGTGGCATGAGAACCTCCATGAATCAAGTGAATTGGATGTCTCCATGCAACCGTGGCATCGAACTCGAGGGTAGATAGATCCGCGCGCGTCGTTGCACGATCCGATCGTCAACAGCGCGATCGTGTTGCCAAGGAGTCGGCCTCGGTGGTTCGGTGAATGGATGCGAACACGCCACGACCTCCTCGACGAACTGCGCGCCCTGGTCGCGAGACATGCCCGAGCCGACGGCCGGACGCCCATCGACGGGCTCCTGCTGACGAAGGTGAGCAGCCATCAGTCCGCGCCGGAGTACACGCTGACCGAGCCGCTACTGGTCGTGATGGTGCAGGGCGGAAAGCGCCTGATGCTCGGCGACAAGGTGTACGAGTACGGCGCTGGCGACTGCCTCGTCGTCGCGGCCGACGTTCCCGTCACCGGGCACTGGGTCGGTGTCACCGACCGGACGCCGGCCCTGGGGATCGGATTGGTGCTTCGCCCTGCGACCATCGCGGCCTTGGTGCTGCGCGCCCCCGCGGAACGACGGGGGCGCGGACAGGTCGACGCGTCGGCGTTGGCCACCGGGCCCGCCGGCGTGGAACTTCTCGACGCCGCCACGCGGATGGTGCGACTGCTGGACCGCCCGACGGATGCGCCCGTCCTGGCACCGCTCGTCGAGCAGGAACTCCTGTGGCTGCTATTGACGAGCCCGCAGGGGAGTGCGGTTCGTCAGATCGGGTTGGCCGACAGCGATCTGACGCACGTCAGCCACGCGATCGCGTGGATCCGCGACAACTATCCCGAGCAGCTGCGCGTCGACGAGCTCGCGCGCATGTCGGGGATGAGTAGCTCCGCGTTCCACCGCCACTTCCGCTCGGTGACGAACACCAGCCCGTTGCAGTTCCAGAAGCGAATCCGGCTGCAGGAGGCCCGTTCGCTGCTCGCCGCCCACCCGGGTGACGTCGCCGGCGTCGGGCACCGCGTGGGCTACGACAGCCCGTCGCAGTTCAACCGGGAGTACCGCAGATTGTTCGGCGCGCCGCCGGGACAGGATGCCGAGCGACTGCGCACCGCAGACCTCCACGCCGCGGGCAGCTCCGCTATGCGCTCTTGGTGAGCAGTGGCAGGAGCAGCCTGCGCCGGGCGAAGATGCCGTCGGCGAAGCGGTGCAGTGCCTCGGGCACGGTGGCGGCGAACGGATACGAGTCGTCACCCGCGCCCAGCCGGTCGGCGACCGCGCGACTGGCCACGAGCGCCCACTGGATGCCCGCGGCGCGGCAGGCGGCATCGACCTGGCTCACCAGCCGCGCCCCCTCGGCGGCGAACGACGTCACGCCACTCAGGTCGAGCACGAAGCCCGTTCCGGAAAGCACGAAGCATCCGCTGCGCGCGAAGAGTTCGTCGACGTTGTCGGCGTCGACGGCACCATTGATGGTCAGCACGGTGGCGACGTGGCGGCTCTGCGCACTGATGTCGGCACCTCCGCAATGGACCGCGGGATTTCCATAGCAGGGCACGATTCCGAGTTGCGCTTCGTGAATGGCGAGTGCCATGGCGGGCCCACTTTCAACCGTGTTGCTTCAACGAACCGCAACGACATTGCCCCTGACCTGTTCAGCAGGCTATTCGCGAAACCTAAGCCGCACGGGAGTACCGAGTAATGCTTTGCTAAGAAACGAATTTGCGCCGTGGGCAGCAACGACACAGCATTCTCGAGGCGTCGATAGGGCGTCGACGCTGTTACCCTGCAAAAGCTGCCGGCTGCTCGGTCTCGAACATCTGGACCGCCCGGTGAGCGACGCAGTGGGGCGAACGAAACTGAAGTGATCGCGGAAAGAGTGTTGTGCGCACGGGAGAGATCAAGGCCCTCACGGGGCTTCGCATCTTCGCCGCGGTGTGGGTAGTCCTGTTTCACTTCCGGCCACTGCTCTATCAAGCCGCCCCCGACGTCACTGCGGCGATCGCGCCATTGCTCGATCGGGGTGCGCAGGGCGTCGACCTGTTCTTCATCCTCAGCGGCTTCGTCCTGACGTGGACGTACATCGACAAGATGGGCCGGTCGTGGTCCACGCGGGAGACGCTGCGCTTCCTCTGGCTGCGGTTGGCGCGCGTGTGGCCGGTGTATCTCGTCACCCTCCATCTGGCCGCGTTGTGGATCGTCTTCACGCTCAACGTGGGTCACGTGCCCGCCGAGCACGTCGAGGACACGCTGACGGCGACCAGCTACCTGCGCCAACTCTTCCTGGTGCAACTGTGGTTCCAGCCGTACTTCGACGGTTCGAGCTGGGACGGACCGGCCTGGTCGATCAGCGCGGAGTGGCTCGCCTATCTGATGTTCGGCCTGCTGGTGCTGGTGCTCTTCCGCGTTGGGCGGGCGACGCGGGCGCGCAGCCTGGTGCTGCTATCGATCGCGGTCACGCTGCCACCGATCATGTTCCTGCTGGCCACCGGGCACTTCTACACGCCGTGGAGTTGGCTGCCGCGCATCGTCTTGCAGTTCACCGCCGGGGCAATCGCCTGCCTGGCGGTCCGACGACTCCGCCCGAGCGACCGCACCCGAGTGGGCGCTGGCGTGTTGGCGCTCGTACTGGCGGGCGCGATCGTGGGCACCCTCTACTGGTTCGACGCGCATCCGATCCCCGACGTGATCGACGGCGGCGGCGTCGTGGACGTGCTGTTCGTGCCGCTGGTGATTGCGCTGGCGGTGGGTGCGGGTACGTTGCCCGCGCTGCTCTCCCTCCGGCCGCTTGTCTACCTCGGGCAGATCTCGTTCAGCCTGTACATGGTGCACGAGCTCGTGCACACCGCGTGGAACTGGGCCGCGCAGCAGTTCGAACTCACACTGGCCGGTACGGCGGGGCCGTGGATCGTCGCCGCGCTACTGACGGCGAGCGTGCTCGCCGCGATGCTGCTCTACCACGGCGTCGAGGAGCCGGCGCGGCGGTGGATGCGCAGGATGGTCGACGTCCGGGAAGCACCGCCGAGCTCACGCGTCGACGACGACGCCGAGCCAGCCGACGCCATGCCGACGACCATCGAAGGAGCAAGGGCCGCCAAGACCATCTCTGCGCGCGCCGGATGACACCGGGTCCCACGGGGCCAATTATGCTGTGTTCGAACACCAATCGTCGTCGGCGTACTCGTACTTGATGGAGGTAGTAGTGAGTCGGGTAGCCGCGCTCGTGGTCACGCTTGGCCTGTTGGCGACCATCGTCTGGGCACCGCAGGGGACATTCGACTACCAGCTCGCGACCCGCGAGACGCCGATGTTCCGCATCGCCGTGGTCGGCGACTCCTACACCACCGGCGGTGGTGAAGGCGGTCTAGGCGCCAAAGGCTGGACGACGACCGCCTGGCAGCAGCTCGCGCGCCAGGGGGTTGCGATCACCGCCGACGTCGCCGCCGAGGGCGGGGCGGGCTACGTCGTGCCCGGCAACCGCGGAAGCGTCTTCGAGGGGCTCGCCAACAGCGTCGTCCGGCCCGATGACGCCCTCGTCGTGT
>Ga0070668_100001307_pt1 | contig 17816 bp, 18 predicted proteins | sample KBSS43metaG_FD_64661 | JGI IMG/M metagenome (GOLD analysis project Ga0070668, IMG submission 64661) | Switchgrass rhizosphere microbial communities from Kellogg Biological Station, Michigan, USA - KBS S4-3 metaG | ecosystem: Host-associated > Plants > Roots > Rhizosphere > Soil ... | reverse complement strand
TGCGGAAACTGAGGCTGGTTCCTACGGCGGTGGTGCGTGGCATGTCGGGGATGGGGCGTCCGCTGATGGTGCCGGTGGTGATGGCGAGGGTGGGTTCGTCCCACAGGTTGAGGGTGTCGGCGGCGGCGTTCATGTGGTCCCACGTTGCGTAATAGGCCACACCGCAGAGGCATTGGAGTGCGGGTGGCCGCGGGTGGGTGTCGCATTGGGCGCTGAGGGTGCCGCTGACAGGCAAACGCACGTTTCGGTAGGGGCTGACTAGGGTTCCGTTGTGGACGTACCAGAAGCGCAGGCCGGGGCTAACCACGTTCCCTCCGTGCGGCCCGTGCTTGGTCTGCTTCGGCCCCGATCCGGGGGCTGGTGACGGCGGTCTCCAACAGGGTGGCTAGGTCACGTGCCGCTTGGGGGTCGCGGGCCACCACGTAGCTGATGTTCGTGCGGGCGTCGGTGAACCGTTCCACAACAACGTCGCCGTCCACGTCTGCCTTCACGCCCACGGTCAACGTGGTGGGGTCGGGGATCAGGAGCGCGTCAGTCATCGTCGGCCTTGCACTTCTCGCACAAGCCCGGCCCGTTGGGCAGGTAGCACCCGCATTCCAGGCAGCAGCGGAACGCGGGCGCAGCAGCGGTGTGCACTATCACGCGGGCACCCCGGATAGCTCGGCGATGCGGTCGGAGAGCATGTCACGGGCGTACTGACGTCGTGCTGGATCAGACCCCCACCAGTTCGCGGCTTCGATGGCGGTCGCCAACGCGAGCGAAAACCGGCACGGATCGAGGCCGGATTCCTCGCGGACTTGGTTCACCATGAAGTCGCTTTCGCACCGGTCGTCAATCAACAGTGCGAGGATCAACCTGGTCGCGAGCAAGTCGATTGCGTTCACTTGTCAATGCTCCCAACGGATTCCGAGGTTTTCCCTCTCACCTCCATTGTACTTGCAGTTCGTTCGCGGACCCCCTTCATCAGGGCGTCGTCGGTCGATTCCAACGCCAAGCAGGCCGGACATAGACCCCTGGAATATGCTGTGCCGTCGCAGTATTCGGTCCTGCATGGCCGCCCTACGGTCACGTTCGGGTGTGGCGAATCCGACGTGGCTGACGGTTCGTTGACGGGTGGTGTTTCGTATCTGTCAGTCGGTTGTTCGAGGTCAAGCGGTGTGACTGACGGGTCTGACGGTTCTGACGGATCGACGGGCACATAGCGGGCGATGGCGTCGAACAGGTCACGGCGGGGGTAGCCGCGAACCCTCCCGGTGCTCATCGGCTTGACACCGAATCCCTTCAGTCGGGACGCGAGTCCGCGAGAGGTCAATTGACGCTCACTCCACGGTGATCCTTCAATCTCGTTGAGGTGATTCAGGATTGCCTTCGTGGTGATGAGTTGATCGCGCGTCGCGGTCAGCATCGCGTTGAGGTCCGACAGCAAGCGCATGTTGCCGTTGTCGTTGTCATCCTCGACTGCCCGTGCAGCCAGCACGCGACAAGCACGGCGAGCACGGTCGGGCCAGTCACCCCCAGCCACATCTGCGATAGCAACAAGGGGCTCCCATGTGTCCGCTGCGCGATCTTCCACGGGCAGGTGGGGGAAGGTGTTCGCCAAGGTGGCCAGTTGACTGGTAACCCAGTTGGCCAGTTGGTCGCGTACTCCTTCGAGTTGCTTGCCGTCGTGGCGTTCGCGGAACATCTGCACGGCCTCGTTGGGTGCGCGCCGCCGCATGAGCACGTTTACCGCCCGGTCGGTGATGGTGTCGGGAAGCTCACCGATACCGGCGATCACCACCATCGCGAAGGTGGGAAACTCTCGGGGTTCGTTGTTGGGGCCGTCGCACCGGATGACCGGCTCACCTCGTTTGAACCCGACATTGATGAGCCGACGCAAGTCCTCGTTGGACTCGGCCACCTTCCGATGCCCGAACAGCGAATCGGCCTCGTCGATGACCAAAGTCTTCGGGTTCGACCCGATCAACCGGAAGATCGCCGCGACGCTCGCGTTGCCCGCCTTCAGGGGGTCGTGGGACAGGGCGGTGATGATGTCCAACAACCTGGTCTTGCCGCACCGCTTCACCGGGCTGGTGATGGCCAGTCGAGTCGCGTGCTCGAACGCTTCGGTGGCGTGGGTCGCCGCGATCCACAAGGTGATGGCGTCGCGGGCTTCGGTGCTCGGCAAGCTCACGTAGGCGTCCAGCACCTCGGCGACCCGGTTCAATGTGTCAGAACCGTCAGACCCGTCAGTCACACCCGTTGAACTGGGAATATGTTCTGACACTTCGGAATTGGTATCCGTCAGTGACCCGTCAGTCGTTGTCACTGGCCACCCCGGACGGTCGCCTGCTTCTGCTCCGCGATCCACCGGTCCAGTTCAGCCACGTCGTAAAACACCCGTCCGCCCAGCAGATAGGACGCGGGGCCAGTGGTGCCGATACACCTCCACCAGCGCAGCGACTTCTCGGGGATGCGCAGGTACTCCGAGGTTTCCCGCAAAGTCAATCGTTCGGGCACGTCGGCCCCTTCCATGTTCCAGCCGTCAACGACCACCCCGGAGCGCAACAGCGCCAGGGTGGGGAGACAGAACATGTCGTGGGAGACCCGACATTCCAAACCAACGACCCTGATACTTGGTCGCCCGTTCCGATACCCACCTCAATACTAGCATCGGATCGGCATCAGCCAGCCAATGTCGGTCACCAAACCTGTTGTGGTGGATAATAATTCACGAAGAAAGGTGCTACTGAACCGCCTTGCGAGACGCCTGCTCCATCGCGTCGGCCAACGAATCGAAGTCATCGGGCAGCATGTGCGAGTACACGTTCATGGTCGTGGTGGCGTTGCGGTGCCCAAGCAGCCGTTGCACCGTCACCACCGAGGCCCCGGACTGAATCGCCAGCGACCCCGCCGTATGCCTCAACGTCTTGATCGACACCCCAGCCAACTCCGCAGCGGCACAAGCCTTGTCGAACCGCCATTTGAGATACGAGTTGCGCATCGGTCCCCCATCGGGGGCCGGGAACAGGTACTCGTCGCCGTTGCGTCCCGCCACCTCGGCCCGCAGCACCTCCAACACCTGCTTGGTGAGGATCGGCACGCTTCGCACCTGATGAGTCTTGGTCGTGTCCTCCACCAGACCCTCCCCCGCAACCTGTGAGACGGCCTTCGACACCACGATTCGGCGCCGTTTGAAATCCACGTCGGCAACCCGCAGCGCCGCCAACTCCCCGAACCTCAACCCGCTGTACGCCAACGTCAACATGACGGGCGCGGCGTCACCGGCATGACTGACGAGCCGGTGCACTTGGTCGTGGGTGAGCGCGGTTTCCTCCTTGTGGACGATCCTGGGGAGCGTCACTCCGTCCGAGGGGTTCGCGGCCAGTCGCCGGGTTCGGATCGCGTACGCCAACACCTGCTTGAGCACCCGGTGCGCCTGCACCGTCCGCGCCGCCGACAGCGGCTTGACCTCCGTGCGTTTCTTCGGGTTGAGCGTCCGAGGGAGTCGGGCCGCGGGATCGGTGCACAAGTAGGTGACCCACTGCTGAACATCGCCGTGGGCGATGTCGGCCAGCTTCACGTCCTCCCACTTCGGCAACACCGTCATGTCCAAGAGTGAGCGGTACCCCGCCGCGGTGGATGGCTTCACGCTCGGTTTGATCGCGGCGAACCACTCCTCGGCCACCGGACCGAACAAGGTCGCTGAACGTCGGGTGTCGACGTAGGTACCCACCGTCAGGTCGGTGGTCACCTGAGTGGTGTGGAACTGCGCCTCGGCCTTGCGGTCGAAGCTCTTGGACCGCTCCACTCCGTCGTGGTCCACCCAGCGGGCCAACCACCGCTTCCCCGTCCCGTGGCGCACCGTGGTCACCAACGTGCCCGTTGGGCCGTGTTTCGGGTCCATGCACCAGCAGCCGGGGCCGGGCTGATCGGCGGGATAGGGCGCCACTTCACCCCTGCGGGCAAGGCGGTGCCAGCGATCTTCGATGCCTGCCCGTGAACTGCGTTTCTCCATGTTGCGGAGAATACTCCTGCGGACTGTCTGCGGACTGGACACTCACATGCAAATATCAGTCAAGCTAAACAACGCTGTTACCAGCAGTAATAGGTGGGGCGGGCGGGGCTCGAACCCGCGACCTAGGGATTATGAGTCCCCAGCTCTGACCAACTGAGCTACCGCCCCGTGCGCGAAAGCGCACCCATGTTCCCACGTCACGCAGCGACGAGGCGCAAATGGGTCCGCCGCGCTCCGAAGGGTGGGAGCGCGGCGGACCGTTGAGGGTGGACTACGAACGCGGCGGGCAGTTCACGTCGAGCGTCGCGACGTTGAGGCTGCCGGGGTCCTTCAGCACGCCGTTCTCCTGTGTCCCGCGCAGGCCGCTGATGCTCAACACGGTGCACGAGGACAACGGGACGTCGACCGACTGGTTGATCCGCACGGTGTAACCCTCCGACTCCAGGACGCGGACGGCCTGATCGGCGGGCTCGCCAGCCAGCGGAATGGCCGACGCGGTGGCGGCCAACCCCAGCCCGCCGGTGGCGATGGCAGCGAACGCGGCGACGGTGATGGCGAACTTCTTCATGGTTCTTCTCCCTGGTTGAGGCCGTCGTCGGCCAAGTTCTTGATGCCCATCAGCCTGCTCGCAACGGAGTCGTCGAGCTTGGAGGAAGTGTGGAGATCGCGTGGAGATCGGATGATGGCCGCATGACAGCTCCGTCGCCCCGCGTGGGGTGCGTGTTCCGGCCCGAGAACCCGCCCGAATCATTGGCCGACGCCGCCAGGACCGCCGACGACGTCGGGCTGGACGAGCTCTGGCTTTGGGAGGACTGCTTCTTCCACGGCGGGCTGACCGCCGCCGCGGTCGCGCTCGCCAATAGCAGTCGGCTCGTCGTCGGTGTTGGCGTGCTGCCCGTTCCGCTGCGCAACGTGGCGATCACCGCGATGGAGATCGCCACGCTCGAGCGCACATTCCCCGGCCGCCTTCGCATCGGCGTGGGCCACGGCGTGCAGAGCTGGATGGAACAGGTCGGCGCCCGCGTCGCGTCACCGCTGACCCTGCTTCGTGAATACGCCACCGCGCTGTCGGCGCTCCTGCGCGGGGAGACCGTCACCGTGTCGGGCCGCTACGTCACGCTGTCCGACGTCCAACTCGCCTGGCCGCCAACGACAGACGTGGACCTTCTGTTCGCAGCGAGCGGGCCCAAGACGCTCGCATTGAGTGCAGAGTTGGCGGCGGGTACGGTCCTGACGTCCGGGACCTCACCCGACGCCGTTCGCGAGGCTGCGGCGATCGTCCGAGGCGGGCGACCACACCACGTGGTCGCCTATGTCGAGTGCGAACTCGACGGCGAGCGGACGGACGACGTGGACGACGTCGTCGTGCACGGAACTCCCGAACGCATCGCGGCCGGCGCCCGCCGATGGATCGCCGCAGGCGCGGACACCGTCGTCCTGCAGCCGCCGACCGGGCCGGGCGCCGTCGAGTTCATCCGGACCATCGGGACTCGGGTGCAGCCGTTGCTTCGGTGACGCTTCAGAGCGCGGCGGTGAGGTCCACTTCGACGAGTTGGCCGGCAAAACCCAGCTGCGCCACGCCCAGCAGGGTGCTCGCGCTGGTGAACGCCGGCCCGATGACCGATTCGCACAGCAGACGCCAGGCGGTGGCCAGCACCGCTTGGTCGTCGGTCACCACGTAGATGACCGATCGGACGACGTGATCCGGTTGCGCGCCAACCGAAGCCAGCGCCGCCGCGGCGTTGGCCGCGACCTGATCGATCTGACGAGCGACGTCGTCGACTCCGACGAGCGCACCGGACGCATCCAGTGGGCACTGTCCCGCCAAGAACGCCAGCCGGCCCGGCTCGACGACGGTGACGTGGTGATATCCCGGTGTGGCGTGCAGGTTCTCGGGGTTGTAGCGGTTGATTCTGGGCTGCATCGGATTCACCCTCAGCTGTACACGGGTAGGCCGTCGACACCGAGCAGGAAGTGCTCGATGCCCTCGGTCACGCGCGGCTCGTCGGCACCGAAGGCGACCATGATCTTGTTGGCGGCGTTGCGCATCACGTCGACCGTGATCTCGAAGGCCTCGGCCTCGGAGAAGTGCTCGCGGACTCCGGAGGCCACCTCGGCGTCGATCGCGGACGGCGTCCAGATCAGCGCATCGACGTAGCGCAGCGCCGCCTTCTGCCGGTCGTCGAGCAGGGTCGACGTCTCGTAGCGCTCGATGTCGTCGTACATCGACTCGCTGCCGCCGGCCTCCAGCGCGGCATCCTCACGCCGCGACTTGCACAACCGGCAGTTGTGCTGCGCCGCCCCGCGCAGGCGGACCAGCTCCGTCGTCACCGAGTCGAGCGCGCGCAGCGCCCCGACCATCGGGACGAAGCGCTTCAACACCAGCTCACCGGGATCACCGGCACGGTCCCAGGCCGTGGGGGCATCGACCGGCTTGAGCTCGAGCGCACCGAGCCCCGCCTTCACGCGGGGCAGCAAGTCGGCGACGAACGTCAGCGCCGTCACCCGAAATGCCCTGTCGCCCAAGGCAAGGAAGGCCTGGCGCTGCTCGGGGCTCACCGACGACACGTCGGTAGCGAACTGTTCGGCGAAGTCCGCGACGACGGGATGGTCGGCCGGCTCCCCTTCGAACGGCAACGGGGGCAGCGACAGCGCTTCGGCGCACGTCACCCGCACCAGTGCGTTGAGCGGCTCGTCGCCGGTGGGCGACAGCGCGATCAGCCGCGTCAGCATCCCGTAAACGTCAGCGTCCATGTTCGCGATTATTGCGCCTGGCTCACCGACGACATGTGGAAGTCGGGAATCCGCAGCGACGGCATCGCCGCCCGCGTCGCCCAATCGCCCCACTCGCGGGGCAGCGTGACCTCACTGACGCCGACCTCGGTGGCACGCCGCAGCAGGTCCAGCGGGCTCTCATTGAACCGGAAGTTGTTCACCGCGCCCTTCACCTGGCCGTCCTCGACCAGGTACACGCCGTCACGGGTGAGCCCCGTCAGCAGCAGCACGGTCGGGTCGACCTCGCGGATGTACCACAGCGTCGTCAGCAGCAGGCCGCGCTCGGTGGCCGCAACCATCTCGGCGAGGCTCGCCGAGCCGCCCGTCATCAGCAGGTTGTCGGCCCCGACCGCGACGGGCGCCCCGAACTCCGCCGCCGCCGCGCGCGGGTAGGCCAGCGCGTTGATCGTGCCGTCACGCAACCAGTCGACGCGGCCGATGTCCATTCCGTTGTCGAACACCGACATTCGCTCCGACGAGTTCGTCGCCGCCACGAACGGCGCACACTCCAGCCCGGGGGCGGTCGGGTCGGAGAACAGCGTCAAGCCCAGGTCGGTCAGCCGCTCCCCCACCCGGGTGCCGCCAGGCGCCGACAACGCCGTGCGGCCCTCCTGAGCACCGCGGCCGTCCATCGTCCACGTCAGGTAGATCATCATGTCCGCCACCGTCGACGGCGGCATCAACGTCTCGTACCGCCCGGCCGGCAGGTCGACGGCGTTCGCCGCCCAGCCCAGCCGCACGTCCAGGTCGTCGAGCATGGAATCGATTGGCACGTCGACGAAGTCGGCAGTGCTCACCCCCGCCCACGCGCTGGCGTCGGCTCGCTTGGCATTCACCTCCACCGAACCGGTTGGCTGCGTGTAACGCCGCCGCACCCCGGTCGACGTCGCGAGGAACGTGGTCTCCAACTCGTGGCGGGCGTAGCCGTACAGCCGGTCGGTGCCCTTGAAGCGGTACGCCAAACCCTTTGCGACGCCGCCGAAGACGTCGCAACTCGTCGCCGCAACCGGCGCCTCCCAATCGGCGGGCAGCCCCGTTCCGGACAGGGCGGGGGCGCCGTCGCGCGCCTCGGGTGCCGCGTTGGCGGCCCGTTGCGACGCCGCCACCAACCCGCCGATCGAGGAGGGATCCACCTCACTCGACTTCACCGAGCCCACGAAGGCGGCGTCGCCGCGCCGCACGATCGAGATCACGGTGGTGTCCCGGCTCACCGACTCCCCGTTGGTGGTCATCGAGTTCCCGGCCCAACGCAGGGATGCCGTCGACCGGTCCGTCACCAACACGATGGTCTCGTCGGCCCCACCCAACCGGGCGGCCTCGGCGAGCACGAGCTCCACGACCTCGGGTGCGGCGATCATCGACCGGACTCCTCGCGAGTGTTGAGCACGTTGATCCCGCGGAACAACGCCGACGGGCAGCCGTGGCTCACCGGTGCCACCTGGCCGGGCTGCGCCTTGCCGCAGTTGAAGGCGCCGCCGAGCCGCCACGTCGACGGTCCGCCAACGGCTTCCAGCGCGCCCCAGAAGTCCGTCGTCGTCGCCTGGTAGGCGACGTCGCGCACCTGACCGTCCAGCCGGCCGTCGCGGATCCGGAAGAACCGCTGCCCGGTGAACTGAAAGTTGTAGCGCTGCATGTCGATCGACCATGACTTGTCCCCGACGACGTAGATGCCGTCCTGCACACGGGCGATCAGGTCGTCGGTGCCGATGTCCTCGGGCCCCGGCTGCAGCGACACGTTGGCCATCCGCTGGATCGGCACGTGGTGCGGCGAATCCGCATACGAACAGCCGTTGGACCGAGCCACCCCGAGTCGCGGCGCGAACACCCGGTCCAGTTGATAGCCGACGAAGAGCCCGTCGCGCACCAGATCCCAACTCTGCGCGCGCACCCCCTCGTCGTCGAAACCGACCGTGGCCAAGCCGAACTCGACGGTCCGGTCGGCCGTCACGTTCATCACCGACGATCCGTAACGCATCGTGCCGAGCTTGTCCGGCGTCGCGAACGACGTCCCCGCGTACGCCGCCTCGTAGCCGATCGCGCGGTCGTATTCGGTGGCGTGCCCGATGGATTCGTGAATGGTCAGCCACAGGTTCGTCGGATCGATGACCAGATCCGTCGGTCCGGCCACCACGCTGGGCGCCTTGACCTTCTCGGCCAGCAGGGTGGGCAGCTGCGCCAGTTCCGTCGTCCAGTCGAACACGCCGTCGCCCGCGACGGCCTCCCATCCGCGCGCCGTCGGCGCAGCCAAGGTTCGCATCGAGTCGAACGTGCCCGCCGACGCGTCGACGGCGATGGCCTCCAACGTGGGCATCACCCGGACCCGCTGCTGCGTGATCGACGAGCCGAGCGAGTCCGCGTAGAACGTCTGCTCCTTGACCGCATGCAGCGCAGCCGACACGTGGTCGACGCCGTCGCTGGCCAACAATCGGCCCGAGTACTCGTCGAGCACCCCGATCTTGTCCGCCGCGGCCACGTCGAACGGATCGAGCTCGTAGTCCGAGGTCCACGTGACGTCGCTGTACACCGGCTCGGGCGCCAGCTCGATGCGTTCGGCGTTCAGCGGCGCCAGCGTCGTGGCCACCCGTACGGCGCGTCGCGCGGTCTCGGCGGCCACGCTCGCGTCGAGTTCCGCGGCCGAGGCGAAGCCCCAGGTGCCGTCGACGATGACCCGCACCGCCAGCCCGACCTCACGGGTGACGACGGACGTCTCCAACTCCCGGTCCCGTAATTGCACGAGCTCGGTGGTGATGCGGTGTACCCGCAGATCGGCATGGCTTGCGCCTGCGGCGAGCGCAGCCGACACCGCAGCGTCGGCGAGCTCGTGCCGCGGCAGCGCAAGGAAATCGGCATCCACTCGTCGGCGCGCTGTCACGGCCTCCACCGTAGTGCCGTCGACCCCGGCAGGGGCGCATGACCTTTAATGACTACGTGTGGCTGCGCCGGTTGGGTAGGACCGCGACGGCGTATGCGCTGCTGGCGCCGAGCCTGTTCGGCGTGGTCGTGTTCCTGCTGCTGCCCATGCTCGTCGTGCTGTGGCTGAGCCTGAACCGGTGGGACCTGCTGGGCCCCATGGAGTTCGTCGGGCTGTCGAATTGGCAATCGGTGCTCAGTGATTCGTCGTTCGGGACGTCGCTGGTAGTGACGGCGGTGTTCATCGCGTTGGTGGTGCCCATGCAGACCGTGCTCGGCCTGTTCGCCGCGGCGATGCTGGCGCGCGACCTGCCCGGCAGCAGATTCTTCCGCACGCTGTACGTGCTGCCGTGGATCTGCTCACCATTGGCGATCGCCGTGCTGTGGCGCTGGATCCTCGCCCCCACCGACGGGGCCGTCAGCACCGTGCTTGGCCACCGCATCGAGTGGCTCACTGACCCGCAACTCGCGCTGCCCGTCGTCTCGGCAGTGACGATCTGGACCAACGTTGGCTACGTGACGCTGTTCTTCCTGGCCGGCATCCTCGCGATCCCCCGCGAAATCCACGACGCCGCCCGCACCGACGGGGCCAACGCGTGGCAACGGTTCCGCCGCATCACGCTTCCGATGCTGCGGCCCACCCTGTTCTTCGTGCTGGTGACCGGAATCGTCAGCGCGGCGCAGGTTTTCGACACCGTATACGCGCTCACCGGTGGCGGCCCCGCCGGCCGGACCGACCTGGTGGCCCACCGCATCTACGCCGAGGCGTTCGGCGCCGCGGCCGTCGGGCGCGCCGCCGTGATGGCCGTCGTGCTGTTCGCACTGCTGGTCGGCGTCACCCTGGCCCAGCAGATCTACTTCCGGCGGCGGATCAGCTATGACCTCACTTAGCCGGGCCGCCTCGGGCGTCGTGATCTATCCACTGCTGCTCGCCGCAGCGGTGATCACGCTGGTGCCGTTCGGGTTGGGTCTGCTGACCTCGTTCACCTCGGCCGAGCAGTTCAACACCGAAGCACCGTTGTCGCTGCCCACCCCGCCGACCCTGGCGAACTACGTCGGGCTGGCCGACGCGGGCTTCGGCAGGGCACTGGTGGTGACCGCGTTGATGACCGCGGTGATCGTGCTGGGCCAGCTGACGTGCTCGGTGCTGGCCGGCTATGCGTTTGCGCGGCTGGAGTTTCCCGGCCGCGACGCGCTGTTCTGGGTGTACGTCGCGACGCTGATGGTGCCCACGACGGTGATGGTGGTGCCGCTGTACCTGATGATGGCCGAGGCCGGGCTGCGGAACACGTTCTGGGCGTTGGTGTTGCCCTTCGTATTCGGCTCGCCGTACGCGATCTTCCTGCTGAGGGAGTACTTCCGCACCATTCCGGCCGACCTCATCAGGGCTGCGCGCGTCGACGGGGCCAACACGCTGGACGTCATTTGGCACGTGGTGCTGCCGGCGAGCCGCCCGATCCTGGTGACGCTGGCGCTGATCACCGTCGTCTCGCAGTGGAACAACTTCATGTGGCCGCTCGTCATCACCAGCGGGGACACCTGGCGGGTGCTGACGGTGGCGACCGCGGGCCTGCAGTCGCGCTACGACGCCCAGTGGACGTTGGTGATGGCGGCGACGACGGTCGCGATCGTCCCGCTGATCGTGCTGTTCGTCGCGTTCGGCCGCCACATCGTGCGCTCGATCGTCGTGACGGGGCTCAAGTGACGCCCACGTCGTTGAGTGAGCGCTCAGTGCGAAGAAGTGCGAGTAACCCTCGCTGTGCGCGCTATCTCAACGCACGGGGGCGATCGTGAAGCCGCCGAGATCCTCGACGCTGGCCTTCGCAGGCCTGGCGGCCACGTTCGTGGTGCTGCTGGTGGCCGCGATGCTGCTGGGCCGGTCGGCCGAACCGAGCGGGCGCACCGTGGTGACCGTGCGGCTGTGGGACGAGCAGGTGGCCGCGGCGTACCGCGCGTCGTTCGAGGAGTTCACCCGCGAGCATCCCGACATCGAGGTGCGCGTCAACGTCGTCGCCTACAAGTCGTACTTCGACACGCTGCGCACCGACGTCGCCGGGGGCGGCGCCGACGACGTGTTCTGGTTGTCCAACGCCTACTTCGCGGGTTACGCCGACAACGGCAGGCTGCTCGACATCGGCCAGACGCTCGGGCCTGACGCGGCGCGGAACTGGGAACCGACCGTGGTCAAGCAGTTCACCCGCGGTGGGAAGCTTTGGGGCGTACCTCAACTCACCGATGCGGGCATCGCCGTCTACTTCAACGCTGACCTGCTCGACGAGGCCGGAGTCAACCTGGCCGAGCTCTTGGGACTGCGCTGGTCGCCGGGCGGCGAGGACACGCTGCGGCCGCTGCTGTCGCGGCTCACCGTCGACGCCGACGGAAACCGGGCCGACACACCGCAATTCGACCCCGCCCGAGTCCGGCAATGGGGTTACAACGCCGCCAACGACCTGCAGGGCATCTACCTCAACTACGTGGGTTCGGCCGGCGGAGTCTTCCAGGACGGCGACCGGTTCTCATTCGACAATGCCGCCGCCACCCAGGCGTTCCAGTACCTCATCGACCTCATCAACGTCGACCACGTCGCCCCGCCCGCCTCGGACACCAACGACAACGGCGACTTCTCCCGCAACCAGTTCCTGCAGGGCAAGATGGCGCTGTTCCAGTCCGGCACCTACAACCTCGCCGCCATCGCCGACCAGGCCACCTTCCGGTGGGGCGTCACGATGCTGCCCACCGGCCCGACGGGCCGGGTCAGCGTCACCAACGGCATTGCCGCGGCGGGCAATTCGGCCACGCTCCATCCCAACGCGGTGCGCGAGGTACTCGCCTGGATGGGCAGCGAACGCGGCAACGCCTATCTCGGCGTCAACGGCGCGGCCATCCCGGCCGTCACGGCGGCCCAGCCCGGTTACTTCGCGTATTGGGCGAACCGGGGCGTCGACGTGCGGCCGTTCTTCCGGGTGCTCGACGGCCCGCGCATCGCGGCCCCCGGTGGCCCGGGTTTCGCGGCCGGCTACCAGGCGTTCAAACCGTACTTCGACGAGATGTTCCTCGGCCGCCGCGCCGTCGCGGACAGTTTGGCCGCCGCCCAGACCGCCGCGAACACCGCCGCGCAGCGTTAGGCGCTGGTGGCCAGCGAGGTGGCGAGCTCCACGTAGAGCGACAGACCGCAGATCGCCAGCACGATCGCAAGGGCAACGGCGTCAGCCCATTTCGGGCGCGATGGCAGCGCGGATAGCTGCCCCGCCCCACCGCGTGCGGTGATCGCGTCGCCCATCTCGTCGGCCCGCCGCAACGCCACGGTGATGGCCGCGGTGAGCAGGTCGATGAGCTCGGCACCCCACCGGTGCCGGCGTTCCCGGCGCGTGACCGCCGGATCCCTCGGGCGCAGCCTGCGCGCGGCGAACAGGACGCGGAACTCGTCGATGAGCATGGGAAACGCTCGCAGCGCGAGCGCGAGGCTGACGGCCCAGTCGTCGACCGGAATCCGCAGCGCCTTCAGCGGGCGCCCCAGCTTCGCCACCGCGGGAGCCACGTCGGCGACGTTGGTGGTCCATGACACCAGCGCGCTCAGCCCAAGCAGCACGATCGCAAGACTCGTGATGCGCAGGTAGTTCAGCACCTGGCCGAATCCGATCGTGACGCCCCCGAGGGTGAGATGCGGCGCCCCGCCGGCGAACACGGTCATCACCCCGCCGAGGAACACTAGGATCCACAGCCAGTAGGGCACCGACGGCAGCGCACCCCACGGCACGCGGGCCAGCCACGCCGTCGCGAACACCAGCGCCGCGACCAGCCCGATCGGAATCCAACCCGGGTAGAACGTCAACAGCACGCCGATTCCGGCGACGACCATCAGCTTGGTGCCCGCCCACAGCCCATGCACGACGGACTGACCGGGCACCGGCCGCAACAGCACCACCGGCCTGCGCTGCCGGTTCGGCTTCTGGGGCGAGCGAAGCGACGGGGGAACGGCCGTCACGACGCACCGCCCGCAGTAGTGGTCACCGGTGCCAGCGCGCCGTCGTGCAGGTGCAGGATGCGCGGGCAGAGCTCCTCCAGACCAAGGAAGTCGTGCGAGATGACGATGACCGTCAGGCCGGTGTTGCGGCGCAAGTCCTCCAGCAGGGTCAGCAGGCCGCGGCGGCTAGCGACGTCCAATCCGGCCAACGGTTCGTCGAGGATGATGGCGCGCGGCGAGCGGGCCAGCAGCCCAGCCAGCACGACGCGGCGCATCTGGCCACCGCTGAGTTGGTCGATGCGGCGCAATCCCAGCGCCGGGTCGAGTCCGACGGTGGCGAGCGCGTGTTCGACACGGCGGTGGTTGTGGTAGTCGAAGCCTGCGGCCGAGGCGATTTCGAGGTCGACGCGGCCGCGCATCAGCTGCAGCCGCGCGGCCTGGAACGAAATCGCAATGGCACCAACCTGTTCCGACATGGGCTTGCCGTCGAGCAAGCAGCTTCCGGCGGTCGGCGCGAGCAGCCCGGCCATGATCCACGCGAGCGTCGACTTCCCCGACCCGTTCAACCCGTGGATCAGCAGGCCGTCTCCTTCGTGGACGACGAAGTCGATGTCGCGCAATACCGTTGACGCCCAAGGGGTTCCGCGGGAGTACTCATGGCTGACGCCGCGGAGCTCGAGCATCGGTTCGCCCGCATGGTGGACGGGCGCCGCCGTGGCCGATGGCGCGGGTGCGGTGGTGACCATCTCGACGTTGTCCGCGTTGCCGGTGAGGTTGACGATGCGGTCTGCGGAGTCGGCCTCGTCGTTGTAGTGGGTGATGTGGACCAGCGACACGTCGTGGTGCTTGGTCAGCCCCGACAGCACGTCGACGAGCCCGTCGCGGCCCAACTGGTCGACCATGCTGGTGACCTCGTCGGCGATCAGCAGGGCCGGCTCACGCGCCAGCGCGGCCGCCACGGCCAGGCGCTGCAACTCGCCGCCGGACAGCCCGCCGGTATCGCGGTCGCCGAGCCTGTCCAACCCGACCTCGCGGAGCAGCCGGTCCACGTCGACGGTCACGCCTGGCGGAAGCCCCCAGACGACGTCGTCGACGACCCTGGTGCCCAGTACCTGGCTCTCGGGGTGCTGCATCACCACGGCGGTACCGCCGAACCGGCCAAGGCCGACGGCGCCGGGCCGCTCCAACGTGCCCGTCGTGGGCTCGCGGCCCGACAGCAGCAACATCAACGTCGTCTTGCCCGAACCGTTGGCGCCAGTGATGGCCAGGTGCTCACCGCGTTCCACGGTCAGCGTCACCGGCCCGACCGCGTCGTGGCGGGCTCCCGGGTAGCGGAAGCGCACGTCGCGGAATGCCGCGGGCACCGGCGCGACGGGCCTGGCGTCGTCGACGAAGTCGAGCTTGTGCACGTCGGGCACGCCGGACAGCCTGGCCAGCACGCGCGACAGGGCCCACCATCCGACCATGGTGACGAACGTGATGCTCCATATCGATGTCGCCAGGATGAGCAGCGGCCAGTACTGCAGCATCGTCGCCGTGACGTCGCGCAGCATCTGCCCGAACCGTTCGAAGGCGGGGACGAAGCCGAGCACGGTGGCCATGCCCTCGGCGTTGGCCGTGATGGTCTCGAAGATCAGCGTGCGCAGCCGCGAGAAGAGCAGAAGCGCGGCCACGCCGACGGCGCCGAACACCGTGCCCGCGACGAGTGCTGCGGCGAATGCGGTCGGGGCGCCCCGGCCGCGGCGCTTCACGATGCCCGTCAGCCCGCCGATGTAGGCACAGTCGACCACCGTCATGAAGCCGCCCATGCCCGCGACGAGGAATGCGATGACGCCGCCGGCGATGGTGGCCGCAACGACGACGCGAAGCCGGTTGCGGTATGCGAGCAGACCCATCGGCACGGTCCCCAGCAGCGAGATGCCCGCCGCGAGCGGGACGGCGACGGCGATGACGGCGATGGCAGCGCAGAGGGCGGCCATCACGGCGGCGTGCGCGAGCTCGGTGGGCTGAAGCGGCCCAGTGCGTCGAAGCGCGTTCGACTCGACCGGTGCCATCTCCCGATTCTGCCAGCCGCCCGTCCGGGGGCCCGCTCAGCTGTGACGGCGCCCACGGAGCGTCGCCTTTGATCTACATAGGACTTCTATGTAACCTTGGGGCATGCCTCCGTCACCCACGACCGAAACCGCGCTCGCCGCGGACCTCCTGTCGGTGGTCGCCCGGATCAACCGACTGGCGACGCAGCGCGGACGGATGCAACTCCCCTTCGCGCAAGCGCGGCTGCTGTCGACCATCGACGATCAAGGCACCGCCCGCATCTCCGACCTCGCCGCCCTGGACCACTGTTCCCAGCCGACCATGACCACCCAAGTGCGCCGACTCGAGGACGCGGGCCTGGTCTCGCGTGCCAGCGACCCCGCCGACGCCAGGGCCGTCCTGATCAGCATCACCGAAGAGGGCACCGCGGCGCTGGCCCAAGTCCGCGCCGACCGCGCCGCCGTCATCGACCCGTACCTCGAGCGGCTCGACGCGTCCGACCGGCGCGCGCTCACCGACGCCGTCCGCGTCATGCGCCACCTGCTCGAGGACGCGCAACAGCACCGCTGAATCGTGTTGATGCCCAACTGAATCAGAAGTGCTAAGCCACCGTCGTTCCGATGAGTGTACCGACGCCGTACGTGGCACCGATCGCGATCGCACCGAAGGCCAGTTGCCGAAGTCCACCGAGCCAGAGGGGCTTTCGCGTGAAGCGGGCCGCGACGGCACCGGCCAGGATGAGCCCGATCCCGCCGCAGACCAAGCCCGGCCACAGCGACGAGTAGCCGAGCAGGTACGGAATCAGCGGGATGATCGCGCCGATCGCGAACATCAGGAACGACGATCCGGCGGCCACCCACGGCGACGGCTGCTCCCCCGGATCCACCCCGAGCTCCTGGACGAGGTGGAAGTTCAGTGCCTTCTGCTCGTCACGGTGAACCTCTTCGGTCGCGGTGGTGGCGGTCTCCCGCGTCATGCCCATGTCCATCAACATCGTCACCAGTTCGGCGCGCTCAGCCAGCGGCTGCTTGCGGAATGCCCGGCGCTCGACGTGGACCTCCGATTCGAGCTGCTCGTTGGCGGTCTTGACGGACGTGTACTCGCCTAGCGCCATCGAGAACGCCCCGGCCAGTAGCCCGGCGACGCCCGCCAGCAGGACGGCATGAGCGCTGGCGCTGGCGGCGACGCCCGCGATGAGCGCGGTGTTGCTGACCAGGCCGTCCATGGCGCCGAACGTCGCCGCGCGGAGCCAGCCTCCCGTCACGTCGGCGTGCCGGTGATCGATCTTGTGTGGCAGGCCGTCCGTCGACGACGAGGGGTCCGACTCGGTCATGCGGATCATTCAACGCCTCCCATCACCGGCCTCCGAACTCAGGATCGCCTGGGTTTGCGGTATCACAGTTTGCCGGTGCGCGTCGCGGGCTACCGTCCATTTATGACCACCACTGCAGATCACCTGCGCAACGCGCTCGACGGTCGCTGGCGTGACGTCAAGAATGGTGTCCGCCAGGAATTGGCCGGTGAGATCTTCCGGCCGCACTACACGCCCAACACCGTCATCGCGCGGACCAAAGTCGCCGAGCAACTGAAGATCATGGCCGCCAGGGGCGCGGCCGAGGACGGGTTCAAGAAGGAGCACGGCGGCAACGGCGACGTCGGCGCGGCCGTCACCCGCATCGAGATGTTGGCGATGTCGGACCTGTCGCTGATGGTCAAGGCCGGCGTGCAATGGGGGTTGTTCGGCGGGGCCATCGAGAACCTTGGCACCGAGCGTCACCACGAGGCCTACGTGAAGAAGATCATCAACCTCGAGTTGCTGGGTTGCTTCGCGATGACCGAGACGGGCCACGGCAGCGACGTCCAGGCCCTGGAGACGACGGCCACCTACGATCCCGCGACGGAGGAGTTCGTCATCGACTCCCCCACCCGCACGTCACGCAAGGACTACATCGGCGGGGCTGCCCAAACGGCAAGGGTGGCAGCGGTGTTCGCGCAGCTGATCACCAACGTCGACGGCAAGCCGACCAGCCACGGCGTGCACTGCTTCGTCGTGCCGCTGCGCGATGAAGCGGGCAACGACCTGCCCGGCGTCACCACGTCCGACTGCCACTACAAGGGCGGGTTGCCCGGCGTGGA
>Ga0070668_100001305_pt1 | contig 17832 bp, 17 predicted proteins | sample KBSS43metaG_FD_64661 | JGI IMG/M metagenome (GOLD analysis project Ga0070668, IMG submission 64661) | Switchgrass rhizosphere microbial communities from Kellogg Biological Station, Michigan, USA - KBS S4-3 metaG | ecosystem: Host-associated > Plants > Roots > Rhizosphere > Soil ... | reverse complement strand
ATGTGGCGCGCGCCGCCGAACAGCGAGGTGGAGCGCGCTTCGTCGCCCAGCCGCACGGGATCCTTGCGCAAGTCGGAACCCGGCATCTCGACCCGCTCGCCGGGATCGGGCAGGAGCGAGAGGATACGCGCGGCCGCATCCGCGGCGCCCGCCTCGTCCGGCCCGCAGAAGAAGAAGACCCGCGCCGTCGCCGCGGCGCGCGCGGCGATCCCGGCGAAGTCCTTCTGCGTCGCCTTCACGACTGGCTCACGTCAGCGAGCCCCGGCGTCAGCTTTGGGGAGCCCCTCGTTCTTGCGGAGTTGCAGCGCGACGTTGGCGACGATCCGGTCGGCGACGACCTTGGCCAGGTTCTCCAGCGCGGTCTGCTCGGCCGCGATCGTGGCGTAGTCGGAGGAGACGACGTCGATGCCGGCGTCGGACCCGGCCGTGGCGTCGATCACGGTCGCACCGCTGGCGATGTCGACGAGCTGGTAGCGCGCCCGCAAGGTGCGCCGCTCCCGGCCCACGGTATCGTCGGACAGCAGGGCATAGGCCTCGAGCTGGTCGTCGAGCCGGACATCGAGGCGATAGCGCGGCGCGCCGCTGCTTCGATTGGCAAGCTGGTCGTTGAGCGCATTGCGCACCAGCCAGCCGCCCCGGCCCTCGATCGCGGAGACCTGAATCCCGGCGAGTCCGCGCGCGACGGCGCCATTGCCGCCGCCGGCATACATCGGCTGCAGCCCGCAACCGGCGAGGGGAACGGCGCCGAGCGCCAGCGCCACAAGGAGACGTGCGGACTTCACGCGACGAGATTGACCAGCCGGTCAGGCACCACGATCACTTTCCTTATCTCGGCCCCGTCGAGCGCACGCTGCACTTTGTCGCTGGCGAGCGCAAGCGCCTCCAGCTCTTCCCTGGCGGTGCCCTTGGCGACAGTGAGCGTATCGCGCAGCTTGCCCTTCACCTGGACGGCGATGGTCACCTCGTCCTCGACCAGCAGCGCCGGGTCGACTTGCGGCCATGAGGCCTCGGCGATCAGACCTTCCCCGATCCGCGCCCATGCCTCTTCGGCAAGGTGCGGCATCATCGGCGCGACCAGCAGGAGGATCGTGCGGATCGCGGCGGAGCGGCTGGCCGAGGCTTGCGCCTTTTCCACCGCGCCGGTCAGCTCGTAGATGCGCGCCACTGCCTTGTTGAAGCCCAGCGACTCGACGTCGGACGCAACGGCGGCAACGGTCTGGTGGGCCTTGCGATCGATCGCCTTGTCTTCGCCGGTGGCGGCCGCGTCGTACTGCGCGAACAAGCGCCACAAGCGCTGGACGAAGCGCCAGCAGCCTTCGATGCCGGCCTCCGACCAGGGCAAATCGCGCTCGGGCGGGCTGTCGGACAGCATGAACCAGCGGATCGCGTCGGCGCCGTAGGTCGCGACGATCGCGTCGGGATCGACGACGTTCTTCTTCGACTTCGACATCTTGATGACGCGGCCGATCTCGACCGGGGCGCCATCGGCGATCAGCTTGGCCGATTCGCCGCCGCGCTCGATCTCGGCCGGCGAGAAGTAGACCGGCTGGCCATTGCCATCGTCGATGCGGAAGTAAGTCTCGTGCGTCACCATGCCTTGGGTGAACAGGCTGGCGAAGGGCTCCTTGACGTCGATCTTGCCGATGCGGGCGAGCGCGCGGGTCCAGAAGCGGGCGTAGAGCAAGTGCAGGATCGCGTGCTCGATGCCGCCGATGTACTGCTCGACGGGCAGCCACTTGGCGATAACCTCGGGGTCGAACGGCTTGTCGGCCGGCTGACTGGCAAAGCGCAGGAAATACCAGGACGAATCGACGAAAGTGTCGAGCGTGTCCGTCTCGCGCACGGCCGGCTTGCCGCAGCCGGGGCACTCGACGTGCTTCCAGGTGGGGTGACGCACCAAGGGATTGCCCGGAGTCTGGAAGTCGACATCCTCGGGCAGCACGACGGGCAGCTGGTCCTTGGGGACCGGCACCACGCCGCAGTTCTCGCAGTGGATGAACGGGATCGGCGTTCCCCAGTAGCGCTGGCGGCTGACGCCCCAGTCGCGCAGGCGCCACACCGTCTTGCCCTCGCCCCAGCCTTCCGATTCGGCGCGGGCGATGACGGCCGCCTTGGCGTCGGCGACGCTCATGCCGGTCAGGAAGTCGGAGTTGACCAGCACGCCGTCACCGGCCTCGGCTTCGCCGGCGAAGGGCTTGTCGGCGTCGGCGGGATCGGTCGCGACCACGCGCACGATCGGAAGGCCGTACTTGGTCGAGAACTCGAAATCGCGCTGGTCGTGCCCGGGCACGCCCATGACCGCGCCGGTGCCGTAGTCCATCAGCACGAAGTTCGCGATCCACACCGGCAGGTCTTCGCCGGTGAAGGGATGGCGGACTTTCAGGCCCGTGTCGAAACCCAGCTTTTCGGCCGTTTCCAGCTCGGCCGCGGTGGTGCCGCCCTGCTTGCACAGTTCGATAAAAGCCTGCGCCTCAGGCGAATTCGCCGCGACGGCCTGCGCCACCGGATGCTCGGCGGCGACCGCGACGAAGCTCGCGCCGAAGATCGTGTCCGGGCGCGTCGAGTAGACCTCGATCTCGTCGCCGAAGTTCACCGGTGCGAACCTGAATTGCAGACCGCGCGACTTGCCGATCCAGTTCTCCTGCATCAGCTTGACCTTGTCCGGCCAATTCTCGAGCGCCTGGACGCCTTCGAGCAGCTCCTCGGCGAAGTCGGTGATCTTGAGGAACCACTGGGAAAGCTTGCGCTTCTCGACCAGCGCGCCCGAGCGCCAACCACGCCCGTCGATCACCTGCTCGTTGGCGAGCACGGTCTGATCGACCGGGTCCCAGTTGACCGACGACTCCTTGCGATAGACCAGCCCGGCCTCGTAGAGGTCGAGGAACAGCGCCTGCTCGTGGCCATAGTAATCCGGCTCGCAAGTCGCCAGTTCGCGGCTCCAGTCGAGCGCGAAGCCGAGGCGCTTCAACTGCGCCTTCATGTTGGCGATGTTGTCGCGGGTCCAACCGCCGGGATGGACGCCCTTCTCCATCGCCGCATTCTCGGCCGGCATGCCGAAGGCGTCCCAACCCATCGGGTGCAGCACTTCGTGCCCGGTCATCCGCTTGTAGCGGGCCAGCACATCGCCCATCGTGTAATTGCGCACGTGGCCGATGTGGATGCGCCCGGAAGGATAGGGGAACATCTCAAGGACGTAGCTGCGCGGCTTGCTGCTTGCGTCGTCGGCGCGGAAGCACTGGCGCTCGTCCCAGACACGCTGCCAGCGCGTGTCGGCGATGGCGGGATCGAACCGCTCGGTCATTGTAGAATACTCTCCTGGGGCGGGCCTGGGGCGGGGGAGACCGCCCGATCATCCGATGGAATTGCGCCTCAGGTCCCGGGCGCGGGTGAGGATGATGTCCTCCAGCTTCTGCACCGTGGCGGCCTGGACCGGCGCGCTGACCCAGGCGCCGCCCTGGTTCACTTCGCGGCTCGCCGCAACGCGCAGCGCGTCGGCGCGCAAGTCGGTGTCGAGGATCGTCACCGAGACCTTCACCCGCTCACCGGGGTTCTTGGGATTGGCGTACCAGTCGGTCACGATCACGCCGCCGTTGCTGTCGGTCTGGACCAGCGGCATGAACGAGAGCGTGTCGAGGCTGGCGCGCCAAAGATAGCTGTTGACGCCGATCGTAGTGACCTGGGTCGGCGCGGCTTCGGCCTGCACGTGCTTCTTGCCGCCGCAAGCGCCGAGCGCGAGCACCGCGGTCGCCGCCAGTCCGGCGCGCCATAGCAGGCGCGAGGGGCGGCGCATCGAGCCAAGGCCGCTACCACGTCCCTCGGTGCTGCCGTCGGTGCTGAGTGTCATTGTTCGCAATTCCTGATCTCAGTGCAGGATCCCGCCTTGTGCGGCCTGCCGCAACTCGCCTCTATAGCCGCCGTTGCCCGCGCGGCAAGTACGCCGGCGCGCCGCCCGCACTTGGCCCTGACCCCACGCGCCGGGCTTCGCCGGACGATCAGGTTGTGTTAAGCTGGGAAGTGCGATCGACGTGCGCCCTACCGGATCGGCAAGACATCGATTCGGCGGGCGGGGACAAGAGGGTATTGCAAGCGATGAGCCGGACGAAGCAGGGGAAGAGCGGGGCGACCGCGGGCGTACTGCTCGCCGTCTGCGTCAGCCTGCTTGCGCTGCCCAGCGCCGTGCTGGCCTTCACCGCCGATTTCACCGTGCGCGATTCCTCCGCCAGCGCGGTGGAGGCCGACCCCGACGAACTTACGGCCAGCAATGTCGCGCATGCGGTCGCGATCCATTCGCTCGCCAAGGGAAAGCTGTTTCCCTTCACCCCGGCCGGAACGCCGAACCGGGCGGACCGCTCGGTGACGGTGGCGGTCCGGGTGGATGCGGCGGCGGCCCGGGCGATCACCGTGCGCGGGTCGCTGGCGCAAGCCGACGGCGAGATCGGGCAGATGCGCATCGCCCCCACCGCATTCAGCCTCGGCGTTTCGCGCGGATACCGCAATTTCGCGCAGGACATCAGCCCCGCGCCGCGCGGCGCCGACATGCCGGACTTGCGCAAGTACAGCCTGGCTCCCTCCCGCGCGAACCAGGACCAATCGCGTTTCTCGCCGCGGATCAGCCTGGACGACAAGCCTGCCACCGGGCGCGCGCCGCGCACTTTCGCCGGCGACGGGAGCGAGGTCGATCTTGGCGGCGCCTATCGCGTGACCGACCATCTCGATGTCACCGCCGGGGTGCGCTACTCGCAGGAGCGCGAGCGGTTGATGCCGCTCAACGACGGCAAGCAGGACAGCCAGGCCGTCTACGTGGGAACCCAGTTCCACTTCTGACACGCTGGCAACCGTGCGTAACTCGCTGCGCGGCAAGTCACTTGATGAAAATTGTCTTGCCCGCCAGCCTTGTGCTCCGCGGGGGCATTTTCTAGCAATGGCCTTGGAGAGACACGCTCGACGAAAGGCATCTGCATGGCACGCGTGGCAATCGTAACCGGAGGCACCCGGGGCATCGGCGCGGCGATCTCGCTCGCGCTCAAGGACCGCGGCCACACCGTCGTCGCCAACTATGCCGGCAACGAGGAAAAGGCGCGGGCTTTCACCGAAGAGACCGGCATCCCTGCCTACAAGTGGGACGTGGGCGACCATGAAGCGTGCCAAGCCGGTTGCACGCAGGTCGAGGCCGAAGTCGGTCCGATCGACATCCTGGTCAACAACGCCGGCGTCACTCGCGACGGCACGCTGCACCGCATGAGCTTCGACGACTGGAACGAAGTGATGCGAATCAACCTCGGCGGCTGCTTCAACATGGCCAAGGCGACCTTTCCCGGAATGCGCGACCGGGGCTGGGGCCGGATCATCAACATCGGCTCGATCAACGGCCAGGCCGGGCAGTACGGCCAGGTCAACTACGCCGCCGCGAAATCGGGCATCCACGGCTTCACCAAGGCGCTGGCGCAGGAAGGCGCGAAGTTCGGCGTGCTCGTCAACGCGATCGCGCCCGGCTACATCGACACCGACATGGTCGCCGCCGTGCCCGAGCCGGTGCTGGACAAGATCGTCGCCAAGATCCCGGTCGGGCGCCTGGGCAGCGCCTACGAGATCGCCCGCGGCGTCGCCTTCCTGGCAAGCGACAACGCCGGCTTCATCACCGGCTCGACCATGAGCATCAACGGCGGCCAGCATATGTACTGACGGCCCGAGCGCCGCAGCGTCGGCGTTCGCAGGACGCCAAGCTGCCGCGCGGTGCCGGAGGCACGGGCCGGCTCGGCCGGCGGGGCGGCGGACTTAGTCCGCCGAGCCCGTCCGACGTCATGGCGGCGGCTATGCCGTCGCCCGACCTTCCGCTAACCTTGATCCATGCCCAGCCCCTTCCACCCGCCGGTCAAGCGCTCGGTCGAGATCGCCGGGCACAAGACCTCGATCAGCCTCGAGCCGGTGTTCTGGGACATGCTCAAGGATCGCGCCACAGAGGAAGGCATCCCGATCAATGCGCTGGTCGCGCGGATCGATGCCGAGCGGTTGGAGGCCGAGACACCGCCCGGGCTCGCCAGCGCGATCCGCGTCTGGCTCGTCACCACAAAGCCAAGAACCATATCGGCAAAATTGCCTTGACATTTAGAACCGATTGGGTTAGTCAATGCAGGCCGACGCAATGCGTCCGGTTCTTTGACATTGTGAATTCAGACAAGAGGCGCGCCCGTTCCATGCGAACGGGGCGGCAGACTCGCGCCTGCCGCCCCGTCTATCTCGCGCTGGTGCGATGCCTCAGTACGTCGAAGGCGGATCGCTCGCGGGGAAGCTTTCGTCGCTCGCTTCATCGACCTTGTTCCAGGTCTTGGGCGCGTTGGCCATGTCGTGCGGCCCGGCGTCGCGGACCTTGGTGAAATTGCCGGTCGCATCCTCGGCGGCCAAGCCCCCGGCGAGAGAAGGCTGCGCCTGCTCGTCGCGCGTGGCGTATTTGTAGAACGCGTAACCGGCGGCGCCGGCCAAGGCCAACCTGATCAATCCCATGGCATCTGCTCCTTGACGGAATATCGGCATCGCAACGCGTGAGCGGGCCGGCAAGTTCCTCAGGAACACTCGCGAGGGATCAGTCTCCCCCGACGCGTTCGACAGCCGCGCCCAGCAGCGAGAGCTTCTCTTCGAGTCGCTCGTAGCCGCGATCGAGGTGGTAGAGGCGATGGACCTGGGTTTCGCCTTCAGCCGCGAGACCGGCGATGACGAGGCTCATCGAAGCGCGCAAGTCGGTGGCCATGACTTCGGCGCCGGTCAGCTTGCCGACGCCGTGGACGATGGCGGTGCGGCCCGACGTCTCGATCCGCGCGCCCATCCGGTTGAGTTCGGGCACGTGCATGTAGCGGTTCTCGAAGATCGTCTCGGTGAGCACGCTCGATCCCTCGGCCAGGCACAGCAGCGCCATCAGCTGCGCCTGCATGTCGGTGGCGAAGCCCGGGTACGGCGCGGTCGAGAGGGTCACGGCGCGCAGCTTGCCGTTGGCGGCGACGTGCAGCCCCTCGTTGCGCGGCTCGACATGGACACCGGCGGCGCGCAACGCGTGGACCGTCGCTTCCATTTCCTCGATGCGGGTGCCCGCCAGGGTGACCTCGCCTCCGGTGATCGCGGCGGCGCAGGCATAGCTGCCGGCCTCGATGCGGTCGGGCATGACGCGGTAGGTCGCGCCATGGAGGCGGGGGACGCCGTGGACGGTGATGTCGCTGGTGCCGATGCCCTCGATCTGCGCGCCCATCGCGACGAGCAGGTTGCACAAGTCGACGATCTCGGGCTCGCGCGCGGCGTTGTGGAGGGTCGACTTGCCGCGCGCGGTGGCCGCGGCCATCAGCGCGTTCTCCGTGGCGCCGACCGAGACGACCGGAAAGGCGTAGCGGCCACCCGGCAAACCGCCGTCGGGGGCAATGGCGCGGACGTATCCGGCCGCCATCTCGATCGTGGCGCCCAGGGCCTCGAGCGACTTGAGATGCAAGTCGATCGGCCGATTGCCGATGGCGCAGCCGCCCGGCAGCGAGACGGTCGCCTCGCCCATGCGCGCCAGCATCGGCCCGAGCACGAGGATCGAGGCGCGCATCTTGCGCACCAGTTCGTAGGGCGCGACCGAGCTGGTGATGCGCGTGGCAGCCAGCGTCATCACCCGGCCGAAGTCCTCGGGTCGCGAGCCGGCGATCGTGGTCGAGACGCCGAACTGGTTCATCAGGTGCTGGAAGCCGTCGATATCGGCCAGGCGCGGCAGATTGCGCAGGGTCAGCGGCTCGTCCGTCAACAGCGCGCAAGGGAGCAGGGTCAGCGCCGCGTTCTTGGCCCCGGAAACCGGGATCGTGCCGGACAGCCGGCGGCCGCCCTGAATGATGATCTTGTCCATCTGCGCCCTTTAGCGATTCTGCATGCGGCAGCAAGCGAGGGGCCTGCTTCTCAGCTCGAACCGTTCCGGATTCATGCGATGGTAACCAAGTTCGGCAAGATGTTGCGTTGCAGCTGCGAACGGCCCTAGTCTGGGCTGGCTCAACACACGGGGGATTTCACTTTCGATGCCGCAGAACGACTTCCGCAAACCCGTCAAGAAAGCCGTGTTTCCCGTCGCCGGGCTGGGCACGCGCTTCCTGCCCGCGACCAAGGCGATCCCCAAGGAACTGCTGCCGATCGTCGACCGTCCCCTGATCCAGTACGCCGTCGACGAGGCGCGCGAGGCGGGGATCGAGGAGTTCGTGTTCGTGACCGGCCGCGGCAAGACCGCGATCGTCGAGCATTTCGACACCGCCTATGAGCTCGAGGCGACGATGACCGGGCGCGGCAAGTCGCTGGAGCCGCTCGAATCGACGCGGATGAAGCCGGGCAATCTCACCACCGTGCGCCAGCAAGTGCCGCTGGGGCTCGGCCACGCGGTATGGTGCGCCCGCGCGGTCGTGGGCGACGATCCTTTCGCCATCTTCCTTCCCGACGAGCTGATGTACGGCAAGCCGGGCTGCATGGCGCAGATGGTCGAAGCCTACAACGAGGTGGGCGGCAACCTGATCTCGGTTCTCGAAGTGCCGCGCGAGGAAGTCTCGAGCTACGGCGTGATCGCGCCCGGCGAGAAGAAGGGCAACCTGACCGAGGTGAAGGGTCTGGTCGAGAAGCCCAAGGTGGACGAGGCGCCGTCCAACCTGATCGTATCGGGCCGCTACATCCTGCAGCCCGAAGTCATGGGTCTGCTGGCAACGCAGGACAAGGGCGCGGGCGGCGAGATCCAGCTGACCGATTCGATGGCCAAGCTGATCGATACCCAGCCGTTCCACGCGGTGACGTTCCAGGGCCGACGGTTCGACTGCGGATCGAAGCTCGGCTTCGTCGAGGCGACTCTGGCGCTCGCGCTCGACCGGCCGGACATGGGCGAGGACGTGCGCAAGATCGCGGCCAAGCTGCTGGGTTGAACATGAAGCCGTCGTCCCGGGCTTGACCCGGGTCCGGTTTCGGCCGAGCTCGACAGCGCGCGCGGCTAACTCTGGAGATGGCGTAACCGGCCCCGGGTCGAGCCCGGGACGACGCTCAACCGCTTGGACTTAGCCTGCTGCGGCGGACTGGATGCCCGAGACGATCGCGCCCGCGCCGAACAGGATGAACACGCCGATGATGACCGTGGCGCCAAAGCGCCAGTTCATCCGGCCGGTCAGCATCATGAAGCCCACCGCCGCCACAGCCATCACCGCGACGGCCGTCGCGACGTGGCCCAGCAAGGTGCCCTGAAGCCAGGCCAGCGCGGCGACGATCGGGCCGCTTCCCGCCGGATCGCGCGCTGCCGTCTGGGCAAGCGCGGCTTGCGGCAGGGCGGCCACAGCGGCCGCCAGCGATGCGAGGCGCCGCCCGCTCACTTGCGCACCGGATCGGACAGGCGCGCCATGATCGACGCGACGTACTGCTGGGTCTCGCGGATCGCCGGCACGCCGTTGGCGCGCTGCACCCGCTGCGGTCCCGCATTGTAGGCGGCGAGCGCCTTTTCGAGGTCGCCACCGAAGGCATCGAGCTGCATGCGCAAGTAGCGTGCGCCTCCTTCCAGGTTGCTTGCGGGATCGAGCGCATCGACGCCGAGCTGCCGGGCGGTGCCGGGCATCAGCTGGGCCAGTCCGCGCGCGCCGACCGGAGAGACGGCGCCGGTGTGCCAGCGGCTTTCCTGCCAGACGACGGCTTCGAGCAGGTTCGGGCTGATGTCGTACTTGCGGGCGAGCTCGGCAACATGGGCGCGGAACTGCTCGGGGCCGGCCGCCTCGCCGACGCCGGTGTAGGACGCGGGCTGGAACGGCGTGCCGTCAGCGGCGAACTCGATCGTGTCGCCCCCCTGTCCGACTGGCGGCAGTGTCGCACCAGACGGACCGCCAGCGACCCAGTGCGCCCCGCCCGTGTCGATCTGCAGCACGTCCGCATGGGCGCTCAGCGGCGCCATCCCGCCCGCGGCCAGGATGACGAGCATCGATTTGATTGTCGGAGCGCTGCGCCCCCGTTCCGCCGATCTCATGGTCCAGGCTGTACCGCATCGCCCGGCCCGGACTCAAGCTGTGACTGTTCCCGAGGGCGCATCGCCGAGACTCAGGCCGGGGCCACCGCCATGTTGTCGATCAGCCGCGCCTTGCCCATCCGCGCCGCGACCAGCAGGCGCATCGGCTGGTCCGAGCGCGCCGGCAGCAGCGACAAGTCGGCCGCGTCGCGCAGTTCGGCGTAGTCGACCGAGAGGAAGCCCGCCGCGAGCAACGCCCGCGCCAGCTGCGCCAGCGCGTCCCCCAGGTCCACGCCGCTCTCGATCTCGGCGATGGCGCTGCGCATCGCCGCGGGCAGCGCCGCCGCGCTTTGGCGCTGCTCGGGCGTGAGGTAGGCGTTGCGCGAACTCATCGCGAGGCCATCGGCCTCCCGCACGGTCGTGACGCCGTGGATGGCATCAACATGCGGCCGCACCAAGTCGAGATCGCGTGCCATGCGGCGGATCACCGCGAGCTGCTGCCAGTCCTTCTCGCCGAAGAACGCCATGTCGGGCCGGACCTGGTTGAACAGCTTGCACACCACCGTCGCCACGCCATCGAAATGGCCCGGCCGCGAAGCACCGCACAGCCCGTCGCTCACGCCCGCGACCGAGATGTTGGTGGCAAAGCCCTTAGGGTACATTGCCTCCACCCGCGGCCCCCACACCAGATCGACGCCCTCGCCCGCCAGCAGCGCGCAATCGCGCTCGAGCTGGCGTGGATAGGCGTCGAGGTCCTCGTTCGCTCCGAATTGGAGTGGATTGACGAAGATCGAGACCGCCACGTGCGCTGCAAGCCGTTTCGCCTCGCGCACCAGCGTCAAGTGCCCGTCGTGCAAGGCGCCCATCGTCGGAACCAGGGCCAGGGAACCGTCGGCGCGCAAGGTGTCGACCGCGCTTCGCAGTGGATCAAGCTCGTGGATCAATTGCATTGGCGGGGCGCGCTCCGATATGATGGGACAAGGCCGGACTCGGCGTGCGGATTAGCCGCCGCTCGCTGGCCCGGGCAATGCACTTAGGGATGATTTCGTGACAGCGCATCGCATCGTCTTCGCCAACGAGAAGGGCGGCACCGGCAAATCCACCACCGCGGTCCACGTCGCGATCGCGCTGGCCTATCAGGGCGCGCGGGTCGCCTGCGTCGATCTCGACCATCGCCAGCGCACGCTGTTCCGCTACATGGAGAACCGGCTCGACACCGAGAAGCGGCGCGGCATCGCCCTGCCCGGCACGCGCTTCGCGGTCTACGACGGCACCGACATCGCCGAGCTCGAGGAACTGGCGGACGCGATCGCCGAGGACCAGGACTTCCTCGTGTTCGACACGCCCGGCAAGGACGATCCGCTCGCCCGCCACGTCGCCACCACGGCCGACACGCTGGTGACGCCGCTGAACGACAGCTTCGTCGATTTCGACCTGATCGGCCAGGTCGAGGGCGAGACGTTCAAGGTGAAGAAGCTGTCGTTCTACGCCGAGCTGATGTGGGAGGCGCGCAAGAAGCGGGCGCACTCGACGATCAACGAGCAACGCCGCGATCTCGACTGGGTGGTGGTGCGCAACCGCACCCAGCATGTCGAGGCGCGCAACATGCGCCGCCTCGACGGAGCGCTCCAGGAGCTGTCCAAGCGCGTGGGCTTCCGCATCGCCGGCGGCCTTTCCGAACGCGTCATCTTCCGCGAACTGTTTCCCTCAGGGCTGACGCTGCTCGACAAGGGCCATCTCGGCGATCTCGCCACCAGCCACCTGGTGGCCCGCCAGGAACTGCGCGGTCTTGTCGCCGGGCTCAACCTGCCGATGCCGCAGCAGCGGGGCGGCGCGGAGCACGAGGCGGAGCTGGCGGTCGCGGCCGAGTAATGCGCCTTATCATCCTGCTCGGGCTGGCAGTGCTCGGCTGGCGGCTAGTCACCGGGCGTTGGCCCTGGCAACCGCGAATCGGCGCGGAGCGGCTGGTGCAGCGCCGACAGGCACGAACGCTGCTGGGCGTCCGGCTCGGGGCGGATCGTCAGGAAATCCTGGAAGCGCACCGCAGCCTCGTCGCCACCGTGCATCCGGACCGGGGCGGTAGCAACGAGATGGTTCATGAGGCGAACGCGGCAAGGGACGTGCTGCTGGCCGCCCTGCCGCCGCGCGCCTGAGAGCGGCGGGGAGCGACGATGAGCCACCGTTTCGATCCCACGATCCTGCGCGAGTACGACATCCGCGGCATCGTGGGCGAGACGCTCGGCATCGACGATGCGCATGCCATCGGTCGGAGCTTCGGCACGCTGCTCGCGCGCGCCGGTGGCAGGAGGGTGGTGGTCGGCTACGATGGCCGCGTCAGTTCGCCGATGCTGGAGAAGGGCTTGATCGACGGGCTCCATTCCAGCGGCATCGACGTGGTGCGGATCGGCATGGGTCCGACGCCGATGCTGTATTACGCCGAAGCCTCAATGGAAGATGTGCAGGGCGGCATTCAGATAACTGGCAGCCACAATCCCGCCAATCACAATGGCTTCAAGATGGTACTTGCGGGCCGACCGTTCTTCGGGGCGGACATCCAGACGATCGGGACGATGGCCGCCGAAGCGGACTGGAGCGACGGGACGGGCGCCAGCGAGGAGCGCGACATCCTCGACGCCTACGTCACCCGGCTGCTCAGGGGCCTGGACGGACTGCCCGCCGACCAGTTGCAAGCGCTGCGGATCGGCTGGGACGCCGGCAATGGCGCCGCCGGTCCCGCGCTCGAACTGCTGACCACGCGCATGCCGGGCGAGCACTTCCTGCTCTATACGCAAGTCGACGGTACGTTTCCCAACCATCATCCCGATCCTACCGAAGAGAAGAACCTCGCAGACCTTCGGGCGCTCGTCGCGGCGAAGAACCTCGATTTCGGAGTGGCTTTCGACGGCGACGCGGACCGGATCGGCGCGGTCGATGGCGCGGGCCGGGTCGTCTGGGGCGACCAGCTGCTGGCGATCTTCGCCGAGGATCTGCTGAAACTCGAACCCGGCGCGACCATCATCGCCGATGTGAAGGCCAGCCGCGCGCTGTTCGACGCGATCACGGCGCACGGCGGCGTGCCGTTGATGTGGAAGACCGGCCACTCGCTCATAAAGTCCAAGATGAAGGAAACCGGCTCACCCTTGGCGGGCGAAATGAGCGGGCACGTCTTCTTCGCGCACGAGTACTACGGCTTCGACGATGGGCTTTACGCGGCGGTGCGCCTGATTGCCGCATCGCTGCGCTTGGGCCAGTCGGTGACCGATCTGCGCGGCGCGATGCCCGAGATGCTCAACACGCCCGAACTGCGCTTCCAGGTCGACGAGAGCCGCAAGTTCGCGGCGGTCGAAGAAGTGAAGCAGCGGCTGTCTGCAACCGATGCGCGGGTCACCGAGATCGACGGGGTTCGCGTGACCACGCCCGATGGCTGGTGGCTGCTGCGCGCATCCAACACCCAGGACGTGCTGGTCGCGCGAGCCGAGAGCGACACGCGGGACGGGCTCACGCGGCTAATCGCCCAGATCGACGAACAACTCGCGCTTTCGGGCCTCCAGCGCGGTCCGCAAGCCGGCCACTGACCGCGCGACAAACAAAAAAGGGGAGCCATAAGGCTCCCCTTTCCCGTCGAACCCTCTTGTGGGGTCTCACGCCTATCAGGAGGTCTTTTCGCCGCTCTTGGCGCCGCTGGCGATGCCACTTCCGCTGGTGCTGGCGCCACTCACGCCGGCAGTCGCCGAAGAGCCGATGCCGCCGGTCGTGTGCGCGCCGCTCTGGCCGGCCGAAGTCGTCGCTCCGGACCCGGTGATCCCGGAGCCGGAGCTGCCGTAGCTTGTGCTCGATGCATCGCTCGTGCTCGAGTGCCCGCTGGCAGAGCCAAAGCCGCTCGCACCCGAGCCGCCCAGGCCCGAACCGCCCCAGCTGGACTGGCTTGAACGATCCTGAACACGCAAGTTGTTCTGCACGTGCTTGACGCCGGAGACTCGCTCCAGCGCGTCCTCTGCGCGGCGCTTGGCCTGGCGGCTGTCGACGGTGCCGTTCAGCGTCACCTCGCCATCCTTGACGCTCACGTTGATGTGGGTGGCGTCCACACCCCAGTCATGCGTCAACGCATCGTTGGCATCCTCGCGGATGCGGTCATCAGAGCGCGTGTAGTTCGACGGACCGCGTCCGGAATGGTCCTCCCGGCGGTCCTGCTCGCGCCGACGCGCGGCGTCCTCACTGCCGAACCAACTGGCCACCTCATCTCCGGCGCGCGCCAGAAAGCCGCGGCTCTCACCGTAGCTGCGCCAGTCGCCGTAGTCGCGTTGGCCATTGTCGCCTGCGCGGTCCTCATCGCGATGACGGCCCCAGCTGCCCGGACCATGGCTCGGGCGATAGGTATTGCTGGGATGCATGCCGCCGCTGATTCCGGCTCCGCTGCCGCGGTTCAGGTACTCGTTGGCATTGCGGCCACCGCCGAAATCCTCGCTGTTGAAGTCGGCGAACGTATTGCCGCCGCTCGCATCGTAATCGCGCTGGCCGAAGCTGGGCGAGGAACGCTGCGAGCCGCGATCGCGGTAGGAGCGGTTCTGCTCCGAGCCATAGCTGCGGTTCTGCCAGTCGCGGCCGTCATCCTGCTGGCGGGCGCGATTGTAATTGCGGGCCGAGGCGAACTGGTCCTTGCGCAAGTCATCGTCGCTCAGTCGCGAACGATAGCGCTCATCCTGCTGGTCATCGCGGTCCTGGCCCGAGAAGCGATAGTTCCGCGCGTACTCGTCGTTGCTGTCACGCGGGCCGTAATCCTGCTGCCAGTCGCCGCCTGCCTGGCGGCCACCCTCGGACTGCCACTGGTTGGCTTGGCGGGGCGTGTCGTAACCCTGGTTGCTGCGATGGCTGCCGCCGTATTGCTCATTGCGGCCATAGGGGTTCTGCCGGTCACGTTCACTCATGGCGTCTCTCCGTTGCTTGTACGGGCTGAGGGGCGGCGGCGCGGCCCGACTTGCGAGCATCACGCAACCGACCCCTCCCGATGTCCTTGAAACGCAATGGCTTGGCCTAGCGGTCCACTGTCCGACCCGTGGCCAACCCGGTCTGGCGCAACCTCGGTTATGCGTATCGCCGCGCCACTAGTGCCAGCTCGCTTGCGGGAAGCGACGGGCGGGGCCACTTTGCCAGGCAATGCCGCAAGACCTTGTTGTCCCGCTCGAAATCGACGCCTGGTTTTCGGGCCGCGGCTGGCGCGTGCGGCGGCATCAGCGCGAGATGCTCGAAGCGGCGGATGCGGACCAGCACGCGCTGCTGGTCGCCGACACCGGTGCGGGCAAGACGCTGGCGGGCTTCCTGCCGACGCTGGCGGCCTTCTGCCCCTCACGCCTTGATGGGGCAGACCCGCCCGAGGGGCTGCACACGCTGTACGTCTCCCCGCTCAAGGCGCTGGCGCATGACGTGCAGCGCAATCTCCTGACCCCCGTGGAGGAGATGGGGCTGCCGATCCGCATCGAGACCCGCAGCGGCGACACGCCCTCGGACCGGAAGGCCCGCCAGCGGGCGCGGCCCCCGCATGTGCTCCTGACCACGCCCGAATCGCTTTCGCTGCTGCTCAGCTATCCTGAGGCGGCGACGCTGTTCGCCGGGCTGAAGCGCGTCGTCATCGACGAGGTGCATGCGTTCGCGACCGGCAAGCGCGGCGATCTGCTGGCGCTGGCGCTGACCCGGCTGCAGGCCATCGCACCCGGGATGCGGCGCGCGGCTCTGTCGGCGACGCTCGCCAATCCCGAGAGCTTCCGCGAATGGCTGGCGCCGTGGGGCGACATCGACAGCGTGTCCCTGGTCGAGGGCGAGGCCGGAGCCGACCCGCAAGTGTCGATCCTGCTCCCGGAAGAAGAGCGCATCCCCTGGGCAGGCCACGCCGCCACCTGGGCCATCCCGCAACTCTACACCGAGATCCGTGCCCATCGCACCACGCTGATCTTCACCAACACGCGGTTCCTGGCCGAGTACATCTTCCAGTGGCTGTGGGACGTGAACGAGGACAACCTGCCGATCGGCATCCACCACGGTTCGTTGTCGAAGGAAGCGCGCCGCAAGGTCGAGGGGGCGATGGCGCGGGGCGAGTTGCGGGCGCTGGTCTGCACCGCCAGCCTCGATCTCGGCGTCGACTGGGGCGACATCGACCTCGTGGTGCAGATGGGTGCGCCCAAGGGCTCCTCGCGACTGCTCCAGCGGATCGGACGGGCCAATCACCGGCTCGACCAGGCGAGCCAGGCCTTGCTCGTGCCCGGCAACCGCTTCGAGTTCCTCGAGGCTTTCGCCGCGGCCGAGGCGGTGGAGCTCGGCCAGCGGGACGGCGAGGACTTTCGTCCGGGCGGGCTCGACGTGCTGGCGCAGCACGTGATGGGCCGCGCCTGCGAAGGGCCGTTCCGCGAGGAAGACTTGCTCGGCGAGATCCGCAGCTCGCTGACTTACGCGTGGGTGGATGAGGCGGTGTTCGGCCGCGTCCTCGATTTCGTCGCGACCGGCGGCTACGCGCTGCGCTCCTACGAGCGCTTCAAGCGCATCGTGAAGGACCGGGATGGGACATGGCGCCTCACCCATCCCGAGCATGCGGCGCGGCACCGGATCAATGCCGGCATCATCGTCGACAACGAGATGCTGGACGTGCGCTTCCGCAACGGGCGGTCGCTGGGGAAGGTCGAGGAGATGTTCGGCGCGAGCCTGAAGAACGGTGACACCTTCCGCTTCGCCGGGCTCGACCTCGAGGTGGAGGCGGTCAAGGACCTGGAGGTGATCGTGCGCGCGGCCAAGCGCTCGGCCGCGATCCCGAGCTATTCCGGGCTGCGCCTGCCGATCAGCGGGCACTTGGCCGAGCGCGTGCGCGAGATGCTGGCCGACCGGGCCGGCTGGTCCCGCTTCCCCGACGACGTGCGCGAGTGGCTGGAGGTGCAGAACTACCGCTCGCACCTGCCGGCGCCAGGGCGGCTGCTGGTCGAAAGCTTCCCGCATCGTGGGCTGGAATACACCGCCTATTACACCTTCGAGGGCTGGAACGCGAACCAGTCGCTCGGCATGCTGCTCACGCGGCGGATGGAGGATCGCGGCCTCGGGCCGTTGGGCTTCGTCGCCACCGACTACACGCTCGCCGTCTGGGGGCTGAAGGCCGTGGAAGACCCGGTCGCGATCCTTTCGCCCGACATCCTCACCCACGAGTTCGTCGACTGGGTGCAGCAATCGCACCTCCTGCGCCGCGCCTTCCGGGAGGTGGCGGTGATCTCCGGACTGGTCGAGCGCCAGCAGCCGGGCAAGCGCAAGTCGGGCAAGCAAGTGACCTTCTCGACCGACCTCATTTACGACGTGCTGCGCAAGTACGAGCCGGACCACGTGCTGATCCAGGCAGCTTGGGCCGATGCCCGCGCGCGCATGACCGATGTCGGGCGGGTCGGTGACGTCCTCGACCGCGCGGCGCGCGAGGTCGATCATGTCCGTCTCGATCGGATCAGTCCGCTGGCCGTCCCGGGACTGTCGATGATCGGCCGCGAGAACCTGCCGTCCGGCGCCGCCGACGACGAGCTGCTGATCGAAGCGGAGAGCCTGGCCTCGCTGGCGATGCGGGTGGATCAGTCCGAAGGCGCGTCGGACGAGGAGTAGGCTTCGTTCCCCACGAAACCAAACTTGGTCACGTGTGACTGCCTGATAATCTCCAGTACGCGGGCGCTCTTCTCGTAAGGGGCGTTGCTATCAGGAACGAGGTGCAGCTCAGGTTCCGGAGACATGCTTGCGGATTCACGCAGCTTGGCGGCGAACTGAGGCTCGGAGATGAGCTGCCCATTCCAGAGAACCAATCCTGCAGCCGTGATCGTGACTGTGTTTTGCGTCGCATCGACCAGCAA
>Ga0070668_100001304_pt1 | contig 17834 bp, 20 predicted proteins | sample KBSS43metaG_FD_64661 | JGI IMG/M metagenome (GOLD analysis project Ga0070668, IMG submission 64661) | Switchgrass rhizosphere microbial communities from Kellogg Biological Station, Michigan, USA - KBS S4-3 metaG | ecosystem: Host-associated > Plants > Roots > Rhizosphere > Soil ... | reverse complement strand
ACGGCTCTGGCGCAGAAACGGTGGTGACCCTGAGTCCTATGTGGCCGATCGCATGCGTGATCATGGTCCCGGTGTGATGTAGTCAAGTCGGTGTTCCCGGGGCTGTCGTCGCTGGTCATTGAGCAGATCCTCGACCAGCAGACGGTGGTGCGGGTGGTCGCGCGGACGTCGGTCACGGCGGTGGCGTGCCCGCAGTGTGGCCGGTCCGGCGACCGGGTGCACGCCTATCACGAACGCCGGCTCGCTCGCCTGCTCACCGAACGCCGTGGCCAGGACCTCGACGCCTGGATGACCAGCGTCGACGCCGACGACCTGCCCGCCCTGCACGGCTTCGTCCACGGCCTGCGCATGGACCTGGCCGCCGTCATCGCCGGAGGCCGAGTCACTGGAGCCAAGTCACCCTGTGCATGCGTACTTCGTCGCGCGTCAGCAACGGGCCGTGGCAGCGTTGACCGAAGTCGCCGAAGGCATCACCGACTATCCACAGTCGCTGGCCCGGCAGGTGCTGGCGATGATGGACGGCCTGCAGCTCCAATGGCTCTGCGACCCCGAGACCACCGACTTGGTCCGGGAATGGGACGCAGCCGCCAGGGTCTTGTTCGGCCAACTCGGCACCTGACGCTTGGCGAGATCTCCTCAGGGCGTCGAGGGCGCGGCCAGCAAGGCGAGGTGATCACATCCGAGCCCCGCCGTCATTTCTGAGCCCTACCAACAGATCCTCGCCGTGTGCACCCCCGACCGCGGTGGCCCGCGCGCGAAAGACGTTTACCTCGCCCTGGGCCTCGGCACCGAATCCAAAGACCGAAGGCATCCGCGCCAAGCTGATCGCCTAGTCAACCGGCAAATCATGACCGAGAACCAACCCGGGCTCTTCACCCTCAACCCGAACCTGACTGCGATTACCGGCCGGCTTCGAATGCCCGATTGGCGTCGCCCTCGGTCGTGTCGAGAAGCAGTGTGGTCACATCGGTGCGCCTGAGCAGGTAGGCGTAGTAGTAGGGAAATCCGGTGCCGACGATGCCCGCCGCGATCGACAGGCTCGGCCACTGGCCGGGGACGCCGAGGGCGAGCGCGATGATCGTCGTGATCGCCAGAAGGGCGACGACCGGTGCGAGTGGCCAGCCGGGCATCCGGAACTCGTCATGGTGCGCGGCCTCCCGCTGGTGGCGGGCGCATAGGGCACTGGCGGCGATGAAGCCGAAGGTGACCGCCAGCGTCGAGCCGGTGGCGTTGACGACGACCGTCAGGGGCAGCACGCCCATCACGACGGTGGCGACGACGGGCATGCGAGCCGGGTGGAGACCCGGGACAGCGCCTTGGCGAGCACGTCGGGCATTGCCGGTCCCGGGCCGCGGCGAAGAGCAGGCGGCCGGACCAGAGCGCGAAGGCGGTGTTGGCGTTGAGGATGGCCAAGGCCATGGACAGCAGCACGAACGTCGTCAGGGCGTAGTCGAGGAACGGGATGATTTCGTTCCAGGCGTTGCGCCAGAGCCGGATCATCGCCCGGTATTTGCTGCCCCATTCTCCTCGATCTCGTCGAGGGCGCGTTACGGAACCGCGCCGGCGGCCTGAGCGAGCAGGAGCAGTTCCGCTTCGTCAGGCTGGGTGTGGCCGATCCGGACGAGTTCGCCGCTGACGGCGGCCTGGACGATGTCGGCGTTGTCCGCGGCTGCGGCGGCGAGTGCTTGTCGCAGGCCGGCTTGGATGGAGATGTCGACCGAGTCGCGGAAGAACGCGAGCCGGAGGGCGTAGTCGACGTCTTCGGCGGCGCGGGCGCCGTGTATGCGGCGGGTCGCGGCGACGAGCTCGAACGCCGGCAGGAAGGTCGAGGGCCACGAGTCGTTGCGGTAGGCGTTGAACAACTCCGGCTCGTGGCCTGCCAGCGCAGCGGTCTCGGTGGTCACGATTGATCGAGGCGTTCCCCGGCCGTTGACCCATTCCAGCGGCCAGGCCCGGGGAGCGAAGACGATGTCCAAGCCGTGGCGGGTCCGTGCGGTGCGCAGGCGATGGATGGCGATCAACGCCCACGGGCAGTGGATGTCGGACCGGACATCGACCGTGACCGATCCCATCGGATGCCCTCCAGGCTGCGAGTCAGGCCGCCGCGCGGGATGCCGAAAGGACTTTCGCGAACCGGGCCAGGCGAGCACCCTGATAGTGCGCGCAAGCCAGGGTGGCTTCATCGGGCATCGTCGACGGGAAGCCGGCGGGCCACGACGTCCCATACGGGTTGCCACCGGCCGCGTAGACCACGTCGTCGGTGTAGCCGAGCGGGACGATCACGCAGCCCCAGTGGTAGAACACGTTGTTCAGGGACAGGATCGTCGCTTCCTGTCCGCCGTGCTGCTCGGCGGACGACACGAATGTGGTGACCGGCTTGTCGGCGAGCTTGCCTTCGTGCCACAGGCTGCTGGCGGTGTCGATGAATTGCTTGAGCTGGGCCGCCGGGGCGCCGTAGCGGGTGGGTGTGCCGAACGCATAGCCGTCGGCCCATTCGAGGTCGTCGAGGGTTGCGACGGGGACGACTTCGTCGGTTTCCTGCTTGTGCGTCACCCAATCGGCATTGGCGGCGATCGCCTGCGGCGGGGCGAGTTCGGCGACGCGGCGCAGGCGCACCTCAGCGCCGGCGGACTCGGCGCCGGCTTCGACGGCCTTGGCCAGCCGGTGTACGGAGCCGGTTGCGCTGTAGTACGTGATGAGAATGCGGGCAGCCATGATTGCCTTCCAGGAACAGTGGTGTCGTGAGTTTCAGAGGATGATGGTGATGGTCTTCTCGACGGTGTTCGCGTCGAGGCTGGCCCGGCCGAGTTCGCGCCCGAGTCCGCTGAGTTTGGAGCCGCCCCAGGGCAAGCGGGGGTCCAGCGGCGACCAGCCGTTGACGGCGACGGCGCCGGCCCGGATCCGCAGCGCCAGGCTGTGGGCGCGGCTGACATCACGAGTCCACAGGGTCGCCGCCAGCGCGTAGTTGCTGTCGTTGGCCGTGGCGACGGCCTGCTCGTCGCCGTCGAAGGCGATGATCGTGCCGACCGGGCCGAAGATCTCCTGCCTCGCGATGGTCATCGAGTTGTTCGCGTCGGCGAAGAGGGTCGGCTCGACGAAGTAGCCGCGGCGGTCGGGGCGGCCGCCTCCGGTGACGACGCGGGCTCCTTCTTCGCGGCCGATGTCGATGTACCGGCAGACGCGCTCGAGTTGCTTGGCGTTGATCAGGGCGCCCATCGTGGTGCCCGGTTCGAACGGGTCGCCGAGCACCACCTTCGAGGTTCGGCTGACAAGGCGCTCGACGAAGTCGTCGTAGATCTCCCGGGCGACCAGGATTCGGCTGCCGGCCGCGCACACCTCGCCCTGGTTGGCGAGGATCCCGATCGCGACCCCGTCGGCTGCGGCATCGAGGTCGGCGTCGGGGAAGACGATTTGCGGACTCTTCCCGCCGAGTTCGAGGGTGACCGGCCGGAAGCCGTTGATGGCCGCCGCCGCCACGATCCGCCCGGTCTCCGGGCTGCCGGTGAACGAGATCTTGTCGATGCCGGGATGCTCGATGATCAGGTTGCCGGTGGTGACCCCGCGACCGGGCAGGACGCCGAACGCCCCGGCCGGGAGCCCGGCGCGCTCGGCGAGTTGCGCCAGCAGCAGCGACGTCAGGGGTGCGTCCTCCGGCGGCTTGAGCACGACCGCACAGCCGGCGGCCAGCGCCGGGGCGATCTTCCAGGCGCCGATCATTGTCGGCGAGTTCCACGGTGTGATCGCCGCGACGACGCCGACCGGCTGGCGTACGGTGTAACTGAGCGTCGAGCGACCCATGTAGCCCGGGGTCGGGATCGTCCGCCCTTCCAGTTTGTCCGCCCATCCGGCGAAGTGGCGGAAGGTGGCGACGGTCTGCGGCAGGTCGATGACGCGTGGTTCGACGGACGGCTTGCCGACGTCCACCGACTCGAGGTCGGCGAACTCGTCGGCGGAGTCTTCGATCAGCTGGGCGAGGGCGAGCAGAATCTCACCCCGGGCTGCGCCGTCGAGTCGCCCCCACTCGCCCGTGTCGAGCGCCTCGTGCGCCGCGGCCACGGCGGCGTCCACCGTCGTGGCGTCGGCCTCGGTGACGGTCGCCAAGGTGTTCTCGGTGACGGGGTCGATGACGTCGAAGGTCTGTGCGGTCGCGTTGGGGCGCCAGGTGCCGCCGACGAACGGGACCGTGGGCAGCGCGCGGGCGAGTTCTTCAGCCTCTGAACGCCGTGTCATGTACGATAACCGTTCCTCTCGTCCGATAGCCGTACGCTATCACGGTCGGGTGGCGTGTCAACGGCCCCCGCGCCGATTTCCAGGCGGAGGCACGGGGCCAACTCCTCTCCTTGGCCCGGGCGGGCGACGCCCGGCTGCGACCTGGGTTGGCCCGCCTTCCCGCCTTCCGCCCGCCGTCGGCATGAGCTACTGTTCCGATAAACGAGCGCTATGTTCGATAATCGTTCACCGGATGAAGGGAGTGGGCGTGCCCGAGCGTTGCCTCAACGGGGCGGATGCCCTCGTGCATGCGGCCGCCGACGCCGGCATCCAGGTCTGTTTCGCCAACCCCGGCACGACCGAGATGCCGTTGGTCGCGGCCCTGGACCGCGTCGACGGAGTCCGCGCGGTTCTGGGGCTGCACGAGAACGTGTGCACCGGGGCGGCGGACGGTTACGCCCGGATCGCCGGCCAGGCGGCGATGACGTTGCTGCATCTTGGCCCCGGCCTGGCCAACGGCCTTGCGAATCTGCACAACGCGCGGCGCGCCAACACGCCGGTACTCAACGTGGTCGGCGACCATGCCAGCTGGCACCTTCCGTACGATGCCCCGCTCACCTCGGACATCGCGGCCCTCGCGGCGACCGTCGGCACGGTGCACGCGGCGGGCGACGCGCTGACGATCGGGCCGGTCGTCCGGCGGGCGGTGGAGGAAGCGCACCGGCTGCGGGGCGTGGCCACGGTGATCGTTCCCGCGGATCACCAGCAGGAGCCGGCAGCGGAACCAGCCCGCGACCCGTGGCAGCTGCCTACTCGCCCGCGCGTGGACGGTACCCGGATGCAGCAGATCGCGACCCGGCTGCGAAAAGCAGGCCCCAAGGCCCTGCTGCTGCTCGGCGGTAACGCGCTGACCCGAGCGGGACAGCAGGCGGCCCGGCGCATCGCGGCGGCCACCGGAGCCGAGTTGTACGCCGAGACCTTCCCGGCCCGGGCCGAACGGGGCGGGGGCCTGCCCGACATCGACCGGCTGCCGTACTTCCCGGAGGTCGCGCGCTCCCTGCTCGTCGACAAGGACGCCGTCGTGGTCGTGGGAGCCGAGGAACCGATCGCGTACTTCGGCTACCCGGACATCCCGAGCGTCCTGACCCGGCCGGGTACCCTCGCCGCGCTCGCCCGTCCGCACGAGGACGCCGAGGCGGCGCTGGTCGAGTTGGCCGACCTTCTCGGGGCCACGAGCGAGTCACCAGCGGCCCAGCCGGCCGCGTCAAGGCCGGCCGACGACGACCCGCTGACCGGGTCGACCGTGGGGAGGGTTGTCGCGGGCGCCCTGCCGGACGGCGCCATCGTGTCGGTCGAGGGCGGCACGAGCGGTTATCCGTTCTACTCCGCCTCGGCCACCGCCGCGGCCCACACGGTGCTCACCAATACTGGCGGTGCGATCGGCCAGGGGCTGCCGTGTGCCCTCGGCGCCGCCCTGGCCGCGCCCGACCGCCCGGTGATCGCCCTGCAATCGGACGGGAGTGGGCTGTACACCCCGCAGGCACTCTGGACGATGAGCCGGGAACGGGTCGACGTCACCGTGTTGATCGCGGCCAACCACACGTACGGCGTGCTGCGCACCGAACTGGCCCGGCACGGCAACGCGGAGTTCGGGCCGCAGGCGAGCGGGCTCACCAGCCTCGCCGACCCGCGGATGGACTGGATCGCGCTCGCGCAGGGCTTCGGCGTACCCGGCGTGCGGGCGACGACCGTACGGGACCTGCGGCACGCCCTCGCCGACGCCCTGACCTCCGATGGCCCGCACCTGATTGAGATGGCGCTATGACCATGGCTTCCCCCGCTCCGCCGCTGACCCCGCCGAACGACGTCGCGGCGTTCCTCAGCCGCGAACATCAGCTGTTCATCGGCGGCCGCTGGCAACCCGGCCGCACCGGTAACCGCTTCACCTCCACCAACCCGGCGACCGGCCGCCCGCTCGCCACGCTGGCCGAGGGCAGCGCCGCCGACGTCGACCTGGCGGTCGCCGCGGCCCGCCGCGCCCTCGCCGATCCGGTTTGGCGCGACCTCACGCCGTTGGCCCGCGGCGAACTGCTGCACCGCCTCGCCGAGCTGGTGGAGGAGCACGCCGACGAGTTGGCTCTGATCGAGTCGCTCGACAACGGCAAGCCGGTATCGGTGGCCCGGGCGGTGGACGTGGGCACGACGGCCAAACTGTTCCGCTACTTCAGCGGGTGGCCGAGCAAGTTCGAGGGCGCGACCATCCCGCTCTCGCCGCGCAACGGCCTGCGCATCCTCAACTACACCGTCCACGAGCCGATCGGCGTGGTCGGCGCGATCGTGCCGTGGAACTTCCCCATGTCGATGGCGTCCTGGAAGCTCGCACCCGCCTTGGCCATGGGCAACGCGGTGGTGCTCAAGCCGGCCGAAGAGACTTCGCTGTCGACGCTGCGGCTCGCCGAGCTCGCCGCCGAGGCCGGGTTCCCGCCCGGCGTGCTCAACGTCGTCACCGGCCCGGGCAGCGTCGTCGGCGCCGCCCTGGCCGCTCACCCCGACGTCGACAAGATAGCGTTCACCGGCTCCACCGAGGTGGGGCGCCTGGTGACCGCGGCCGCGCTCGGCAACATGAAGAAGGTCTCCCTCGAACTGGGCGGCAAATCGCCCCACGTCGTGCTGCCCGACGCCGACCCGGCGGCCGTCGCCGCCGCCGCGGCCGACGCCATCTTCTTCAACCAGGGGCAGACCTGCACCGCCGGCTCCCGGCTGTACGTCCATGCGGCAATCTACGACGACGTGCTGTCCGCCCTGGTCGAGCACGCCCGCCGCATCGTCGTCGGGCCGGGTCACGACCCGGCGACCCAGATGGGGCCGCTCGTCTCGGCCCGCCAGCTGCGGACCGTGACCTCGTACGTCGAGTCGGGCCGGGCCGAGGGCGCCACCGTCGTCGCCGGCGGGTCACGACCGGACACGCTCCCGGCGGAGTACGCCGACGGCTACTTCCTCGAACCGACCGTTCTCGCCGAGACGACGCACGCCATGCGGGTCGTCCGCGAGGAGATCTTCGGTCCGGTGCTCGCCGCGATGCGCTGGACCGATGTGGACCAGCTGATCGACCTGGCGAATGACTCACCGTACGGCCTCGCGGCCGGCATCTGGACCAACGACCTGACCCAGGCACACCGCATCGCGGCCGCGATCAAGGCCGGAACGGTGTGGATCAACTGTTACAACCTCACCGATCCGGCCTCGCCGTTCGGGGGTTACAAGGAATCCGGCTGGGGCCGGGAGATGGGACGCGGCGTGCTCGAGCAGTACACGGAGACCAAGAGCGTGTGGGTGAACCTCACGTGAGCGCCCCGACTTTCCCGGACCTCGCCGGCCAGGTCGCGATCGTCACCGGCGGCGGCCTCGGCATCGGCAAGGCCGTCACCCGGGCCCTCGTGCGCCGGGGTGCGGAGGTGGTCATCGCCGCTCGCCGCGAGGCGATCCTGCGAAGCGCGGCCGACGAGATCACCGGGGAGCTGGGCGGCAAGGTCGTTCCGGTGGTCGCCGACACCACCGACACGGGCGCTGTGCTGGCGCTGGCCGAGGCGGCGGCGCAAGTCGGCCCGGTGAGCATTCTGGTCAACGGCGCCGCCGCGCCGGCCGGGCTGGTGCGCAACGACATCGCGGCCGCCGACCCGGAAGCCCTGCTCGCCGACCTCGACACGAAGGTCATCGGCTACTTTCGCTGCATCAAGGCGGTCGCGCCGCTGATGCGGGAGGGTCACTACGGCCGCATCGTCAACATCGGCGGACTGACCGGGCGGTCCAGCCACGCACTCTCCGGAATGCGCAACCTCGCGATCGTGCACATGACGAAGGTGCTCTCCGACCAGCTCGGCCCGGACGGCATCACGATCAACACGCTGCACCCGGGCGTCGTCGAAACCGAGCACATCCACGAGCTCTACGCCAAGAACGCCGCCGTCGAAGGCATCACGCCGGAACAGGTCGAGCAGAACTTCATCAACCGTACGCCCATCCGCAGGGTGCTCACCGCCGACGAGGTCGCCGACGCCATCTGCTTCTTCGCCTCTCCCGGCGCGGGCGGCATCACCGGCGAATCGATCGGCATCGACGGTGGGCTCACCCGCGGCATCTACCTCTGATTCCTCATCCGACGAAGGGGCCGCGATGCACGGAACGATTCTCGTCGCCACCGCCGGTCAAGGCGTTCTGCGCAGCAATGACGACGGCGCCACCTGGAGCCGCATTCCCCTGGACCAAGGACTGGAGTTCGACTCGGTGGTCCGCGCACTCGCCGTGCACCCGGGACGACCCGAAGTGATCTTCGCTGGTGCCGAGGTCGGAATGGCCCGCAGCGACGACGCCGGCACCCGGTGGACGCGCGTCCCGTCGCCGTTCGACGACCGGCAGGTGTGGTCGATCGCCATCGACCCGCAGGACGCCGACACCATGCTCGTCGGTACCGGAGCCCCGTCGCGCGCCGCGATGTACCGGACGAACGACGGCGGCGCGAGCTGGGACCGTGTCGGACCGGAACTGCCCGAGCGGTGCGCCGGCGTGAGCAAGCCCCGCATCCTCACCACGACCGACGGCGGCCGCTTCTTCTACAAGGAGTGGCGCGAGTTCCCGGAGATCACCGATGTCGCCTGGACGCCCGCCGTCGCCGCCGCCCCGCCGGCACACGGCCACTGAAACACAAGCACCCCGCGGCCCGCCAAGACAGGAGTTCCGATGCCCGACGCCGGAAGCCCCGAGCCGTCCAACGGTTCGGCACTTGCCAAACCCGTGATCGTCCGTACGCACCTCTCGCTGTTCGTCCGCGACCCCGAGGCGTCGGCCGCCTGGTTCGCCGACATCCTCAACATGAAAATCACCGCGCGTGGCCCCCAGTGGGTGTTCCTCTCGTTCGGCCGCAAGCACCACGACCTCGCGCTCATCCAAGCCGAGCCAGGCGCAGCGCAAGGCGGTCTCGGCCTGCAGCACTACGGCTTGGAGATCGCCGGGGATGTCGAGGAACTGCGCCGCCTGTACGGCATGTTGCTGACCAAGGGCGTGAAGGTGGTCAAGACCACCGACCACAAGATCGGGTTCGGCGTGTACTTCGAGGACCCGGACGGCAACCGGTTCGAGTTCTTCGCCGAGACCGTCACCGACGACGAGGAAGGCCAGCGCGTCCTCGGCGAACACCACGCACCCAGCAACCCGGTCGACCTCGACCCCCTCTACACGTGACCAGCGATCCAGGAGCCGTTGTGCCCGAAGCGAACCTCGGCCACATCGTCGACGCCTCCGACCAACTCGGCAAGGAGATCGGCCGACGAGCCGTCGCCGCGGCCGACGGGCGGGCGATCCATAGCTACGGCAAGGCGTGCGTCGCCGGCGAGTACGAGTACGGCAACGCCTTCCTCACCCAGGTGTTCGCCGACCCGGTTCGTGCCGCTGTCGGCGGCGGCAAGGCATGGGTGCCGTCGACCGGGAAGGTCGCGGGTCCGGGTGCCGTGATCGACGTGCCGCTCGCGCACAAGGACGCGCTGTTCGTGCGGTCCCACTACGACACCGTCTCGGTGTCGTTCGGCGACGCCCCGCGGCCCGACCAGGTCGTCATCGCGTTCGCGTTCGCCAGCCGCGGCCGGCTGCACGCGCGGCTCGGCGGCGTCGCGGCCGACGAGATCCGCGGCGAGTACGGATTGCGCTGACCATGAACGGGCCGACGAGCCGCCTGGTGGACGTCAACGGGTTGAGGTACCGGTACCTGCAATGGGGCGATGCCGCGGCGCCGGCGGTGGTGATGCTGCACGGCCTGCGGTCCTACGCCTACACCTGGGATCCGGTGGCTCAGGCGTTGAGCGACTCCTACCATCTGGTCGCCCCGGACTTCCGGGGGCGCGGAGACAGCGACTGGGATCCGCGGCAGGAGTACTACACCGACCGTTACGTCGAGGACGTGGAGTCGCTCGTCGCGCGGCTCGGGCTCACCCGCTTCGCTCTGGTCGGGCATTCGATGGGCGGCAGCGTGACGTACGCGTACGCGGCGCGGCACCCCGAGCAGGTGGCCGCGGCGGTGGTCGAGGACATCGGCCCCGGCTCGTCGACCGACACCGCCGGCGCCGGCCGCATCCTGCGCGAGATGGCCTCGACGCCGGCCGGCTTCGCTTCGCTCGAGGAGGTGTACGCCTACTGGCGGGGCATTCGCCCCGGCGTCACCGACGAGGCGCTGACCTCGCGAGTCGAGAACACCGTCCGTCCCGGCCAGGACGGCCGATGGGAGTGGAAGCTCGACATGGCGGGCATCGCCGCGGCGCGTCGGAAGGGCGACCCGGCGCGCTCGATCGACCTGTGGGCCTGCGTCGACACGCTGCGGTGCCCGACGTTGGTCGTCCGGGGCGCGCGGTCGGACTTCCTGCCGGTCGAAACCTGCCGGGCCATGGCCCAGCGCCAGCCGCTGGTGCGGTGGCACGAGATCGCCGACGCCGGTCACTACGTGCACGACGACGCCCCGGACACCTTCCTCCGGCTGGTCACCACGTTCCTGCACGAGGCGCTGCGATGACCCGGCACGTCCCGGTCGTGGTCGTCGGGGCCGGCCCGGTCGGCGCGACCGCCGCCAACCTGCTTGGCCGCTACGGCGTGTCGACCCTGCTGGTCGACCGCCTCGACGCCCGGATCGTGAAGATCATCGAGTCGCGGGCGGGCGCCCGAGCCCGAGCTGCGACGTGCACGCGGCCGCGGACGACCGTCGTGGAAGACATCCACAACGGGCTCCGTCCCTGGTTCACCGAGCACCGGTGTCGAGCCGTGCTCGTACGCCCGGACCGATACGTCGCGGCGGCCGGCCAGGCTGCCGACATCGGTCCTGAGCTCAGCCGGCTCGCGGCGCGGTTCCTCCCCGGGGGGCAGCGATGATCGTCGAAGAACGCGATTACCGGTTGGTGCCCGGCGGCGTCCCCCGATACCTGGATGCGTGGCACCGGCTCGGCCGCGCGCCCCAGGTACGCCACCTCGGTGAGCCTCTCGGGGTGTACGCCGTGGAGATCGGTCAGCTCAACACCTTGGTCTACCTCTGGCAGTACACCGACCTGGCCGACCGCGCCGCCCGCCGCGCCGCCCTGGCCGCAGACGCTGACTTCGCCCGCCTCCGCGGCGAGGTCCGAGAGCTGCTGGTCGACCAGAGCAACCGCATTCTGCTGCCCCGCGATTCCCCTGGAGGCTAGCCACCGCGCTTGGCGGCACTCGCTGCGCCGCCATCGACGCCCGCAGGTTCATGAGAGGACAACGCATGAAAGACCCCGCTACCAGCGTCCACCCGCACACGACGCCGCAGGGCGTTACCGGGGATGAGGCTCAGGCGTTCCTGGACGACATGGTCGCCCGCCGCGGTTACGTGCTGGACTACCACAAGGCGATGGCGGCCAGCGACCTGCCGGTGTTGCGTGCCGCCGACGACCTCATCGAGGCCGCGTACCTGTCGCAGCGCAGCCTGGACCGCGGCACCAAGGAACTGCTGTTCATCCTGAGCCTGACCGTGCTGCGTGCGGACAAGGCCCAGATCCGCAGCCACATCCGTGTGGCACTGGGGGAGGGTCTGAGTCCCCAGCAGATCCTGGAGGCCATCGAGATCGCCCTGCCGGAGGCCGGAGTCGTGGCCTTCCAGCACGGCTTCGACGCCTGGCGGGAGTGCGTCGGCGCCCCTGTCCTACAACCCACCCGCGAGCCGGAGACCGCCGCAGTGACGCCCGGAACATAGGAGTCGCCGCCGTCTCTGGCGGCGAAACCCCGGTGTTGTCCAGGCTCATTCGGTAACCGACCATCGCGATGGTTCCGGCCCTCAACGGGGCGGCAGCAGGGCGGCGAAGCTACGGGCGAGATTTCTGGCATGGATCTGACGATGTCCCGGCAAAGCACGCATGTTCGATTAAAGACCTCATGTGCGATAGTCGAACTACAACAACGGGAGGTGGTTCGCCGGCTATCCGCGGACATACCACAATGCAGCTGCCAGTTCACCGGGTTGGGCGCCGGAGCCGCCGGCCACCGACCGCACCAAGACCGCGAAGGAACCGCAATGACTTCGACCACCGGGGAGATGTCCCAGACGCTCGACCGCGGCCTCATGGTGCTGTCCTTGCTGGCCGACCACAGCGACGGCCTGACGGCCGCCGAGCTGGCGGTCAAGCTCTCGACGGCCCGCGCGGTCGTCTACCGGTTGCTGCGCACCCTCGAGGCGCACCGCCTGGTTGGACGCGTCGACGCCCGCTACATGCTCGGCATCGGCATCGCCGAGCTGGCCAGCCGCCTGCGCCCGCGCCTTCAGACCACGGTGTTGCCGATCCTGCGCCGACTCAGCGGGCAGAGCGGCAGCACCGCGTTGCTCAGCGTCGCCGACGGCGACGAAGCCCTGGTGCTGCTGGCCGAGGAACCGCCGCAGAGCACCCTGCACCTGACCGTCCGGCAAGGCGCCCGCCACCCCCTGTCGGTCGGTGCCGACGGCGTGGCGATCCTCGCGGGGCGCGCAGCGGTGGCCGGCGAGTCGGGCGACATCACCCGAGCCCGCACCTCCGGGTACGCATTGAGCATCGGTGCTTTGACCGCCGGCGCCGTCGGCGTGGCGGCACCGATCCGGACCTCGGACTGGGCGACCGCCAGCATCGGTGTCGTGCAGCTGGGCACGGCGGTGTCCCGCTCCGACATCCCCGACCTCGTCATGTCGGCGGCCGTCGAGGCCGCCCGCCGCCTGTCGGGCCTCGACGGGGAAGACGCGACCGCCACGTCATAGCGCCCAGGCGCCGCAGCGACGCTCGTCCGCGTGGTGGCTCACTCGGGTGCCGGGGTGCGCTCCGCCTGTCCGGGCAGTACCTGGTGCCCATGGTTGTGCCCGCGACGGCGCATCTGCCCTGGGGGCGGTCTTCGACCCGCAGGGCAGATGCGCCCGGGTTCCTGGTACGCGGGTGCCGCGTCGCCGTGGTGCCCCGAGGCCGGTACGTGGCGGTCGTCGCCGCCGTACCGGGCGGCCTCGGACCCATCGGGGGCCGGTTTGCGCTGCCCGCGCTCCGCGCCGAGCGCGTAGAACATTTCCGGAAGGACTATGGCCCACGAACCTCTGCCTCCTGGTACGTTAAACGAACTCGAAGTTCGATTATCGTAATGAGGTGTCGCCGTGACGCAGCATGTCGAGTTCGTCAAATTCCGGGTCCAGGACGGCCAACGCGCGGCGTTCCTCGCCGCCCGTCCCGCCGCCATAGCGGCCGTCCGCGCCGCCCACCCGACGTTGGTCGGCGCCCCGGTGCTGGCCGAACATCCGGACGGGTCCTGGACCGACGTCTGGATCTACCAAACCGCCGAGGCGGCCGCGGCGGCGAACCAGCAAGCGGACCGAATTCCGGCCTTCATGGCGATGGCGGCCCTACTCGATGACGTGACGATCGACGAGGCGACCGCACCCGACGAGGCCGGCGCCCGGCCGTGACTCGTCATCCCAGCGCTCAGCCGAACGGCGAAGCGCACAACCAGATCAGAACGGAGGTGACCGAGCAATGCAGTACGACGCTGACGTTATTGTCGTGGGCGCCGGCTTCGCCGGCCTGACCCTCGCCCGCGAGCTGGGATGGTCCGGCGCGCACACGATCGTCGTCGAGGCCCGCGACCGGATCGGCGGACGCACCTGGACCGACCACCGCCTCGGTGAGCGTTTGGAGATGGGTGGCGGATGGATCCACTGGATGCAGGGGCACGTGTGGGCCGAGGTGATCCGGTACCAGCTGGCGATCGCCGAGACCCCGTGGCCCGAGACGGCGCACTGGCTGGTCGGCGACGCACGGCACAGCGGAACCACGCTTCAGCTCGAGGAACGCATGAACGACGGCATGCGCCGCTCGATCGCCGACAGCATGGAGGTGTTCGCCCGCCCGTACGACCCGGCACACAGCGACGCGTGGCGGGCGCTGGACCACCTCTCGATAGCCGACCGGCTGGCGAGCCTCGACCTCGACGAGGAAGCGTTCGTCCTGTGCGAGGCGATGTGGAGCCAGAACTTCAACGCGCCCGCCGCGACCGGCGCCCTGACCCAGGCGCTGCGCTGGGGTGCCGTCAGCAACGCCGACTGGCGGTTGCTGCTCGATATCTGCTCGCACTGGAGGTTCCGGGACGGAACCGAGTCGCTGGCCAACGCCATTCGGGCCGATGTGCGCGGCGACGTCCATCTCGGCACCCGCGTGGTACGGGTGGACGAGCGCTCCGACGGTGTCGTCGTCACCACGGCCGACGGCCGCGATCTCGCCGCCCGCGCGTGCGTGCTGACCGTGCCGATCGGCGTGCTCGGCGACGTCGACTTCACCACGCCGCTGCCGGCCGTGACCAGGCCACTGGTCAGCGACGGGCAGAGCTCGCAGGGCTTCAAGCTCTGGATCCGGGCACAGGGCAGTGACGAGCGCTTCATCGCGCTGGCCGCCAGCCAGGAGCCGCTCAGCCTGCTGCAGTACGAACACCCGACCGGTGACGGGTCGTTCATCGCCTTCGGCTTCGGCACCGACGTCCGAAAGCACCCGCTGACCGATCTGGACACGGTCAACGGCTACGTCCGGCGGCTCATGCCGGGCCTCACGGTCACCGACTTCGCCACGCACGACTGGGTCGCCGACCCCAACGCGCGGCAGACCTGGGCGATGCTGCGCCCGAATCAGCTCGAGGCAGTCCGCACCCTGGCCGGCATGCCCGGTCGCGTTCGATTCGCCGGTGCCGACTACGCTATGGGCTGGGGCAGCTTCATCGACGGGGCTATCGAGAGCGCACTGGGCACCGCGAGCGCCGTGCGCCGACGCTTCCTCTGAGCACGTACGCAGTGGGTCGGCAGGGTCGTCGTCGGGGTTGACCACCCTCCCCGCGAGCCTTTCCCGACCAGCCACACGAGACCAAGGGAAGCAGCGCGGTTCGACGCGCAATCCCCGGCCGGTACCTTCCGAGTTCCCCACGCGGTGATACCCACGACTCGCCAATAGGCGCCGTATCGCCCGCATCAAAGGATGCGGGCGATGCCGGCGCGGTCACCGCCCCAGGGTCGTTGCGTGGCGGCCGTGACAGATCGTGGATGCAGCGGTTGCCTGCACGCGACACACGCAATTCAGCCCCGGGCCTTCAGTCGCCGAACGCGCAGGGCCATTTCACCGCTTGGAGCGGGAAGACTGCCGATCCGCGATCAGGCGTGCAGCCCGGGCGGCACGTCTGAACCTCGCTCGAGCAGCCGCCGCGGTCCCGTGCCGGGCAGGAATTTGCCGCCTTGTTAACTCTCTGGTCGCGGCCGACCTTTCCGTCCGTGACCCTTGACACGCCGTGCAACATCCTTCACGCTCGTTCGCAATTAGTACATGATGTTCGATAATCGAACAAGGCTTGGAGGCGTCGCTATGGCCGAGTCTGAGCAACACTTGAAGCGGGTACTGAGTTGGAAGTCGGGGGCATTTCTCGGCCTCACGACGATCCTGGGCGTGTTCACCACCGTCGGATTCATGGTTGGTCTGGTCGGCGCGTGGGCGGTCATCTTCATCTGGTCCGTCGCCATGGTCATGGGCGCCACCCAGGCGTTCCTGTACGCCGAAATGGCCACGATGTTCCCCGCCACCGCCGGCGGCGTGGCGGCGTACGCCCACGAGGGCTGGCGCAAGTACACAGTGTTCGTCGGCCCGGTGGTCATGTGGGGCTACTGGCTCGGCTGGTCCCTGATCCAGGCGGTCTCGGCGTTCGTGTTCGGGTCCTTGATCCAGGCGCAGTGGTTCCCGCACCAGACATGGAGTTACAACCTCTTCGGCGTGCATGTCGGTCTGCCGCACGTCCTTGGGGCGCTCGCGCTGATCAGCGTCTTTCTGCTCAACATCTTCGGCATCAAGCCGGTCGCCCGACTGACCACCATCGGCATCGTCACCTTCACGATCGTGGCCGTGGTCATGGTCGTGCTCCCGTTCGCCACGGCCACCTGGTCGGCCGATGCGCTCACCTGGCGCCTGGACAGCCCGGCGCTGGCCATCGTGTTGATCTACCTGGCGGCATGGACGACCTACGCGGTGGAAGGACCGTCGCTGTTCGCGCCGGAGTACCGAAAGCCGGGCACGGACACGCCCAAGGCGATCCAAGTCTGCGCGATCGTCATGCTCGCGATCTTCACTCTGGTTCCGTTCGCGACCGCCGGGACGATCGGCGAGAAGGCCATCGGTGACAACCCCAGCGGCTACGCCGTGACCGTCATGCAGAAATACTGGCACGGCAGCTCATCCCTGGTGATCGCCGTGCTGGCCATCGGAATGTGGGTCACGCTGCTGGCGACCAGCGCACAGGCCGCCCGAGCGCTGCTCGGCCTGGCCCGCAGCGACGTGACGGTCAAGCAACTGGCCAAACTCAACCGGCACGGCATGCCCGGTCGTGCGTTGGCCATGGACAGCGCCGTCAACCTGCTCATCTTGTTCTTCGTCGGCAACACAGTCGCGATCGTCGCAGCCAGCAACTTCGGGTACATCCTCTGCTGCTCGCTCGCCGCGTTCGCCTACGTACTGCTGCGACGCGACCGCCCCGACTGGCCCCGGCCCTACAAGCTTCCCAAGGCCGGCGTTCCCATCGCGCTCGTGCTCGGTGTGGTCAACCTGTTCCTTGCCATCTACGGCGTCACGCATCCGTCGCTCGCCGGCTACGGCGGCACCAAGGAGTCAGTCATAGCGGTGTGCCTGCTGTTCGTCAGCGTGCCACTGTTCCTCTACCGCCGGCTCTGGCAGGATCGCGGCACCCCGTTCCAATGGCGCGAAGCGACCCCGACCACCCCGGAGGACCACAGCGCACACGCCGCGGACGAATTCGTCGAAACGGCGGATCCGGTCCAGCCGAACTCGGTGGGAACAGCCTGATCCGAGGCGACTGTTCGGACTGGGCGGCGGTTCAGCGCGAGGTGTTCGCCGCCCCGTCCGGCTCTCTTGGGACTGTGCCACCAAGATCCGCGAGGTGCGGTAGGTGCCGGAGGGAGAAACGCAAAGTAGATCTCGGGCGCTCCGACTCGTGCTGGCCGTCCCTTGCTCGGACAGCCCCACGCCGAGACACTCAAAGCCCCGGGCGGCGACTGCCGGCGACGACCTCGCTAGGTTGTCGGCGTTGTCGGAGGAGGAGGCCCCGCGTTCGGGACAGGTCACTCACCCGAGGCTCGCACGCCCGTTACCCCCTACCGGGTGGAGCCTTGCGTCGACGGGCAGAACTGGACGACGGTCTACCGGACCGGCGCCGGTCCGGGTGGCACCGTGACGATCGAGGTGAGTAAGGCGGCCGCCCGGTATGTACGGATGTACGGCACCGCCCGATCCGGCCAATACGGCTACTCGTTGTTCGAGATGGACGTCCGCTGACGAGAAGAACAGCGTCAGACGGTGTCGGCGGCCAACTCGCTCCGCGGCTTGGTGAGGGCCTTGGTGAGTAGGCGGGAGGCGTGCATCTCGGAGATGCCGATTTGTTCGACGAGCTGTTCGGGGTGGGGGTTCCGCCGGTCGGCGGGGATGGTCCCGCTGACCGGCGGGCTCGTGCCGAGACCTGCCGGATAGTGGCCGGTCCGGGGCTCGGCGAGATTCGGGGCATGACTCAGATCAAGCCCGCGTCAG
>Ga0070668_100001303_pt1 | contig 17835 bp, 18 predicted proteins | sample KBSS43metaG_FD_64661 | JGI IMG/M metagenome (GOLD analysis project Ga0070668, IMG submission 64661) | Switchgrass rhizosphere microbial communities from Kellogg Biological Station, Michigan, USA - KBS S4-3 metaG | ecosystem: Host-associated > Plants > Roots > Rhizosphere > Soil ... | reverse complement strand
AGTGGAGATCTACGCGCTCACCCTCGTTTGAATACACCGAGTACACGTCGACTACCCTGCGCGACATGCTAACTAGGCATGTCAATTGGTATGCCTAGTTAGCATGTCGCCGACGTGACGGAGCAGCACGAAGAGCTCGCGGCCATCGCCAAAACTCGAGGTGGCACCCTGATCCTCGGCCTGGACAAGGGGCGGACCGCCGCCAGGAAATCCTGAAGGCCTTGGCCGGCCACCCGGTATCGCCGGACCGGCAAGATTGCGCTGGGCGAACACAGCGAACCGTGAATCACGGCCGCGCGGCCGAGAACTTGGCCACCAGGTCGGGGAAGGCGAAGACCGTGATGCGGGTGATGCCGCCCTTGCCCAGGGTCAGCACCGCCACGCCGAACGGCTCGCCGCGGTACCAGGCCGCCGCCGCGGGCTGGCCGTTCGCGCGGGTCGGTGTCATGGCCCAGTCGCCGGGTGCGCCCATGACGTGTCGCAAGAATGCGACGCACGTGCGGCGACCCGCGAACCACGTGCGCGACGGCACCGGCTCGATCACCGCGTCGTCGCGCAGGATCTGCTCCAAGGCCGCGAGGTCCGAGTTCATGAACGCGCTCATGTAGCGGTTCAGCAGCGAGAGCTGTTCGGGCTCGGTGAGCTCGTCGGCCTCCGGGGCGTCGCGGAGGGTGGCGCGGGCGCGCTGGAGCATGCTCTTCACCGCCGCCACGGAAACGCCCAGCAGCTCCGCCACCTCGGCCGCCGGGAACGCCAGCACCTCGCGCAGGATCAGCACCGCGCGCTGCCGCGGTGGGAGCAGCTGCAGCCCGGCGATCAGGGCGAGCCGGACGCCTTCGCGGGCCACCGCGATGGCCGCCGGGTCCGCGGAATCCGGGGTGACCAGCGCGTCCGGGATCGGGCGCGGCCAGGCATCGCCCGGTGACGCCGGGGCCGTCGGGGCGTCCGGGTCGGTCGACGGCGGGCCCAGTCCGGACGGCAGCGGGCGCCGTCCCCGCTGCTCCAGCGCCGTGAGACACGCGTTCGTCGCGATCCGGTAGAGCCACGATCGCACCGACGCGCGGCCCTCGAAGCGGTCGTACGCACGCCATGCGCGCAGGTACGTCTCCTGCACGACGTCCTCGGCCTCGTCGGGCGTGCCGAGCATGCGGTAGCAGTGCGCCAGCAGCTCACGCCGGTACGGCTCGAAATCCACGGTCACCCTCTTTCGACCGGCGCGGACGGCGAAAGGAAGCGGCTCAGCCGCGGATCTCCGGCGACTGCGGCGGCCGGTCGAGTTTCCGGAACTCGATCCACTGACGGCTGACGTCGGCCCAGATCACCTGCTGTTCACGGAAGTACCCTTCCAGCTGCTCGCGGGTCAGCTCCGGCTCCGGCGTCGAGACGAGGTAGTGGTCCATCTCGTCGCGAAGCCGGTTGAACCGGTAAAGGGCCTCCTCCATCAGCACCCAGCGGGACCGCCAGTTGAAGAACGTCTCGAGCCCGCCGAGCACCGTCACCAGTGCGACCATCGGCAGCGCGATCGACGCCCGGACCGGGATCTCCGGGATCCCGAGCACCACGGTCGACGCCGCGGTCAGCAGCAGCGCGGCGAGCCGGACGAGCGACGCCCAGCGGCGGAACCGCTTCTTGCGGGAGTCGGCCCAGGCCATGTCGGCCGAGACGAGTTCGCGGAACGCGAGCAGGGCTTCGCGCAGTGGGCGATCCGGATCCCGGCCGGCGGCTTCGAGGAACCCTTTCTCCGAGAGCTGGAGTTCGGCGGGCGGCCGGCGGTTGAAGGGCATCGGCCCAGATTCGTGGAATCTCAGCACCCGGGCAAGGCCGTCAAGCGACGATGCGGGGCTCGGACGCCAGCCTCGACAGCGCTTGGGTGAGCCGGCGCGCGGCGACCTCCCACTCCTCCAGCGCGCTGCCCCGGCCCAGTGCCGCGGTGCGCAGGGACCGCCGCAGCTCGGGGTCGGCGTACCAGCGGTGCAGCGCGTCGGCCAGCGCGAACGGGTCGTTCGGCTCGACGAGCACGCCGGGCATCTCGCCGTCCGCGTCGACGCCGAGCGCGTCGTACACCCCGCCGACCTCGGTGGCCAGCACCGGGATGCCCCGGGCCAGCGCCTGCGCGACGAACATGCCGGACGTCGGCGCGCGCGCCGGGAGGACCAGCAGGTCCGCGGCGTTGTAGGCGGCGCCGAGGTCGACCGCGTCGCCGGCGAGCGTGATCCGGCCGCCGAGGCCGAGCCGCTCGATCGACCAGCCGAGCTCGTCGACGTAGCCTGGGTCCGCCTCCAGCGAGCCGACGAAGACGCAGGACAGCGCCAGGTGGTCGACCTCGCCGAGTGCCTGGACCAGCAGGTCGTGGCCGTTGCGGCGGGTGACGTCGCCGACGCATAACAGCCGGGACACCCCGTCGGCGCCGGCCGCGAGCGGCGCCGCGTCGGTGCCGGGCTTGGCGACGTAGACGCGGCCCGGATCGAGGTCGTGGCGGTCGATCAGCAGCCTGGCGAGCCACGCGCTGGTCGCGACGACCATGCCGGCCATCCGCAGCGTCTCGCGCTCGCACGCGTCCAGTTCCGCGGCGTGCGCCGGGTCGAGGCCGGGCTCGTCGGCGAGGGCCTGGTGCACCAGCACGGCCAGCCGCAGCCGCCGCGCGTGCGGGACGACGATCTCGGGCACGCCCGAGGCGATCACGCCGTCGAGCAGCACCACCGTCCGGTCTGGCAGGGCGGCCAAAGATCTGGCCAGGCGACGCCGAGCCGTCGCGTCGGGCTCCGGCCAGTCGCCGGCGATGGGCAACTCCAGCACCGGCTGCCCGACGGCGGGCAGGTTCTGGCACATCCGCTTGTCGTAGGTGTCGCTGCCCGGCGCAGCCGCCGGGAGGATGAACACCATCGGGTCGGCGGGCCTCATCGCACGCGCCGGAGCAGGTCGGCTTCAGGAACGGACACGGCTACCTCCAGCGTGGATCGACGGCGGTGACGGCTCATACGAAACACGCGGGAGAAAGCGAGTCGGTTCAGCTCTGTGCGTCGATCATCCAAACACCGTTCACCTGGACCATGGTGAAGGTGTCCGTCTCGCCCTTGCCCCCGTCGTAGAGGACATGCGCCGTGACCCGGCCGGGCGCGACCTCCTTCACGCCGGTGGCATCCACCCGCTTGTGCTGCCCCCAGAAGCTCCGGTACGACTCGTAGGTCTGGTTGCGCGTCGCTTTGAAATGGGGCGTGAGCAGGTTCCACGCCTCCGCGGGGTTGCCCGGGAGCAGCGCGTAGTAGGCGGAGAGAGCCTGGGCGGCGTCCTTCGTCGAGGACACCGGCGAGACCGTCGGCGAGGTCGTCGGAACCGAAGACGACGAAGCCGGCGGAGTCGGTGAGGGAGACGCCGAAGGCGAGTCCGACGGTGAAGGGGTCGACGAAGCCGAGGTGGACGGCTGTGCCGGAGGCAGTGAACCGGCGTTGTCCTGCGGCGCCTTCTGCCGCACGACCAGCAGGATCGCTACGACGACCGCGACGCACAGCAGCGCCGCGCCCGCCCCGACGGCGATCAGGCCCTTGCGCGCGCCCGGCGACACCGCCGTGACCTCGCCCACGGGCACGGTGACCGCGGCCGGCACGTCGGGCACCACGGCGGGTTCGGTTTCCGGGATCGTCGCCGCGAGCACCGGCACCCCGGGCTCGTCGTCCGCGAGCAGCGCGCGCAGCTCCTGCTCGACCTCGTCCATCGTCGGGCGCCCGGCCGGCTCGCCGGCCAGCATCCGCAGCAGCAGCGGTGTCAGCCTGCCCGCCTTGACCGGCGGCTCGATCTCCCCGCTGGACGCCTTGTAGAGCAAGGCGATCGGGTTGTCCGCGGTGCCGTACGGCGGCTGCCCCTCGACGGCCGCGTACAGCGTCGCCCCGAGCGAGAAGACGTCCGCGGCGAAGCTCACGTCCTCCCCGCGCGCGACCTCGGGCGCGAGGTACGCGGGCGTGCCGGCGATCTCGCCGGTGGCGGTGAGCTTGACGTCACCGATCGCGCGGGAGATGCCGAAGTCGGTGATCTTCGCCGTGCCGTCCTCGGCGACCAGGATGTTGGCCGGCTTCACGTCGCGGTGCACGATCCCGACGCGGTGCGCGCCGGCCAGCGCCGAGCTGATCTGCGCGCCGACGCGGATGGCGTCGTCGACCGAAGCGGGTTCTTCCCGGATCTGGACGGCGAGGCTCTTCGACGGCAGGTATTCCATGATCAACCACGGCCGGTCCTCCTCTTCGAGGACGGCGAACACCGTGATCGCGTGGGAATGCTGCAGCCGCGCGGCGATCCGCGCCTCGCGCATCGCACGGTTCTTCGCCTCTTCGGTGCGGTGCTCGTCGTGGTCGTGCGGCAGCAGGAGTTCCTTGATCGCCACGGTGCGGTCGAGCTTTTCGTCCTGGGCCCGCCACACCGTGCCCATCGCGCCGCCGCCGATCGGCTCGAGCAGCCGGTACCGATCGCGGATCCGGCGACTTTCCACGAGCATCCACCATTCTCCGATGTGGCCGACGAGATCCGGTCAGCATGCCAGTGTGCGCGGCCGACCGGTACCAACGTAACCGAAAACCTTGGGCGGGCAGCGCAATCGAGCGCTGTGGCGCCGCCCACCGTGTACCCAGGAATCCTAACGAACAACCCCGTACGCGCGATCAAGTGCGTCCACAATCTCCTTGCGCAGCCCGGCTCCGACGGCGATCGTCGCGGCGGAATCGACCGTGTGCTCGCTGCCGTCGCGGTCGACGACGACGCCGCCGGCCTCGCGCACGAGCAGGACACCGGCCATGGTGTCCCACGGTTTGTTGGCCAGGATCAGTGCGGCGTCGAGCTTTCCGTCCGCCACCCAGGCGAGGTCGATCGCCGCGCTGCCGTACATCCTGATCTTCTGCGCCCGGGCACCGAGGTCCGTCAGCAGCAGGAGCCGGGCGCGGTTCTTCTCGTCGGCGAGCTCCCCGATCGCGAAGTCGCCGACGGAGATCATCGCGTCCGACATCTCCGTGGCGGCCGACGCGCCGATCCGCTCTCCGTTCGCAAAGGCACCTTCGCCGCGCGCGGCGGTGTACGTGACACCCAGGTACGGCAGCGCGATCACGGCGACCGTGCTCCGCGCGCCGTCCACCAAGGCCAGGGAAATCCCGCAGAGCGGAATTCCGCGGGCGAAGTTGGCGGTCCCGTCGATCGGGTCGAGGGCCCACCAGCGGCCACCGGCGTCACCGCTGCGGCCGCGCTCCTCGCCGAGGATGCCGATCTCCGGCGTCTCGGCGGCGAGGAACTCCCGCAGCGCGTCCTCGACGGCCATGTCGACGTCGGTCACCAGGTCGCGATCGCCTTTCGCGGAAACGGAAAAACTCGGGCGCGACCTGACGATCTCCGTCGCCTTCGCCACGGCCTCGCGCGCGACGTCCAGTAGTGCGGCATGCTCGCTCATGCCACCCAACATAGAGAAGGGACGCGCTGATGACCGACCTGTTCCCGCTCGCGACCACGGCCGACGAGCGGCAGCGGGCCGCGTCGGTCGCGGTCTTGCCGATCGGCAGCTTCGAACAGCACGGCGCGCACCTGCCGCTGGCGACCGACACGGTCATCGCGGCCACGATCGCCAACGCCGTCGCGGCCGCGTACCCGGTGCTCCACCTGCCGCCGGTCCCGATCTCGTGTTCGCACGAGCACGCGGGGTGGGCGGGGACGGTGAGCATCTCCGCGCGCACGCTGCACGCGGTGGTCACCGACATCGCGGACTCCCTCAGCGCGTCCGGCGTGGACCGGCTCGTGCTGGTCAACGGGCACGGCGGCAACTATGTACTGTCCAATGTGGTCCAGGAAGCGACGCGGCCGATGGCGCTGTTCCCCGGCGTCGCCGACTGGCAGGCGGCGCACACGGCGGCCGGCCTGCGGACGTCGCTGGACGACGACATGCACGCGGGCGAGCTGGAGACGTCGATCCTGCTGCACGCCCACCCGCACCTGGTCCGGCCGGGATACGAGACGGCCGACCACGTCACCGACCGGGAGCACCTGCTGACGCTGGGTCTGCGGGCGTACACGGAATCGGGGGTGGTCGGCCGTCCTTCGCTGGCCAGTGCGGCGAAGGGACACGTCGTGCTGGACACGCTGGTCCAGCGCTTCGCCGGCGTCCTCGAGGTGTTAGGCCCCTGAGAAGACCTGGTTCAGGTGCGGGAGCAGGTGGTCCATCCGCTCGGCCTTCGTCCGGAGGTACCGCAGGTTCTCCGGGTTCGGCGGAACCAGCAGCGGGACCTGCTCGCCGATCCGGATTCCGTAGCGGGTCAGCTGTTCGACCTTCTTCGGGTTGTTCGACAACAGCCGCACCGAGCGGATGCCGAGGTCCTGGAGGATGCCCGCCGCCGCGTGGTAGTCGCGGGCGTCGATCGGGAGGCCGAGCGCCACGTTCGCGTCGACCGTGTCGAGGCCCTCGTCCTGCAGCCGCATCGCCTTGAGCTTCGCGAGGAGGCCGATCCCGCGGCCCTCGTGACCCTGGACGTAGACCAGCACGCCCGAGCCCTCCTCGACGATCCGGTCGAGCGCCGCGTCCAGCTGGTCGCCGCACTCGCAGTGCGTCGAGCCGAAGACGTCGCCGGTCAGGCACTCGCTGTGCACGCGCGCCAGGGTGCCGAACTCGGCGACCTCGCCGTACACCAGGGCGATCTGCTCGGTGCCGGTGCGATCCAGGTACCCGACCGCGCGGAAGATCCCGTGCCTCGTCGGCAGCCGGGTGTCGACGACCCGCTCCACCACCATCCGGCGCGGAAGGTCTCCTACGACATCGCTTGCCGTCATGGCATCCACCTCTCTACCCGTGTCCGGAAACGATGTCCGCGGCCACATCCGATTCGATCCCGGCGTCGCCCGCCATGCGCGGGGCGGGAACGACGCCATCCTGTGAAGCCCGGGCCGGCCGCACCCCGGCGATGCTCCGGACGAGCAGAACGCCGGCGCCCGGCAGGCTCGCGACCAGCGTGAGCACGCCGTAGACCACGGCGACGGTGACACCTTGGACGGCGCCGAGCCCGGCGGCGCCGAAGAGCAGGGCGCAGACGCCCTCGCGGGGGCCGAAGCCGCCGACGTTGAGCGGGAGACCCATCGCGAGCAGCGCGAGGATCATCAGGGGCACGAGCTGCCCCACCGACGCGCCGACCCCGGCGACCCGGGCGGCGACGACGAACAGGGCCAGGTGCCCGGCCAGCGTCGCGATCGACAGGAAGCCCACGGCGGGCCAGGTCTCGCGGGTCAGCAGGCCGAGCCGGACGTCGGCGAGCGTGACGGCGAAGCCGCGACGCCACTTCGACGGGCTGTGGATCCACCGGCCGCCCAGCACCCGGCCGACGACCAGCGCGGCGACGGCGGCCAGCACGACGACCACGCCGGCGACCGTCACGACCTCGCGGAACGCGTCGGGCACGACGCCCGGCCACGCCAGCACGACGGTGACCGCGGACGCGATCAGCACGACCTGGCCGGCGGTGCGCTCCAGGACGACGGCGCGCACGCCGCGCGGCACGTCACCGGCCTCGCGGCCGTGCTGCACCGCGCGGTGGACGTCCCCGAGGACGCCCGCGGGCAGCACGCCGTTGAGGAACAGCGCGCGGTAGTAGTCGGCGACGGCGGTGCGCAGGGAAAGCCGCAGGCCGAGCCGGGTGGCGACGATTTGCCAGCGGCTCGCGCTGAGCAGCGTCGTCACGAAGCCGACGCCGAGCGCGGCCAGGACGCCGGCGGTGTCGATGCGGCCGAGCCCCTCGAGGAACGCGGCGCTGCCGAGCTGCCAGACGAGGACGGCGAGAATGGCGACCGCGCCGAGGATCCGCAGCCAGGCCAGCGCGCGCTTCACGCTGCGACCTCCAGGCTCGGCGGCAGAACCAGCAGGTCGCTGTGGTGGATCACCGCGTGCAGCTCGCCGGACCGGGCCATTTCCAGCCGCCGTTGCAGGTAGACGTCGACGACCGGGCGCAGCTCCGGCAGCTGTTCGAGGGCGGCGCCGACCCAGCCTTCGAGCCACTGCCGCTGCAGTTCGGCCTGGTCCGGACCGAGCCGCCACGCGCTGTCCGCGCGGACGACCCTGGCGCCGAGCCTGCCGAACGCGGTCGCGGCGACGTCCACCGCGTTGGGGCCGAGCAGCCGGCGGCCGTCTTCGGTGACCCGGCGCTGGTGGGCGTTGAACGCGGCGGCGACGGCGGGGTCGAGCGGGTCGGCGGGCGACAGCTCCACCTTGCCGGTGACCGAGAGCATCAGCAGCGCCGCGCAGCCCGCTCCGGCGATCGCCGTGGCCAGCGCCGTGACCTCGTCCCTGGTCAGCAGGTCGAGCAGCGCGGAGGCGGTGACCAGCGACGTCCCGGCGAGGTCCGCGGCGCGCAGCGCGGTGATGTCGCGCTGCTCGGTGACGACGTCGACGGGGCTGCCGTCGAGCGCGGTCCGCGGCAGGCTGCCGCACGCGTGGGTGAGCAGGTCGGTGTCGTGGTCGTGCAGGATCCAGTGCTGGGTGCCGGGCAGGCGGGCGGCCAGCCATCGGCCGAGCGAGCCGGTGCCGCAGCCGAGGTCGCGGATGACCACCTCGTCACCGTCCGGCAGGAAGTCCAGGAGCGGGTCGACGAGTTCGGTGGCGCGGGCCGCGGCGTCCGCGGGTTCACGCAGGTAGAGCCAGTCGGGTGCGAACGCGGTCATGCCGCCGCCTCCTGCCGCTGCAGGATCTCGGCGATCCGGCGGGCGGTGTCGTCCCAGCCGGTCAGCGTCTCGCGGCGCAGCCTCGCCGACGCGCGCAGCCGGTTCCGCAGCGCGGCGTCGGTGAGCCAGCGGCGCAGGGCGGTGCCGAGCGCTCCGACGTCGTCGCCGGGCACGAGCATCCCGGGCACCGAGCCGTCCGGCGCGCGGCCGAGCGTGTCGGGCAGCGCGTCGACCTCGGTCGCCAGCACCGGCACGCCGTGGGCGAGTGCCTCGGTGACGACCATGCCGTAGGTCTCGGCGCGCGACGGCAGCACCATCAGGTCCGCCGTGTGGTAGGTCGCGGCGAGCGCCGGGCCGGTGCGGGGACCGGTGAGCGTGAAGCGGGCGCCGAGCCGGTGCTCGCGCAGCCGCTCGACGTACTTCGTCTCGCGGCGGATCCCGCCGACGCATTCGCAGGTCCAGCGCAGGTCGGCGACGGTCTCGAGGGCCTGGGCGAGCACGCCCTGGCCCTTGCGCGGGGTCACGTTGGCGACGCAGACCAGGCGGGACATGCCGTCGGTGCCGATGGCGAGCGGCGCCGGGTCGACGCCCGGCGTCACCGCGTGCACGCGGTGCGGGGCCAGGCCGTGGTGGCTGATCAGGCGGCGCGCGGCCCACTCGCTGGTCGCGACGACCGAGCTCACGGCTCGCAGCGTCTCGCGCTCCAGCGCGTCGAGCTCGGCGGCGAGCGCGGGCGGCAGGCCGGTCTCGTCGGCCAGCGGCAGGTGCACCAGCACCGACAGCGAAAGCCGCCGTGACTGCGGGACGACGACCTCGGGTACGCCACAGGCGACCAGGCCGTCGAGCAGCACCGCGGACCCGGTGGGCAGCGCGGCGAGGAGGTGGCCGAGGACCGCGCGGGCTTCGGTGTCCGGCCGTGGCCAGGAGCCGGCGACGGCGATCTCGTGCACGTCGAGGCCCGCCGCGGCGAGCCCGTCGCACATCCGGCGGTCGTAGGTGTTGCCGCCGCTGGGGACGGACGTGTCGTCGACGTCCCCGGGGAGGATCACGTAGAGACTGTTCACAGGGCACGCTCGTAACTCGCCCAGGCGACGTGCGACTCGTGCAGCGAGACGGCGATCCCTTCGAGGCCGTGCGCGCCTTCGCCGAGGCGTCCGGCGTGGACGGCGTCGGCGAGCCGGTCGGCGATGACCTTCGCGAGGAACTCGGTCGACGTGTTGATGCCCTTGAACTGCGGCTCGTCGTCGAGGTTGCGGTAGTTCAGGTCGCTCAGCACCGCCCCGAGTTCTTCCGTGGCCTTGCCGATGTCGACGACGATGTTGTCTTCGTCGAGTTCGGTGCGGCGGAAGGTCGCATCCACCACGAAGGTCGCGCCGTGCAGGCGTTGCGCGGGGCCGAAGACGGCTCCGCGGAAGCTGTGGGCGACCATCACGTGGTCACGGACGGTAATGCTGAACACCAAGACCTCCGACGTGTTCGGGTGGACGTGGTTAATGCGGCTGATACATGACACGGAGGCACAGAGCGGAAAGTTCATTCCCGGCCAACCGGGGTAACACGGATGGCAGATCTTCAAACGTGCACTCGCCGCTGACCAGCGCTTCGAACGCCGGATCGGCCAGCAGATCGAGGGCGACGCCCAGGCGCTGGGCGTAGGTGCGGTCCGGGCGCGCGACCGTCCCGACCTGGCTGCTGCGGATCACCAGCCGCCGCGAATGGAAGTTCTCGCCGAGCGGCACGGTCACCTTCCGGTCGCCGTACCAGGACAGCTCCACGACCTCCCCTTCCGGCGCGAGGAGTTCCAGCGCGCGGGCGAGCCCGGCTTCGGACGCGCTCGCGTGCACGACGAGGTCGCAGTCACCGAGCGCCGCTTCGGGGGTCGCGAAGTCGACGCCGAGCGCTTCGGCGACGTCCGCTTTGGCCGGGTCGACGTCGATCAGCTGCACCCGGGTGGCGGGGAACCCCTGGAGCACCTTCGCGACACTGCAGCCGACCATCCCGGCACCGATCACCGCGATCCGGTCGCCGAGCCGCGGCCGCGCGTCCCACACGGCGTTCACCGCGGTCTCGACGGTGCCGGCGAGAATCGCCCGTCCGGGTGGTACGCCGTCCGGCACCGGCGTCACGGCGCTCGCCGGGACGACGTACGCGGTCTGGTGGGGGTAGAGGCAGAAGACGGTCCGGCCCTCGAGCGCCGCCGGGCCCCGCTCGACGACGCCGACGTTGAGGTAGCCGTACTTCACCGGGCCGGGGAAATCACCCTCCTGGAACGGCGCGCGCATGACGTCGTGCTGGCTCGCCGGGACACCGCCGTGGAAGACGAGGGTTTCGGTGCCCCGGCTGACGCCGGAGCAGAGCGTGCGGACGAGAACGTCGTCCGGGCCGGGGTCCGGGAGGGTGACCGGCCGGAGGGCCCCCTCACCCGGCCGTTGAACCCAGAAGGCCTGTTCCACGTGTTTCTCCTCAGCAGGCGACCGGAGGCTGGTGTCGCCGCCACCCTATGAGCAGCCGTGCCGATTCGCGGAGTGACGATGATCAAACAGGGACATTTCCTACGCTCGGCGATTCCGCTGTGGGTACTCGCCGCGGGGGTCGTCGCGGGCGGCCTCGACCCGGTCGCCTGGGTGACCGGGCTCCTCTTCGGCGTGGCACTGGTGCTGCTGACGACCTGGGGCCTGCGACGCACCGGCCGCGCGGCCTTCGGCCCGGCGGACTGGATCACGTTCGGCCGGGCGACGCTGGTCGGCTGCGCGGCGGAGCTGATCGCCGACGGCGGCCGTCCCGTCGCCTGGCTGGTCGGAGTCATCGCGGTGGCCCTGCTCCTGGACGGCGTCGACGGCCAGGTCGCGCGCCGCACCGGCACGACGTCCGAGTTCGGCGCGCGCTTCGACATGGAGGTCGACGCGTTCCTGATCCTCCTGCTGTGCGTCCAGGTGTCGCGGACGCTCGGGCTGTGGGTGCTGGCGATCGGCCTCATGCGGTACGCGTTCGTCGCCGCTTCGTGGGCGATGCCCTGGCTGACGGCGCCGCTGTACCCGAGCATGGCCCGCAAGACCGTGGCGGCGGTCCAGGGCGTGGTCCTGGTGGCGGCGGTGTCGGGCGTGCTCCCGGTCTTGTGGACGCTGGTCGCGGTCGCTTCGGCGTTGACGGCGCTGGTGTGGTCGTTCGGCCGGGACGTCGTCTGGCTGGCTCGGCACCGGGTCACCGAGCGGCAGCCGGGCCGGATCGTGGAGATCACCCGCGCGACGCTGCGGCGTCCCCTTGGTAACGGCACCGCCTGGCGCGGCCACAACCAGGCCGCTTAGCCCCTCGCGATGACGTTCGGGTGGGCGCACGGGGCTCAGCCGGCCGGTTTCCTGTCGTAGCCACCGCTCGGGGGCCTGCCCCGCCCCGGTTCACTGTCGCGAATGACTCATTGGGGACCCCAGTGGTCTCGAATGAGTCATTCGCGACGCTCGACCCACAGCCGGGAGAGGCGGGATCGGACTCGTCCGGGCGAGCAGGTCTCAGCTCGATTCGCGCGCCGCACGGGCCCGGCGCTTGCCTTCGTGCATCGCGACGACCCGGGCGATCGGGATGGTGTGCCCCTCCTCGACCAGGTCCGCCGGCAACACGAACGGCTCCGGCATCTCCTCGGTCCACGGGTCGCCGTCGGCGAGCAGGCCCGGCGCCGTGTGCACCGTGAAGTCGGCCGGCTTGACGCCGTCGAGGTCGGCCCAGTGGACCGGGAACGAGACCGGCGCTCCCGGCCGGTGCCGGGGGCTGTACACCGAGACGACCGTCGCGCCGCCCGCGCGCGTCGAATCGAGGAACACCTTGCCCTCGCGGCGTTCCTTGACGAATTCGGTCGTGCCGAGTGCCGGGTCGATCCGCTCGGCGCGGGCCGCGACCGCGCGCGTCGCCGCGGCGATGTCCTCCGTCGACTGTCCGGGTGCGAGGGGCACGAAGACGTGCAGGCCCTTGGAGCCGCTGGTCTTCACCGCGCCGTCGAGCCCGTCGTTGCGCAACGCCTCGCGCACCAGCTTCGCGGCGCCGATGGCCAGGGAGAACGGGCCGTCCTCGGGCGGGTCGAGGTCGAGGATCAGGTGCGTCGGCCCGTTCGCGGGCTCGCCGCGGAAGAGCGCGGTGTGGTACTCGATCGCGCGCTGGTTGCCGAACCACACCAGCGTGCGCAGGTCGTTGCACAGCGCGTAGGTGACTTCGCGCCGGGACCGGTCGGCCCACAGCGCCCGGCGCGCCACCCAGTCCGGCGTGTACTTCGGCAGGTTCTTCTGCATGAACGGCCCTTGCCCGCGCAGCACCCGCACGACGCTCAGCAGCCGGTCGTGCAGCTCCGGCAGCATCCGGTCGGCGACCGCTTCGAGGTAGTCGAGCAGATCGCGCTTGGTCGCCTCGGCGCCGGCGAACACCTCCTGGTCGAGACTGCTCAGCTTGACGCCGTGCCGGCTCTCTTCGCTGCTCATCGGCCCACCTTCGCGCCCCCGCGCGAAGCGCGTCAACTCTCAGGAGGCTTCAGACCAGCGGACGCCCGGTCCGCAGGCGGCGACGCAGATCCCACAGGCAGAGGTTGAACGGGAACCGCCGCAGTGGCCCGGGCAGCACGCGGACGACCCGGCCGAGCGCGGCGAGGAGCGCGTCGAACCGGCGCTGGTCGGCCGCGGTCCACGGCAGCCGCATTTCGTCGCGGAAGCGCTGCGGGAGGAAGCCGGTGGTGACGAAGCGGTGGAACGGCCGCCCGAGCGCGGACCAGAACGGCGGCAGGAAGCGCAGGTCGACGATGCCGGTGAGGTACCGCCGGACGGTGTCGTCGATGCCGACTTCGTCGAGCCCGGCGGCCCAGTACTTCTCGAAGGCCTCGCGGTCCGCGGGCCACCTCTCCGGGCGGACCTGCAGCGTCGTGCCGAACGTCGCGGCGTCGCGGTAGAACCGCTCCGGCTCGCCGCCGGCGAACGCGACGTAGACGTCCTCGAAGCCCTTGTACAGACAAGCCGCGACCCACAGCTGCAGGTCCGTGTCGAAGGCGTTGTAGGCGACCGGGCTCGACCCGCTCGAGCGCACCCTGGCGTGCACCTTGTCGACCTCGCGCCGGTAGGCGGCGCGTTCGGCGTCGGTGCCCATCGTCGCGACCGCGAGGTAGGTGAAGGTGGTCCGCGTCCGCTTCAGCGGGTGGCGGAAGAGGTTGCCGCTCTCGACCTTGCTCTCCAGCACGCCGTAGCCGACCGGCGCCCGCGAAAGCTGCATGATCACGTTCGCGCTGCCCGCCAGCAGCCCGGCGCCGATCACGGCGTCGCGGAGAGCGGTCTCGGCCATCGGCACGCCTCCTTGCCTGAGGCCTCCATGAAAGGCGCTTGTTGACGTCATGTCAAGAGTGGTAAGCGGCCCGGGCGAACGCGATCAGGGCGCGCGCCGCCGGGCTGAGCGGCCCCTCCGTGCGCCACGCCAGCGCCAGCACGCCCCGCAACCCCGGCCCCACGATCTCGACGATCCGCAGCTCCGCCCGGTGGTACCGGGCCAGCGACTCCGGCACGATCGCCACCCCGAGGCCCCGCATCGCGAGCTGCGCCAGCACGTTCGGGTCGGCGGCCTCGAACGCGATCCTCGGCGTCAGTCCCGCACGCGCGAACGCGGCGTCCAGGGCCGTACGCAGGCCCGTGCCCTTCGGCAGCGCCATCAACGGCAGGTCGCCGAGGTCGGGGATCTCGACCTCCGTCCGGTCGGACAGCGGGCCGCCGGGCGCTGTCACCGCCAGGAACGGCTCGTCGATCAGCACCTGCGTCGCGATGCCGGGCGGCGGGCCGGTCGCGAGGCCGACCACGGCCAGGTCGAGCCGTCCTTCGCGCAGCGCCGCGAGCATCACGTCGGAGTTGGCTTCGGACAGCGTGATCTCGACCGCCGGGTACCGCTCGTGGAAGCCGGCCAGCAGGTCCGGCAGGCCGACCGGGCCCGCCGACGTCACGGCGCCGATCGCGACCTGGCCGCGGACGAGCCCGGCCAGCTCGTCGACGGCCTCGCGCACCCCCTGCACCGCCGCGAGCGCGGCTCGCGCGTGCGGCAGCGCGGCGGCGCCGACGTCGGTGAGCCGGACCGTCCGGCCGGAGCGGTCCAGCAGCTCCTGCCCCAGCTCCCGCTCCAGCCGCCGGACCTGGGCGCTCACCCCGGGCTGGGCGACGTGCAGCCGTTCGGCCGCGCGCGTGAAGTTGCCTTCCTCCGCGACCGCGACGAAGTACGCGAGCTGATGCAGTTCCATAAGCACTGATTCTAGCTAGTAGACAAACCAGATCTTGGACTTCTGATCGAAACCGCCCGAAGCTGGAACAAGGAAACGAAAGGAGCCGAGATGAACATCCTCCGCCCTGGTCAGGACGGTTACGCCGAAGAAGTCGCCGGGTTCCAGACCTCGGTGCCCAGCTCGCCCACGGCGGTGGTCGCCGCCGAAAGCGCCGAGGAGGTCGCCGCCGCCGTGCGCTACGCGGCCGAGCGCGGCCTGACCGTCGCGGTCCAGGCCACCGGGCACGGCCTGACCGCCGGTACCGACGGCGTCCTGATCAGCACCCGCCGGCTGACCGGTGTCGAGATCGACGCCGCGGCCGGCACCGCGCGGGTCGAAGCCGGCGTCCGCTGGGGCGCCGTGATCGAAGCCGCCGCGAAGCACGGCCTGGCGCCGCTCAGCGGCTCGTCGCCGGACGTCGGCGTCGTCGGCTACACCCTCAGCGGCGGTTTCGGGCTGATGGCCCGCCGGTACGGGCGCGCGGCCGACCACGTCCGCGCCCTCGACGTCGTGACCGCCGACGGCGAACTCCGGCACGTCGAACCGGGCTCGGATCTCTTCTGGGCGCTGCGCGGCGGCCGGGACAGCTTCGGCGTCGTCACGGCGATCGAATTCGGCCTCGTCCCGGTGACCGGCCTCTACGGCGGCAGCCTCTCCTTCGGCACGGACGACCTCCCCGCGGTGCTGCGGGCCTGGCGCACGTGGTCGGCGGCCGCGCCGGACACGCTGACGACGTCACTCGCCATGCTCGAGTACCCCGACCTGCCGATGCTGCCGGAACCCCTGCGCGGCCGGCACATCGCCCAGGTCCGGATCGCCTACCTCGGCGACGACGGCGACGACTTCGTCGCGCCGCTGCGGGCCGCCGCGCCCGCCCTGATGGACACGCTGCGGCCCCTGCAGTTCACCGAATCCGGGTCGATCGCGGCCGATCCGCCGAACCCGCACGGCTACCACGGCACCAACGCGACCGTCTCCCAGCTGAACGACGCCATGCTCGGGTCGATCCTCGAACACGCCGGCCCCGGCGCGGCCGTGCCCACCGTGCTGATCATCGACCGGCTCGGCGGCGCGCTCGCCCGGACACCGGAGACACCCGGCGTGGGCTGGGACAGCTCGGCCGAGTTCGTCGTGCGGGCGTTGTCGGTGGTCGGCGACGACGGCGCGGACGTCATCCGGCGCGCGCACGCGAAGCTGTTCGACGTGCTGGCGCCGTGGACGACCGGGCGGCTGCTGCCGTTCGTGTACGGCGAACACGCGCCGGCGGAGGTCGCGGAGAGCGTCCATCCGGCGGGCGACCTCGCGAAGCTGCGGGAGCTGAAGCGCAGGTACGACCCTCGGGACACCTTCCGACCGGCAGGAAAGCGCAGCTGAGGGACGCCATATACTCCCTCGGACCATTACACCGATGGGGGAACCGTCTTGCGCACGATGAGCCACGAGGACTACCTCGGCACCCGGCGGTTCCCGGGGCTCGACGGCCTGCGCGCGCTCGCCGCGACGATGGTCATCTTCTTCCACTTCGGCGGGCCGAACTGGACGTGGCTGTCGGGCTGGGTCGGCGTCTACATCTTCTTCGTGCTCTCCGGGTTCCTGATCACCACGCTGCTGCTGCGCGAGCAGGACCGCACCGGCGGGATTTCGCTGTCGAACTTCTACATCCGGCGCGTGTTCCGGATCCTGCCGCCGTACCTGGTGATCCTCGGCGGGATCGTCGCGTTCGTCGTGCTGCGCGGCGAGTTCCACTCCCGTGACTTCCCGCAGGCGCTGAAGTACTACCTGACGTTCCTCAACGAGTTCCTGCCCGCGGCCACCCACGGCGCGGACAACTTCTTCAGCGGTTCGTGGACGCTGGGGATCGAGGAGAAGTTCTACCTGGTCTGGCCGTTCCTGCTGGTGGCGATCGGGATCGGCGCGGCGAAGCGCAAGTTCCTGCTGGTCGGCGCCGCGATGGTCGCGCTGCTGGCGCTGGTGCCGCTGACCACCGGCGGCTGGGTGCTCGAGTACTCGCAGACCGCGATCTACCGGTCGACGATCCACTACTTCATCCTGGCCAGTGGCTGCCTGCTCGCGATCCTGCTGCACTACCGCCGCGGCTACGCGCTGCTGAAGCCGTTGACGCACCCGCTGGCGGCGATCCCGATCTTCGCCGCGTTCGCGCTGCTGCACACGAACTTCGACGGTCTCTGGCACGACACCCGCAACAACCTCTGGCTGCTCGTCGGGTACGCCGGGCTGACGATGCTGCTGCTGATCGTGCTGGTGAGCCCGGGCCCGCTGCGGTGGCTGCTCGGAACGGCCCCGATGCGGTTCGTCGGCGAGCGGTCGTACTCGCTCTACCTGCTGCAGGGGCCGGTGCACTTCGCCGTCGTGCAGGCGGTGCCCGGGCTCGCGCAGCACCGGACGGTCTCGGCGCTGACGGTGTTCCTGGTCGGGCTGGCGATCGCGGACCTGATCCACCGCTGGGTCGAGAAGCCGCTGATCGACGTCGGCAAGCGGCTCATCGCCCGGAAGGAGGCCCGGCGCGCGGAGCGGGAGGCCGCTCGCCATCCCGCCGCTCCGCACGTCGAGCCCGAGCCCGCTCCCGCCCCCGTGACGTCGTCGGCGTCCTAGCGCTCGAGGACCACGATCGGGATGAGCCGGTCGGTCTTCGTCTCGTACTCGGCGAAGCCCTCGGCGTGCGCGACCATGCCCGCGTAGAGGCGGTCGCGCTCCGCGCGGTCGGCGATCACGGTGGCCGTGCCCTCGAACTTCTCGCCGCCGACCTCGACGGTGACCTTCGGGTTGGCGACGAGGTTGTGGAACCAGGCCGGGTTCTTCGGCGCGCCGCCCATGGACGCGGCGATGACGTAGCGGTCGCCGTCGCGGGTGTAGACCAGCGGCGAGAGGCGCTCTTG
>Ga0070668_100001302_pt1 | contig 17840 bp, 17 predicted proteins | sample KBSS43metaG_FD_64661 | JGI IMG/M metagenome (GOLD analysis project Ga0070668, IMG submission 64661) | Switchgrass rhizosphere microbial communities from Kellogg Biological Station, Michigan, USA - KBS S4-3 metaG | ecosystem: Host-associated > Plants > Roots > Rhizosphere > Soil ... | reverse complement strand
ACAGGCCTCGGCCCCCAGCCCTCATCGGCGGGGGCGAAGCTGTCGGCGCAGCCGATGGCGAAGGTGGGGATCATCGCCAGCGAAAAGGCGGTGGCGTGGTCGTTGTAGACCAGGATGACCACGTCGGGCGGATCGGCCGCGGCCCACGCCCTGGTCCATTCGTATCCGGCGAACAGGGGCCGCCAGTACTGCTCCTCGGTCTTGCCGAGGTCCACCGCGGCGCCGATGGCGGGTACGTGGCTGGTGGCGAGTCCGGCGGTGATGCGTGCCATGTCAGGTCCTCTCCGATCGGGATCGCCAGCCTTCGACGCCGCGGCCGCCGGCCAGCATCATCGCCTTGTAGTCCTCGACCGACATGCCGGCCATGGCGCTGGTCGCGTGAATGAAGGGCAGCCCGTCGTGCGCGACGAGTTTCGCGAGGTAGTAGGCGTTGCCGCCGAGCGCGATCAGCCGGTTGAGGTCGCGGTCGAGCACCGCCTGCCGCTGCTGCTCGGACATCGGCCACTCGTCGAGATACGCACGCTCGCCGGCCTTGAACCGCTCCCGGTTGCCGGCGGTCATCAGGCTCATGCAGAACTGGTTGAGGTGGTATCCGCGGCGTGCCATGTCGGCGGTGAACATCGTGGTGCCGGGGATGTCGTCGAAGCCCGCGCTGTCGGTTGTCACGCTGGTTCCTCCGGTGGTGCGTCACGGTAGGTCATGCCACGTTCGGCGAGCCTGGTACGCATCTGATAGATGTCCAGGCCCAGCTCGCCGGCGGACAGCCGTTGCCGGGTCTGCTGCTCCTTGGCCAGGCGGGCCCGGCCGAGGTCGAGCACCGTTGCGGCGCGGTTGCGGGGAACCACGACCACGCCGTCGTCGTCGGCGACGATCACGTCGCCGGGCCGCACGGACGCGCCCGCGCAGACGATCGGTGTCTGCACGTTGCCGAGCGTCTCCTTGACGGTGCCCCTGGCCGAGACCGCCTTCGACCAGACCGGGAAACGCAGTTCGGTGAGGTCGGCGATGTCGCGGACACCGGCGTCGATGACCAGGCCCCGCACGCCGCGCGCGAGGAGGCTGCGGGCCAGCAGCTCGCCGAAATACCCGTCGTCGCAGGGACTCGTCGGGGTGACGACGAGGATGTCGCCGGGGCGCGCCTGCTCGACGGCGACGTGAATGGTCCAGTTGTCGCCCGGGGCGACCTCACACGTCAGCGCCGTGCCCGCGACGCGCACCGGCCGGTAGATCGGCCGGAGGTGGGTGCCGAGCAGACCGGTACGGCCCTGCGCCTCGTGCACGGTCGCGGTGCCGAGGTCCGCGAGCGCGTCGACCACGTCGAGAGGTGCGCGCGGGGTGTTACGCATCACCACGGTCATCGCGGCTCCCTCCGCCGGCGTGTTCGTTCTCGAGGTGGTCGCTGAACCAGTCCCAGGTGCCGGCCGGATCGTTGACCGTTCGCGCCGCGCCACAGCTGCAGGTGCTGCGCAGGTCCTGGCCGCCCGGAACCCAGACGACGTGGCAGGCGTACCCGGCCGCCGGGTCGGCGCTCATCGGGCCGCGGCCTCCGCCGCGCGCATCCGCTCCAGCATCCGGCGGGCCCGCAGGGCGGCCAGGTCGGATCGGATGCTGGACTCCGGTGCGCCGCCCCGGCTGGTGGCCACCATGAGCTCCTGGGCCTCCAGCGCGTCGACGTCCTCGCGCATCACGGCCAGCTGCTGCTTGTGCTGATACTGGGTGAGGTCCGCGTCGTCGAGCTTGAAGTCGCGGCTGACCGCGTAGAAGTCGTGGCACTCCCCCTCGACCGAGGGCGTGAGTCCGTACAGCACTTTCATGTGGTAGCCCTCGGGTTCGCTGGTGCCGGTGGGCGCCAGCCGGATGTTGAGGATGAAGACGCCGGGCGGGTAGAAGTCGCCGTCCTGCCAGCGGTCCACCGGCGAGGTCAGGCCCATGGAGTGGACATAGAACGGCGGTGCTTCGATGCCGACCATGTGCCGGGTGAACGAGACCACCCGGTCGGTCGTGGACACCTCGATCGGCGTCGCCGCCACGGCGCGGTTGCCGATCGTCGTGGGGTGCAGGAACGTCTCGTGCGACAGATCGAGCAGATTCTCCACCAGCAGCAGGTGACGGGCCTTGAGCGGGAGTACGCCGTGGAAGCCGGTCCACTGTTCGCTGTCGAGCCAGGAGAGGTCGGGCAGCTGCGACTCGTCGGCGGCCGAGGGGTCGCCGGGCCAGATCCACACCGCCCCGTGCCGCTCCACCAGCCGGTACCGCAGGACCTGTGCCCGCGGGGTGTCGCGCTGCTCGGCGACGCCGACGCAGCGGCCGGTGCCGTCGAAGCGGTATCCGTGGTAGTTGCATTCGAGTACGTCGCCGTCGAGCCGGCCGAGCGTCAGCGGGTACCGCCGGTGCGGGCAGCGGTCCTCGATGGCCACCGGGGTGCCGTCGGAGAGCCGGTAGAAGCAGACCGGGTTGCCGGCGATCCACCGCTGGGTGAGTGTCCGGCCGACCTCCTCCGACCACGCCGCGAGGTACCAGCCGTTCTGGATCTCAGTCATTGCGGTTCAGCCCTTCGGCTACAGGTCCAATACCAGGCGCGGGGTCCGGGCCCGGGAGACGCAGATCAGCATGGTGCGACCGCCAGCTCGTTCCTCGTCGGTGAGCAGCGAGTCGAGATGCTCGGGCTCGCCCTCGACGACCTCGGTCTCGCAGGTGCCGCAGATGCCCTCGGCGCAGGACGACAGCGGATTGAGCCCGGCCGCCTCGGCGACCTCGAGGATGGAACGGTCCGGCGGGACGTGCAGCACCTGCCCGGAGACGGCACAGACCACCTCGATCGGCTGCCGCGGCCCGCCGGGCTGGGCAGGGCCGGCCGTGAACCGCTCCACGTGCAGGGACCCGGCCGGCCACTCGCGGCACTGTGCCTCGACCGCGGCGATGAGGCCGGGCGGACCGCAGCAGTAGACCGCCACGCCGTCTCGTGGCTGCCCCAGGATGTCCGGCAGCGGCAGCGGCCCAAGTGTGTCCTCCGGCACCAGCGCGACCCGCTCGCCGTGCCGGGCGAGCTCGTCAGTGAAGGCCATCGACCGGGCGGTGCGGCCGCCGTAGTGCAGCACCCAGTCGCGTCCCGCCCGCGAGACGGCCTCGACCATCGGCAGGATCGGGGTGATCCCGATGCCCCCGGCGATGAACACGTACCGCGGGGCGTCCCGCAACGGAAAATGGTTGCGCGGCCCGCGCACCCGCAGCCGTGCGCCTTCCTGGATCTCGTCGTGGACCGTGGCGGAACCGCCTCGGCCCGCCGGTTCGCGCAGGACCGCGATCCGCCAGGACCGAAGGTCTTGCGGGCTTCCGCACAGCGAATACTGGCGTACGTAGCCACCGGGCAACGCCACCTCGACGTGGGCCCCCGGCTCCCAGGCCGGCAGTGCTCCCCCGCCCGGGTCGGCCAACACCAGGCTGACCACCCGGTCGGCCAGCACCCGGCGCCCGACGACCGCCACTTCTCGCTCGACGGCGTCCACCCGGTCGGTGACAGCGGCCGAACCGAACCCTGTCGCCATGCGCAAACCCCTCTCCGGTCGGTCCGTTGGGAAACCTACGGCGGGCCGATCCGCCGGGCATGAGGCGAACGGCGGCTCGCGGCACCGCCAATTCCGCCGCATCGCCTCGGCGGAATGACGTAGGCCGGGTGGGATGTGCTGGCCGGCGAGAACCGTCATCCGGCCGAGGCCGGGACGGCGCTCGCCCCATAGCGTTGGCACCTCAGACGTCCGGAACGAAAGTGGTGCGAGATGGCAGAAGTCGTGGGCCCGGCCGCATTCGTGCTGGTGCACGGCGCGTGGCACGGCGGCTGGTGCTGGCGCCGGGTCGCCCGGCGGCTGCGCGCCGCCGGCTGCGAGGTGCACACACCGACACTCACCGGGCTCGGCGACCGGGCCCACCTGCTCAGTCCGCAGGTCGGCCTCGATACGCACATCGACGACGTCGTGCGGCTGGTCGACGTCGAGGGCGCCGCCGACGTCATCCTCGTCGGGCACAGCTACGCGGGCCTGGTGATCAGCGGGGTCGCCGACCAGCGACCGAAGAACGTGCGACTGCGGGTGTATCTCGACGCGTTCCTGCCCGAGGACGGCGACCGCGGGATCGACCTGCTGCCCGCGCACATCGCCGGGCACTACCGCGAGTCCGTCGCCGGTCCGGGCCTGGGCTGGCTGATCCCGCCCCGCTCCCTGGAGGTCCTCGGCGTGACCGATCCCGACGACCTGGCCTGGTTGTCGCCCCGCCTGACGCCGCATCCATGGCGGACGTACACCGACCCGGTCCGGCTGACCGGCGACGCCGTGCCCGGCGCTTTCGTCGAGTGCGTCGACTGGATGCGGGTGTTCACCCCGTACGCCGAACGGGCCCAGGCCGCCGGTTTCGACGTGCGGACCATCCCGACCGGACACGAGGCGATGGTCACCGCGCCGGACCGGCTGGCCGACATCCTGCTCGACCTCGCCGGCGTCCGGCCCGACCCGCGGAGGGCCTGATGGAATTCCTGGTACGAACCGAGAACCGGATGCCGCCGGACGCCCCGGACGAGCTCCGGAACTCGCTGCGCGCCGCGGAACGGGTCCGCGCGGACGAGTTGCGCGCGGCCGGCATGCTCAAGCGGCTGTGGCGGGTACCGGGCCGGTGGGCCACAGTGGGTTTGTACGAGGCGCCCGACGCGACCACGTTGCACGACGCGCTCGCCTCGCTGCCGATGTGGCCGTGGATGGACGTGACCGTCGAACCGCTCGCGACCCATCCGCAGGAACGATGACCCGCCCCGGGCCGGCCGCGCGCGGTTAGACTCGCCAGCGTGCCAGGACCGATACGCCCCGCTGACTCCCTGGCCGAGCCCTTCGACCCGGATGACGACATCGAGCTTGCCGACGGCGGCACCCCGCGATCCGCCGGCGCCGTCCGCCCGCAGGCGGTCCTGCTGACCTTCTGCGCCCACTTCCTGCTGGACCGCCCGGATCCGCTGTTCACCGGGAGCTTCATCGACGCGGTGACGCGCGCCGGGATCGGGGAGCACGCGGCCCGCACGACGCTGACCAGGATGGGCCAGCGCGGCCTGCTCGACCGGCATCGGGTGGGTCCGAAGGTGTACCTGTCGCTCACCCCGCGCACGGGACGGCTGCTGCACGACGCCGAGGCACGAGTCTGGCTGCAGGGCGCGGTCAACAGGTCCTGGTCCGGTGACTGGACGTTGTTGAGCTTCTCGTTGCCCGAGTCTCGGCGCGCCGACCGGCATCAGCTGCGCAAGCGGTTGAGCTGGGAGGGGTTCGGCATGCTGCACAACGGACTCTGGATCACACCGTCGGCGGTGGATGTGCCGAAGGTCCTGTCGGGGCTGAACGTGGATGAGGACGTCAAGGCTTTCCGGGCGACCGCTCTGGCGCCGACCGAGGTACGGCGGCTGGTCGCGGACGCATGGGACCTCGGCGCGCTGGCTGCCGGCTACACGGCGTTCCTCGGCCGGTGGGCCGGCCCGGCGCCCCGCACCGACCTCGGCGACGACCTGGCCAGGTTTCTGCTGCTGCTGACCGAGTGGCTGCTGCTCGTACGCATCGACCCGCACCTGCCGGAGTCCGTGCTGCCGCCGGACTGGCCGGCGGTCGCGGCGGAGCGGCTGGTCCACCGGCTCCGCGCCGAGTACGAGCCGGCCGCCCGACACGTATTCGAACAGTTCGCCGACTGGGGCACCCCGGCTCCGGCCGGGGCCTGACAGCGCGTCAGGCGTAGTAGCGGATCAGGATCGCGGCGACGCAGGCCGGTTTGCCGCCCGACCCGGTTTCGAACGTCAGGGTGATGGTGGCCTGAGCGCCGCCGTCGATGGGACGCACGTCGTCGATCACGGCGCTCGCCCGGACCCGGCTGCCCACGGGTACCGGCGCGGGGAACCGGACCCGCTCGCAGCCGTAGTTGACCACCAGGGAGAAACCGCGGACGTCGAGGATCTCGGAAAGCACGACAGGCGTCAGCGACAGAGTGAGGTAACCGTGCGCGATCGTGGCACCGAACGGCCCGTTCGCCGCGCGCAACGGGTCGACGTGGATCCACTGGTGATCGCCGGTCGCGTCGGCGAATCCGTTGACGCGTTCCTGCGTCACGGCCAGCCAGCTGCTCGGGCCGAGGCGCCGGCCGACGAGCGCGGTGAGGCCGTCGAGGCCGTCCACCACCGTTCGGGTGGGCGCCTGCGCGCCAAGCGATACGTCGGTCACGGTTGTTTCCCTTCAGAAGGCGCCGGGCCGGAGCCCGACGGGACGTCCAGCGGTGCCGGGCGGAACTCTTGGCGATGTTCGCGCAGAATCGTCGGCAGCAAGGCGCTGATCGCGTCGAGGTTCCATCCGTCGTCCTTCAGCACGGACACCACCTCGACCGGGTGCGACCAGACGGCCACCCGGTCGCCGCCCGCCGCGAGGCATTGGCCGGTGACACCCGCTGCCGCGTCGGAGGCGAGCCACACCACCAGCGGCGCGACGTCGTCGGGGGTGCCGAGCCCGGCACGGCGCAGGGCGGGCGGCACCGGCTCGCCGTTCTCCGCGCGGGCCACGTGCTCGGCCAGCCCCGGCATGGTCGCCACCATGCGGGTCAGCGCGGTCGGGATGACCGCGTTGACCGTCACCTGTTGCCGTTCGAGCTCGACGGCCCAGGTGCGGACCAGGCCGATGACCGCGGCCTTCGACGCGGAGTAGGAGGTCTGGCCGAAGCTCGCGCGCTGCCCGGCGGGTGAGCCGATCAGGATCAGCCGGCCGCCGCCGCCCTGTTCGCGGAACTGAGCGGCAGCGGCGCGCCCGCAGGTGAAGGTGCCGCGGAGGTGTGAGCCGACCACGAGGTCGAAGTCGTCGTCGGTGGTGTTGCGCAGCGTCCGGTCGCGCAGGGCGCCGGCGTTGGTCACCATGATGTCGAGCCGGCCGAACTGCTCCACCGCCGTACGGACCAGCGTCTGCGCGGTCTCGGCGGGGCCGACCGGCGCGACGACCGAGACCGCGCGGCCGCCCGCGTCCGTGATGGCGTCGGCGGTCTCCTTGGCGACGTCGTCGTCGACATCGTTGACCACGACCGCGGCGCCCGCGGCGGCCAGTGCCCGCGCGTAGGCCCGGCCGAGACCGCGGCCGCTGCCGGTGACCACGGCGACTTTTCCAGCGAGCATGGGGCATCTCCGATCCGGATTGTCCGAACGCGGCAGCACCGGGATGCCGCCTCACCAGCCAAGTTAGTCATGGGCGTGACGATCGTCAAGGAGATGACTTGACGTGGGCTTCCGGTCGCAATACCGTCACTGCCGGGGCGGGTGCCGACGCGCGGGCCCACCGGCCCTCAGGCACTCGATCTCGCGAAGGCGAGCGAGGAGGCAGGCATGACCGGTCATCCCACCGACCCGCAGGCCGCGGCCGGCGATCCAGCGCCGGTCAAGGTGTCCGCCCTGACCCCGAATCAACTCGCGGCCATCGCCCGCGCCGCGTCGAGCGTCGCGGACGCGGGCTCGCTGAGCGCCACGCTCGACGTCCTCGCCGACGCGGTCCGCTCAGCGGCCGGCATCGCCGCCGCGCAGGTCGTCACGGTGCACGACGACGGCCATCTGCACGTCGCCGGCATGTCCGGCTTCGCCGCCGCCACCGGCGACTTCACCACCCGCCTGGCCGAGTGCCGCAGCGCAGGGGCCGGCCTGGTGATGCTCGACGTTCTGGACACCGGCCGTCCCGCGGTGCTCCCGCACCGCCGCCACGCGGTGATGGCAGACCCGCGGTGGGCACCGATTCACCCGCTGCTGGCCAGCACCGACTGGGACGGGTTCGCCTGCGTCCCGCTGATCGTCCGGCACCGCCCGGTCGGGCTGCTGACCGTCTTCTTCCCACCCGGCGCCGATCCCGGCCCCGCGGACCTGGAGTTCCTGACCGCGATGGCCGACCAGGCCGCGATGGCGGTCGACTACGCCGCGCTGCTGGCCGGGTCGCGGGCGGACGCGCAGCGCCGCGAACGCGAACGGATCGCCCGGGACCTGCACGACTCGGTGGTCCAACAGGTCTTCTCGCTCAGGCTGCACGCGCGGTCGCTCGCCGCCGCAAGCGCCACCACCGGACGCTCCCGGCCGCTGGACGTCGCCCGGGTCAGCCGCGCCGCCGAGGAGATCACCGCCCTCGCGACGACCGCCCTTGCCGACCTGCGCGATCTGATCTTCGAACTGCGGCCGGCCGACATCACCGACCACGGGCTGATCGAGGCGCTCCGGGTGCACACCCGGTCGGTCGAGGCCCGCACCGGCCTCCAGGTGCGTGTCGAGTGCTCGCGCGCGCCGGCCCCGCTCGACCCCGACCTCGAGGTGGACCTCTACCGCATCGTCCAGGAAGCCGTGCACAACGCGGTGAAACACGCCGACGGTACGAGCGTCACCGTCCGCGTCGACGCGGACGAGCAACCGGGCCGGATCGCGGTCACCGTCGAGGACGACGGGCAGGGCGTACCGGACCACCCGGACGGCCGACCGCACCTCGGGATCACCTCGATGACCGAGCGCACCCGGCGGTGGGGCGGCACGATGGAGGTCACCCACCGCCCCGCCGGCGGCACCCGCGTCCACGCGAGCGTGCCGCACCCCGTCCGCCCGCTCGCGGACACCACCGGAAGGGCGATGCCATGACGGTCGAACACCCGATCACGGTCGTCGTGGTCGACGACCATGCCGTCGTCCGGCGCGGCCTCACCACCTTCCTCGGGGACGAGCCCGATATCCGGGTCGTCGCCGAGGCAGGCGACGGCCAGTCGGCCCTCAGCCTGCTCGACCGGCTCGCGGTGACCGGCCCGCTGCCCGACGTCGCCCTGGTCGACGTTCAGATGCCCGGTCTCGACGGGATCGCCACCACGCGCTCCATCGCCGACCGGCACCCCGGCGTACGCGTGGTGATCCTGACCAGCTTCGGCGAGATCGAACGCGTCCACGCCGCCCTGGCAGCGGGCGCGGCCGGCTACGTACTCAAGGACGCCGAACCCGAGGAGATCACCGCGGCGGTACGCGCGGCGGCGGCCGGCGAGGTCTACCTCGATCCACTCGTCGCGCGGCGGCTCACCCAGCGCCTGGTCGCCCCCGCCGCGGGCCTGTCCGCGCTCACCGGACGAGAACGCGACGTACTGACCTTGGTGGCCACCGGGCGTACGAACCGGCAGATCGCCGCGGAACTGGTCATCAGCGAGCGCACCGCCCGTACCCATCTCAGCAACGTGCTCGCCAAGCTGCGGCTCACCTCCCGGACACAGGCCGCGCTCGTCGCCATCCGGGAAGGCCTCGTCCCGGCACCGGGTGCCGGCTCAGCAACCGCCACCAGGAAGGGGTGACACATGGCCGAGATGTCGTTCGGCACGGTGTGGGAGGGTATCGCCGCGGCGATGCCGGACGCTGTCGCCGTCCGCGCGCCCGGCGTGACCCTGACCTACGCGCAGTTCGACGCCCGCTCCGCCCGCCTGGCCGCGATGATGCGCCGGCACGGCGCGGGTCCCGGATCCGCCGTGGCGTGCTACCTCTACAACAGTCCTGAATACCTGGAGACCGTGTTCGCCGCGTTCAAGATCGGCGCGACACCGGTGAACGTGAACTACCGGTACCGGGCCACGGAGCTCACCGACCTGCTCGCGGACGCCGACGCCGAGGTGCTCGTCTTCGCCGGCACGCTCACCGACGCGGTCCGCGACGCCGCCGCCCGGGTCCCCACGCTGCGCCTGCTGATCCAGGCCGGGCCGGCCCAGCCACCGACGTTGCCCGCAGACGCCCCGACGATGTCGTACCGCGCCGTCCAGGACCTCGCCGAACCGCTCCCCCACGAGCGCCGCCCCGGCACCGACCAGCTGTTCATGTACACCGGGGGGACGACCGGACGCCCCAAGGGGGTCATCTGGGAACTCGGCGAACTCATGCACGGACTCTCGTACGCCACCTACGTGGCCGAGGGCCGTCCCGTCCCGCAGACGCTGGACGAGGCCGTCGACACCGCGGTCGCGATGCGCGCCGCCGGCCGGACCAGGGTCTCCCTGCCGGTCGTCCCGCTCATGCACGGCACCGGCCTGTTCAACACGTTCGGCACCCTGCTCACAGCCGGCGAGGTGGTCTTCGCGGGCGGTACCAGCCTGGACCCCGCACAGGTGTGGCAGACAGTGGCGCGGCACCGCGTCACCAACCTGCTCATCGCCGGCAACGCCGTCGCCCGTCCCCTGGTCGACGAGCTCGAAACCGCCGAACGCGCCGGCCGGCCGTACGACCTGACGTCGCTGCGGACCGTCATCAGCTCCGGCACCACGTTCACCGACGACCTCAAGGCCGAACTGCACCGCCGCACCACGGTGACCATCTACGACGGACTCGCCGCCAGCGAGGGCGGCCCGTTCGCGTTCGCCGTCACCGCCGCCGAACACGACCTGCCCAGCCGGTTCCGCCCGACGACCGGAACCCTGGTCATCGGTCCCGACGACGAACCCCTCACCCCCGGATCCGACGAGACCGGCGTCCTCGCCTTCGGCGGCGGCCTGCCGCTGGGATACCACAAGGACCCGCACCGGACGGCGACGACGTTCCGCACCATCCTGGGGCGCCGCCACGCCGTCGTCGGGGACTGCGTCCGGCTCGACGCCGACGGAACCTTGCACTTCCTCGGCCGGGGCAGCGGCGTCATCAACACCGGCGGCGAGAAGGTCTACCCCGCCGAGGTGGAAGAGGCGCTGCTGTCCCACCCGGCCGTCGCGGACGCGATCGTCCTCGCCGAACCCGACCAGACCTGGGGCGAACGGGTTGCCGCGGTCGTCGCCCTCCACCCCGACGCCGGCGAGGCGACCACCCGCGACCTGATCGAATGGGTACGCGGCCGCCTCGCCGGCTACAAACTGCCGCGACGGCTCGCCGTCGTGCCGGAACTCCCGCGCACCCCGACCGGCAAACTCGAGCTCAGCCGCGCCCGCGAACTGCTCCAACGAGCCGCAACGACGCCCTGAACCCGGCGGCCAGTCAGATCAGCCTGCTTTCCGTCGATGGTCCTGTCTTCGCCCTCCGCCGGTCGGGGTGCCCTCCAGTAGGGACGTCCGGCCCTACTCGGCGGGACGGTCGCGCGGCTACCAAGGAGGAAGGGAGAAACGCCGAGACAGAGAATGGGGACGCGGATGTCCAGGTACGTGTATGACTTCGTCGAGGGCAACAAGGACCTCAAGGACCTGCTCGGCGGTAAGGGCGCCAACCTCGCGGAGATGACCCGGATGGGTCTGCCGGTGCCGCCCGGCTTCACGATCACCACCGCGGCGTGCCGCGAATACCTGCGCACCGGCATGGTTCCCGCGGGCCTGTTCGCCGAGGTCGAGCAGCACCTGCGGCTGGTACAGACGCGGATGGGCAAGCGACTGGGCGACCCGCACGACCCGCTGCTGCTGTCGGTGCGCTCGGGCGGCAAGTTCTCCATGCCGGGCATGATGGAGACCATCCTGGACATCGGCCTCAACGACGCCAGCGTGGCCGGCCTGGCCCGGCAGAGCGCGAACGAGCGGTTCGCCTGGGACTCCTACCGCCGGCTCATCCAGATGTTCGGCAAGACCGTGTTCGACGTGCCCGGCGAGCAGTTCGAGACCGAGCTGGCGCACGCCCGCGCGACGGCCGGCGTACGCACCGACGCGGAACTGACCGCGGCGCAGCTGCAGGACGTCGTCCATACGTACCAGAAGGTCTTCCACGAACACACCGGCCGGGACTTCCCGCAGGCCCCGCACGAGCAGCTGTTCCTCGCGATCACCGCGGTGTTCACGTCGTGGAACGCCGAACGGGCCGTGCTCTACCGCCGGCAGGAACGCATCCCGCAGGACCTCGGCACCGCGGTCAACGTGATGGCCATGGTCTTCGGCAACCGCGGCGACGACTCCGGCACCGGCGTGGCCTTCACCCGCGACCCGGCCACCGGAAAACGCGGCGTCTACGGCGATTACCTGACCAACGCCCAGGGCGAGGACGTGGTCGCCGGCATCCGCAACACCGTCGGCCTGCACGAACTCGCCACCATCGACCCGGCCGGATACCGGGAACTGCTGTCCATCATGCAACGCCTCGAACAACGCTACCGCGACCTGTGCGACATCGAGTTCACCATCGAGAACGGCCGGCTGTGGATGCTGCAGACCCGGGTGGGCAAGCGCACCCCGGCCGCCGCGTTCGTGATCGCCGCGCAGCTGGTCGACGAGGGCACCATCACCCTCGACGAGGCCCTGCAACGGGTCACCGGCGAGCAGCTCGCCCAGCTGATGTTCCCCAGCTTCGACCCCGCCGCCACGCCCGCGCCGCTGGCCACCGGGGTTCCCGCGTCGCCCGGCGCGGCCGTGGGAGCCGTCGTGTTCGACTCCGCCGCGGCCACCGCGGCGACCGGACCGGTCATCCTGGTCCGCCGCGAGACCAACCCCGACGACCTGCCCGGCATGATCGCCGCCCAGGGCATCCTCACCTCCCGCGGCGGCAAGACCTCACACGCCGCCGTGGTCGCCCGCGGCATGGGCAAGACCTGTGTCTGCGGCGCCGACAGCATCGAGATCGGCGAGGATTCGTTCACAGTGGACGGGCGCGTCGTGCGCGCCGGTGACGTCATCTCGCTGGACGGCACCACCGGACACGTCTTCCTCGGTGAAGTCCCCGTGCGGCCGTCGCCGGTGGTGCGCTACTTCGAAGGCGAGCTGACCGCACACGGCGACCCGCTGCTGTCCGCCGTCGAACGCCTCATGATCCACGCCGGCCACCGGGCCCGCCTCGCCGTGCACGCCAACGCCGACACCGCCGCCGACGCCGCCCGCGCCCGCCGGTTCGGCGCCACCGGCATCGGCCTGTGCCGCACCGAACACATGTTCCTCGGCGAACGCCGGATCCTCATCGAACGGCTCATCCTCGGCGACGACAACGCCCTCGCGGAGCTGCTGCCGATGCAGCGGGCCGATTTCGAGGAACTGTTCGCCGCGATGGACGGGCTGCCGGTGACCGTACGCCTGATCGATCCGCCGCTGCACGAGTTCCTGCCGCCGCTGGAAGAGTTGACCGCGAAGGTCGCCCGCGCCGAGGCCCTCGGCCAGGATCCCGGGCACGACGCGGTGCTGCTCACCGCCGTCCGCCGGATCCACGAGCAGAACCCGATGCTCGGACTGCGCGGGGTACGCCTCGGCCTGGTCATCCCCGGCCTGTTCGCCATGCAGGTCCGCGCCATCGCCGAGGCCGCCGCCGCCCGGGTCGCCGCCGGCGGCGCCCCACGGCCGGAGATCATGGTCCCGCTCGTCGGCGCCGTGCAAGAGCTCGAGACGGTACGGGCGGAGGCGTTGTCAGTGCTGGCCAGCGTCCCCGGCGCGCCGCCGATCCGGATCGGCACCATGATCGAGGTGCCGCGGGCCGCGCTCACCGCCGGCCAGATCGCGGCCGCCGCCGAGTTCTTCTCCTTCGGCACCAACGACCTCACCCAGATGACCTGGGGCTTCTCCCGCGACGACGTCGAAGGCGCGTTCTTCGGCCGCTACCTCGGCCTGGGCGTATTCGCCGTCTCCCCGTTCGAGACCATCGACACCGACGGCGTCGGCGAACTCGTCCGTACCGCCGTCGAACGCGGCCGCGCCACCCGCCCGGACCTGACCATCGGGGTCTGCGGCGAACACGGCGGCGACCCCGCCTCGGTCCGGTTCTTCCACACCGCCGACCTCGACTATGTGTCCTGCTCCCCGTTCCGGGTCCCCGTGGCCCGGCTGGAGGCGGGACGTGCCGCCGCCGGAGACGCCGGCGGCTCGGACAGCCGGTAGCACGAGTCGCCCCGCTGCCGCCCCGGCAGCGGGGTACCTCTCGCCGGGTGATCCGACACTTGTGGCACTGACCGGGACCGCGGCGACACCGGCACGGTGGCGGGGACACCGGATGCCGGTGACCGGACAGCGAGCAGGAGCGGGCTGACCGCGTTGCCGTCGAGCGGTTGGCCTGGACGCGGACGCAACGCGGCGCGAGGTTCAGTCGGTGTTGGCGGCGACGAAGGTGGCGATGTCCTCGGCGCGGCCGGCGGCCTGGGTGATGTTCGTGCTGATCTCGCGGGTCGTGGCGTTCTGCTGTTCGATGGCTGAGGCGATCGATGCCTGGTTCTGGTTGACCTGGTCGACGACCTGAGCGAGTTTCGCGATCGCGTCGGCTGCCGCTTGGCTCAGTTCCTGCACCCCGGTGATCGTGGCGTTGATGCTTCCGGTCGCCTCGGTGGTCTGTCGGGACAGCTCCTTGACTTCGCCGGCCACGACCGCGAATCCCTTTCCCATCTCGCCGGCACGGGCGGCCTCGATGGTGGCGTTGAGGGCGAGCAGGTTGGTCTGGCTCGCGACCGAGGTGATGGTCTGCACGATGTCGCTGATCTGTGCTGACGCCTCGCTCAGCCGGGACATCGTCTGGGTGGCTGACTCCACGACGGCCACCGCCGAGCTGACCGTGGTGGTGGCCTCGGCGGCGTTGCGGGCGATCTCGCTCGCGGTGGCGGTCATCTCTTCGGTGGCGCCGGCTACCGCCTGCAGGGCTGCGCTGACTTCCCGGGTCTCACCGAGTCGGCCCGCCAGGGCCCGGGCCCGACCCTCGGCCGCCCTCTTCTCCGAGATGTCCTCCCAGGCCACGACGTAGCCGGCGGTCTGGCCGCCGGGGCCGACGATGCGGTTGATGTGGGTGTCGAGTGTGACCGACCCGAATGTGAACGCGGCGTCGTGCGGTAGCGCCGACGGGTCGTTGAGGATCCGTTCGACCCGTTGGGGGTCCTTGTGGAAACGGTGGATGCTGCCACCCAGCACGTCGCTGAGTGACACCCGGAACACGCGCTGCACTTCGGCGCCCAGCGTCGACATGGTCTGGGCCGCTTTCGGGTTCATATAGACGAGGTTCAGTTGTGGGTCGGCGATGAAGACGTTGGCCTGGACGGCATCCAGCGATGCTTGCGCCAGCCGCAGGTCGCCCAGCACGGCGCCCTCGTCCTTCCGTGTCGACGCCGCTGCGGCCCCACCGGAAGGGTGGGCTTTGGTGGAACCTCGCAGGATCCGCATGAATCCCGTCCCTCTCCGTGCGCGGTCCCGTGCCACAGAGACCGGGTGAATGATCCAAAACGCGACCTGCCATGTTGATGCCCGGGCGCGGTCGGCCACGCAGCGTCCGGATCGTCCTGCTGATGCCAATCACGTTGCCCTCGGTGTCGGTGAGATACGCCAGCCAACCGGCTCGCGGCAGCGGGGTGCGCGGAACCAGGACCTCGCCGCCGGCAGCCAGCACAGCCGCCGCGGTGGCATCGAGGTCGGCGATATGGACGGTCGGAATGTACGGCTCACCGCCAGGCCGGGCAGCGAGCCTCGGTGCGGGTTGACGAGTTGACGAGTTGCAAAAGATTGCATCTGGTGGATAATGCGATGCTACGCCGAACGGGGGTTGATGGATGGCAAAACCGCTGTATCAAGCGAAGGCGGAATTCTTCAAGAACCTCGGACATCCGGCCCGGGTTCGGATCCTCGAACTGCTCTCGATCCGCGAGCATTCGGTCGGGGAGCTGCTGCCGGAGGTGGGCGTGGAGCCGACCAGCCTGTCCCAGCAACTCGCCGTGCTGCGCCGCGCCGGCCTGGTGACCTTCCGCAGGGAAGGTTCGGCCGTCTATTACTCGCTGACCAGCCCGCAGGTCGCCGAGCTGCTGGCCGTGGCCCGGAGCATCCTCAAGGATGTCCTGGCCGGCCAGGTCGAGCTGCTGTCGGACCTGCAGGTGGCGCCGTCCGCGCCGCCGGATCTCCCTTCGTCCTGACCGGCCCGATCCCCGGATGGAGTGACATAAGCCGATGGCCGTGTTCCGCCTGTGGCGCAAGATCCGTCGGACTGGGCGGGTGGCCGAGCCGCCCGGTCCGCGGCCGGGCGGGCTGTCCTGCCCGAAGGCTGCCGGCCTGGGCGGATCGGTGCAGCTTCGACATGTCGACGCCGGTTCGTGCAACGGCTGCGAGATCGAGATCGGGTCCGCGTTCGGACCGGTGCACGACGCGGAGCGATACGGTGCCCGGCTGGTCGCCTCGCCGCGGCACGCCGACGCGCTGCTGGTCACCGGCCCGGTGACCCACAACATGGCGGTGCCGCTGCGGCACACCTTCGAGGCGGTGTCCGAGCCCCGCATCGTCGTCGCGGTCGGGGACTGCGCGATCGGCACCGGGGAGTTCGCCGGAGGGTACGGGGTGCACGGCGCCGTCGGTGATGTCGTGGCGGTCGACGTTCAGGTGGCGGGGTGCCCGCCGGAGCCGGAAGCGATCGTGGCGGCACTACGCGGGCTGACCGGCCGGTGAACGTGATCGGATCAGCGCTGACGGCGATGGCCGGGCTGGCTGGGCTGGGGGTGCTGGCGGCGCTCGTGTCCCCGGCGCGCCAACGCCCGGCAGTGGTGGGTGCGGCCACGGCCGGGATCGGGGTGGCCGGGGTGGTCGCCGGTGTCGCGGCGCTGCGCGGCGGTGTGTTCGATGCCCGGATCCCCGCTGTGTTGCCGCTTGCCGGGGTGCAACTCGCGGTTGACCCGTTGGGCGGCTGGTTCCTCGCCGTCATCGGTGGGGTCGTCGCGGTGGCGGCGATCTACGGCCTCGGCTACGCCGGTCACGGTCACGGTCCGGCCGGCCGCGGGGTGCAGGCGGCGTCGCCGGTGTTCGCCGTGGCGATGCTGCTGGTACCGGTCGCGGCCAGCGTCTCGACGTTGCTGGTGTGCTGGGAGCTGATGGCCCTGGCGTCCTTGGCGCTGGTGCTGGCCGAGCATCAGGTACGGCCGGCGGTCGCCGAGGCCGGCTGGTGGTACGCGGCCCTGACCCACGCCGGTTTCGTGGCGATCCTGCTCGGCCTGGTGGTCTACGCGACCCAGGCGGGCGGCGACTCCTTCGCCGAGCTGCGCGCGGCGCGCCTCTCCACCGGCGTGCAGGGTGTCGTGCTGGTGCTGGTCCTCGTGGGGTTCGGCAGCAAGTCCGGTCTGGTGCCGCTGCACGTATGGCTGCCCCGCGCGCACGCCGAGGCCCCCAGCCCGGTGTCGGCGATGCTGTCCGCCGCGATGGTCAACCTGGGTGTCTACGGTCTGGTCCGGGTCGGGTTCGACCTGATCGGCGGCGGGCCGCGGTGGTGGTGGCTGCTCGTGTTGACCTTGGGCGCCGGTTCTGCGTTGTACGGCATCCTGCAGGCCGCCGTGGCCACCGACCTCAAACGACTGCTCGCCTACTCGACCGTGGAGAACATGGGACTGGTCTTCCTCGGCCTGGGCGCCGCCGGGCTCTTCCGCGCCGCGGACGCCCCGGCGCTGGCCGCCCTGGCGCTGGCGGCCGGGCTTCTGCATGTGCTCAATCACGCGGGGTTCAAAGCACTGCTGTTCGCCGCGGCCGGGTCGGTGCTGCGCGCCACCGGCAGCCGCGACCTGGACGCCCTGGGCGGGCTGCGCGCCCGCATGCCCGGCACCACCGCCTTGTTCGCGGTCGGAGCGTTGGGCGCGGCAGCGTTGCCGCCGGGCAACGGGTTCGTCTCCGAGTGGCTGCTGCTGCAGTCCCTGGTGCACGCCCTGCCCACCGGGGGTGTGGTCACCGCGATCGCCATGCCCACGGCGGTGGCCGTCGTCGCGCTCACCGCGGGGCTGGCCGTCGCCACGTTCGTCAAGGCGCTCGGGGTGGGCTTCTTCGCCCGCCCCCGCAGCGACGCCGCCGCCTCGGCCCGGGAGTCGCCACCGATCATGCTGGTGGCGATGGGCGTCCTCGCCCTCGCTTGCACCGGACTGGCGCTGGCGCCCGCCGCGTTGGGGCCCGCGCTGTCCGCGGCGGTCGGCGCG
>Ga0070668_100001298_pt1 | contig 17865 bp, 19 predicted proteins | sample KBSS43metaG_FD_64661 | JGI IMG/M metagenome (GOLD analysis project Ga0070668, IMG submission 64661) | Switchgrass rhizosphere microbial communities from Kellogg Biological Station, Michigan, USA - KBS S4-3 metaG | ecosystem: Host-associated > Plants > Roots > Rhizosphere > Soil ... | reverse complement strand
CGAGACCCAGCGTGAGGAACGCGCCGAGCGCGACAGACCATGTGGTTCGATGGCTGGATGAGAATTTCATGACCGTTTCCTCTGCAAAGCCGGCGCGTTGTCCCGCCTGACGCATAGTTGGCGACGTTGCCGATGAATGCGCTCTGAGGGCGGCGAACGTCATTCAGCCGGCGGAAGGCCTGTCGCCGAAACGTCAGATGGCGACCCGATTCGAAAAGCGCGGCGCCGTCGCTGGCGCCGCGCGGCTTGCCGGACGCAATCGAGCGCTGTCCGGCACGCAATCCGGGATGGGCGACGCTACACCGCCACGACCGCAACGAGTCGAGCCGCTGCTCGACGGGAGGCGGTTGCTCTGCAGCCGGGTGCGGGTCAGCGCTGCAGTGCGGTTGCGCCGACCGCGGCGTGTCCGGTCCGGAACTTCTTCACCACCAGGACGCCGAGCACGATGAACAGCAACAGCACCACGCATTGCGCGACGATGAAGGGTGGATCGGCCTGCGTCGGCGCGATCGCCTTGAGCGCGGGCACCTTCAGAAACAGCTGAACGACGAGGACGAACACGTTCAAGTACTGGACGATCACGGCGCCGACCACGTAGATCCAGCGCCAGGCGCCGGCGAGCCGGAACTTGTACAGCGCCGGAATCACCGCCGCGAAGATCAGCAGCGACAAGATGCCGACGGCGTGCGAGGGCAGGAATTTCTCGAACGGAAAGAAGAACCCTGTGACGCTCGTCGCCACCGTGGTGATCAGGAAGATCGCTGTCCAGCCGTCGCGCTTGCGCGATGACAGCAAATCGAACAGCACCACGAAGCCGGTCAGGATTCCGATCAGGCTCAATACCACGTGGAACAAAGTGAAAGGCGGCATCCCCAGGATCATGTCGTTCTCCCCGATCGCATTGGCCAAGTCGGATAGTGATCCGGGCAGGGCGGGGAAACAACCGGTCCTTTTGCGCAGGGGGAGGGCCTGGGTGGCGCCGCGGATGCGGATCTGGACGACAATCACATCGAACGGCCGGCAGGCCTGCCGCGCCAGAAGGAGTTGCGATGCTTCACATCGTCGGTTTTTCGGGCAGCCTGCGTCGGCACTCCTTCAATTCGGCGCTGCTCCGCGCGGCCGGGGCGATGATGCCCATCGGTGCCACGCTCGAGACGGCGTCGATTCGTGCGTTCCCGCTCTACAACGGAGACGATGAGGCGGCGCACGGGATCCCGGCCGACGTTGCAGCGCTCAAGGATGCGATCGCGGCGGCCGATGGCTTGCTGATCGCGACGCCCGAATACAACAACAGCGTGCCAGGCGTGGCGAAGAACGCCATCGACTGGCTGAGCCGGCCCGCCGCCGACATTCCACGCGTGTTCGCCGGCAAGCCGGTGGCGGTGATGGGAGCTTCGCCCAGCGGGTTCGGCACCATCCTTTCGCAGAACGCCTGGTTGCCCGTATTGCGCACGCTGGGCGCGGAGTTGTGGACAGGCGGACGCCTGATGGTGTCGCGCGCCAGCGGCGTGTTCGATACGGAAGGCAACATCGTCGACGACAGGACCAACGAAGGACTGCGCCAATTCGTGCAGGGCTTCGCCGTGTACGTGGGAGAGCGTTCGGGGCGCTAGATTCGAGGGAGCACGGACGCACCGCGTCGCGGTAAGCGATACGGTGCGTCGCGCCTGCCGCGCGCCAACCGGGTCGTGGATCGAACCGCTGGCTTGGCGAGCTCAGCGATTCACCGCCGCCATCGCCGCTTCCGGGTAACGCATGCCGGCCACCGCGTGATTCGCGAGCACGGCTTCGATCCGCTGCAGCTCCGCGTCGTCGAGCCGGATCAGCGCGGCATCGGCATTTTCGTCGAGGCGCGCGATGCGGCGCGTGCCGGGGATCGGCACGAGGTCGGGCGCACGATGCAGCAACCAGGCCAGCGCGAGTTGCGCGGGCGTGTTGCCGCGCGCGGCGGCGAGTTCGGCGACGGCCTCCACCAGCACGTGGTTCTGGTCGATGTTGCCCGCCTGGAAACGCGGATTCTGCCGCCGCCAGTCGTCGGCCGCGAGGTCGTCGGTCTTCTGGATCGCGCCGGTGAGGAAGCCGCGGCCGAGCGGGCTGTAGGCGACGAAGCCGATGCCGAGCTCTTGGCAGGTCGGCAGGATCTCGGCTTCGACGTCGCGCGTCCACAGCGAGTACTCGCTCTGCAGCGCGGCAATCGGATGCACGGCGGCGGCGCGACGCAATGTCTGCGCCGACGCTTCCGACAGGCCCAGATGACGCACCTTGCCGGCCTCCACCAGGCGCGCCATCGCGCCGACGGTGTCTTCGATCGGGGTCTCCGGATCGACGCGGTGCTGGTAGTACAAGTCGATCTGATCGACGCCGAGGCGCTTGAGGCTGGCGTCGCAGGCGGCAGCGACGTACTCGGGGCGACCGTTGACGCCGAGGTGGTCGCCGTTTGCGGCACGTACGTTGCCGAATTTGGTCGCCAGCACGACTTCATCGCGACGCGCGCGCAGGACCTGCCCCAACAACTGCTCGTTGCGGCCGACGCCGTACATGTCGGCGGTGTCCAGGAAATTCACGCCGCGATCGATGGCGTGGTGGAGCACGGCGAGATTGTTGGCTTCTTCGCTCTGGCCGTAGAAATCCGACATGCCCATGCAGCCGAGGCCGATCGCGGAGACGGTGAGGCCCTGGCGGCCGAGGGTTCGGCGGGGATAGGACGCGTTCATGGTGATCTCCATGTGGGGTGGCGGGGAGATGGACAGGCTAGGCCTCCACTCAGGCGCCGCGTTAGTCCATTGCTCGCCGATTCTTGCCTGATCCTCCACGGTCGCGCGTCGACAATCCCAGGCCTGGGGCCCGAGGGGCATAATCGGGGCATCTTCGGAGGAGGCGACGGCCTTGAGCGACAACGGTTCCAACGTGATCCAGGCGCGCCAGGGCCTCGAGGCGCAACGCGCCGAGCTGGCTGACCGGATTGCCCGAAACATGTCGGAGGACGGCGTGCAGGCCACCGCTGTCCCAGGCCTGTCGCTGATCCGCGCGACCGCGCCGTCGCAACCCTTGCCGACGGTCTACCACCCCAGCCTGTGCGTGGTGGTCCAGGGCCGCAAGCACGCGATGCTGGGCGACGATGTCTACGTCTACGATCCGCTCCACTATCTGGTGGTGTCGATGTCGCTGCCGATGCTGGGACAGATCGTCGAGGCGTCGCCAGAGCGCCCGTATCTGTGCCTGCGCATCGATGTCGACGCAGCGCTGATCAACGACTTGCTCGTGCAGCTCGGGTCATCGGCGCCAACGACGCCTGCCGTCGATCGCGCCCTGTTCCTCGCGCGCACCAGCGCACCGATGCTCGATGCTGTGCTGCGACTGGTGCGCTTGCTCGATTCCCCGGACGAAGCCGCGGTGTTGGCGCCGTTGGCGATGCGCGAGATCCACTATCGCGTGTTGACCGGCGAGCTCGGGCAGCGCCTGCGCCAATTGTGCGAGGTGGACGGCGCCTCGCATCGCGTCGCGCGCGCGATCGACCTGCTGAAACGCCGCTACGCCGAATCGCTGCGCATCGAGGAGCTGGCTGCAGCCGCGCACATGAGCCCGTCGTCGCTGCACCAGCGCTTCAAGGCTGCCACCGCGATGACGCCGTTGCAATTCCAGAAACAACTGCGCCTGCAGGAAGCACGACGGCTGATGCTGACCGAAGGCCTCGAAGCTGCGGCTGCCGGCCATCAGGTCGGCTACGAAAGCCCGTCGCAGTTCAGCCGCGAGTACCGGCGCCTGTTCGGCGCACCGCCACGGCGCGAGACCGGGCACGTACGCATCGCCGGAGACGCATCGGTGCACGCTTGAACATGTCTCTGCGGCCATCGGGGATATCCTGTGCGCTCATCGCACAGGAAGCTCCGCCATGGCGCGCCCGAACTATTTCGAATTGCCTTCGGCCGATATCGTCGCTGCCAAGACCTTCTACGCAACGGCATTCGGCTGGCAGCTGACCGAATTCGGGCCGACTTACGCCGGCACCACGACCGGCGACGTCGATGTCGGCCTGCAGGGCGATGCGGCGGAAGCCCCGCGCGCGCCGCTGGTGGTCATCGAAGTGGAGGATCTGGAGGCCACGCTGACGATCGTCCAGGCGGCGGGCGGAACCATCTCAAGGCCGATCTTCTCGTTCCCCGGCGGTCGTCGTTTCCATTTCATCGACCCGAACGGCAACGAGCTGGCCGCGTACAAGCCCGGCTGAGAGACCGCATCGTGTCCGACATCGCGCTGGGTCTGCCCGCGGACCAGCTCGTCGCCATCGAGGCGGCGTACGGCCAACCGCCGCGCGCCTACCACCACTTCGGGCACGTCCAGGAAGTGCTGCGCCACTACGATGCCGTCGCGGCGGGGCCTGGTTGGGCGCAGCCGCGCGAAGTCCGGCTTGCGGTGCTGTATCACGATGCGATCTACGAGCCAGGACGACGCGACAACGAAGCGCGATCGGCCGATCTCGCCATCGAACACATTGCCCGCTGGCTCCCGGGGCGGGGCGTGGACGCGAGGCGCGTCGCGGAACTGATCCAACTGACCGCGCGCCACGGCGCGTTCGCCCCCGAAGATTTCGGCGACGATCCGCCATCGCGCGACGCGCGTCATTTCCTGGACTGCGACATGGCGATCCTCGGCGCCGATCCGGCCGCTTTCGATGCCTACGATCGCGGCATCGCCGCGGAATATCGCGGCCACGTGCCGGGCTGGCTGTTCAAGCTCAACCGTCGCCGTTTCCTCAAAGGCCTGCTGGCCAAAGAACGCATCTTCCTCAGCGAACTTTTCCACGATCGCTACGATGCGCAAGCGCGGATCAACCTGCGGCGCGCGATCACCGAGAAGCGCTGACCCGATGCACGCGATCGAAACCGCCCGACTGCGGCTGCAACCGCTCGACAGCGAGCATGAAGGGCTCTATTGCCGCATCTACACCGACCCCGCCTTGATGCGTCACGTCGCCGCACCGCTCTCCGAAGACCAGGCGCGGCGCAGCTTCCAGGTGGCGTGCCGGCAGTCGACGTCGACGCACCCGGCGTGGTGGTGGGCGATCCATCCCAACGTGTCCGGCGAAGCGATCGGGGTTGCGGGACTGACCGGCGGCGATGACGGACTCGTCGAGATCGGCGCGATGCTGTTGGCCGATGCCCAAGGCCGCGGCATCGTCACGGAAACGTTTTCAGCGCTGCTGAACGTCGCCTTCTCGACGCTGCAGGTCGCCGGCATCCGCGCACGCCATGCGCCCGGAAACGCTGCGATGGCGACTGTCCTGCGCAAACTCGGGTTTCGGCCCGAGCACACGAACGCCGCCGCGCCCGGAGACTGGTCGATTTGGCGCCTCGATGCGCCAGCCCAGGATCGCGGCCCCACGTGACGCCAGCTTTGCAAAGCCGGGCGCGGGAGCTAGATTGCGGCCTTCGCAACGGGGAGCCACAGGCAAGATGGAAAAGCAGGGAAGCCTGGTCTGCGTCGGGCTGGGGATGATGCTCGGTGCGCACATCGCGCCGCGTTCGCGCAGCCATATCGAGCAGGCCGACGTCGTGTTTGCGGGCGTGTCCGACCCCTTGGTCGAGCTCTGGCTGCAAGACATGCATCATGACGTGCGCAGCCTGCAGCCGCTCTATGGCGAGGGGAAGTCGCGGCAGGTGACGTATCACGAGATGGTCGATGCCATGCTCGAGCCCGTCCGGGCCGGGAACCGGGTCTGCGGCGTGTTTTATGGACATCCGGGCGTGTTCGCGCAGGCGCCGCACGCCTCGATCGCGCAGGCCCGCAGCGAGGGCTTCCAGGCGCACATGGAACCGGGCATTTCCGCCGAGGATTGCCTGTATGCCGACCTGGGCATCGATCCGGGCACGTTCGGCTGCCAGCACTACGAAGCCAGCCAGTTCATGTTCTACGAGCGCCGCAACAATCCATCCGCCTACCTCGTGTTGTGGCAGGTGGGCATCGCCGGCGATCGGTCCCTGGCCCGCTTCTCGACGGGTCCGGCGTATCGCCAGCTTCTGGTCGACCTCCTGGCCGAGGATTATCCGTTGGACCATGAAGTGATCGCCTACGAAGCTGCTACCCTTCCCATTGCGACGCCGCGCATCGGGAGGATGCCGTTGTCGGATCTGGTCACTGCAGAACTGCATCTCCATACGACGCTGGTGATTCCGCCGGCAAGACCGATGCAACGCGACCAGGTCATGCTCGATCGCATCAGGGCATTGGACATGGCCTTCGCGGCGAGCACATAGTCGTTTCCATCAACCGAAGGGGGATTGCAGATATGTCGAACGTGATCAGGTTTCTTGAATCCATGGGCAGCGATCCGAGCCTGGCGCGGCTGTCGCCAGCCGGCTATGCGACGGCGGTTGCCGCGCTCGAACTCGACGATGCCCAGCGCCAGGCATTGCAGGACCGCGACGCGGTGACGCTCAACGCGCTGCTCGGCGGTCAACCGAAGATGTACTGCGCGCAGTTCCCCGGGCGCGAAGACCAGCCGGCCAAGCGTGAAGAGCAGCCTGAGGAAGAACCGCAGGACGACGAGGAGTCCGAAACGCCGTCGTCGAAAAAGAAACACTAGCGGACGCCAAGGGAGCAGGGCCATGTCTCGCGGCATCAGCCTATTCCTGCTTTCAGCGCTCCTGTGCCTCGCACCATTGCATGGCGCCGCCTCGGAGGGATTCGAGGCGGCGCTGCGCAAGGCCGATGCCGTGCGCAGCACGGATCCAGAAAAATTCCAGACATTGCTTCGCCAACTCGACGCGCAGCAAGACGCTGCGACCCGCGCGCAGCGCGAGCGCCTCGCATACCTGCACGCTTATGCGACGGCTTATGCCGGAAATTACGACGCAGCGTTGAAAGAACTGCGCAAGCTGTTCAAATCATCGACCGACATGGATACCCGCATCAGGGCAGGCGCCTTGATGGTCAACAGCTACGCGGTGACAAAACAGTTCACCGACGGCCTGCGCCAGCTGCAAGAGACGATGCCCCTGGTGCCCAGGGCCACGGACCCGGTGGTGCGCGATCACGCGCTGGGTGTGGCATCGCTGATCTACGGAAAGATGGGCCAGTTCCAACCGGCGCTCCAGTACGCCGATCAGCTCCTGGCCAGCACGACCTCCCCACGTTCGAGATGCTTCGCCGGGCAGTACCGGATCGACGCGCTGCAGAACATGGGCCAGTTGCCCCGCGACGATGCAGCCTTGTTCGGCGTCATCGATCAATGCAAGATCCTCGGGGAAACGACCGTCACCGCATTGGCGCGCAGCAATCTTGCGCGAAAGTGGGCGACGGAGGGCAAGCTCGACGATGCCATCGAGCTGCTGCAGGCCAACATGGCCGAAGCCGAGGCGACGAAATATCCGCCCGTCATCGGCGAGCTGCATTCGGTCCTGGCCGAGTACCTCCTGAGGCGGGGCGATCTGTCCGCCGCCTCGCAAAACGCCCATCGCGCGATCGCGCAACGCGCCGATTCCGGTTTCTCGTGGTACCTCGTGTCGGCTTACAAGACGCTTTATGAAGTCGCCGAACAGAGCGGCGACGCCGTTTCCGCGCTGAAGCATTACCGCCAGTACGCCGAAGCCGACAAAGCCTACCTGACCGACGTCAAGACGCGCGAGCTGGCCTATCAGATCGTCCGCCAGGAAATGCTGCAGAAGACGCAGGAAATCGAACTGCTCAATCGCAGGAACGAGGTGCTGCAGCTGCAGCAGCGCGTCGATCGCCAATCGGCGCAATCGTCGCGCCTGCTGGCCTTGTTGCTGACCCTGCTGGTCGGGTCGATCGGCTATTGGGCCTACAAGATCAAGCGCGTGCAGAATTCGCTGCGGCGCATGGCCGAGACGGACGCGCTGACGGCCATCTGCAACCGTCGTCATTTCAGTCAGCTGTCGGAACGCACGCTGCTGCAGGGCGCGCGCGCTGGCGAAGATGTCGCCCTGATCATGTTCGATCTCGACCACTTCAAATCGATCAACGACCGCTTCGGCCACGTCACCGGCGACTGGGTGCTGCGCCGCGTGTCCGACAATTGCAAGAGCTTCTGCCGGCGCATCGATCACCTCGGCCGGCTGGGGGGCGAGGAGTTCGCGATCCTGCTGTCCGGCTGCGACCTGCGCGGCGCGATGCGCGTCGCCGAGGATTGCCGCGTGCGCATCGCCACGCTCGACACGCAGCCGAGCGGCCACAAGTTCGTCGTGACCGCGAGCTTCGGCGTGACGGCGACCTCGTTGTCCGGCTACGACCTGGCAAAACTGCTGTCGCACGCCGACCTGATGCTGTATCGCGCCAAGCGCGAAGGGCGCAACCGCGTTTGCGCGTTCGACGGCACGGTGGCGACCGTTCCGGAGGCGCTGGTACCGCGCGTCGAGGAGCCGGTATCCTCGCGCGTGCTGCAGATCCGCCCGGACCTGACTTCCGGCACCTGAGACGTCCGGGCGAATCAAACCGCCAGAGGCCGGACGCCATGCGCGTTTCGGCCCGCGTGACGTTGCGTTAGCGCGCTCCCGGCTAACATGCGGACTGTTTTCACCACGTCGACAGCGCATGCAACGAAGCGAAACCAGTCGCGCAGGCGGTGATCCGCGGCCAGTCCCGCCCGCCGCACCGGATCCGGCAGACTGCTGTGGCGAGGGCTGCGCCCACTGCGTCCTCGACATTTACGACGCTGCGTTCGAGACGTACGAGGCCGAACTTATCGCGTGGCGCGCACGCCATCCCGACGTTCCGGACCGTTCCTGATATCGGGCGATCCGCTCTGGCGTCGTTGCCGGTCTGTCAGAATCGCGCATCGTTCCGGGATTCCAGCGATGACCCCCGACCCTGCGCCTGCCAATTCGAAGCGACGCGTGCTGCTCGCCAGCCTGATCGGCACCACCATCGAGTTCTTCGACTTCTACATCTACGCCACCGCGGCGGTGCTGGTGTTTCCGAAACTGTTCTTCCCGGCCTCGGATCCGGCATCGGCGACGTTGCAGTCGCTGGCGACTTTCGCGCTGGCGTTCTTCGCGCGACCGATCGGTTCGGCAGTGTTCGGACATTTCGGCGATCGCGTCGGGCGCAAGGCCACGCTCGTGGCGGCGTTGTTGACCATGGGCTTGTCGACGGTGGCGATCGGGTTGCTGCCGACCTACGCCAGCATCGGCGTGGCGGCGCCGTTGCTGCTCGGCCTGTGCCGGGTCGGGCAGGGGCTCGGCCTCGGCGGCGAATGGGGCGGGGCGGTCTTGCTGGCGACCGAAAACGCGCCGCCCGGAAAGCGTGCGTGGTACGGCATGTTTCCGCAGCTCGGCGCGCCGATCGGTTTCTTCCTGGCCACCGGCGTCTTCCTGTGGCTCACTCGCACGATCGACGATGCCGCGTTCTTCGCCTGGGGCTGGCGCCTGCCGTTCCTCGGCAGCGCAGTGCTGGTGCTGGTGGGGCTGTGGATCCGCCTGCGCATCGCCGAGACGCCGGCATTCCAGCGCGCCATCGAGCGCGAGGAGCGCGTGCGGTTGCCGATGTGGACGGTGTTGTCGCAACACCCGCGCGCCTTGCTGACCGGGACGTTCGCGGCGCTGTCGACGTTCGTGTTGTTCTACCTGATGACCGTGTTCGCGCTGAGCTGGGGCACCTCCCGGCTGGGCTACACGCGCGAGCAGTTCCTGTGGATGCAGATGCTGGGCGTGCTCTCTTTCGCGGTGTTCATTCCGTTGTCGGCGCGCTACGCGGATCGCCGCGGGCCGCGCGCGGCGATGATCGTCGCGACGTTGGCCATCGCTATATTCGGCTTCGCGTTCGCGCCGCTGTTCGTCGCGGGCCATACCGCCGGCATCATGCTCTTCCTCGCGATCGGCCTCAGCATCACGGGACTGACCTATGGCCCGGTGGGCACGATTTTGTCCGGCATGTTCCCGACCGCCGTGCGCTACACGGGCGCCTCTCTCGCATTCAACATCGCCGGCATCCTGGGTGCGTCGCTGGCGCCGTACATCGCGATCTGGCTGGCGGGGCATTTCGGACTCGCCGCGGTGGGCTACTACCTGTCGGCTGCGGCGTTGCTGACCTTGCTGGCGCTGTTGTCGATGCCGCGCGAGCGTTCGTAAACGCGGCGGGAATGCGATGCCCGCGATCTTCCGGTCGCGGCTTCCGCCGCTCCTACAATGGCGTCTCGCCAGACGCTGTCGCTGACTTTTCGTTGTCGAGATGGGTGAGATACAGCCGCAGGTCGAACTCCCATTGGTGATAGTCCGGCGCCATGTGCGTGCACAACTGGTAGAACGCCTTGTTGTGCTCCTGCTCCTTCAGATGCGCCAGTTCGTGCACCACGATCATCTCCAGGAACGCCGCTGGGGCGTCCCGGAACACGGTGGCGATGCGGATCTCGCGGCTGGCCTTGAGGCGTCCTCCGTGGACGCGCGATACGGCGGTATGCGTGCCGAGGGCGTGGCGGACGACGTGCAACTTGCTGTCGTAGACGACCTTCTGCAGCGGCGCGCTCTTGCGCAGGAACCGGTCTTTCAGGCCGACGGCGTACTGCAGCAAAGCCTTGTCGTTGCGGATGGCGTGGGCTTGCCCGTAACGCTCGCGCAAGCGCTCCCCCAGGCGACCCTCGACCAGCAGCTCGCGGACCTTGGCCTGCACGTGTTCAGGATAGCCGCTGAGGTATTTCAAGGGCGTCATGCCGCCACGATACGGCATCGCCGCAGCCGCGCCACGACGTGAATCCGATGCCGGCGGGCCGACGGAATGCGCAAACCATCAAGCCATGCACAACGTCGACGCCGCCCCCTTCGTATCATCAGGCAAAGCGCAGGAGAATGCCGATGCAGATCTTGAACTGGAGCGCAGGCGCGTTGCTGCTCGCTGCGGCTTGTCCCTCCATAGCGGCGGAGCAATGCGTAGCGCGCAGCGGCGCCACCACGACGCCGCTCGTCGAGCTGTACACCGCGGAAGGCTGCAACAGCTGTCCGCCGGCCGACCAATGGATGAGCAAGCGCAGCAAGGACGCAGACACCAATTGGCTGGCGTTCCATGTCGACTACTGGGACAAGGAAGGCTGGACGGACCGGTTCGCTTCGCCCGGCAATACGCTGCGGCAGCGGGCGCGCGTGCTCCTCGCGGGCGGCAAGGACCTCATCTACACGCCGCAGGTGATGGTCGGCACGAACGTGCAGGCCAACTGGCGCTCCGACGGGCGCTTCAATCGCAGCCTGGAGCAGGCCCGCCAGCCTGCACCCGTGGAGCTCGCCCTGCAGGCGCAGCCGCAGGGCAAGTCCTGGGATGTCCGGATCGATGCCGCGCCCATCAAAGGCGCAACTGTTCCGCCGGCGGAAGTGTGGCTGGTGCAGTACATCGACGACCAGGTGTCGCGGCCGCGCGCCGGCGAGAACCGCGGCGTCACGCTGCATCACGATCGCGTGGTGCACAAGCAATGGGGACCCTGGAAACTCGGTGCCGGAACGCTCTCGAAATCGGTCGCCGTGGAGGCCGATACGCCAGCTTGGGGCCTGACCGCCTTCGTGCAGGATGCGCGCGGGCAGACGCTGCAATCGCTCAGCTTGCCGGCAGCGACTTGCGCAGTACCCGCAAGCACTGCGAGCCGCTGATCCAGCGAGCGGTGGAGCAGGCCGCTCTGGCGTCACCGACGCGAGCGAGCGATGGGTCGCCAAGCGCGATCGGCGAAAGCCCGTGCGCGCTATGATCGCGTCATGGCGAAACTGCTGCTCAATCTGCGTAACGTGCTCGACGACGAGATCGAAGACGTCCGCGCGATGCTCGATGCGAACGGAATCGCCTATTACGAGACCCAGCCGAGCCGCTGGGGAATTTCGTACGGCGGCATCTGGCTGAGCCGCGATGGCGACCTCGTCGAGGCCAAGCGGTTGATGGCCGACTACCAGGCCCAACGCCAGGTCCGCGTGCGGGCAGAACATGAAGCAGCGAAGCAAGATGGCACGGCCGAGACCTTCGCCACGGTCCTGCGGCGCGAACCGCTGCGCGTGGCGTTGACGGCGCTGGCGATCCTCGGCCTGCTCGCGTTGGTCGCGTTGCCGGTCATCTTGTTGCGCAAATAGTGTCCGTGGATTGGCGTCTGCGGGGTACTTCGGGGGCCTCGCGTCGACGCAACGTGTTTATGGGCGCCCGATTCTGTTTGAATACACGCCCGCTCCACGACGAGAAATATGAATGACGCTTTCCATGCAGGCCGCTTCGATCACCGTATTCAGCCAGATGCTCCGCAGTCTCGACGGGCTGCTGGCGAAAGCCGAATCGCATGCCGAGGACAGGAAGATCGATCCGGCGGCATTGCTGCAGGCACGCCTGTTTCCGGACATGTTCCCGCTGCTGAAACAGGTGCAGATCGCGTGCGATTTCGCCAAGGGCGTGTCGGCGCGGCTCGCCGGCGCCGAGGTGCCGGTCTACGACGACAAAGAGCAGACGTTTTCCGAGCTGCGCGCGCTGGTGGCCAAGACGCTCGTTTTCATCGGTGGCCTGGATGCGGCGGGCTTCGCGGGCAGCGAGGAGCGCGACATCGTGCTGCGTCCAGGCACGCCGAAGGAACGCCGGATCGTTGGCCAGGCTTACCTGCTCAACTATGGCTTGCCGCAGTTCTTCTTCCATGTCACGACCGCCTACGCGCTGTTGCGGCACAACGGCGTGGAAGTGGGCAAGAAGGACTACATGGGCGTTTATTGAGGATCATCGAGGGCGCCGCATCCGACATGCCGCCAGCCGAGATCGCATGCGATCATCGCGGCGACGCATCCGTTCGGGGCATCGAACATGGCGAAGACCGATGACCCGACGGGCCGCGCCGCCGACAACCGTAATCCGCAAGCCGAACAGATGGGCGATGCCGCCATGGCGCGCACGCTGGCGCACCAGGCCGAGGCGATCTGGCCGCAGGAACAGCCGCTGTTCGATCGCTACGGCTTGTCCGGGGCGTTGCGCATCCTCGACCTGGGCTGCGGTACCGGCGAAATCACGCGGCGGCTGGCGCAACGTTATCCGCAGGCGACGCTGGTCGGGGTCGACATCCTGCCGCAGAACTTGTCGCGGGCGCGCCGCGACAGCGCCGCCTTCGGCGACCGCATCGTCTATGCCGGGGGCGATGCCTTTGCGCTGGGCTACGCGGACGCCGCTTTCGACCTTGTCGTATGCAGGCACATGTCGCAGGCGGTGCCGGATTTCGCGCAGGTGCTCGCCGAGATCACCCGCGTGCTCAAGCCGGGCGGTTGGTTGCACCTGCTCACGGAGGATTACGGCATGCTGCACGTGCCGTCCGGCGCACGCGACGTCGATCGCTTCTGGCTCGATGGCCCCATGGTGTTTCTGGAGAGCGTCGGTTGCGACGGCCGCATCGGCCGGCATACGCCGCCGCTGATGGAGCGCGCCGGTTACCGCGACATCGCCATGGACTACGTCGTCGTCGACACGCTGCGCGTGCCGCGCGCGACCTTCGCCGGCATCATCGCGGCGTGGCGCGATGGTTTCGCCGAGGCGCTGGCGCAATCCAGCGGACGCGCTCTGGCGGAGGTGACCGCCGATTTCGACGCGATGATCGTGGCGATCGGGACTCCGCCGCAGTATGCGGTGTGGCACGTGCCGATCGCGTCGGGGCGTAAACCCGCCTGACGGTTGGCGTCAATCTACGCGTAGAGCTTCAGCGGAATCCCGTTCGCCATGCTGTGACGATAGGTTTCGCGTTCGTCGCGGCAATAAGGGCTGCCCATCGCGAACTTGCGGCAGATCGCCGGACGCTGTTCGTAGATCGAGCAGCACATGCGCTGTTCGTCGACCGCGATGCACCAGCCATCCTCGCCGCGGGCCATCACTTCAAGGCCTTCGGGCGTGCGATCGACGAGATGGCGCGGCACCGGATCCTCGGGCATCACCAGAACCGTCAGGCGGCAGCACACCGCATCGCAGGCGCTGCAGGAGACCGATGGGTCGACGGATTCGGCGTAGGGATCGTCGCTTTCGTTCATTGCAGCGTGCCTACGGTCTTCCTGTCCGCGGGCCGTGCGTCGGCTGCTTTCAGTCGCGCGGCCTCCAGGCTGGACGGCGTGCGTAGGTAGCGGAGCAGGCGTCCGCGATAGGGCGGCAGGTCGGCTTCGTTCATGCGGCCGCGGCATTCGACGACTTCGTAGCCGTGCGCCGCGAGCGCGCGCGTGAACGGCGCGCTGTTGCCGCGGCCCGGATCGGTGATCAGCACTTCGGAATCCGGATGCGTGTGCCGCACCAGCAGCGCCGCCAGCTGATCGGCATGGCCGCGTTCGTACAGCACGTCGCTGCCGATGATCAGATCGAAGCGCCCGAGCGTGTCGTGAGGCACGTCCCAGCGCAGTTCGCGGTACGCGACCGCCGGCAATCCGTTGAGTGCGGAGTTGTAGGCGAGGAAAGGACCGGCCAGCGGGTGATGATCGCTGGCAACGATGTCGGCACCGCGGCGCTGCAGCACCAGACTGGCGAGGCCGAGTCCGCAGCCCAGCTCGAGGATGCGCTTGCCGGCGGTCTCGTGGCCGCTCATGGTCTCGGCCAACAGGCGGCCCGACGGCCAGACTTGGCCGAACAAGCTCCACTGCGCAGACGAAATGCCGACGCGTTCGGCGTGGTGGTCGGGATCTGCGAACTGCTGGATGTCGCTGAGCGAGCGGATGCGGTAATCGTGGCCGCCGAGGCGGACGGATTGCTGGCGTGTGGTGTAGCCCGGCATGAGGGGCTCCCGGTGAGGCGGCGGCATCCTTGGGGCGGGATGCAACGCAGAAAGGGAGCGAAACGGCGACTTGGATGCGGCCGGGCGAGACGCGCTCGATGAACGTGCGGCATCACATCGTACGCCAACGTAGCCGTCGCTGCCGTCACGCAGGTGAACAGCGCCATGCATGGACGCTCGATGCCGGGGCACTTCGACGATCGAACGGAAGCATCTCGCGAAGGCGGGCGCCGTTCGCTATCGTGGTCGCGACTGAACGGGGGAGATCGCGATGAACCCATGGTGCGCGAGATGCAGGCCGACGGTCCTGTCGATCCTGCTTTCGATCGCTGCGGCATCGACGTCCGTACAGGCGTCGGTGCGTGCTGCGACGCCGCCTGTCGCGAAAACCCCCGCCGTAGCCGCGCATGCCGCCACGATCTCGCATGGCCGCTTCGCGCAAGTCCCGATCCGGATGCCCGCGGGCGAAGTGCGCCGCTTCGTGCTGTGGTTTGCCGATGGCGTCGCACCGAACGAGCGCGAGCGGCGCATCACCGCGTTGGCGGCCGACGGAGCCATGGTGGCGCTGGTCGACGTGCGGCGGCTGGAGCGCGCGCTGGCGAAGGACGGCGGGCCGTGCCTGTTCACTGCGGGGGACGTGGAGAATTTCGCGCGCTACGTGCAGGCGTTCTACCGTTTGCCGACCTATTACGCCGCGATCGTCGTCGGCGACGGGGAAGGCGCAGCGCTCGCTTATGCTGTCAATGCCCAGGCGCGCAAAGGCACCATCGCCGGGGCGATCTCCGTCGGCTTCTGTCCGGTGCTCGCGCTGGCCAAAGCCATGTGTCCGGCCGGCACGCTGAAGATCGCGCCGGGCCCGCGCGGCGGCGCCATCCTGTCGCCGGCACCGCTGCGTTCGCCCTGGGTCGTCGTGGCGTCGTCCGCCGATGAGCATTGCGCGCCGTTGGCGGATCATTTCGTGGCCAAAGTACCGAATGCGCAAGTGCTTGCGCTCGATGCGCAGGCCGACCTCCTGCCGGCGCTGCGCAGCGCCGTGCGGAGGATCGGCGCGCAGCGCGACATCAGCGTGCCGCCGCCGCCCGACAGCCTCGCCGGCCTGCCCGTTGTCGAGGTCGCCGCGCAGGGCGCCGACAATACCGATACCTTCGTGGTTTTCGTTTCCGGCGATGGCGGTTGGGCCGGTTTCGACAGGGATGTCGCGACCTCGCTGGCCGTTGCGGGCGTGCCCGTCGCCGGCATCGATTCGCTGCGTTATTTCTGGACGCCGCGCACGCCGCAGGGCTTCGCTCATGATCTGGATCGCATCGTGCGCTACTACGCCGATCGCTGGCATCGCTCGAAAGTCGTGCTGATCGGATTCTCGCAAGGCGCCGACGTGCTACCGGCCGCGGTCAATCGCCTGTCGCCCGCAACACGCAGGACCATGACGCTGGCGGTGCTGCTGTCGGCCGGCAAGAGGGCGGATTTCGAGTTCCATGTCGCGAACTGGCTCGGTGGCGGCGGTCAGGGTCTGCCGATCGCCCCCGAAGTCGCGCGCATGGATCCAGCGCGCATCGTGTGCATCTACGGCCTGGACGACAAGGATGCGCTATGCCCGTCGCTGCCGAAAGGCCGGGCGGCCGTCATCGCGTTGCCCGGCGATCATCATCTGGGCAGCGATCACGCGCGCCTGGCGAATGCGATCCTTCGCGCCGCGGGCATCGCGCCGCTGCATTGATCGGCGTGGCGGAGGTGCCGGTGTCAGGATTCGATGGCCACGCGTGCCCGCAGGTCCTCGGCAGCACGCAGTTCATCCGGGCGCGGATCCATCGAGATGAGGCGCGTCGCGTCGAGCAGCGCGGCGGGCAGGTGCATGCCGCCCGGCGCTGCGAGATAGCGCGAGCGCCAGACCGGATCGAACTTCGACTTGAAGCGGCGCAATCCGCTGAATCCGTAGAAGCGCTCGCCGTGGCGCGCGATCACGTTCGCGATGCGGTTCCAGCGGCCGGCCAGGCGATGCCGCGCCAGGCCCGATAACGGCGCCATCCCCAGCGAAAAACGCGCATAGCCGTGCGCGCGTCCCCACAACAGCAATTCGATGAACAGGAAATCCATCGTGCCCTTGGGCGCGTCGTCGACGTGACGCATCAGGTCGATCGACAGTTCGCCGCCCGCGGGCGCCGACCAGACGTTGGCGAACGCGACGATGCGGCCCTCGGCCTCGACCAGCGCGACAGGAAAGCGCTTCAGGTATTCCGGATCGAAGCTGCCGAGCGAAAAGCCCTTCTCGCCACCGGATTTTTCCTCCAGCCACGCGTTCGATACCGCTGCCAGACGCGGCAGCAGCGCCTCGACTTCGCTCGCATCGGCGACGCGGAACGACAGGCCGCTGCGCTTGCCGCGGTTCCATGCCTGCCGCAGGTCGGCGCGCGCGCGGCCTTCGAGTTGGAAATCGACAAGCGGCACCAGCGCTTCCTCGCCCAGCTTGACCAGGCTCAAGCCCATGTCGAGATAGACCTGCCAGTACTGTTCGCCGACCTGGTAGAACACCGGCCGCACGCCGAGCCGATCGGCCTCTTCGCGGAAGCGCCAGACCAGCGCGCGCACCACGTCGGGCGGGCCGACCGGATCGCCCATCGCGATCAGCGATCCGCCATGCCGCTGCATCATCACGAAGCCGCGGTTCGCCTCGTCGCGCAGCACAGCCTTGTCGCCGGTGAGCACGAGATTGGCCTGCGAATCCTCGGCCAGCGCCAGCACCGGCGTCAGCGCGGCGAGGGTCGCCGGATCGGCTGGCGGCAGCGGCGCGCGCGCGCTGCGCAGCAAGCGTGCGAGTCCGAACGCGATCACCGCCATGCTGACCACCAGCCAGGCCCGCAACGCCCGTGGCGCGTCCTGCGACATCGCGAACTGCCACCACAGCTCGCGCTGGTACTCGACATGGCTGTAGGCGAAGAACAACAACCAGGACGTGGCCACCAGCACCAATCCGAGGTTGCGCAGCCACGACCAGGACCAGGCCTCGTCGAGCAACGCACCTTCGCGATAGAACTCGCGGCGCGCCGCCCACAGCACGGCCGCGACCAAGGGTGCGGTCAACCAGACCACGAGATGACTGCCGCGGAACCACATCGGCACCGGCAGCAGGATGCACAGCGCCAGCGCGAGCGCCCATGCGGCGTGGCTGC
>Ga0070668_100001297_pt1 | contig 17872 bp, 18 predicted proteins | sample KBSS43metaG_FD_64661 | JGI IMG/M metagenome (GOLD analysis project Ga0070668, IMG submission 64661) | Switchgrass rhizosphere microbial communities from Kellogg Biological Station, Michigan, USA - KBS S4-3 metaG | ecosystem: Host-associated > Plants > Roots > Rhizosphere > Soil ... | reverse complement strand
TCGTCGGCGAGTTCGGCGACCCGGCGGGCCATGTGCCGGCCGAGCTGTTCGGCGGTGTAGGCGTCGCCGGCGACCTTGTCGCCGGTCGAGTAGAGCGCCTCGGCCCGGCCGCGCATGCGGCCCAGCGCGGCACGGGAGTCGGCGAGGTGGTGTTGTTCGGCGGCGAGTTCGGTGTCCAGGTCGGTCTTCTGGGGCACGGGTCATCCTCGGCAGGCTGTGTCAGGCTGCTCGCGTATCCGGGGCCGGCTCGGCGACGCCCGGCGCGGGGACGTCCGCTGCGGTGCATGCTCACCACGGCCGTCAGGCGGCACTCCACGTTACGCGCCGCCCGGCCATCACTCCACCGAGTTTCCGCGATGCGGCGTCAGACCAGGCCGTGTTCGGCCGGGCTGCTGTTGAGCAGCCAGGCCAGCGGCATGGTGGCGCGCACGACGTAGTTGTCGCCGTTGAGCTCGTGCATGGTGACGGTCTGCGCCGAGTCCTGATCGACCATCCAGTACCGCGGGATGCCGGCCGCTGCGTACTCGTTGCGTTTGGTCACCGTGTCGATCCCCTCGGACCCGGGTGAAATGATCTCGGCGACCAGCAGCACGTCGACGACCGGCAGCCAGACGCCGTCCGCTTGGGCCTTGCTCCAGACGACCAGATCGGGGATGCGCCCGCCGACCCCGCCGTCGCGGCCCGGGATGCGCAGCCCGACGACCTGGGCGATGTGCTCCGGCGGCACGCCGCCCGCGGCGAGCCAGACCATGAGTCGGGTCGCGATGATCGCATGTGCATACCCCGGCGGCGGCATGATCGAGAGAACTCCCTCGGGACTGATCTCGTACCGGTGGTGTTCGTCCGCGGCCATCATCGCGGTGAGGTCGTCGAGCGTCACGACCGACGGCATGTACCTGCCGACCGCGTCTGCGCTCATGCGGGCATCCTACCGGCACGGTTCTCCCGCCGCGGCTGAAGAATGGGGGCATGACTGACGAGCGGGCCGGTGGTGGGGTGCGGGTCAGCGATCCGCAGGTGATGCGGGCGCTCGTGCACCCGGCGCGGATCGAGATCCTCGACTACCTGAACAACACCGGGGCGGTGGTGACCGCCACGGAGTGTGCCGGCATGGTCGGGCTGTCGCCCAGCGCCACCAGCTATCACCTGCGGGAGCTCGCCAAATACGGCCTGGTGGAGCAGGCGCCCAGCCGCGGGGACGGGCGCGAGCGGGTCTGGCGCAGCGCGGGCGCCCGGCTGCGGGTCGAGGGTGACCTCAGCCAGCCGGACGCGCGCGAGGCCGAGCGGGCGCTCGTCGACGCCTATCTGACTCGGGACTTCAACCGTGCCCGCGCCTGGGCTCGCCGACAGGGCGATGAGCCGTCCGTGTGGCGCGACGCGAGCATGCTGTTCAGCGCGAAGTTGCTGGTCACCGCCGAGGAGCTGGTCGAGATCAACGAGCGGATCCAGGCCCTGGTCGACCCCTACCGCATGCGGGAGCGGCAGGCCGACCCGCCCGAGGGGGCCAGGCAGACCATCGTGCACTACTCGGCATTCCCGGACGAGGGCGGCGAATAACCGCAAACAACTCAGGGCCTTGCGCGGGCGAGATGTGAAGGAATATTTTCGAAGTATGTCCTTCACATCTCGCTGGTCCGACGTGTACCTGGTCGCGGGTGCGCGGGCCGTCTCGGTCTGCGGCGACTTCCTCGCGGCCACCACCCTCGCCCTGGTGCTGCAGCAGGCCGGGCACGGCGGCCTGGCCGTCTCCGGGCTGATGGTCGCGGCGAGCCTGCCGCTGGCGCTGCTCGCCCCGGTCGCCGGGCGGATCGCGGATCGGGCGGACAGCCGTACGGTGCTGGTCGTCGCCGGTTTCGCCCAGGCCGCGGTGTGCCTGGCGCTCGCCTTCGTCAGCCACCCCGTGGTGATCATCGCGCTGGTCGCGCTCCTCGCCGCCGGCCTCGCCGTCACCCAGCCGACGCTGGCCGCATTGCTGCCCAAGATGGTTCGCAAGGACGATCTCGCCCGGGCCAGCGGGATCACCCAGACCGCCGGCCTGGCCGGCATGCTGATCGCCCCGGCCCTGGCCGGCATCCTGGTCGGTCAGACCGGCGCCCGGCTGCCGCTGCTGCTCGACGCCGCCAGCTACCTTGCCCTGATCGTGGCCGGCTTCGCGGTGCGGACCCGGCGGCGGGGCCGGCGGTCCGGTGCCGCGGCGACGGCCACCGCCTGGCGGCTGCGGAACGATCGCCCCCTGCTCGTCATGGTCGGCGCGCTCACCGCGGTGGTCGCCGGGGTGGGGGCGATCAACGTGGTCGAGGTCTTCTTCGTCCGCGACACGCTGGGCGCCTCCACCACCGTCTACGGCTTTGTGATGGCCGCCTGGACGGTCGGGATGCTGGCCGGCAGCATGCTGTTCGGGCGGCTGCGGCGCGACCGGATCACCGTGCCCGGCATGCTCCTGCTGGCCGGCGGCACCTGCGTGCCGGTGCTGGCCTCGGCGGCCGTACCGGGTGCCGGCTGGATCGTCCCGCTGTGGATCGCCGGTGGTGTCTGCAACGGCGGGATCAACGTCTTCACCACGGTCATCGTCACCGAGCGGGCCCCGGCCGCCGTGCGCGGCCGGGCGTTCGCGGTGCTCAGCGCGTCGGTGCAGGGTGGCAGCCTGTTCGGGTTGCTCGCGGCCGGCCCGCTGGTCGAGCACTTCGAGCCGCGGGTGCTGGTGGCGGCGCTCGGCGCGGCGGGTCTGTCGGCCGCGCTGGCCTGCCTGCCCGCCGTACGGATGCGACCTGAACCACCTCTCGCCGCCGCACCCGACGGAGATCGCCGGGTGCGGGATAGCGTCGCAGCATGAGCGACAGCGTGAGCCGCCCCCGGGTCGGGCACATCCAGTTCCTCAACTGCCTGCCGATCTACTGGGGCCTCATGCGCTCGGGCGCCCTGCTCGACGTCGACCTGCGCAAGGACACGCCGGACAGGCTGAGCGCCGACCTGGTCGGCGGCGCGCTGGACATCGGCCCGATCACCCTCGTGGAATACCTGCGCCACGCCGACGACCTGCTCCTGCTGCCCGACCTCGCGGTCGGCAGCGACGGCCCGGTCCAGTCGGTCAACCTGATCACCACCCGGCCGCCGGCCGAGCTGGACGGGCGCCCGGTCGCCCTCGGCTCGACCTCGCGCACCGGCGTGCTGCTGGCCCAGATGCTGCTCGCCGATCGATACGGCGCCGAGCCCAGATACTTCCGCTGCCCGCCCGAGCTGACCCAGATGCTGATGGAGGCGGACGCCGGGGTGCTGATCGGCGACCCCGCCTTGCGCGCGCACTACGAGGCGCCGCGCAACGGGCTGCGGGTGATCGACCTCGGCGAGGCCTGGCGGGAGTGGACGGGACTGCCGATGGTGTTCGCCGTCTGGGCGGTCCGCAAGGACTTCGCTGCCCGCCAGCCGGGCGTGGTCAAGGACGTGCACGAGGCCTTCCAGCGGTCCCGCGACCTGTGCCTCGGCGAGCTGGACGAGGTCGCGGCGGCCGCGGCGCGCTGGGAGCCGTTCGATGCGGAGACCCTGGCGACGTACTTCCGGACCCTGGACTTCTCGCTCGGCGAGCGGCAGATGGCCGGCGTCCGGGAATTCGCCCGTCGTGCCGCCGTACGAGGGGAAGTACCGCCGTTGCCCGCCGAAGGCCTGGTTTTCGCCGAAGTTTGATCTCTGACGGCGCCGGAATTACCCTCCCTGCACCTACCCTCTAGGCGCGCCCGCCGAGGATCTCGTCGAGGCTCGCCACGTCGTCCGCGCCGAGCTGCCAGGCTCCCGCGGCGGCGTTGGCCTGGACCTGCTCGGCGCTGGTCGCGCCGGCGATCACGCTGGTCACGGCGGGCCGTGCGGCGAGGCCGGCGATCGCCACGTCGAGCAGGCTGTGGCCGCGCTCGGCACCGAACGCGGTGAGCGCCTCGATCGTGTCCCAGTCGGCTCCGTCCAACCAGCGCTGGTACCGGGCCAGGGAGAGCCGGGTACCTGCGGCCGGGGCCTCACCCCGCTTGTACTTGCCGGTGAGCAGGCCCGAGTCGAGCGGGAAGAACGGCAGCAGGCCCAGCCCGAAGTGTTCGCAGGCGGGGACGACCTCGGTCTCGACGGCGCGCTGGAGCAGGCTGTACTGGTTTTGCGCGCTGATGAACGGGGTGAGGTTGCCGGCCCGGGCGGTCCAGTCGGCATCCGCGATCTGCCAGCCGGCGAAGTTGGAGTTGCCCAGGTAACGCACCTTGCCGGAGCGGACCAGGTCGTCGAGCGCGGCCAGCGTCTCGTCGATCGGGGTCGCCGGGTCCGGCTCATGCAGCTGATAGAGGTCGATGTAGTCGGTCTCCAGGCGGCGCAGCGACGCCTCGACGGCCCGGACGATGTATCGGCGGGAGCCGCGCGCGCCGAAGTCCTTGCCGTTCATCCCGTCCATGTTCATGCCGAACTTGGTGGCGAGCACGACCTCGTCCCGGCGGCCCTTCAGCGCGGCGCCCAGGCACTCCTCGGAGTTGCCGTGCGGCGTGCCGTAGATGTCGGCCGTGTCGAACAGGGTGATCCCGGCGTCGAAGGCGGCGTCGACGACCTCCCGGGTGCCCTCGGCGTCGAGCTTGCGGCCGAAGTTGTTGCACCCGATGCCGACGACGGAGACGACCAGGCCCGAGGTGCCCAGCCGGCGGTAGCTCATCTCACTCATGACCCGACCCTATTCGGTGGCCTCGGCGAGGTCGCGATAGGCGGGGCGGAGCAGGTCGACCAGGGGGATGTGGCGCACCCGCACCGGGGGCGCGTCGAGGGCGCGCAGCAGCAGTTCCGGTGGCGCGGTCACCCGGGACGGGCGCTCGCGCAGGCGGCTCAGGCTGATGCCGGGGGAGTAGTAGTCGGCGAGCCGGTCGTCGAGCGGCTCCTCGTCGACGGCCAGCGGGTCGACGGCCGGGACCGGCTCCGGCGTGCCGCGCAACGCGTCGAGCAGGGCGTCGCGGGCGCGGCCGCGCCACGCCAGCACCAGGAACGGGTCGTCGTCGAACGCCTCGGCCAGCACGTACAGCACCGCGGAGCCGTGCTTGCAGGGAACGCTCCAGTCCGGGCAGCTGCACCGGATGTCGAGTTCGTCGGGGAAGAGCGGAAGCCCGTGGTCGGCGAACAGGTCGACGATCTCGTGCGGCATCTCACCGGCCAGCAACGCGGCGCGGTAGAGAGCCTGGCCGCCGAGCGCCTCGGTGAGCTCGGCCCACTGCGCATCGGCAAACGCCGTGATGCCGACGGTCACCGCGTACGGCTGGGGGCGCGAACCCTGCACCCGGGCGGTCACCCGGCCCGGCGCGAGCGCGAAGTCGATCACCTGGCCCTTGCGCGCGTAGTTGCGTCCACGGGCCAGCCGCCCGCCGTCGCAGACCCCCTCCAGCACGTCGACGAAGCGCCGCGACCACCACCGCTCGCCGATCTTGCCGCGTTTGGCGCGCACCGCGATGCCGCCGTCCACCTCGATCGGCCGCGCCGTCTCGAAGAACCGTCCGTCCCGGTCGATCGGCATGTCAGCGCACCGCCGCCGGGTCGAGCGCGAACAGTTCGCGCAGCTGGTCGGTGGTCAGGTCGGTGACCCAGTCCTCGCCGGTGCCCACGACCGCGGAGGCCAGCGCCTTCTTCCGCTCGATCATGGCGTCGATCTTCTCCTCCAGCGTCCCGGTGCAGATGAACTTGCGTACCTGCACGTTGCGCGACTGTCCGATGCGGAACGCGCGGTCGGTGGCCTGATCCTCGACCGCCGGATTCCACCACCGGTCGAAGTGGACGACGTGGTTGGCCGCCGTGAGGTTGAGGCCGGTGCCGGCCGCCTTGAGCGAGAGCAGAAACAGCATCGGCTCGTCGTCGGACTGGAACCGTTCGACCAGTTCATCCCGTTTCGCCTTGGCCAGTCCACCGTGGAGCCACAACACCGGGCGGTCGAGGTGGGCGGCCAGATACGGCTGCAGCAGCGAACCCCACTCCGCGTACTGCGTGAAGACCAGGGCCTTGTCGCCCTCCTCGATGATCTCCTCGGCCAGTTCCTCGAGGCGGGCCAGCTTGCCGGACCGGGCCGGCAGCCGCGATCCGTCCTTGAGCAGGTGTACGGGGTGGTTGCAGACCTGCTTGAGCTTGGTCATCGCGGCCAGCACGTTGCCTCGCCGCTGGATGCCCTCGCTGCCCTCGATCGCGGTCATCATGTCCTCGACCACGGCCTGGTACAGCGTCGCCTGCTCGGCCGTGAGGGTGCACCAGACCTTCATCTCGTTCTTCTCCGGGAGATCCGAGATGATCGACTTGTCGGTCTTGAGGCGGCGCAGCACGAACGGGCCGGTTGCCCGTTTCAGTGCCGCCGCGGCGTCCTCGTCCTGGCGTACCTCGATCGGCTCCTGGAACCGGCGGCGGAAGCGTTTGGCCGGGCCGAGCAGGCCGGGGTTGCAGAAGTCCATGATGGACCAGAGCTCGGCCAGGTGGTTTTCCACCGGCGTTCCGGTCAACGCGAGCCTCGTCGACGCCGGGATCGCCCGCACCGCCTGCGACTGCCGGGTGCCGCTGTTTTTGATCGCCTGCGCCTCGTCGCAGACCACCCGGCCCCACCCGACCTCCCGCAACGCCGCCAGGTCGCGAAGCGCCGTGCCATATGTCGTGACGACCAGGTCGGCGCCGGCCACCGCGGCGCGGAACTCGTCGTCGCGCAGGCGGGTGCCGCCGTGGTGGACATAGACGCGCAGGCTCGGCGCGAACCTTCCGGCCTCCTTGTGCCAGTTGCTGACCAGTGACATCGGACAGATCAGCAGCGTCGGCGCGGCCGGCCCGTCGACCCGCTCGGCGAGCAGCAGCGACAGGGTCTGCGCCGTCTTGCCGAGGCCCATGTCGTCGGCCAGGATGCCGCCCAGGCCGAGTCGGGCCAGGAAATGCAGCCAGGACAGGCCGCGCTGCTGGTAGGGCCGCAGCGTGCCGTGGAACGACGCGGGCGTCGGGACCGGCGTGAGTCGCTCGGCGGCCTGCCCGGAGAGCAGATCGCCGAGCATGCCGTCGGCGTCCACCTCGACCAGCGGCAGGTCCTCGTCGCCGCCGTCGGCCACCTGCTGCAGCACCTCGCCGGCGGTGAGCTCGCCCGCGCGACGCCGGTCCACCGCCTTGAGTGCGGCCCGCAGCTGCCGCTCGTCCAGCTCGACCCACTGCCCGCGCACCCGGACCAGCGGAACCTTGAGCCGGGCGAGCTCGGCCAGCTCCTCGGCGCTCACCACGCCGTCGCCGATGACCAGGTCGATCCGGAAGTCGACCAGCTCCTGCAGCCCGAACCCGGAATCCGCCATCGCTCGAGCGCCGGCCTTGCCGCTGCGGGACCGGGTGGTCAACTTGAGCCCGACGCCCTTGCGCCCGGCCCAGGCCGGCAGCTGCACCCCGAAGCCCGCCGCCTGCAGCAGTGGCGCGGCCTGGCGCAGGAATTCGTGCGCCTCGGCGGTGTCGAGCTCCATGGCGCCCGGCTGTTGATCGCGCAGGGCCACGTGCAGCAGCGGGAAGAGCCGTACGGCCCGGCCCAGCCCGGCCAGCAGGGTCTCGTCGGGGCGGGGCGGGAGACCCGGGAAGCGGCCACCGGACCACACCTCGGCGGCCGGCAGGTAGAGGCTGGGATCCTCGGCGGACTGCAGGGCGAATTCCAGTCCCCAGGCGTCCTCGCCGGGCGGCGGCTCGATCAGCCGGAAGCTGACCCGGATCGGGCCGTTCGCCTCGTTCGCGGCGCGCATCCAGTCGCCGAGCGCCTGCCCGAGCTCGCGCACCTCGGCCGGGCGGGCGCCGGGCAGCGCCGGGTCGGCCGCGGTCAGCGCCGCGATCCACCGATCGGGCAGCGGGGCCTTGGGCCCGGCGCGGTGACCGTGCAGGATCCGCTCGGGCATCACCGCCCGGGCGGCCGCGTCGACCAGCGCGTCGAGGGCGTCCCGCAGGGTCCGGGCCAGCCCGTCGCCGGTGGCCCGCACCACCGGGGGCATCGCGGCGGCGAAGTCGCGGTATGCCGCCGCGTCGGCACCGGTGAGCACGGGCCGCCAGCGCGCTGCCGGTACGCCTACCTCGGCCACCAGCTGCGGCAGCATCCGGCCGCGTTTCGCCAGGTCGCACGCGTGGCCGGCGAGCACGCACAGGTAGCGCAGCGAGGAACCGGCCTGCCACGGGCCGGCCGGGTCGGGGTCGGCCAGCGCGCCGAGCGCGAGCAGCGCGGCGTCGCCGGGCACCAGCAGCACCGGCACCGTCCAGTCCCGCAGCCGCGGACCGCGGGCCGGCGGGGTCTCGACCCCGGTCTCGGGCGACGGGATGGGCCCGTTTGGCGTGCCGGGCAGCCGCAGCGTGAGTGATCCGGCGGCCGCCTTGGTGAGCGCGTCGCGCAGGTTGTCGCTCGATTCGGTGAGCGTCGTGAGCAGCGTCTCGGCGGACTCGGCGAAGGGGTGCGGCCGGCTTTTCGCCCGCGACGTGGAGGTAAGCGGAAGCGTCGGCTCCTCGGCCCAGAGCGCCAGCGTCCCCGGCCGATCCGCGCCCGGCACCCAGCAACCATGTACGACGAGCACCCGCGCACCCCCATCCAACCGCCCCGCCCACCACCCTGAAACAGACTGAAGGCAGCCTCAGGATCCATCGAGACTAACGACCCGCCAGTGACCCTCGCCGCTGACGTCCAGCGGGCGGGGGACGTACTCTTCAGGCTGTGACGGCGAACCCGGAGATCGACAGCATCCTGCAGCGCGGCGCCGACGGCGGCCGGATCAGCCCCGAGGAAGCGCTGCTGCTCTACACCGAGGCGCCCTTCCACGCGCTGGGCGAGGCGGCCGACGCGGTGCGCCGCCGCCGCTATCCGGACGGTGTCGTCACCTATCTGATCGACCGCAACATCAACTACACGAACGTGTGCGTCACCGCGTGCAAGTTCTGCGCCTTCTACCGCGCGCCCAAGCACGCCGAGGGCTGGTCACACCCGATGGAGGAGATCCTGCGCCGGTGCGGCGAGGCGGTCGACCTCGGCGCGACCCAGGTGATGCTCCAGGGTGGTCACCACCCCGACTACGGCGTGGCGTATTACGAGGAGCTGTTCTCCTCGGTCAAGCGGGCATACCCGCAGCTCGCGATCCACTCGATCGGCCCGAGCGAGATCCTGCACATGGCCAAGGTCTCCGAGGTGACGATCGAGGAGGCGGTGGTCCGGATCAAGGCGGCCGGGCTCGACTCGATCGCCGGGGCCGGCGCCGAGATGCTCCCCGATCGCCCGCGCAAGGCGATCGCCCCGCTCAAGGAGAGCGGCGCCCGCTGGCTCGAGGTCATGGCGGTCGCGCACCGCAATGGCCTTTCCTCGACCGCCACGATGATGATGGGCACCGGCGAGACCGCCGCCGAGCGCATCGAGCACATCCGGATGATCCGCGACGTACAGGATCTCGCCATGGCCAACGGCTACCGCGACGACGCGGTCGAGACCTCGCACAGTGTCGGGGGCTTCCGGGCCTTCATCCCGTGGACCTACCAGCCGGAAAACAACCACCTCAAGGGCCGTACGCAGGCCACCACCCTGGAATACCTGCGGTTCATCGCGGTCTCCCGGCTGTTCTTCGACAACATCGCCCACCTGCAGGCGTCCTGGCTGACCACCGGCAAGGACGTCGGCCAGCTGGCGCTGCACCTCGGCGTGGACGACCTCGGCTCGATCATGCTGGAGGAGAACGTGATCTCCTCGGCCGGCGCCCGGCACCGCTCCAACCTGCACGAACTCATCTGGATGATCCGCACCGCCGACCGGATCCCGGCGCAGCGCGACACGCTCTACCGGCACCTCGCCGTGCACCGCACGCCGGCCGACGATCCGACCGACGAGCGGGTGGTTTCGCACTTCTCGTCGATCGCCATGCCGAACGGCGGCGCCGGCCGCAAGGACCTCCCGCTCGTCGACGTTTCCTGAGCCGCCGCGGAAAGATGCCGCAAAAAGACGGCAAGCAGCAGCCGAATGAGCGACTGACACGCAGACGGTTGTCGATGCACGCTGTCTGCCATGCAGAACAGCAGTGTGTCCCTGGTGACCGCACTGGTGACCGGGATCGTCGTGTTCCTGTTCGCCGTGGCGTGGGTGACCGCCAAGGCGGCGTTGAACACGCTGCGGTTGGCCAAGAACTCGGTCGGCCCGGCCCGGAAGACGTTCTGGTCGACGATCGGCCGGGTGTTCAAGGTCGGTGTCTGGCTCGTGGTGCTGGTCATCGTGCTCATCGCCTGGCAGGCCAACGACATCAAGAACGCCGATGAGAAAAAGCCCGTTCCGAGCCCTTCGGTGAGTCGTCGTTGACCGTTCGGCCAGGTACACCCCGGCGAACCGGTGATGGCCGGTTGCTCCTTCGTAACGAGGACCGTGAACCTCTGTACCGCTCCCGTTGCGGCTGGTTACCTTGCCTGCGTAAGGCCTGAGAACTTCCCTTGGACGTAACCGGAGCTGCAGCCCGGTGAGGTCGCGGACCCGACCGATGGCGGTCGTATATATAACGCACAAGGTGCGGGCGGGATGGGTGACCATCCCGCCCGTTCTGTTTTGCCATGGGGCAGAGTGGTTGTCGTGACGCGCGCAGACCTGGACAAGCAGCCGCACGAGATCGCCGCGATGTTCGACGGCGTCGCGAAGCGGTACGACCTGACCAACACCGTTCTCTCCTTCGGCCAGGATCGCCTGTGGCGCCGGGCCACCCGGGCGGCGCTGGGCCTGCGTCCCGGCGAGCGGGTGCTGGATGTCGGCGCGGGCACCGGCGTCTCGACCGAGGAGCTGAGCCGGTCGGGCGCGTTCGCGGTCGGCGCTGACCTGTCGATCGGCATGCTGCGGGCCGGCCGGCAGACCCGGCCCGCGGTGCCGTTGCTCGCCGGGGACGCGTTGCGGCTGCCGTTCGCCGACGGCGTCTTCGACGCGGTGACCATCTCGTTCGCGCTGCGCAACGTGGTCGACACCGCGGCGGCGTTGCGCGAGTTCGGCCGGGTGACCAGGCCGGGCGGCCGGCTGGTGGTGTGCGAGTTCAGCCACCCGATCAACCCCGCGTTCCGCACGGTCTATCTGCAGTACCTGATGCGCTCGCTGCCGGCGGTGGCGCGCGGCGTGTCCAGCAACCCGCAGGCGTACGAATATCTGGCCGAATCGATTCGCGCCTGGCCGGACCAGCCGGGACTGGCCGCGCGCATCCTGGAGTCCGGTCCGTGGGCGCGGGTGGGCTGGCGCAACCTCACCGGGGGAATCGTCGCACTGCATCGCGCCACCAGGGTGTAAAACGGGCAATCAGTCACACACAGCCCAGATCTGCTGTTTAGCTCGAAACATGACGACCTTCGGGCATCTTGAGGACACCGACATCGACATTGCCATCGACGAGCGGGACGCCGGCGAGCGTCGCGGCATGGAGCTCGCGGCCCGGATCCGGATGGTCGCCGCGGAGGACCCGGAGCTGGCCCAGGAGCTGGTAGATGAGCTGATCGTGGCCCTTGATCGAGCGATGGGCGGTACGTTTCGGGAATACCTGGATGGCGAGGCACGTGCGGTGGCGGAACGGGCCTCGGCCGAGAGCGGATCGGGCATTTCACCGGCCCGAAACAGTTAGGGTTGCCTAACCCGAACGAGTTTCGATGGCCGTCTTAGACTCCGATCTGGGCGCGCTTGTGAAGTGTTTCACGAGCGCGCACGAGACGGAGGTGTGCCGTGCACGAGCAAGTAGCATCCGGGCTCGCTGGATCCTCCGGTCCGATCGGCGACGAGGCCGACGTGATCGTGGTCGGCGCAGGGCCGGGCGGGTCAGCGGCGGCCTATCACATGGCGCGGCACGGCCTGCGGGTCCTGCTGCTGGAAAAAACCGAGTTCCCGCGCGAAAAGGTGTGCGGTGACGGACTGACCCCGCGGGCGGTCCGGCAGCTGGTCCGGATGGGTGTGGACACCTCCGAAAAGGCGGGCTGGCTGCAGAACAAGGGCCTGCGGGTGATCGGCGGCGGGGTCCGCCTCGAACTGGACTGGCCCGACCTGGCCAGCTTCCCCAACTACGGTCTGGTCCGCACCCGGCTCGACTTCGACGACATGCTGGCCAAGCGCGCGCTCGAAGCCGGCGCGATCCTGCGTACCGGGGTGACCGTGACCGGCCCGGTGCTCGACGCCGACGGCCACGCCATCGGCGTCGCCGCCCGGGTCGGCCCGGGCAAGGAGCCGGTCGAGTTTCGTGCGCCGCTGGTCGTCGCGGCCGACGGCGTCTCCGGCAAGCTGCCGCTCGCCATGGGTCTGACCAAGCGCGACGACCGGCCGATCGGGGTCGCGGTGCGGCGGTATTACCACTCGCCGGTCCGGGCCGACGACGACTACCTCGAGTCCTGGCTGGAACTGCGCAGCGCACAGGACCGCAACAAGCTGCTCCCCGGCTACGGCTGGATCTTCGGCCTGGGCGACGGCCGGGTCAATGTGGGCCTCGGCATCCTCAACTCGTCCAGCGCCTTCGGCAAGACCAACTACCGCGCGATGCTCACCGACTGGCTCGCCGGCACGCCCGCCGAGTGGGGCATGGCCGACGAGGCCAATGCGGACGGGCCGATCCTGGGCGCGGCGCTGCCGATGGGCTTCAACCGGGTGCCGCATTACACCCGGGGCATGATGCTGGTCGGCGACTCCGGCGGCATGGTCAACCCGATGAACGGCGAGGGCATCGCGTACGCGATGGAGTCCGGCGAGCTGGCCGCCGAGGTCGCCGTGCAGGCGCTCGCCCGCCCGGCCGGCGCCGACCGGGAGCGGGCGCTGCGGGCCTATCCGGCCGAGTTGAGCCTCCGTTTCGGAGGTTACTACCGGCTCGGTGGAGTATTCGTGAAGTTGATCGGGAACCCCCAGATCATGCGGATCGCCACCAAGCACGGCATGCCGCACCCGACGCTCATGCGGTTCGTGCTGAAGCTGCTGGCCAACCTCACGGACCCGCGCGGCGGGGACGCGATGGACCGGATCATCAATGGCCTGACAAAGGTGGCTCCGGCGGTATGAGGAAGTCTTTAGTCCGGTTAAGGGCGGTGGCGGGGCGGTTGGACGGGACCCCGGTCGACGTGCTGCCGAATCGGATTAATAGTGTGAAGCGGCTAACGTCCCAGCAGGAGAGACTATGACGGTCAACCCCTACGTCCCGATCGTGGGACTGCTGATCCTCGGCGCGCTCTTCGCGTTGTTCTCGGTGTCGGTCGCGCCCATCGTCGGGCCGAAGCGGTACAACCGGGCCAAGCTCGACGCGTACGAGTGCGGCATCGAGCCGGCCCCGCAACCGATCGGCGGCGGTCGCTTTCCGGTGAAGTTCTACCTGACCGCGATGCTCTTCATCATCTTCGACATCGAGACCATCTTCCTGTACCCGTGGGCCGTGTCCTTCCAGGCACTGGGCGTGTTCGGGTTCGTGGAGATGGTGCTGTTCATCGTCACCGTCTTCATCGCCTACACGTACGTGTGGCGGCGTGGCGGCCTCAACTGGGATTGATGCGACATGGGAATCGAAGAGAAGCTCCCTGCGGGAATCCTGCTCACCTCCGTCGAGAAGCTCTCCAACTGGGCGCGTAAGTCCTCGTTCTGGGGCGCGACCTTCGGGCTCGCCTGCTGCGCCATCGAGATGATGGCGGCCGGCGGCCCGCACTACGACCTCGGCCGCTGGGGCATGGAGGTCTTCCGCGCCTCGCCCCGCCAGGCCGACCTGATGATCGTCGCGGGCCGGGTGAGCCAGAAGATGGCCCCGGTCGTGCGGCAGATCTACGACCAGATGCCGGAGCCACGCTCCGTCATCTCGATGGGCGTTTGCGCCTCGTCCGGCGGGATGTTCAACAACTACGCGATCGTGCAGGGCGTGGACCACATCGTGCCGGTCGACGTCTACCTGCCGGGCTGCCCGCCGCGGCCGGAGATGCTGATCGACGCCATCCTCAAGATGCGCGAAAAGGTGATGGCCCAGCCGCTCGGCCCGAACGGGCGCAAGATGCTCGAGGCCCGCAAGGCCGCGGGCAAGCTGCCGGTGGTCGCCCCGGGCGCGATGCCGTCGTCGTACCGGGTGGACAAGACGCGCCGGGCCGAGTGGGAACAGGCTGTGCGGGAAGGCCGTGAGGAACAGCTGCGCATCGAGAACTGGATGAAGCTGCAGCCGCACCTCCGGGAGGGTGGCAAGTGAGTATCGAGCCCAACAAGAGCGAGACGAGCGCCGACCCGGTCGGCGCGGAACTCGGCGCCCCGGCGCAGACCCCGGCGAGCCCGGCCAAGGGCATGTTCGGCATCACCGGCTCCGGCGACGTGTCCGGCTTCGGCGGCCTGGTCCGGCGGCAGCCGGAGACCGGGGGCAGCCCGAAGCCGTACGGCGGGTACTTCGACGAGGTCACGGATGCGCTCGAGGAGGCGTACCCGGGCTTCGCCGACGCGATCGAAAAGGTCGTCGTGGACCGCGGCGAGCTCACCCTGCACATCCAGCCGGAAAAGATCGCCGAGGTCGCGCAGATCATGCGGGACGACGAGTCGCTGCGCTTCGAGCTCTGCTCCTCGGTGTCCGGCGTGGATTACCTGGGCAGCGACGCCCGCCGGCTGCACGTGGTGTACCACCTGACCTCGATGACCTACCGCCGGCGCGTCCGGCTCGAGGCGGCCGTCCCGGCCGACGGCAGCCTGCCGAGCGTGACCAGCATCTACCCCACTGCCGACTGGCAGGAGCGGGAGACGTACGACATGTTCGGCGTGATCTTCACGGGACACCCCAACCTCACCCGGGTCCTCATGCCGGACGACTGGGAGGGGTTCCCGCAGCGCAAGGACTACCCGCTCGGCGGCGTGCCGGTCGAATACAAGGGCGCCGAGATTCCGCCCCCTGACCAGCGGAGGGTCTACCAATGACGTCATCGGGTTACGCAACCGAACGCGAGACCACCGAGGGTCGCGTCTTCACCGTCACGGGCGGCGACTGGGACACGATCACCGGCAGCATCGACCCGCTCAGCAACGAAAAGATCGTTGTCAACATGGGCCCGCAGCACCCGTCGACGCACGGCGTGCTGCGTCTCGTGCTGGAGCTCGAGGGCGAGACGGTCACCGAGGCCCGGCCGGTGGTCGGCTACCTGCACACCGGCATCGAGAAAAACCTGGAGTACCGCAACTGGACCCAGGGCACCACCTTCGTGACCCGGGCCGACTACCTGGCGCCGCTGTTCAACGAGGCCGGCTACTGCCTCGCGGTGGAGAAGCTGCTCGGCATCACCGACGACATCACCGAGCGGGCCAACACCATCCGGGTGCTCTTCATGGAGCTCAACCGGATCTCCTCGCACCTGGTCTGGCTCGCCACCACGGGCATGGAGCTCGGCGCGATCTCGATGATGCTGTACGGCTTCCGCGAGCGCGAGTACATCCTGGACATCTTCGAGGAGACGTCCGGCCTGCGGATGAACCACGCGTACTTCCGCCCCGGCGGAGTCGCCCAGGACATCCCCGAGTCGGCGATCAAGAAGATCCGCGACTTCCTGGTCTACCTGCCCAAGAAGCTCAAGGAATACGAGGCCATGCTCTCCGGCCAGGTCATCTGGCATGAGCGCACGCAGGGCGTCGCGGTGCTCGACGTGACCGGCTGCCTCGCGCTGGGCATCACCGGTCCGGTGCTGCGCGCCTCGGGCCTGGCCTGGGACCTGCGCAAGACGATGCCGTACTGCGGCTACGAGAACTACGAGTTCGACGTGCCGACCGCGACGACCGCCGACGTGTGGGGCCGCTACCAGGTGCGCCTCGCCGAGATCCGGGAGTCGCTCAAGATCGTGGAGCAGGCGCTCGACCGGCTCAAGCCGGGGCCGATCTTCATCGCGGACAAGAAGATCGCATGGCCGGCCCAGCTCGCGGTGGGCCTCGACGGTATGGGCAACTCGCTCGAACACGTCGCCAAGATCATGGGTCAGTCGATGGAGTCGCTGATCCACCACTTCAAGCTCGTGACCGAGGGCTTCCGGGTCCCGCCGGGCCAGGTGTACGTCGCCATCGAGCACCCGCGCGGCGAACTCGGCGTGCACGCGGTGTCCGACGGCGGCACCCATCCCTACCGGGTGCACATGCGCGACCCGAGCTTCGTGAACCTTCAGGCCATCCCGGCGATGGCCGAGGGCGCGCTGCTGGCCGACGTGATCGCCGGCGGCGCCTCCCTGGACCCCGTGATGGGTGGGTGTGACCGCTAAATGTCCGAGACCACTATCGACTTCTCCCCGGCCGCCGCCCCCCTGGCGGAAAAGCTGCTGGGGCAGGCGCTGGAGATCATCGCGCGCTACCCCGAGGGCCGCAGCCGCTCGGCGCTGCTGCCGTTGCTGCACCTGGTGCAGACCGCGGAGGGCCACGTGAGCCCGAACGGTGTCGCGTTCTGCGCCGAGGTGCTGGGCATCAACAAGGCCCAGGTCGGCGCGGTCGCCACCTTCTACACGATGTACAAGCGCCGCCCCACCGGCGAATACCTGGTCAGCGTCTGCACCAACACGCTGTGCAACATGCTCGGCGGCCAGGAGGTCTACGACGAGCTGTCCGAACACCTCGGTGTCGGCCACGACCAGACCACCGCGGACGGCCGGATCACGCTGGAACACGCCGAGTGCCTGGCGGCCTGCGACTACGCGCCGGTGGTGACGGTCAACTACGACTTCGCCCTTGACCAGGCCAACCCGCAGTCGGCGATCGCGCTGGCCGAGCAGTTGCGCCGGGGCGAGCGGCCGCAGCCGTCGCGCGGCGCCCGGATCTGCTCCCTCAAGGAGATGCAGGTCCAGCTGGCCGGCTTCGCCGACGAGCGGGACGGCGCGGTGGCCGACGGCCCGGCCGGGGCGCCGACCCTGCGCGGCGTCACCCTGGCCCAGAAGCACGGGGTCGCGGTGGCCGACTTCAATCTGGACACCCCGATCACCAGGACCAAGCCGTCGCCGCGCGAGGAAAACCGCGGCAAGGTCGCCACGGTGGCGGAAAAGGTCAAGGCCGTGGTCGCCGACAAGATCGGCGAGCGTCGGCACGCCGGCAAGCCGACCGACACCGGCGACGTGAAGGACCCGGAGGTGCGCACCGCCGAGCAGCGCAACCCCACCGGGAGCACCCCCGGCAAGGACGCGGCCGCGGAGCAGGCGGCCCCCGCGCCGGCCAACCCCGCCGAGGCGGCCGGGGTGGCCGCCAACCAGCCGGCCGGTGACGCCAAGCCGGCCGGTGACAGCGTCGGTACTGAGGAGCAGAAGTGACGCAGCCACGGCGTGAGGTTCTCCAGAAGCTGACCCCGGTCCTCACCAAGCGCTGGCTCTCGCCGGACGCCTGGCAGATCGGCGTCTACGAGCGGCTCGACGGCTACGCCGCGCTGCGCAAGGCCCTCGACGTGCACCCGGACGACCTGATCCAGCTGGTCAAGGACTCGGGCCTGCGCGGCCGCGGCGGCGCTGGCTTCCCCACCGGTCTCAAGTGGGGCTTCATCCCGCAGGGCGACGGGAAGCCGCACTACCTGGTCATCAACGCCGACGAGGGCGAGCCGGGGACCTGCAAGGACCTGCCGCTGATGACCTACGACCCGCACTCGCTGATCGAGGGCGCGATCATCGCCTCGTACGCGATCCGCGCGAACCGGGCGTTCATCTACATCCGCGGCGAGGCCGTGCACGCGGCCCGCCGGCTGCGCAACGCGGTCCGCGAGGCGTATGCGGCGGGTTACCTCGGCACGAACATCCTGGGCTCCGGCTTCGACCTCGACCTGGTGGTGCACAGCGGCGCCGGTGCGTACATCTGCGGCGAGGAAACCGCGCTGCTCGACTCGCTGGAGGGCTTCCGCGGCCAGCCGCGGCTGCGCCCGCCCTTCCCGGCCATCGCCGGCCTGTACGCGAGCCCGAC
>Ga0070668_100001295_pt1 | contig 17878 bp, 14 predicted proteins | sample KBSS43metaG_FD_64661 | JGI IMG/M metagenome (GOLD analysis project Ga0070668, IMG submission 64661) | Switchgrass rhizosphere microbial communities from Kellogg Biological Station, Michigan, USA - KBS S4-3 metaG | ecosystem: Host-associated > Plants > Roots > Rhizosphere > Soil ... | reverse complement strand
TCGATCGGTGCGGCTGAGTGCCGCTCGGTGCAGGCGGTCATGGCAGAGCCTCCTTAGCCATGCCCTTCTGGCCCTCGCCTGGCAGGCCGTCGATCGGTGCGGCTGAGTGCCGCTCGGTGCTGGCGGTCATGGGCGGTCTCCGGTGACGAGCGGAAGAGGTAGGAAGGGCACGAGGTCACCGGCGGCGGCCCGGGTGTGCGGTCGGACCACGACGAAGCCGTGCGCGTTGGACAATCCGCGCAGCATCGCCGAGCCGACGTGACCGACCGGCGTGGCCGACCGTCCATCGTGGTCGAGCCGGGCCAGTGCCAGATGCGTATACCCGCCGCGGCCCGGCACCTCGCCCGCCGCCTCGACCCGGTGCAGCGCCGGCGCCGGCCGGCCGTGCAGGCCGGCCAGCAGCGGCGCGACCAGCGTGAGCAGCGCGATCACCGCGGACTGCGGGTTGCCCGGCAGCCCGGCAAGGAAGCGGGGCCGGCCGTCCGCGCCGGGCACCCGGGCCAGCAGCATCGGGAACCCGGGCCGCACCGCGACCGTATTGACGATGTAGTCGGCGCCGAGCTCGGCCAGCGCCGGATGCAGGTGATCCACCGGCCCGTGCATCGTGCCGCCGGTGGTGCAGACCAGATCGGCGGTGGCCAGCGCGTCGCGAAGAGCATCGACATGCGCCTCGAGGGTGTCCCGGATCGGGCCGGTCACGGCGCCCGGCTCGACCGCCGCGCCGTAGCGCCGCAGCCAGCCCGGCACCTGCGGGCCGAGCGAGTCGCGCACCCGGCCGGCGCCCGGCGTGCCCGCGGTGAGCAACTCGTCGCCGAAGATCCGCACGGCGGCGCGCGGCGCGCGGCGTACGGTCAGCGACTCGTATCCGCAGGTCGCCGCGACGCCGATGACCGCCGGGTCGATCGCCGTCCCGGCCGGGAACAGCTCCTCGTCCTTCGCCGCCTCCTCGCCCGGCAACCGCCACTCGGGAGCCGGCCGCGGTACGCCGCTGACCAGGCCGGCGTCGTCGCGGGTGGATTCCTCGACCCGCAGCAGCGCCTCGGCGCCGGCCGGCACCATCGCCCCGGTGGCGATCTCGACGCAGGTGCCCTCCTCGGCGAGCGGGGCGGCGACGCCACCGGCCAGCACCCGGCCGACCGGGCGCCACGGCTGCGGCCCGCGCACCGCCCAGCCGTCGATGCTGGAGGTGGCGAAGGCGGGCAGGTCGGTGAGCGCACGCAGCGGCTCGGCGAGGGTGCGGCCGTCGGCGTCGGGCAGCGAGACCACCTCGGCCGGCCGCGCCGCGGCGCGGCCGGCCTCGTAGGCCAGCATGCGGGCCTCGTCCCAGCCGATCGGGGTGGTGTCGTCAGCGCTCACCCGATGAGCCTATCCAGCCACCGGGTTCGCCGGATGATCGCCGCCGTTGATCTGGTCGACGGTGTGCCGCAGCAGCGGCCCGAGGACGGCCAGGCCGTCCTTTGCCCCGCCGGTGGAGCCCGGCAGATTGACGATCAGCGTGCGGCCGGCGACCCCGGCGAGGCCGCGGGACAGGGCCGCGGCCGGCACCCGGTCGCGGCTGTACGCGCGGATGGCCTCGGCTATCCCGGGAATCTCGAAGTCGAGCACGCCGCGGGTCGCCTCCGGTGTGCGGTCGGTCGGGGTGACGCCGGTGCCGCCGCTGGTCAGCACCACGTCCACGCCGTCCGCGACCGCCTCCCGCAGGGCCTGCGCGACCGGTTCGCCGTCCGGGACGACAACCGGGTCGCCGTCGACCGTGCACCCGAGCTCACGCAAGCCGGCGACCAGCCGGGGACCGCTGGTGTCCGCATAGACGCCGGCGGCGGCCCGGTTGCTGGCCACGATCACCCGAGCCGTGATGGTCACGGCCGGTCCTCCGGTCGTACCCAGTCGCCGGTCTTGCCGCCCTCCTTGCGCAACACCCGGACGGCCTCGATGCTCGCCGCCGGATCCACCGCCTTGATCATGTCGATCATCGCGAGGCCGGCCGTGGCGACCGCGGTGAGTGCCTCCATCTCGACGCCGGTGCGGTCGGCGGTCTTCGTGGTGGCGGTGATCTCCACGGTGGTGTCGGTGAGCCGGAGGTCCACCACCACGCCGTGCAGGCCGATCGGGTGGCAGAGCGGGATGAGGTCGGGGGTGCGCTTGGCACCCATGATCCCGGCCAGCCGGGCGACGGCGAGCGCGTCGCCCTTGGGCAGGCCGTCGCCGCGCAGTAGGGCGATGACGTCGGCGCTGGTCACGACGCGGCCGGCGGCCACCGCGCGGCGGGCACTGATCGTCTTGGCGGAGACGTCGACCATGCGAGCCGCGCCCGCTTCGTCAACGTGAGTGAGCAGGGATTCGTCGGGCATACCGGGAGCTTATATAAGGTTCTCCGAGTAATGCATTTCCCCTATCGCGGCGCGCCGTTCACAATTCATCAGTGCCCGATTTTCGCGATCTCTGCGCAGCTCAGGCGCCCTCTGCACAAGGCGGATAAGCAGCTGCGCAAAGTGGAGATTGACATATTCGCAGCGTTATAGAAACACCACTGTCCGCGAGGCGGACAGAGCGGCCATAACGACTATTCAAGTAGCGCAGAGTCTTTCTCTCAGAACGCCGAGTAGTCGGGTCGCGAGCGATTATCGCTTTCTGCACAAAACGGCACAAACCACTGCCAATGTCTACAGAGCTCCTATAAGTTTCTCCTCGTCGCGACGAAAGATCATCCGCCGAGGCAGCCGGGCTTACCGGCGCCTCCCATGACGAGGAGATGGCATGCGTTCGCTCGAATGGAACTAAGAGGCATCGCGCAACCCCGCGCCCTTGCATAGTCTTGAGCCCGAAGGAACCTTCGGTGTGCTCGGCGACAGGACGCCTCCCATGTCAACCGCGCAAAGCTCGAACGACGACGCGACCGCACGACAGCTCCGGCTGCTCGTCGGTCTCGTCGTCGTTTTGGCGCTGGGCGCCGGCGGCGTCAACGTCTGGTATGCAATAGATCAAGCCCTGCCGATACCCAACCCCGGGGTCCTCGCAACCCTTTACGTGGCGCTGGTCGTCGCCACCAAGGCGCTCGTCTACGTCCGCGTGCGGTCCAGCAAGGACGGCACCAGCTGGTGCGAGATACCGATCCTGGTCGGGCTGGTCCTGTTGCCCACGCCATGGGTCGTGCTCTGCGTCGCGGCAAGCACGATCACCGCCAAGATCGCTGACCGCCTCCCGCCGCAAAAGGTCGTCTACGCGGCGGCGAAAGGCGTCCTGATCACCAGCGCCGCCGGAGCGGTGCTCGTCGCCGCCGGCGTCCGGCCCGACCTGCATTCCCCCCAACTCAACGTGCTGGCCCTGGTCGGTGCCTACGTCGCGCAGTGGCTGGTGGACGCGGCGGCTTTCTATCCGGTCATCGCGGTCGCGTCCCACACGACAATCGGCAACGCCGCTCGTCGCGGCCTCGCCGGGCGGATCATCACGAACGCCGCCGAACTGGTCACGATCATCTACGTGGTCGCCGTGCTGGCCGCCGACGCCAGCCCGCTGCTACTGCTCTTCGTCCCGCTCGTGGTCCTCTGCCTGCATCTCTGGCAGTCCTGGCGGTTGCGCACCATAGAGGAACGCCGATCCTGGCAGCAGCTGGCCCGCACCATCGACGAGCTGAGCTCGGTCGACCTGGATCAGGTGCTGCGAGTCGCGGCCGTACAGGCGGCCCGGATCTTCTCGGCCGACGAGATCGAGATCGACATGACGTCGGACGGCGTCGACCGGGTGGTGCGAGCCAGCACCGGCGGGGTGCTCTACGACGGCGTGGGGCCACGGCAGTTCCACGGCCCGACCGAGATCACCGCGGTGCTCGAAACCAACGACCGCAGCTACCGGGCCGGCTCCCTGGTGCTGGGCTTCCGCGGCCGGGTCAAGCTGACCGAGTTCGAGAGATACAAGCTCAAGACGTTCGCCTCGGCGCTGTGCACGGCGATCCGCAACGCGTCGGCATACGCCGAACTGCAACGGATCAACGCCCAGAACGCGTACGACGCCGCCCACGACGCGCTGACCGGCCTGGCCAACCGCCGCGAGCTGTACGAGCGGGCCGAGGCCTACTTCCGCGGCAGCACCGAGGACGGCGTCGTCGCCCTGCTACTCATCGACCTCAACCACTTCAAAGAGGTCAACGACACGCTGGGGCACGCGGCGGGCGACCGGGTGCTGGCCGAGGTGGCCCGCCGGCTCGACGAGGCCGCGGTGCACGGCGACCTGGTGGCCCGGCTCGGCGGTGACGAGTTCGCCGTACTGATGGTCAACCTGCCGACGCCCGCCCTGGCCACCCACCGCGCCAAGACCATGCTGAGCGCGCTCGAGACCAGCCTGGAGGTCGAGGGCATGCAGATCACCGTCGAGGCCGCCGGCGGCATCGCGCTCGCCCCCGGCAGCGGCGGGGTGAACGAACTGATGCGCCGCGCCGACGTCGCCATGTACCAGGCAAAACGCGCCGGCCAGCAGACGGCGACATACGCGCACGCCCAGGACACGGCCGACGTCGGCCGGCTGATGCTCGGCGGCGAGTTGCAGCGCGCGGTCGCCGAACACGAGTTCGTCGTCGAGTTCCAGCCGATCGTCGACCTGGGCAGCGGCGAGGTGATCTCGGCGGAGGCGCTGGCCCGCTGGCATCACCCCGAGCACGGTTATCTGACGCCGATCGAGTTCCTGCAGACGGTCGAGCGCTCCGGTCAGCTGCCCGCCTTCGCCGACGCGGTCCTCGACCAGGCGCTGGCCGCCTCCAACGTCTGGCGGGAGGCCGGTTTCGAGCTGCCGATCGCGGTCAACGTGTCGCCGCGCAGCCTGCTCGACCCGCGCTTCCCCGAGACCGTCCTGGCCCGGCTCAGGCGGCACGAGGTGCCCGCCGATCGGCTCGTGCTCGAACTGGCCGAGACGCTCACCATCAGCCAGCTCGACGTGGTCGGCCGCGCGTTGACCGAGTTGCGCGACGCGGGGGTGCGGCTGGCCCTCGACGACTTCGGCACCGGTGTCTCCCCGCTGTCGGTCCTCTCCCACATCCCGGTGCACGAACTGAAGATCGACCGCGACTTCGTCAGCGCGGTGGAGACGTCGTCCGAGGCCGCCGCGGTCATCCGGTCGACCGTCGATCTGGCGCGCAGCCTGCACCTCACCGTGATCGCCGAGGGCGTGGAGAGCGAGCCGCAGCGGCATGCCCTGTGGGAGCTCGGTTGCGTGGCCGGTCAGGGACACCTCTTCGCCCGCCCGATGTCCCCGGCCCGCCTGCTCGCCACCCTGCAGCGCGGCTCCGCCGGACGCCCGGGCGTCCTGGCCGACGCCCTGCACGACGCCGGCGCGGTGGTCCGCATGCCGCGCCGGCGCTCGCCCGGCCGCCCCCAGGCACCCCACCTTCCCGCCTAGCCGCGGCGGCTCGCCGCTGACCGGCGCGCGGGGCGCGAATGATCCGCTCTGCGAGACTGTGCCGCGTGACCAACGGTGGTAACCGGCTGCTCACCCGCGTCGACCGGGCGGGTGGCGGCTACCTTGCGGACCTCGCGCTGTATGTCCTGTCGGCCGCCTTCGCCCTGATCACGGCGCGGACGTCGACCCTGCTGCCGCACCGCGCCTGGGGTGAGATCGCGGTTTGGGCCTACGCCGGAGCCGTCGTGCTGGTCGTGTGCCAGTTCGCCACCCGGCGCGCCGCCTCGATCGCCGACTCTCCTCGTGGCGGGCCGCGGCTGACCGCGTACGGCTTGATCGGCAACGCCGGGCGAGCGGCGCTGACCTGGCTGGTCTGGGTGGGCGCGGCTCTGGTGCCGTTGATCGTCGAGGCAGTGCAGCGGGCCGGGGGGCGCATCGACCGCGCGCAGGAGGAGGTGCTGGTCGTCGAGCGGATGGGCGAACGCCTGCTGCACGACGGCACGCCCTACCTCGGGCGGGAGGCGATCGCGGCGCTTCCGGTCGACGAGCGGTTGATGGGATACAGCCCTTATCAGCCCGGAATGGCGTTTTTCGGGCTGCCGCGCGCCATCGCCGGGGATTTCTGGTGGACGGACGCTCGCGTGTGGTTCGCGGCCGTGACCGCCGCGGCGCTCGCCACCGCGGTGCTTCTGCTGCGCCGGGCAGCGCGCCCCGCCGGCTCGTGGGCCGTCGTGCGGGCGATACAGGCCGTGACGGTTCTGCCGATCTGTGCGCTGACCCTGGCCACCGGCGGCGACGACATCCCGGTCCTCGCGCTCTGCCTGCTGGCCCTGGCTTTCGTCGCCACGAACCGTCACGGCTGGGCGGGACTGGCCGTCGGCGCGGCCGCGGCCTGCAAACTCTTCGCGTTCCCCGTGGTCGCCGTGCTCGTCGTGCTGGCGCTGGCCACCGGGAACGGCCGGCGTCTGCTGCCGGGCGCGCTCGGCCTGCCGATCCTCGCGCTCATCCCGCCTTTCCTGGTTAACGGGGACGCATTTGTCGAGAATGTGGTGCGGTTCCCGCTCGGCCACGGCCTCGTCACGAGTCCGGCCCAGTCCCCATTCCCCGGATACCTGATCGCACAGAACGTGCCGGCCGGGCGATTGGTCGCGGCGGCACTACTGGTTGCGGCGGCAGTCATCATCACCGTACGCATCGTGCGCCGTCCCCCGCGTTCCTCCGCGACCGCCGCAATGATCATCGGGTGGGGTCTGCTCGCCGCGATCCTGCTGATGCCGACGACCCGCTTCGGCTACCTGCTGTATCCGATCGCCTTCCTGATCTGGGCGGGCGCGCTGCGTACCGCGGAAGTGCTCGCACTCAGCAACCACACAGCCACAAGCGCCCCGAAGTATGACAGGGGGTTGTAGCGTCAGTGGGATGCAGATGACCTGTCCGAAGTGTCACGGCGAGATGCGAGTTTACGAGCGCAGCGGCGTAACGGTTGATCAGTGCACCGAATGCCGCGGCATCTTCCTCGACCGCGGTGAGCTCGAAAAACTCTTCGAGGCCGAGGCCAACTGGAACAGTCGGCAGGCCGCCCCCCGGCCCGCGGCCGCCCCGACGGCGCCGCAGCCCGGCGCCTACTCTCCGCCGCCCCCGCCGCCGGCCCACGGCGGCTACGCGGCGCCTCCGCCGCCCGCCTACGGCCAGCCGGTCGCCCACGGCTACCCGGCGGCGGCCCCCGGCTACGGCCCGGCGTATGGGCACCATGGTCACTACCGCCACCACGGCCACCACGGCCACTACCGCCGCCGGAAGAGCTTCCTGGGCGAGCTCTTCGACTGACGCCGGCGCGGCCCCGCCCGCCGGTTCCCGAACGGGGCCGGCGGTGGGCCGCTGCATGCTGTTTTCCCAGGCGAAGCCTGGCATCGACGACCGCATCGCTGCGTTCGGCGTGACCTTGATGGGAGCGGGCCTCCGTGGGCCGACGCGTCGTCCACACCATCACCGGCCGGGATCATCACCCGTTGCCGGCCCCCAGAGGCCGTCGTCGCGGACGCGTTCGGCCGGGCCGTCGCCGGTCAGCAAGCCGACGAGGGCCTCGTCGAGCGTCGAACCGACGAACCACTCGCCCGCCTGATCGAGGACGAACACCCGCCCCCGCTCGTCGATGGCCACCACCGCGTCGCCGCCCTCCACCCCGAGCGGGAAGAGCGGAAGCCCGATCACCTCGGCAAACTCGTCGAGCACGTCGGCCGTGTGCGCGGCCAGCACCGGGTCGAGCACCAGCAACCGGACGGCCCGGCGCATCCCCGGCCCGCGACGCGCGCAGCGTATGCCGGGGAAATCGGCCACCGCCCGCCGGGCCGCGGGGAACGGGCGCAGCCGTCCACCGCTCGCCGCCACCGCCCGCTCGATCGCCGCGGCGCCGAGCACGTCGACCGGGCCCAGATCGACCCAGCCACCGCCGGCCAGGGTGCGAGCAACCTCCTGCGGGAACCGGCCCCGGACCGGGATGCGGTCGGACCCGTGCCGCCACTCGGCCGTGTATGCCAGGTCCGACCAGGGCAGCAGCGCGAAGTCGACGAGTGTGCCGATGCACGTCTCGCACGGGCGGACCGCTCGGCCGCCGTCGGGATCGCCCTGCTCGCGTACGAGAAAAGCCTCGAACCGCGCGTCGATCAGCCGGGACCTCGCCTCGGCCAGGGTGATCGGCTGCGATCGCGTGCGGTCGGCCTCGTGCAGGACGTCGGACACGGCGATCAACTCGGCGTGCCGCTCGACGCCACGGACCCGCGCGGCCGGCTCCACCGCGGCCAGGTAGGCCGCCACCAGCGGGTGATGGTTGATCACCTGGTCGCCCTTGGCGCCCTGCGCGCGGAACAGGCGGTCGTCGACGGAAAGATGCGCGACCGTGGTGGGAGTGGGTCGCCGGCGGGTCAGGCGTAGCAGCGCGACCGAGGGGTCGACCGTGCCCGGGGGACGCGGCCGGCGATCGCGATAGAGCGCGGCGATGTCCTCGGGTGGCAGCCCGGGCCAGGTGGAAAGCACGCCGGTCTCCCGGTCGATCACCGTGCGGGCGCCGTCACCCGGGACCGGCAGCACGGCGGGCGGCTGCCTCGTCCAGATCACGTAGCCGAGGTCGAACTCGGCGAGCACGGGCTCACACCCGTACCCCCGTTGCTCGGACTCGCTGCGCGCCCAGCGCGCGGCGATCTCCTCGGCCTCCGCACGAGTGATCACAATGGAAGCTCCTCCCTGTACGGAATGAAGTTACCGGACCACGCAAAGTGGCGAAGCCCGGTATTGTCACCACGTTGGATGCGACGAGGTGACGACCGTGGCGGAGTCGGCAGACCGTGACGTCAACCGAGACCTACGCGATCGACTGGCGCAGGTCTATGGGCGCTATGCCCGCCTCCGTTCCGATTTGGACGATCTTCAGCGGCGGCTGGCGACCTTGCAGGTCAGCGCGGTCTCGCCGGACGGCCTCGTGCGGGCCACCGTCGGGCCACGCGGCCAACTGACCGATCTTTGGCTCGATCGGCGGGCGGCCCGCAACCTCGGCTCCGATCAACTCGCCCGGATCATCGTGGCCACCGTGCGGGACGCGGCGGCGCGCGCCACCGACGAGGTCGAGGCGATGATGGCCGACTACCTTCCGGCCGACTCCGGTGCGCTCGGCTTTCTGCGGGACAACGACTTCGGCACGCTCATGCGGCGTCCGGACGCGGCGCTCCGCGACTTGACTGAGCGTGATTCTCTCGGTCTGGATGAGTGACGAATGGCTCCGACTCGACGCCGATGAGGCCTCCGCCGGCTCCCGCGCATTGCGGGCGGCCGGCGAGCATCTCGGCGCCCAACGAGGCAGCGCGGGCGCGGAACTCGAGGCCGCCTCCGCCGCGCCGCCGTGGGGCACGGACGAGTACGGCCGGTCCTTCGAAAACCAGTATCGACCGGTCGAACGGCAGGTCATGGACGTGTGGCGGCAGCTCGCGGCGTACGTCGAAGGTCTCGGCGAAGCCGCCGCCCGTTCCGTTCAGGACAACCTGGGCGCCGACGCCGACGCACGGCATCGATTCCTCCGGGGCCGGCCATGACCCTGCTGCCCAGCCCGATCCCGCACCCGCTGGACTACAGCCCGTTCGACGTCCCCGCCTGGGCCTACGAGGCGCTGGAATGGGTGGTCGGCTTCGACTGGCCGGCCGGCGACGAGGTAGCCACTTGGGATGTCGCCGACCGTTGGTACGCCCTGGCCACCTCGCTGGCCGAGCCGCGCGACGACGCCTTCGCGGCGGCCGCCCAGGTCCTCTCCGGCTACGGCGGCGCGGGCATCACCGCCGACGGCTTCCGGGAGGCCTGGCAGCAACTGGCCGGCGACGAAAACGCGCCGTTGAATGCGTTGTTGCAGATCGCGCAAGAACTGGGGGAACTGGTCGAGCAGTGCGGCACCGATCTCGAAGCCGCCAAGCTCGAAGCCTGGATCGAGATCGGCTTCTTCCTGATCGAACTGATCGGCATGGCGGTCACCGTCGCCCTCACCCTGGGCGCCGCGTCCCCCGCCGCCGGTGGCCTGATCATGGCGACCCGGCTGGCCATCCAACAGATCTTCAAGCGGTTGATCGCGCAGCTCGGCAAGAAGGCGCTCAAGCAGACCGCGCGGCGAACGATCAAAGACATCACGACCAAACAGGGCCTGAAGCGGCTCGGCCGGGGTGGGCTTCGCGAGGGCCTCGACGAGATGGGCGAGGAGGCGGCGACCAACGCCGGCATCCAGACCTATCAGCAGTCGGGCGGTCGTGCGCACGGTCTCGACCTGGCCGGCCTGGGCATGTCCGCGGCGGGTGGATTCGCCGGCGGGGTCGCGTCACGCGGGGCGGACGTGGGGTCGCACGGACATGGCGGGCCGTTGCGGGGAGCCGGTGGGGAGGTGTTGGCGGAGTTCGGCGCAGCGGCGGTCTATGGCGATCTACCAGACATGTCGGGACTTGCGAAGTCTGGTGCGTCCGGCGCGGCGGGCTCGGCTATGCATGGCCTCAAGTCCAGTTTCGACATTCGTCATTTCGGTACGCCGGAAGGCAGCATCCACGTCGGCGGTGATCCCGGGCAGACGTTCGCCGACGGAGCCGCGCCGTCTGCCGGAGCCGCGCTGCCGGCCGGAGCCGCGCCGTCTGCCGGAGCCGCAACGTCGGCTGGCCCGGTCGCGGAGGGGCACGTGGCAGCGCTGGACTCGGCCGGCTCCGCGTCGCCGCCGGTCGACGGCCGGTCGGAAGCGGGTGGGGTCGGATCGGTGGGCGGCTCCGCGCCGCCGCCCTTTGCCGGTGGGTCGGAGGCGACCGGAGCCGGTGGCTCCGCGTCGAATCTGGGCTCCGACACTGCCGCTCCCGCCACGTCCCTTTCCGTCGGTGCCGAGGCGGTGCAGGGACCGGCCGCGTCGACCGCCGCGCCCACGCAAATCGGTGATGGCCCCTCCGCTCCTTCGCTGGCCGCCACGTCGCCGGCGGCCGATCCGGTGCCCTCCGGACAGGCGGCGTCGGCGGGTCCGGCCACGTCCTCGGTTCCATCCGCCTCGCCGCATTTCCTCGATCAGTCGGCTCCCTCCACCGCGACAGCGCCGGCCGCGGCGCCTGCCGCCGCGCCTCTCGGCCAGTTCACAGCCTTGGCCGCATTGGCCAGTCCCTCCATAACCCCGGCCATACCTGCCGACCTGCCCACGGCGTCCGCCACCTCGGCCGGCCTCCCCACAACGTCTGCCGTCCTTGCCGGCCCATCCACGATCTCGGCCAACCCACGCCGCCCCAATACAACGCCCGCCACCTCAAGCCGTCCGACCACCACCCCAACCAGCCCAAGCCGTCCCATCACCACCCCGGCGGTGCATGCCAGCGCCACCACGAACCCGGCCACCCCAAGCCGCCCCACCACAACGCCGGCCACGTCGAGCCGTCCGACCACCACCCCAACCAGCCCAAGCCGTCCCATCACCACCCCGGCGGTGCATGCCGGCGCCACCACCACCCCGGCAGTGCATGCCGGCGCCACCACCCCAGCCACACCTTCCGGCCGGTCCACACTTTCGACGATCCCAACTCGCCCCGCCCCAAGCTCGGCCTCGCTGCCGGGTGCGACCTCGGCCGTACCTGCTGGGCCCGACGATCCCGGCGCGACCCGCCGTACCCCGTTGTCCGAGCTGGATCGCATCGCCGAGGCCTTGGCGCCGCGCCCGGTCCGGCGGTCGGCTTTGCCCGATCTGTCGGTCCTGAGCCCCGCTCCTTCCCGCACCATCTCACCGACAACCGCCAGGCCGGTTGACACGACCATGCGGCTCGGCAATCCCCCGGCCACCACCCGCCCGACGCCGCCGACCACACCCCCGCCCCGCACCGGGGGCGGAGTCCTCCGGGACGAGGCCGGCTACTTCGGCTATGCCGACCATGCCCGCCGCACCCATGAGCTGAACCGGCGCCAGGACTACATCAGCTATCTGGCCGACATCGCCGAGGCCAACCGCGTCAAGATCCTCGACCTGGGCCGCCAGGCCGACGCCGCCTTGCGGGTCGGCTCCACCCTGCGCGGCGCGGACCACCGCCGGCAGGCAGCCGAGCTCAGCGCCGTCGTGACGGAGATCGAGACCCAGATCGACCTGATCAGAACGGGCGAACTAGCCCCCGCCACGGTCGAGGTCGACCCGCACGACTGGGCCAGAATCAACACGGATGTCGGCAACCTCGCCCCCGGCGGCATCCAGACCGACGACCGTTCGGCCCTCACCGGCTCCGGCGGACAACCACCCATCGACCGGAGCAGGCGCTACAACACGTACGGCGGTCTGCGCCCACCTCTCGCCGTACACCAACTGGACCTGGAAAACGCCGTGCCGCGAGGCGACGACGGCCGTGCGTTGCGGCTGCCCGACCCGCGAGTGGGCAATTGGTTCCGCTTGGCAAACGACGGCGGACCCGGCGCCGACCCGACCCGCGGCCTGAACTGCGTGGACGGCGTCCTAGCGCTCTACGACACCTATCTTCACGGACGCCCACGAGTCTCCGCACCGCGCACTTTCGACTCATACGCCCACGGAAATCCCAACCGTCCAATAGGCGGCGAATGGGACGGCGTGCAGCGCATCCACCAGGCCACCGGAGGCTCATTCCAAAACCTCTGCCCGTACGTCGGCGCCGCCGACCCCACCCTGGCCAAACCGGCCATGGACATCGCCCTGCGCAACCTGACCAACCATCTGCACAACTCAGGTCACGGCGCATACGCCTTCATCATCACCGACCTCGAAGGCGGCGGCTGCCACTCCTGGGCAGCCATCAACCAAAACGGCGCCATCCTGTTCCTCGACCCCCAGGTCGGCCGGATCACCGAAAACGTCCCCCTTTACCGCCATCACGGCACCCCCACCAGAGCAAACATCGTCTCGATGGACGCCCTGGTAGTAACGGGCAACGGAACCCCAACTCCCCTGCCCTACCACGGCCCAGGCCTCTGGACCGCAACCGTCGGCGTCGACCAGATCAGCGGAACCAACGACGATTCCGCACCAGACGAGGGGCACCGAACCTCTGCACCGTCGACACCAGAGCACCGCGGCTCGCAAGAAGCCAGCGACTCCGCAACGGCTACAGCCGCGTCGGGAGCGGGCGGGCTCGACATCCGGGTCCCTGACGGCGTAACGGAGTTGCTTGAAGAGACCGCAGTGGCGGTGGCTGCGGCAGAGCGCCTGGCGTTCGAGTCGCTCGCCAAGTCGGAACGCAGTCATATCGAGGCCGCCCGCCGGGAGTTGAGCGGTTTCGCCGATCAAACCCTGACCGCGCTGCGCGGCATCGTCGATCTCCTGCCCGCGGCCAGCGACGGCCACCGCCCAGCAGTTGTGAACGAGTCGAAGCGGCTGAAGTCGGCGGAATCGACAGCTCGAGCGTTTCTCGAAGAGGCGTCCGTCGACAGCGAGCTGAGTCTCGAGGAATTCCTCGCCGGTTTGAAGGATCGCGTGCGCTTCTCGGTCGAGGTCTCGGAGCGGGGCTATGGTCACACCGTCGTAGCCATCCTCCAAGCGCTGTCGTCGTCTGGCTATCGCATCGGGAAGATACTCAGCTTCTGGGGAACGGGGCGTGGTCGACACAACGGCCTCAATGTAACCCTCATCGATCGACAGCAACGCCTGGTGGAAGTCCAGTTCCCGACGCCACTGTCGCGTAGCGTCGGGGAGATCACTCATTTTCTTTATTCGCGAGTACGCACCCGGTTGTTCGGTCCCGAGGAACGGGTTAGGGCTTTGCTCCACATCCTCGAAATTAATCTTGGGAACGACATGCCGGCGCATCAGCCCAGCGATCTGGAGGCGTTAGCGGAGTTTGCATCCGTCTCCCATCTCGACACGAGCCTCGACACTTGGATACGAAAAAACCAAGCCGTCTGGAACCGCTTCCTCGAGACTCTGACGGACAGCGACACTTCGTTGGAGGAAACGTTGGAGGAGCACAATCTTCGTTACGGCGACGTACTCGAAAGCCCGGAGTAGATCGGACCACACGATGACAGACGCCAAGTTCGACTACACCGCGGTACTAAAATCGGATATGTCCGGTGCGGTGACCAGCATCATCGCTCACCACACCAAAGCAGGTACGCCGCTCCGCGCGGTCATCTGGAGCGGCGTGCACCACGCATGGGTCTCAGCACCCGGCACCGCTGCCGGCTTGCTCTACGACGATCAGAAGTTTGATCGCCTCCGCAATGTCGACCGAGCAACCGCTGAACGTGCGGCACGAGAGGCCCTTCACACCGAATTGCCAGCCGAGGAAGTACTGGAATCGATCTCCGACGAGGGTGAACGCATGGGATGGGACTACGGTCCGCCTCGCCAGTAGCACTCGTCTCGCCAAGATCAGACGATGGCCATGTCGACGAAGCGGGACAGGTGGAGTTGGGCGGCCACCGTCACGGTGTCGGTGGGGCCGTTTCGGTGCTTTGCCACGATGAAGTCTGCCTCGCCGGCTCTTGGTGACTCCTTGTCGTAGTAGTCGTCGCGGTGCAGCAGGATCACCACGTCGGCGTCCTGCTCGATGGAGTTGTGCGTGGCGATCCCGTTGGCGATGAAATTGTGCACGCCCAGGACCGTGGCGTCGTAGACGTCTTGCTCGCCGAGTGGCTCGATGGCAACCACCTCGTCCCAGAAGACGTCGTTGGTGGCGAGCAACTCGAGGTCGGCGTCGCCGAGAACCGCGGCGACGCGGGCCAGCCGCTGTCGACTGGGCGCATGCTTCCAAAGGGTGCTGCCACAGAAGGCCGTGCCCATGGATTTCGCGAATTCGCGGTGGGTGATGCCCTTGTCGACCAGGATCTCCCGCACCCGCGACCACACCTCTCGGGGCACCGTGTCGACGTTGGTGTTGGAGGTTGCGGTCTCCAGAATCGCGAGCAGTCGGTCGCACGACGCGGACCGTTCCCCCGCGACTCCGATCTCCCGGAGGAAACGGAGCTGGTCGTCGCGGCCGGAGATGTCGAGCGTGTACTGCGGGCGGTGGTGCGACTGGCTGACCTCGCGGATCCGGCAGGTGATGCCGAAACGAAGTAGGAGCCGGCTCACCTCGTCGAGAAGTCGACGGCTCGTCGAGGCGTAGTAGATGCGTCCCCCCGTACCGGCCTTGGTGACCGTGACCGAGCCGTCGGTCGCCCAGAGATGGCGCAGGAAGAGCGTTATCTGCTGTTTGGGAAGGCGGAAGAGCGCGTCGGGAAGAAACTTTTCGTGAGACCGCAGGCCGAACAGACCTAGGTCGTCGAGCCACTTGGCGATCGGGTTGCGGCGGCCGTGGGTCAGTTGGTAGGGCGCCGGCAGCCGTAGCGTCGTGACCCGCGCTGCCGGGTAGTCGTCGCGCACCCCGGTCACTCCGAAATGTTTTGCGGCCAACTCGACCGCTCGGAGGTTTTGTTCGTCGCGGCTGGCGTAGCGGATCGGTTGGCGGCGAACGAAGGAGCCGTCGCCGAGCAGGTGGGCGAGGAGAACCACCTCGTCCTCGGCCCACCTTGTTCGAGCCAGCGGTGGTGGGACGTGACGCGGGGCGGCCAACCGATCGCCCACGACGAGGTCGCCCAGCGGTCGCCATCCCTCGAAGGCCAGGAAGGGATGGTTGGCAGTCGCGTGGATCTCCTTGCCCGAGGCGAGCCGGAGCCGGAAGACCTCTTTCCGGCCGCTCGGGAAGACATGCGTCATCGTGCGCGGCGTGTATTGGAGCCGCTCGTTCAGGCTCCAGACCGGGATGTCACGAGCGCCGGACGCCAGCAGCTCGCCGAGCGTCACCTCGCTGTTGTTGTCTGCCCGCATGACTCGCGTGTCGGCGGTCAGACAGCCACTTTCACGCAGGTCGGAGAGCTGGGGGCGCTTGTCGGTGCGCTGCTCGGGGCCGCGGTTGAGCTGGGAGACGGCGATCACCGGGCACTCGATCTCCTTGGCGAGGAGTTTGAGGCCACGGGACAGGTCGGCGACCTCCTGCTGGCGACTCTCGGTGCGTTTCGGCGAGGTCATCAGCTGGAGGTAGTCGACGACCAGGAGCTTGAGGTCGTGTCGCTGCTTGAGGCGGCGGGCCTTTGCCCGGATCTCCATGAGGTTCATGCTCGGGGTGTCGTCGACGAAGATCGGGGCCTCGCTGATCTCACCCATCCGGCGGGCCAGCTTGCTCCAGTCGTCGTCGGTGAGCTGGCCGGAGCGAAGCACGTGCAGCGGCACCCGGGCCTCGGCGGAGAGCAGGCGCATGACCATCTCGATCTTGCTCATTTCGAGGGAGAAGATGGCGCTGGCGCAGTTGTGGCGGATTGCCGCGTTGCGGGCGAAGTCCATGCTGGCGGTCGACTTACCGAGGCCAGGACGGCCGGCGACGATGATGAGCTGACCGGGGTGCAGGCCGTTGAGCAGGCGGTCGAGGTCGGAGAAGCCGGTCGGCACGCCGGACATCACGCCGCCCTGCGCGCCCACCGCCTCGATCTCGTCGAGCGTCGGCTGCAGCATGTCGCCGAGGGCCGCGAAGTCTTCGCTCACCCGCTTTTCGGTGACGTCGTAGATAGCCTGCTGGGCCAGGTCGACGATGTCGTCCACGTCCCGGCCGCCGTTGCCGCCCGTGCCGTAGCCGAGCTGGACGATCTTGGTGCCGGCCTCGACGAGGCGGCGCAGGATGGCTCGCTCGGAGACGATGCGTGCGTAGTAGGAGGCGTTGGCCGCGGTCGGCACGCTCTCGATCAGCGTGTGCAGGTAGGGCACGCCGCCGATGCGTTGCAGATCACCCGAGTCGGACAGCGCGGCCGCCACGGTGAGGGCGTCGGCCGGCTCACCCCGCCCGTACAGATCCAGGATGACGTCGAAGACCGTGGCGTGCACCGGGCGATAGAAGTCGTGCGTCTTGAGGATCTCGACGACGTCGGCGATCGCGTCCTTGGACAACAGCATGCCACCGAGGACGCCCTGCTCCGCGGCCACATCCTGCGGGGGCGACTTGTCGAACTGGCCACCACCCGGCGACCCCCCGGCGGAGGGCTGCGCCGACGGCCGCGCGTCGTCGGTGATCGACACCTCGACCTCCTCCGCTCGCTGGCCGCACGGTGCGTGCACTCGTGATCTAACAGCCCGGGTACGACACTTTTGACTGAACCACCACCAAGATCATGAACGTTCCCGATCAAAACCGCGAGTGGAGCGGGACCACTGTACGAACCGGGCCGCCACCTGCCCAACTGGCCCGGTGGACGAGTCTCGGGACAACCTGTGGACATCCGGCCCCAACCTGTGGGTGACCCTGTGCACAGCCTGTGTACAACTCTGGGGACGACGCCATATGTGCCTTATCCAGCAGCGATAACGCCGTCCCCACCTGTGGAGGGCAAAAAAGGTACCCCGGCGTGAGCAAGCCGTCGCCCATGGGCGTTGCGGTTCTGTCAATCGCACGTCACGCTTTTCAGGTGGACCAACGGGAGTGGGACTACGGTGCCCGCATGTCGCGCAACAGGCGCGCTGCGGACGCTCGTTCCTCCCGAAGTCCGGAGTCTCCCGATTTCGCCGAACCTGAACCGAAATGGGCCTCACTGACCGACACCGGCAGCATGCAGCCCAGCGCCGAGGCACTCGACTGGCAGCGCCGCGCCGACGCGTGGGCCCAGCAGGCGGAGTCCGAGAACAGCCAGGCCGTCGAGCCGGCCAACCGCTGGTCCGAGGTGGCGACCGGCCGACCCACCTTCCCCGCCGACGGCGTCGGCTGGCGCACCGAGACCGCCGAGTGGCGGGCCACCGGCGCGCGCTGGCGGCAGACGACCGAGTGGCGCTCCACGACCGGTTCGCACGGTTGGCGTTCCACCACCGAGGCGTGGCAGACCGGCGGCACCAACTCGTACCCGCCGCGCGCCGAGACTCCGACGTCCCAGCCGGCGATCTCCAGCACCGCCTGGCAGACCTCGCCGGACGAGCCGACCGGTACGGCCGCCGACGACTCCCGCCCGGCCTGGCAGCAGTTCGCCG